>Ga0180431_10003057_pt1 | contig 21803 bp, 13 predicted proteins | sample SS_ome_11_FD_132459 | JGI IMG/M metagenome (GOLD analysis project Ga0180431, IMG submission 132459) | Hypersaline lake sediment archaeal communities from the Salton Sea, California, USA - SS_1_MS_1 metaG | ecosystem: Environmental > Aquatic > Non-marine Saline and Alkaline > Hypersaline >...
GCAGGTGGTCTCCATCACCCCCCGCGCCGGCCCGGAGCGCGTCTACAACCTCGAAGTCCACGCCGAGCACACCTACCACGTCGCCCTCGCCGGCGTGCTGGTCCACAATGCGTGTGCCACCAGGCTCAGGAACAGTATGACTGGAGCGGGAATGTACGGTGATGCGGGAACAGTCCCTCACCACATTGTGCAGCACAGCGGGAAGGGGGCAGATGAAGCAAGAAGGATTCTCAGGAAGCACCACATTGACTTGGATAGCCACTGGAATGGCGTGTTTTTGCCGGCCAACTCAAAGGTCAGTGCTGCTCGTGGAGTAGTGCACCACCAGAAAGGGGCAGCGCTAACAGCGGCCTGGTATATTGATCAGGTGAATGACCGGCTCAGAGCTGCAGATATCTCCGGCGGCCGGACACGCGTCCTGGCGGAGTTGCAGAGCATCCGCCGTGATCTCCTGGATGGTTCCTTCCCGGGTGCTCGGTGGAACTATTTTGGCGGAGGGACCCCGAGATGAACACCGGCTCTTGGATTCCAGAAGAAGTGCACAAAGTTGAGAGTTCAGAAGAGTATGACCGCTTGGTTATCGCTGATCCGGATTTCGATAGTGAGCTGCTGATCGGTCACTTCGACGGTACTCCAATTGTAACCGACCTGCCCGACGTGTTGCTGGAGCCCAGTCGGGACTACGGTGTCCAGCCCCTCGCAGACTGCGCGCTGCTTTATGGTCTTGGCTGCCTTGAAGTCTCCCAGAGCGCTGTCGACAGGCTGGGTGAGACGTTGCGTTCCACGGGAGAGCTGCACTCCGTCCGCACGTCAGTGGGCCCGTACTACCTTCTTAATGTGACGACGGTGGTCGACTGTCTGGACTATGACAAGTCCGTGCTGGAGTTCTGGCCGGCCCACCCCAAATTCATGGTGGATGGGCGACGCAGACTTCGCAGGATCAGGAGGTTCGTGTTCCTCCCGGATCGTATCGGCGGAGCATTGCTGTTCAAGATACCGGAGTTTCCATTCTCGCCGCCGTATGCTACGCAAGAATTCGTTGCGCGATTCACGGAGGCTGGTCTTACAGGCCTTGAGTTCCGGAAGGTATGGCCGCATCCAAGCGATGCGGAAGTGCGGCAGATGTTCCTGGCGAAACATCAGAGGAAGCGCCAGAGGAAGAGGCCCGCTGGATCGTACCGGCCTTGGAATGGCGACATCTGACGTAGAAGCCGCAGGTGGATTGGCCCGGGAAACAGAACGGGAGCCTGAGGTGACAACACCATGGCAAGGCAACTGGAAGGGGCGTCTGCATTCTACGATCGCCGCGCGCGGGTATTGCGTCCTGGAGGACTTCCTCGCGCAGCATCCCGGAATGAGCTACGTGAAACTCGCCGCCAGTTTGGGCGCTGCGCGCGTTGCCGCCATGCAGATATGCAGTGAGCAGTTGCAAAGGGCCGCCGCCGTAGGCCGACTGCGCGAAGCCGCAAAGGACGCCCTCGTGCGCTTCCTTGCCGATAGCATCAAACGAGGATGGGGGCGGGGCGGGCGTTTCAGCTACAAGCCGGCCTGTGCCCTTGGGGATTGGACGGTTTGCGTACTCCGATGCAGCGGCTCGCCGGCGGACGCTGGACTGAAGGGAACACTCAAGAAGGTCGGAGACTACCTGCAGAAGTGCGACCCCCCTGTGGGTTGGGTACCCGAATCGCCGGACGACGCGCTGATTGAACGGGCTTTCGCCGCTGCACGGTCAGGAGACACGTGAACGAGGTCTGTCGCGGGTTGGCATCCGGGCCGGAAGTGTCGTACAAAGGGGCCATGGATTCACACGCGCCGCCCGGGGCGGCCCTGACAGATCGACGGATGGTGTTCGACGCCGACTGGCGCTTTGGCCCGGGCGACGTTGATGGCGCCCACGCGGAGGCCTTCGACGACGGCAACTGGCGCCGGGTGGACCTCCCGCACGACTGGAGCATCGAGGGGCCGATCGCCCAGGACAACCCGGCCGGGGCGAGGGGAGGCTTCTTCCCCGGGGGCATTGGCTGGTACCGCAGAACGTTCGACGCGCCTGCCGCCTGGGCCGACCGGAAGGTCGCCGTCGAGTTCGACGGCGTCTACTGGCACAGCGACGTGTGGATCAACGGGCATCATCTCGGGCATCGGCCCAGCGGATACGTCAGCTTCCGGTACGACCTGACGGACCACCTGGACCTCGGCCGGGCGAACGTCCTGGCCGTCCGGGTGGACAACTCGCAGCAGCCCAACTCACGGTGGTACACGGGCTCGGGCATCACCCGGCACGTCTGGCTGGCCGTCACCGGCCGGGTGCACCTGGCGCACTGGGGCACGAGCATCACTACGCCTCGGGTTGCCGATGACGAAGCCACCGTGGCGGTCGCCTCGGTGGTGTGCAACGAGACCGAATCCCCCGCAGGCGTCACGCTGCGGTCAACCGTACTGGGGCCGGACGGCCGACAGGCCGTCGCAAGCGACAGCACGGCGGACCTGCCGCCCGGGGCCGAGCACCGCTTCCGGCACGCGGTCAAGATCGACACCCCGGCGCTGTGGAGCCCGGACGCGCCAGACCTGTACACGCTGCGCAGCGACGTGCTGTGCGGGGAGCGTGTCGTCGACCGTGTCGAGACGCCGTTCGGCATCCGGCGTGCGGAGTTCGACGCGGATCGCGGGCTGCTGCTGAACGGCAGTCCGGTCAAGATGCGGGGCGTCTGCGACCACCACGACGCGGGGCCCGTGGGCGCCGCGGTGCCTGACGGCGTCCTGGCCCGGCGGCTTCGGCTGCTCGAGGCGATGGGCTGCAACGCCATCCGCACCGCGCACAACCCCCCGTCGCAGACGCTGCTGGCGATGTGCGACCGCATGGGCTTCCTGGTCATCGACGAAGGCTTCGACGAGTGGCTGGTGCCCAAGACCCCGCACGGCTACAACGGCGCCCTGTTCGAGCAGTGGTGGCGCCGCGACCTGGCCGACTGGATCGCCCGCGACCGCAACCATCCGTGCGTGGTCCTCTGGAGCGTCGGGAACGAGGTCCGCGAGCAGTTCAGCGACGCCGGGGTGGCCACCGCCAGGCGATTGGTCGAGGCGGTCCACGAACTGGACCCCACGCGCCCGGTCACGTGCGGCTGCAACTGGCGCGAAGACGCCGAGGCGTGGATCGCCGGCGAGTTCGACGTGATCGGCATCAACGGTGGCGGGGGGGGCTGCTTCGAGTACGCCAACTACCACCGCGAGAACCCGCACTGGCGGCTGGTGGCCTCGGAGGTCCCGCACACGCTCCAGACGCGCGGCGTCTACCGGACCGTCAGCCACTACCGTAACGAAGACCTGGCCGGCGGCATCCTGCGGACGGCCGACCTGGCCAGCCCGGAGGTTTTCACCGGCGTGGACCCCAACTACCGCTCGGCCTACGACAATGCCTACGTCCGCATCAACTGCCGCGACTCGTGGGCCGCCACCCGGACCAGCGACTTCCTGGCCGGGGAGTTCCGCTGGTCGGGCTTCGACTACCTCGGCGAGTCGACCCGCTGGCCGTGCAGGTGCTGGAACTTCGGCATCATCGACCTGTGCGGTTTTCCGAAAGATGCCTACTACTTCTACCAGAGCCAGTGGACCGACGAGCCGATGGTCCACATCCTGCCGCACTGGACCTGGCCGGGCATGGAAGGCGTGGAGATTCCCGTGGTGGCGTACTCCAACTGCGAGCAGGTCGAGCTGTTCCTGGACGGCCGGTCGCTGGGCCGGCGTTCCATGGCGGGCGCGATGGACGCGACGTGGCGGGTTCCGTACGCCCCGGGCACGCTGCAGGCCGTCGGGCGCAACGCCGGGCGGGTCGTCGCCGAGAAGCAGTTCACCACGGCCGGGCCGCCCGCCGCCGTCCGCCTGACGCCCGACCGCCGGGCCGTCGCCGCCGATAGCCGCGACGTGGTGCACCTGGCCGCCGAGATCGTCGACGCGGCGGGCCACCCGGCCCCGCACGCCGACAACCGCGTACACTTCAGCGTTTCAGGCCCGGGGCGAGTCATCGCCGTCGACAACGGCGACCCGATCGACCACGATCCGACCAAGGCCGACAGCCGCAAGGCCTTCTTCGGCCTGTGCCTGGCCATCGTCCAATCGACCGGCCGGCCCGGGGCCATCCATATCCGGGCGACGTCGGACGCCCTGCGCGGCGACGAGGTCGTCGTCGGCTCGGCCGGTGACGCCTCTGAGCAGCAGGCCGGGTGCCACCCAACGCCGTAAACTATCTCACGCAAAACCAACCGTAAGTCCTTATTCTACAGCGTTAAGAACACTCAGCGTGGCGCGCACGAAAAATCGCACGTTAAGTTGCTGCTATAAACATACTTACGTGTTGCACACACGACAGTTAGTTCACGGCGTTGGGTGGCACCCGGGGCCCCTATGCCCCCGCATTGCCCTGCTGGCGCGTACCGGTGCGCCGGACGTTCTGGTAAGATAGACCGTGGCGCCGGGGCCACACTGCGTAACCGGGCGGGTTTAAGAGTCGAGACGTATGAGAACCGTCACGCAAACAACGGCATTGGCCGGGCACAGACGCATGGTGGGGGGGCTGCTTGCCTGTGCGCTGGTGCTGGCGGCGGCGCTGCCGCCGGGCGTGGGTCGGGGCGACCACCCTGCGCCGGTCGCCGGGCGTGCGCCGAGGAAGGCGACCACCAGGCCGGCTACCAGGCCCGCCAGCAGGCCTGCCCGCAAGAACGTCAAACTCCCCGGGTTCGTGGTCAATCTCGAGAAGCGGCATATCGACCTGGAGGCTACGGTCTGCCTCGATCAAGGCCTGCTCGAGCTGATCGCCTGCACGAAGGGCACCAAGGAGCACGAGTCGATCGTCGCGATCGAGGCCAGGCCCATGCACGTCCACGCGGCGCTGCTGCTGCTCGGCGCGAATTCGGGCAATCCCGCGATGCGAAAGCCGATTGACGAACAGGGAACGCGGTGGGTCGACGTGCCGCCCAGGGGCGATCCGGTGGACGTCACCCTTGTCTTCAGGGACGCGAAGGGCAAGCTGGTCGAGCGCCCCGTCAGCGATTTCGTCACCCGGTCGGGCAAGGGGCTCGACGGGAAGCCCGCCGCCGGCGAGGACACTGACGACGACGTCGCGTTCGGCCACACGTTCCTCTTCGCCGGATCGCTTATCCGCGGCAAGGGGCCCGGGCCGCGAAAGTACCTCTGCGACCTGAGCGGGAACGTCATCTCCATCGCGACGTTCGGCGATGAGCTGCTCTGCCTGCCGGGCATTCACGGCCGGCAGAATGCATCCCTGATGTGGCAGGTCAACCCGACCGGGCTGCCGAAGGTCGGATCGAAGGTCACTCTGCGTCTGCGTCCGAAGCTTCGTCCGGCCGGGAAGACCGGCACGACCTCACGGCCGAGGCCGGATCGCCCGCCGGCGAAACGCAAGCCATGACCGTCACGGCCCGCCGGCCGGACCCGCATCAGCGATACGCACTGTGGAATACCACCATGAAACAGAAACGGACGATCAGCCTGATCCTGTCGGTGCTCCTGGTTTGTGGGGCGGGCGCCGCCGCGGGGGACGCGAAGACCAAGAGCTTCTACAAGGGACCCGGGATCTTCTCCACCCGCCCGAGCGAAACCAAATCGGTCCAGACCATCGCCCGCTTCGGGCCGGTCGGCATGGGGATCGACCTGCACCAGCCCGCGTTCGTGATGAAGATCGAGAGCATCGAGCCCGGCTCGCCCGCCGCCGCGACCGGCAAGCTGACCAAGGGCCAGATCATCGAGACCATCAACGGTCAGAATCTGGCCGACATCGACCCGCGCATCCAACTGGGCCGGATCATCGAGACCGCCGAGGCCGCCGCCGGCGTCGTCAGGTTCGTCGTAAGGGACAAGCCCGGCGCCGAGGCGCAGCAGGTGGTCGTGAAGATTCCCGTGCTCGGCGCCTACAGCAAGACTTGGCCCCTGAAGTGCTCGAAGTCGGCCAGGATCGTGCGCGGCTTTGCGGACTACCTCGCGAAGCCCGGATCCAACAAGGGCTTCGGCGGGATCGGGATGCTCTTCCTGCTCTCGACCGGTGAGGACAAAGACCTCCAGCCGGTGCGCCAATGGGCGAGGGGTTTGAAAGGCGCCCCGACCTACGCCTGGCACCTCGGCTACGGCGGCATTCCACTGACCGAGTACTACCTTCGCACGGGAGACCAATCGGTTCTCCCGACCATCCAGAAGTGGGTGGACAACGCCGGGAAGGGGCAATACCTCGGCGGCTGGGCCGGGCGTGGCGGCGTGGCGCACGTGACCTACGGCGGCGGGGGCGGACATCTCAACGCGGGCGGCACCGCGGTGGTCACCTTCCTGCTGCTCGCCAAGGAATGCGGCGCGGATGTTCCCAAGCATACGCTCCACGGCGCGCTGACGCATTTCTACCGCTGGGCCGGACGGGGCAACAACCCCTACGGCGACAACAAGCCCGAACACGGGTTCGTCGACAACGGCAAGAACGGGAACCTCGCCTTCGCCATGGCGGCGGCGGCCTCGCTGACGCCGAACGGCGAAAGGTCCGTCTACGCCGGGGCGCGCGACGCGGCGGCGCTGACCGGCTTCACCACCACCACGTTCATGCTGCACGGGCACACCGGCGGGGGCATCGGCGAGATCTGGCGCAGCGCGGCGATGGGCCTGCTATACGAGAAGCGCCCCGGGCATTACCGCCAGTTCATGGACCATCGCAAGTGGCACTACGAGCTGTCGCGCCGCTGGGACGGGTCGTTCGGCATCCTCGGCGGAGCGCGCTACGACAACGTCTCGTGGGGCGCCGCCTACGTCTTGACCTACACCATCCCGCGCAAGACCTTGCGCATCACCGGCGCGCCGCGATCGAAGTTCGCCAAGACATGCCAACTGCCCCGGCGCCCCTGGGGCACGGCGGCCGATGACGCCTTCGCCTCGATCGAACCCATAGCCGACAGGGACGGCAAGCGCCCGGATTTCTCGAAGGAAACCCTGGCGAGGGATTCGGGCAGGCCCGCGCTGGGGCGGCTGACACGTTCCGACGTCACCGACGCCGAACTGCGCCGCTACGCCCACCACCCGGACAACGAAATCCGCCGCATCGCCGTCCGCAAGGCGATGGGCATCAACACGCACTACCTCGGCAAGGGCGGCGGGGGGGGCAAGCGGCGGCCGGCCCTGGTCCGCGAGTGCCTCCGCTCGAAGGATGCACGCCTCCGCCACGCGGCAGTCGATGCGATCGCGGCCGCGCTGTCGGGCGATGCGTTGGCAGAGTTTCTCAAGCCGGACGGGCCCGACCTGCTGTTCGCGATGCTGCGCGACCCGCAGGAGTCGTGGTGGGTCAAGGACGCCGCCCTGAACGCCGTCGGGCGTCTCCCGGCGGACCAGGTGGCCGCGCACGTCGACCTGATCCTGCCATACCTGAAGCACGAGGAATGGTGGCTCCAGAACGCCGCCCTGACGGCGCTGGCGCCGGTGGTGGGCGCCGAGCGCTGCTACAAGAAGGTCCTGCCCGCGATCGGCGAGCTGCTGCGGACCTGCCAGCGCTGGAACACCACGGCCGGGCCGATGTGGCGGATCCGCCCGGCGATCGCCAAGGCGAGTCCCGCCGTGCAGAAGCTGGCCTCGGCCACGCTCAAGGAGGCCTACACGGGCTTCACCGGCGTGAAGACGGCCCCCGGCGGGCAGGACATCACCCGCACGTACGACTCGCAGCTCGAGTTCCTCGCCGCGTCGCTGGCCGGCGTGGAGGGCGGGTACGACCTGCTCTACGAGATCGCCAAACAGCGCTTCCCCAACCAGCCGCTGCCCTATCCCAAGCTCTTCCTCGGCGCCGACCCCGAGAGATTCGGCCCCAAGTTGCGAAAGGCCATCCAGCCGATCATCCGCGAGAAGTTGATCTACGAGTACATCGGGAAGAACCGCCGGGGGCTGCTGGCCGAGATCGAAGGCACGCGGCAGAGCGCGTTCCTGGTCGGGGCGCTGGACGGGCTGGTGAGCCTGTACCGCAAGCTCGGCGTGACCGCGTACGAATGGCGCGCCTTCGGCCCGAACCTCCGGGAGGCCGCGTGGGACTACCATATGTTCGATCCCCCCGAGAAGCAGGCCTACGACGTCTCGCCGTGGCGCTACCGCAGGGTGACATATCCGGCGGGGATGGCCGACTGGTTCGCGCCGGACTTCGATCCGGCCAAGGCCGGCTGGAAGAAGGGCCGCGCCCCCTTCGGGCAGTACAAGGGCAAGCTCGTCACCGACGCCAAGCCGTGCCGCAATCCCAACTGCCACTGCAAGGACCCCATGCGGACGCTGTGGGACAAGGAAGTCCTGCTCGTGCGCGGCACGTTCAGGTTCGGCCCGCTCAAGCCGGGCCACCGCTACCGAATCCGCGTCGGGTCCGGCCAGCACGTGGGCAGCGCCGACGGGTACCGAATCCACATCAACGGCCAGCAGCTCATCGAGACCAAACACGGCGTCGGGCGCCGGCAGGGCGCCAGGCCGCGCGGCGCCTTCATCACGAAGGCCTTCGTCGACGAGTTCGCCAAGGGCCCGGTGACCATCGCGGCGACCACGTTCATGCGATACGGCAGCCGGGCCATCGCCACCATGCCGCCCGTGCCGCAGGGCATCTTCAGCCTCTGGCTGGAGGAGATGAAGCTCCCGCCGGTCGACGACGAGGCGATCCGCAAGTCCGCCACCGTCATCCCCATGCTGTCGTCCGACTGGCAGGCCAAGCAGGACCCCGACAACCGGGAGCTTCGCCGCGCCGACGACAAGTTCCACTGGGACGGCCGATTCGTCGTCAACCCGAAGATCCTCGGCCGCTGGAAGACCATCGACCAGGTGCAGGCCGTAGCGGAGTTCACGCCCGACAAAAAGATGGACTCCCGCCGGGCCCGGCTCAAGCAGTTGACCTTCAAGGACAAAGGGCTCACCAGCGTCGGCACGTGGATCTGGTCCGGGGATATCCTGATGAATCTCGACCGCTACGAGGCCCTCAAGATAACCGTCAAGACCCTCGCCGGCGCCGACTACCTCTTCATCGAAGCCGGCGGGTTCAGCACCCGAAACACACCGGGCTGGACGTCGCCGCTGTACGTGATGAAGAGACAAGCAGAGTAAAGAACAAGGAACACGATCCATGCTGAAAAGACCCTCATCAAGATGGGCGGTGGTTCTGATACTGGCAGCTTGCTGCCTGTCAGCCCCGGCCGCCGAGCAAGGACCCGCCGACGCGCCCAAGCCTGCTATCGAACTGGGCGCGCCCTTTGTCGACAACGCGATTCTCCAGCGGAAGATGCCGGTGCCTGTCTGGGGGTGGCGCAGGCCGGGGGCGAAGGTGACGGTGGAGTTTGCCGGGCAGAAGAAGACCGCCACGGCCGGGAAGGACGGGAAGTGGATGCTCCGTCTGGATCCGCTCAAGGCGAGCGGCGATCCCGCCGAGATGGTCATCACCGAGAGCACCGGCAAGAAGGTCACCCTCAAGAACATCCTGGTCGGGGAAGTCTGGATGGCGTCCGGTCAGTCCAACATGCAGTGGAAGGTGGCCAAGAGCAAGTGCGCCAAGCTGGCGACTGAGTTGTCGGCCGAGACCGAGGGCAAGGTCGCTCCGATCCGGGAGTTCCAGGTTACGTCCGTGACGAGCCAGTTGCACCCGATCGAGAAGGCGACCGGTTCCTGGAAGGATGGCTCCTACCGTGACTACAGCGCCATTGCCTTTGCCTTCGCCCACAAGCTCCACAAGGAGCTGAATGTGCCGATCGGCATTCTCAACTGCTCCTTTAGCCAGACGGCGATCCAGGCCTGGGTGCCCCGTGAAGGGTACGCCGCCGCCAAGGATGACTACAGCAAGGCGATTCACCAGAAGTGCCTGCAGACCGATCCGACCACGCCGGAACACAAGAAGGCCTGGAACGCATTCTACACATCGCTGCAAGACCAGATTGCCGCCAACGAAGCTGCGATCGCAAAGGGCGAAAAGGCGAAGGAAATCAGCGCACCGGTTCCCGGCAATCTGAGAGGCAACCGCGATGCCAGTTGGCTGTACAATGGCCGCTTGAGCCCGGTCGTGCCTTTTGCCATCCGCGGCGCGATCTGGAACCAGGGCTACGCGAATATGGGCGAGGGGCTGCCCTACTACAACAACCTGCACAGCCTGGTGCGCGGCTGGCGGATTGTCTGGGACAAGCCCGAGTTGCCGGTCTACTTTCATCAGTTCTATTCCCCGGGCGGTGGTCCCTACGACGGCAAACCGAGCATCGGCGGCACGGCGGAGATGCGTCTGGGCACCTGGCTTGCCCGAGATATTCCCCATACGGGCATGGCCAGCCAGATCGATATCCAGGGCGCCATCCACTATCAATCCAAAGCCGTTCCCGGTCAGCGTCTGGCTTTGCACGCCCTCAAGAACCAGTACGGCAAGAAGGTTGTTGCCGACGGCCCGATGTTCAAAGCCTACAAGGTTGAGGGCGATAGAGTGATTGTCGAGTTCGACCATGCCAAGGGCGGCCTGGTGGTTGCCGAAACGGGCACCAATGTCAAGGGCAGAGGGCAAGGCGCTACCGGGTTTGCCGACCCGAAGATCATTGAGAACGGCGACGACCAGGTGAAATTCTTCTACCTGGCGGGTGCAGACCGCATCTGGCATCGGGCCAACATGAAGATTGACGGCGAAAGAGTCATCGTCACCTCTCCGGGCGTCAAGAAACCACGCGGGATTTCCTATGGCACCGGAGGAATCGGGTTCGCCCCGAACGTGTACAACAAGGCGCTGCTCCCGATGACCCCGTTCATCTACTTCGACAACGCAATGGTCACCAGCAAGACCTGGCCGGACGAGAAGCTGAAGATAGCCGGGCAGACCATTGATCCGGCCACCGTCGGGAAGATCCATCAATACCGCAAGATGCCGCTGTTGAGCGTGCAGTTCCGTGACAACGCCGTGTTCCAGGCCGGCAAGCCGGTCACCATCTGGGGATCGACCCGCAACTACGGCGAATGGCAACCCGGCCCGGAAGAGGGCGACTGCAAGGTGCACTTCGAGTTCGGCGCCATCAAGAAGACCATTGACGTGACGCCGGAGATGGCGGAATGGCAGGTGACACTGCCGCCGATGAAGGCCGGCCCCAAGCCCTACACGTTGAAGGTCAGATTCACCATCGACGGCGAACTGGTGCACGAGCGGATCGCCGCCGGCATCGTGTTCGGCGATGTCTGGTACGTCGGCGCACCGGCCGTCGGGTTCAAGGTGCCGCAGGTGAAGCCCTCCGGGCAGATCGTGCGAATGATCGCGAATCAGTCGAAACGCGACGGCAAGGACGCTCCCAGCCGCTTCAGCGTCTGCGTTTCGAGAACGCCAAGGGTAATGCAGAAGAACGGCAAGTGGAGCAACCGCTTCGCCTCCTACTGGAAGGATGCGTCCGGGCTGGCGGCCGCACTCGGCCACAGCATTGCGGCGAAGACGAATCGTCCGGTCGGCGTCATCTTCATGCAGAGCAAGAAGAACGGACCGATCAAGAACTGGATCGCCCCCGGCTTCCTCAAAGATGCCCCGAGCCTGATGGAAGACTACAAGACGGTCGGCAGCAAGTATTACGACAATCCCTATTACCTCGCCAATGTGCGGCGCTACATTGCGGAATGGAAGGCTTACTGGGGTGAGCATGTCCCAGCGATGATGGAAACCAAGGCTGTACCGGATGGGAGTTCGTGGGGCCACTATCCCTCCCCGAAGCCGCAAGTCGGTGATTCCACGGCGACCTGGACCTACAACGTCTATGTGCACTGTTTCACGCCGGCGGCACTCAGCGGTATTGTCTTCCTCACGAGCGAGTCGATGGTTGCCGACGACCGGGGCGCCAACTTCGGCCCGGAGATGTCCGCGCTGGCCAACAGCTTCAAGACCCTGTTCGGCGGGAACGACGTTCCCTTCCTCTACACCATGCCCGGCAAGGCGCTGGCACCGAAGCTCACGCAACCCAACGGGATCAAAGGCAAGAGCACGGCCTGCCAGGTCGACCACTGGCCGGCCGCGCCGCGCAAAGGGGGCACTGCCGACAACGCGGACGCCGCCGCCAGGCAGCTTCTGGAGCTGATCGAGTTGATCGTCAAGGAGGCCTGTGAATAGCCTGCCGTTGACGCACCGAAGCCGTCCCGGGCACGGGGCACAAGGCGTCTTGCATGGACACAATGGCGCGATCAATCGCGTTTCCGGGCGCGGATCGCCCACGCCAGGCGGGTCCGCCATTCGTCCGCCTCCGGCCGGTCGGGGGCCTCGTGGAGGAGGGATTCATAGAGCGTCGCCGCGGCGCCCAGCCTGCGGAGCTGGAGGTTGCACTCGGCCGCGATATGCATGACGTCCGGGCGCAGATCGTTGGCCGGGTAAGCCGGAAGGAATGCATCGGCATGGTGCAGGGCGGTGTCGTAGTCGGCCAGCTCGAAGGCGGCGTAGGCGGCCGCGTACAGCGCGCCGGGGGCAACCGGATCCTGGGGGTATTCCGCCGCCAGGGCGGCGTAGAGGGCAATCGACGCGGCGCGGCGGTCGGGGATCGCGTAGCAGGCTTCGGCCTGGTCCATTCGCAGGCGGGCCGCAAAGGCGCCGCCGCCCTGAGCCGAAAGGGCCTTCTCCACAACGGGGATCGCCGCGGCGGGGGCGCCTTCCTTGATGAGACTGCGAGCGATCCAGTGCGCGGCCTCTTCGGCCAGGTCAGCGGCGGCTTCGAGAAGTTGTCCGAACCACTCGCGAGCCTGGGCGAAGTCTCCGCTGCGGTAGTAGCACCTCCCCGCGTTCAGGACCGCCTCGGCCGCGTGGGGCGACTGGGGGAACCTCTCGGCGGCCGACGAGTAGAGGCCGGCTGCCTCCCCATAGCGCCCCTGTGAGAAGACACACCGCGCATGGCGCAGGGCGGCCGGCATCGCCCAGGACGATCCCTCCGCGGAGGCCGCCGCGGCGAAGTGCTTCGCGGCCTGGGCATAGGCCTTCGCACGGACCAACAGATCCCCCAAACGCACCGCGACTTCCGGGGCCCACTCGTGTGAGGCGTGTTCCTTCAGGAACCGATCATACGCCGCCCGGGCCTCTTGGGAGCGGTCGAGCTCGTCCCAGCAGACGCCCAAGCCGTAGAGCGCCTCGGGCGCCCGATCGCACTGGGGAAAGGAGGACAGGAGCTTCTCATACGTTGCCCCGGCTTCAGCCTTCAGGCCTTGTTGGTAGAGGCACTCGGCCAGAGTGAACATCGCGTCGGGCGTGCGGGGGCTGTCGGGGTATTCGCGCAGGAATGTCCGAAACGTCTCCGCCGCCGGGGCGTACAGTTCTGACGTCCCCTTGCCGGCCTCGCCGCTCTGCGCCACGCCCAGCGCGAAGTGCGCCTCTTCGGCCCTCGTGAACGACGGGTGATCGGTCAGGACCGTTCGGAACAGGTCAATCGCCTCGGCCGATCGGCCCGTTTTCACGTAACAGACGCCCTGGTTGTAGAGGGCCTGGTCAAGCAAGTCATCGGTGCCGAAGTCGCGGAGGAACCTGGCCCACTCTGTCGCCGCCAGGCCGAAGGCCTCCTGGTTCTGCAGCGCGGCGGCCAGGGCATATTGGCCGGCCGCCTGGATCGGCTCGGCGCGGGCCGCGGCGTCTTCGTCGGCAAACTTCGGCTGCAGGGCGGGTAGCGCCTCGCCCGGGCGGTGAACCGCAGGATCGACCCGCTCATCGGGCAGGGGGGCGCCTTCCAACCGGACCAGGAACAGGTGAGAGCCCCTCGTCCCCGCCCAGGCGCGCCCGGCGGGGTCGGCTGCGATGTAATCCACCCGCCCCGCGAGATACGCGATGGGGCCGCCGCTTGCCTCGTCGACGATCGCGAGTTCCTGCCCGAGGCTCACGACCCGCAAGGGGTCCAGCAGCACGGCGGCGGGGCTTTCGGCGATCTCGTCCGGCCGGGTCAGCCTGGCCGGCGCCTCGCCGCAGTCCGGGTCCCAGACCCGCACCGCGTTGTCGTGGGGCTCCAGGTCCAGCCCGTCGGACCACGTGACGATCTGCCCGCTGCCGGGAAGGAACCGGACGCTCACCGCGCCGTTTTCGTGATCGCCCAGAGAGGCCACCTCCCGCCCCGACTCGACGTCCCAGAGGCGCGCGGTGTCGTCTGCGGATCCGCTGACGATGCGTCTGCCGTCGGCCCCGCAGCAGACGCTGAGCACGGCGCGGTCGTGCCCGTGAAAGCAGCGAAGCAGGTCCCCGCTCTCGGCATCCCACAGCCGAACCGCCTTGTCCTCGAGCCCGGCCAGGATGTACCCCCCGTCGGGCCAATAGGCCACCTGCTCCCCGCCCCGCAGGCAGCACAGCCGGGCCGTTCGGGGCACTTCCCGGGCGTGGCCCGACCAGGACGCCACGCCGACCGTCCGCAGCGTGGGGATCTCCGCTTGCGCTTGGGCGGCGTGGACGATCCGGGCCCGGCAGGCGGGGCAGCGGATCAGGTCGGCCCCGGCATAGAGGCGCCGCCGCTGGGAGCCGCTTGCCACGTCCCACACGCGGACGGTGGCGTCTTTCGAGCAACTGGCCACGTGCCGTGCGTCCGGGGAGAACGTGACACTGACGACCTCCCCTTCGTGCCCCCGCAGGCAACCCGCTGCCATGCCCGAGGCGGCCTCCCAGAGCCGGACCGTCTGGTCGCCAGAGGCGGTGGCGATCGAGCGGCCGTCGGGGCTGAAGGCGAGGCTCTGCACGCGATCGGCGTGGTCGCAAATCCGGCGGAAGGAGGCATCGCATTCGGCGTCCCAGAGTCGCGCCGTCTCGTCGCTGGAGCCGCTGACAAGCCACGTGCCATCGGGGCTGTAGGCCATGCTGCCCACGGGCCCCTCGTGCCCGCGGAGGCAGCGCACCAGCCGACCGGTCTCCGCACACCACAGGCGGATCGCCCCATCCTCGCAGCCGGTGGCAATCCGCCGGCCGTCCGGGCTGTACGCCACGCTGCTGATGCGACCTTCGTGCCCGCACAGGCGGAAGATCTCCTGCCCGGTGTCGCTGTCGAGGACGCAGAGGTCTCCGACATGGCGCGCCGCGACGTGTCGGCCGTCGGGGCTACAGGCCACCGGGGCCGATGCGCCCCCATCCATGAGCGAGAAGCACCGCAGTTCCTGCCACGTCTGGGTGTCCCAGATGCGAATGGCGGCAGAGTCCCGGCTGACGATCCGTCGGCCGTCCGGGGCGTACACCACGCTGTCGACCCAGTTGTCGGTCCCCCCCAGGCGGTGGAGTTCCTGCCCGGTCTCGGCATCCCACAGCCGCAGGCCGCCGCGGCCGTACGAGGCGGCGACCTGCCGCCCGTCCGGCGAGATGGCGACGCTCTTGACCCCGGGCTCGCCCTGGCCCAGGCAGCGCAGTTCCGCGCGCGTGCGGGCGTCCCACACGCGGATGGGACCGGCCCCGCCGGTGACGATCCGCCGACCTTCGGGGCAGATCGCCACGCTCGCCACGCCCCCCTTGTGTCCGTACAGACGACACAGTTCCCTGCCTGTCGAGGCCTCCCACAGCCGCGCCGTATAGTCGCCCGACCCGGTGACAATCCAATCGCCCTGCGGGCTCCACGCGGCGGCATTGACGCCGCCGTTGTGCCCCGACAGGATCGCGCGCTGCGCCGAGCCGACGTGCACCCGGGGCGGCCGCTTCATGCGAAGCCACCGGAAGCCGGGTGTCCGCTCCTCCTTGGCCCGCCGCCACTGCGATAGCCACTCGTGCAGTTTCGGCCCCGGCCGCGCCCACGGCGGGGCGCCTTGGCCGGCGGGCCAGCCGCCTTCCGGCTCCACGTAGTGCGCGGCCGCCTTGGGACAGTCGTACCACCAGCAAAGGTTCCACAGGCACTGGAAGAACGCCGTCGAATGGCGGGCGATGAAATGCACGTCGCGCCGGACGGCCTCGGCCAGCAGCTCGAGCATCCGCCGCTTCGGATGGTCCGCCGGCATGACGGCCAGCGCGGCGGTGATGTCCTCTACCAGCTCGAAAATCATGACCTGCGGCCCGTTCGGGATCGCGTTATTGCGGCTGCGGGCGCCCAAGGCCCTGAACACGAGCAAAGACCCGCTCGAAGCCCGTCACTGAGTTTTCAGACAGAGCCTGGCTTCCGACAGGATTGTAGAGCAGTCAATGGCGGTTATCGAGCCCGTCCATCGCATTCGGGAAACGCCATACTTGCGTTACTGTTGATCCGGGCCGGTCGATGGGCAAGTGTTTCGGCACGGCGAGGATAGTGAGAATCACCGCCGTACGCATAGCCCCGCAAGCAGGGCCGCGCGCACGGCGGCGATTCTGCGGGGTCAGGCCCTACTGTCTGCCTGCCTTGCTTGACGCGATGTGTCGCTTCTGGACCTCTATCTCTTTGGGATCGTAAGGCTGATGGTCCTTGCGATACAGATCGACAAACCAGACCTTCGGCTCCGGGGCGCCGGCCTTGGAACCCCACCGCCCGGCGGTCTCAGCCTTTGGCGCCCCGGTCTCTTCCGCCTGCAAGACCACCGCCAATCCCGCCAGCAGCAGGATCGGCAAGACACCTCTCATGATGTCATTCCTGTATCTCATCGGTGGAACATCTTGCCAATCAGCGCTGGCCTAAGGCCGTCCCCTACATCGGCTTGTTAGCCTCTATTCCATATCCATTGCCCGAAGCGGTGCATACTCGGATGGATTTCCTTTCAGATGCTGCTTGAAACGCATGCCGAGCGATGCGTCATCCGGAATGGAATCCGCATACTCGTTGTCCAACTGGGATTCATAGAACTCCAGGTCTTCGTCTGCGTCCAGCAGTGTTCTCGCGCGCGCAAGAAGAGAAGCTACTCCATCGAGTCCGTAGAACCGATATCCGGATTCTGCATCGGATAGTTCGTCCGCAGTGAGACATTCGACGGCATGAAACACACCGCCGTTCATTATGAGACCATGCGCCCGAAGCAGGTCGGCAAGCGCTCGGTCCCCCGGATGCGTTCGCAACGGATCTCTGCCGCAGGCCCGATTCCAAATCCTGTCTGCTTTGGTCAGCTTGTACATTGGTGGCTCGGGCTACCTCTGTATCCTACAGAGAATCTCCTTCTTCCGAAGATTGGGGCTTGATCGATCGTTTACGATACCCGCTGGCTGCTGCGATGTCACAAACAACTGTGGCCGATTTCGGGGCGGGGGTGCATCCCGCTTAACAGACAAACGGACGGGCACCCAAACGCAGACGATGCGCCTTGCCTTGCCGGTCGTGGGGAGCCACGCGCGGATTCTGTCTACGAGAAACAAGACAACTACGGCATCTTCCACAAGAACAGAGGGGGACAGAGAAAGCACACTAAAGGCTTTTCAACGTCTTGCTCTGTTCCTCTGCGTCTCTGTGGCGGATGCCGTTGTTGTCAGTTCTTCTTCTCGACGATCCAGATGTTGCGGTAGAAGACGGGGTTTCCGTGGCCCTGGAGGAAGATCGGCCCGGGCGAGGGGCCCTCGCGCTGGCCGCGGCCGGTCTTGTTCGACAGTTCGAACGCCTTGTGGACGGCCACGCCGTTGTGGCGGAGGGTGATCACGGCGTTGGCGGTCTTGCGCCCGTCCTTGAACGTCGGGACCTGGAAGTCGATGTCGTACGTCTGCCAGGACAGGGGCGGCAGGCACATGTTCGGCTTTGGGCCGGCCTTGCCGTACACCCCGCCGCACTCGTTGGATCGGCCTTCGAGTCCGAACGAATCGAGCACCTGGATCTCGTATCGCCTGTGGATGTAGACCCCGCTGTTGCCGCGCGACTGGGAGCGGGCCTTGGGCTTGAACGGCGTGATGAACTCCACGTGCAGCGTGAACGACTGGAACGTCTTCTTCGTCATCGTATTGTTGTGCAGCACCTTCCGGGCGTCCATCCGCCCTCTGTGCCACTGGTCCGTGCCGGTCCCGTCGAACAGCACGATCGCCCCGGGCGGGGGCTTGGCGCCCAACGTGGGGCTCTTGCGCACGATCTTCTTTGCCGAGATCGCCTCCCCGGCGTCGGTCGTGCCGGTCAGCGTCTCGCCGGCGATCGTGGCGGTGTAGTTCCTCTGGCCCTCCTTCGGATTCCTCGCCAGGGCGCTGAACTCGGCGGGGGATCGGCCATTGTATCGCTTGCGGTTCTTGGACGGTGCGAAGACGGTCTTGTCGCCCCGGGTCTTGCCGTCGACGGGAATCCGCAGCTTGCCGTTCCACCCGGCCCCGGGCAGCCCGCCGGGGTAGAAGACGGCCTGGAAGGCCCCGTCGCCCAGGGCGATGACCTGCACGCCGATCTTGGCCCCGCCGGCGACCGTGCCGGCGTACTCGCCCTGGACCTTGTAGTCCGGCCCCGCTTCCTCAGCCGTCAGGGCCGTGGCACGCTGGGGGGTGCTCTTCTTCGTGGGCGCCGCGATCGCCGAGACCGCAATGCACAGCACCGTTACTGTCGCGACAGTCCTGCCGGCCACGCCTGGTCCTTTCCGTTTCCTGGTTCGAGGTTTCCGTCGGGGCTCTGGGGTGCGTTCTCCAGTCAGCCCGGTCTGATTGTAACAACCCCCGTGCCGCGGGCAAGTATCGCCGGCGGCCGGCAATCCGCACGAAGTTCTATTTGACAAGGCGGTGGGGTCTCGCTATCATAAACATAGACACACGAGCGCCCGCCGGCGGGGGCGGGGGCCGATCTGTGATATGCGACGAGGCGTCTTGGGGATCATTTCTGTTCTCGCGTCGTCGCAAGCGCCGCCGGGCAGCGGCACGGTCATTTTTTTCTGCGCTGACAAGGAGACACGTCATGGCCGAACGCATACTACTCGTTGACGACGATGAAGGCTTCCTTTTGGCTGCCGGCCGTTTGCTCGAGGCGGCGGGATACGACATCACCCGCGCCACCAGCGCCGCCGAGGCCCGGGGCGAACTGGAAGCGGGACTGCCGGACCTGATCCTGCTGGACGTGATCATGCCCGAGCAGGACGGTTTCTCGTTCGCGGATGAGGTGGCCAAGAACGACAATCTCGCCGACATTCCCGTCGTGCTCGTCACGGCGGTGGCCGAGAACGCCGGGCAGATGATGCATGCCTTCGAGACCGGCCAGGGCCTGCCCGCCGCCGATATCCTCCCGAAATCGATGGCACATACGGACCTGGTCAAGACCGTAGCGGCCGTCCTGGGCAAGAGCTGATCCGCCCGGCCAGGGGAGGAGAGCGGATGACCGACAAACAGAAAGTTCTCCTTGTCGACGACGACGCGGGCTTCCTGAAGGCCACGTCTCTCGTGCTCCAGCACGCCGGGTACGACGTCATCACCGCCCAGGCCGCCCAGGCCGGGCTGGCCGCGGCCAGAGAGCACCTCCCCGATGTCATCATCGTGGACGTGATGATGGCCAGGCCCGATGAGGGATTCGCCCTGGCCCGGGCCCTCCGCGCCGATGACGACCTTGCCGACGCCAGGATACTCGTGTTGACGGCAGCCGGCCGGCAGTACCAGATGCTCTTCGAGCCGGACGAGCAGTGGCTGCCGGTCGACAAGGTGCTGGAGAAGCCGATTGCCGGCGACGCCTTGGCCGACGAGATCGCCGCCGTGCTGGACGGCGGCGAGACCGGAGGCCCCCGTGACTGGTGAAACCCTTCCGCCATGCAAGGCCGCCTGTCCCGTCCGGATGGACGCAGGGCGTTACGCCCGGCTGATAGCCGAGGGCCGCTGCGACGAGGCCTACGAGGTCATCTGCCGGACGAATCCCTTTCCGGCGGTCTGCGCGCACATCTGCCAGCGCCACTGCGAGAAGGAATGCCGCCGCGCCCAGCTCGACGCGCCGGTGGCCCTGCGGGCGCTGAAGCGGTTCGTCGTGCGGACGGTGGGCGCGCGCGAGCACGAGCCGCCCGTCCCGCTCGATGCGTCCGCGTCGCGCGTGGCGGTGATCGGCGCCGGTCCGGCCGGGCTGACCGCGACGCACGACCTGCGTCGGCAGGGGTATCGCGTGAGCCTCTTCGAACGCCTGGACCGCCCGGGAGGCATGCTCAACGTCATTCCACGATACCGGCTGCCGCAAGAGGCACTCGACAGCGACATCAAGGGCATTCTCTCGGCCGGTATCGAGATCACCTGCGGCTGCCAGATCGGCCGGGATATGACCGCCGGGGCACTGCTGGACAAGGGATTCAGCGCCGTCGTCGTGGCCAGCGGGCTGTCCCGCAGCCGGGGAATCGCCGTGCCCGGCTTCGGCGCCCAGCGGTTCGTGGCGGCGATTCCGTGGATGACGGACGTCTGGCTGGGCAACACGGTGGACCTCGGTCGGCGCGTGGCGGTGATCGGGGGCGGGAACGTCGCCATCGACGTGGCGCGAACCGCCCGGCGCCTCGGGGCCGAACGCGTCACCGTGATCTGCCTCGAAAGCCCCGATGAAATACCCGCCGAACCGGACGAAATCGAACTCGCCCAGGCCGAGGGAAGCCAGATCCTCTACCGCCACGCCCTGAAGCGCGTGCTCAATCGCGACGGGCAGATCGTCGCGCTGGAGTTGATGGCCGTCGAGTCGGTGTTCGACCAGGCGGGGCGATTCCGGCCGACGTACGACCCGACCCGCATTCGGACCCTCAGCGCCGACATGGTCATCCTGAGCATCGGGCAGGGGCCCGACCGGAGCTGGGCCAGGGGCACGTCCATTGGGACCGATCAGCGCGGGCGCATCCTGGCGGACAGCAGCACGCACCTGACCGGTCATCCGCGGGTCTTCCTTGCCGGGGAGTGCCTTCGCGGCCCGGGCAGCGCGATCGAGGCGGTGGCCGACGGTCACGAAGCGGCTTGGGTCGTGGCCAACTTCCTGGCGACCGGGCAGGTGGTCAAGCCGGCCGACGACCAGGCCCGGCCCCTGGAGCCTTTCCCTCCGGACGTGGCCGGCCGGCTCCGCCAGATGCACGCCGTGGCCGCCGAGCCGGAACCCTTTGCCGAGGGCGAGCCGGTCATGGATGCCGACGAGGCCCGCCGGGAGGCCGGGCGGTGCCTGGGCTGCATGACCGGGGCCGTCATCGACGAAGACAAATGCGCCTCGTGCCTGACGTGCCTGCGGATCTGCCCGCTGGAGGCCGTCGAAATCGCCCGGACCATGCTGGCCAATCCCGTCAGGTGCCAGGCCTGCGGGGCCTGTGCCACGGTGTGCCCGGCCAACGCGATCGACCTGTCGTATTGGGAGCCCAGCGCCTTGGCCTGCCCGACGTCCGCGGCGGCCGGGCACGCTGTCACGCTGCTGTGCGAACACGGCAAGGACGGGTATCCCCCCGCCGATCACGTGCTCCGCGTGCCGTGCCTGGTCAGGCTCAAGCCGATCGACCTGCTGAGGCTGTTCGGCCGGGGCTGCCGGCGGATCACGCTGGTCCCGTGCGAGCAGGACGAGTGCAAGTACCCCACGGCCTGGGCGAACATCCAGTCGGTGGTGGCGTACGTCCGGAAGGTGGTGGGGGGCATACGACCTGACGTTCGGCTGGACCTGTATCCGGGCGCCGGCCGGAGGCAGCCGGCGGGCGAACCGGCTGGAGAAGAGCCATGATTACGGTCAAGCAAAAAGAGATCGGGTGGATCCTGGACAGGCTGTCGGGGTACGGGAAGGTGGCCATTCTGGGCTGCGGCTCGTGCGCGACGGTATGCTTCGGCGGGGGGGAGCGGGAGGTCGAGGAACTGTGCTGTGCGCTGCAACTGGCCTTGCGGGACGCCGAGGCGGACGTCGAGTTCCAGGGCCTGACCTGCAAACGCGTCTGCGACTGGGAGTTCGTCGAGCCCGTCGTCGAGAGCCTCACCGCCGCCGATGCGATCCTCTCGCTGGCCTGCGGGGCCGGGTCGAATCTCCTGGCCGAAAAGCTGCACGACA
>Ga0180431_10003060_pt1 | contig 21798 bp, 24 predicted proteins | sample SS_ome_11_FD_132459 | JGI IMG/M metagenome (GOLD analysis project Ga0180431, IMG submission 132459) | Hypersaline lake sediment archaeal communities from the Salton Sea, California, USA - SS_1_MS_1 metaG | ecosystem: Environmental > Aquatic > Non-marine Saline and Alkaline > Hypersaline >...
CACCTCCTTGGCGTCGGAATCCTTCTCAATACCGCACGCCAAACACTTACGCCTCATAGCCTGCTCCTACCGTGTTCCGCAGCCACATGTGCGGCAGCCTACGTGCGGACTATCGTGGGCGATAGATTGAAGACACCTGGGACAACGATTAGATGGGTCTTTTTGTACGCCCTTTGTAATTCCTCTTTCTTTCTTCGTTGTTCATCTTTCCAGATGCCGTCGTCAGTTCCACTCCATCCGGCCATTGTCATATCTCCGAAACCTGGTGGAGGGAGGCGGAATCGAACCGCCATCTTCGGCTTTTCAGACCGACGCCATGACCGACTAGGCTATCCCTCCAAAAACGGTTAACACCAAAAGTCGCTACGAGTTTACGTTTCCGGGACCACCCAGTGACGGAATCGAACCGCCGAGACTTGTTTTCGAGACAAGAAGTAACTCATAACTGAAGCGTGCTAACCAAAACTCAAAGCCAACGCCAAAAAGCGAGAGGGTTTCAGATTCAGTCGATTTTGAACATCGAGAAATGAGAAGTAGCCCATCTCCGAGGCGCATTGGCATCCTTTCTGGTGGGCGGAGAGGGAATCGAACCCCCAACGTTTACCCAGAGGGACGAGTTCTACAGACTCGCGCGACACCAGCCAATCGTCGCCGTCCGCCCTTTTGTTGGTGGACGGGGGTGGATTCGAACCACCGAAGGCAGTGCCAATGGATTTACAATCCATCCCCTTTGACCGCTAGGGTACCCGTCCACAAAAGACTGATACCAAAAACCACAAAGAGTTTACATAACGTGCTCTGCCTTTGAGCTACTGCCCGCGCATCAAGACTCTCGGAAGAATCCTAATGGGCGGGCAGACCGGATTCGAACCGGCAACCCCGTCCTCCCAAGGAAGTATCTCTTCGCTGAAGCGTATCAGCCAAAATCTAGCCGACCAAAATGCTTACCAGAACAATCAGAGCAAGAAATCCCAACTCAATTAAACCGTATTTGAAGCCCAGACGCTCGTAGTTTTCCTCTCGGTTGTTCATTCGCTTTTTCCTCCTGATTTGCTCAACTGAAACGTCCTGAATCTCCAACGCGGTTCTCGCTTGTCCACGTTCATCTCAAGATAGTGTTCCAGGTCCTCAGCGTATATCCAACCTTCGTTATTCGTCGCCCGTTGGAAATTTGCTATTCGGTAACTCTTCGTTATCGGCTCGCAATCCACTATCAGAGCCGAGTGGTTGCCGTAACTCTTGTGCCACACTCCTATTTCGAGTGGCAACTTCCCGGCGAATTTTCTCGTCTCGCAGCCGTCTTCGCTTTCGTGCCATTCGGGATGGTAGCACTCCTGGGTCACCATTAACCCCAGTTTCTTCCACGCTTCCTGAATGCAAATCGCAACCCCGTGTCTCGCCCTCGCAGCATCTATCAGACTCTCGTACCTCTTGCTTCCCTGTCTGATGGTCTTGCCCGTCAGAAAGTAATATGCATTCACCGCCGTCACCACCTGGCAATCCATCACGCCGCTCCCAGAGGAGTTTTGCTGGATGTACCTTTCCCAGTTCCTCTGCGTCCGGTGTTTCGGCCTCATTGCAAATTCCCCTTTTGACCCCTGCCAACAAGTATCTCATCTTGCGCAGGTCTATTCTGGTTCTGTGTGACCCCTTCATGTACCGGTTTGAGTTTTCCTTTATGTACCGTTTCCGCACTCCCGCCGGCACAGAACATGGAATTTGGAGCAGGCGCGTGTAATCATGTATCTTCCGAACACAAGCGTAGCCACCATTGCTAGGGTGAAGCCCAGCGCTGATACATCTTCTGGAATAGTCGCAATGTTCGTATCCGTAGCCCACATAACCGGGGTCAAAAGCTCCCACCCGCTCAAGCACCTCTGGCGTCATGGAAAGAATCTGGGCAGTGTGTTCCAAGGCAAAGTCAATTATACCAGCAGGACACTTTTTTGTAATGCCTGTCTTTCTAGCGTAAGGAGGCGCATACGAGAAATACCCTATTCCCGACTGTTTATGGAGGGCTAAAACCGTGTCTTCCCATCCACGCCCAACAAACAAGAGATCATCCTCAAGAAGGAAAACGTGATCACACCCTTGCAATTCCACCAGGGCGATGTTCTTGTTCGCCGCAATTCCCATGTGTGGGTGAGTCAAAATCTCAAAATGCTCAGCCAGGGGTTCATGACCAAGAAAATCCGGACGGTCAATCACACAAATGAGCCGGTGCGGGTGGTCGTCGAGAGTGGAAACGATGGAATCTCCCACCTCGACCGCCGCTTTGGGTCTGTTGTATGCGATAAGTGCAATGCCTATCATGCCGGAGGCGTCCTCTTCATGGCTCATTTACAGCCCCGTGTTCCTTCGTCCGGGTGTACATCCCGGTCTTCCCATTTTGGAGGCGAGCAGCGGAGTCGAACCGCACTAGCACGGGTTGCAACCGCGCCCCCACCCACGCAGGATACTCGCCTTTATCGCACTCGCTCAATCGCCCTTCCCAATGTCCCATATCACGACACCAGACAAACGGATCTTCAGGATTGTCCGGAGGCATCCGCAAAGACGGAACAAACACCCTGTCTCCGCATTGCGGGCATCGCGCCTTGTCAATCTGCGCAATAACAATTGGATCCACACTGACAGTCATCCGCTCCGCTCCTTCCTGCCGGTGATCCCGGCGATCAGTGTCTTGCTCTCATTGTGATCGTAAATGAACCGTCACCATGATTCCGAATTGCAGACTGCTCGCGCTCCATTCTGTGTTCTTTGCCAGCCTCAAGATCAGGCTCGATTGGCTTGGCGTCGGAGCCAACCCAGATGCCGCAAATCCAGCCTTTCAGCCGGCGCATTCTGCAAAACAAGTCGTAGATACTCATTTCTGCCTCTAAAACCTCACGCTCAAGGCGAATCAAGGAACACTGGCCGAGGGATTCGAACCCCCACCGACTGGTTTTGGAAACCAGCACTCTACCGTTGAGTTAGACCAGTATGTTGCTGTCACGATGGAATAAACAAGCCACTTTCCTTCTGCTGCCACCGCACGTCAATCCAGTCGTGCGGACCATTCTCTGTTTCACCATCAATAACGTGCTCTAATCTCCAGGGGCACGTTTCCGGGGGCTCATTCAAGGGTTCATCGCCGTCATGCTCAGGACAGATAATCTTCCTCTCTTCCAGAAGTTTTCTGTCTTTCTCGGTGAGGTGCCCGCCCCGGTGCTTCCGGATACACTTCACGCATATGTCAGCCCGCATCCTCACCCAAAAACCTCCAACAGCAAGTCATACACTTCAGCATCACCGATTGAGTACGCCATTTCTCTCGAAGTTTGGTCGGGGCGACTGGATTCGAACCAGCGGCCTCCTGCTCCCAAAGCAGGCGCGCTACCAAACTGCGCCACGCCCCGTCAATTTTTTCGATGTCTCTCTCGTAGCCTATAATCCAAGGAGTTCGTTCGCCACAGTGAACATCAAAAATTACAAATGAGAAATTCCTTGTTCCTGACCCATGCGTCCCTGTTTTGACCACTGATTGAGTATCGCGCGCCGATGATGCGCACTCTTGCCCACGGATACAATCTTAACACGTCATCACATGCATCGTAACTAGCAACAAACTTCGCGTGTTTAAGATTCTTCAGGGACTCCGCCAGTCTTTCATGGTCTTTGTCGCCCATTTTGCATCGGTATAACTGGTTGCCCTTTTCGTAGTATGGCGCGTCGCAATAAAAGATAACCTCTTCTCTATCGTTCTCGGATATCACGCCTTCGAAATCACGATTCTGAACCTCCAGATTACCACTGACTTTGGAGGCAACCGCGCGCACTTGCTTGGCTATCTTTTGTGCGTTATACCGACAGTCAACGGTCCACTTGCTTTTTTGTTCGGTTCCTCCAATCGGACCCGCCGTAATTATGCCTGAAAAACTGCACCGGTTTAAGAACAGAGCAGCGTATGCCTTTTCAACCAGGTCGTCTGAGTTTGCCAAAACTCGTTGCCGCTGATGTTCTTCGACCGTCACTTCCGTCTGAAGCACTTTCTGGATGAGTCGTTGGCTTTTTTCGGAACTGCACATGCATTCCCAGAAAGCCGCAACCGCAGCATCAGCGTCATTAACCAGCGCCTTTTGAAATTTCACGCCACAGCAAAAGGCACCAATAAGAACTGAGCCACCACCAACAAACGGCTCAATGTATAGGGTGTTCGCCGTCAACTGTGGCTTAATGTGCGCCAGAATAATGCGCAGCATTCTGGTCTTCGCGCCGGGATAACGGAACGGCGTCGCTAAGTCCGGAACTTTACACATGCTCGTTTTGGCAAGTGGCTCGACATCGCAAACGGGCACATTCCGCACGGTGACTGCCTTTTTTTTCAACGCATTTCCTTTCGTGTAGGCATCGGCAATCCACCTGGCGCGTCGGGAATTTACCGGGTCTAACCTCTGCCACAACAAGGTATCCCAGTAAATCACCCTTTTGAATTTCTGCAGCCTTACTGAAACGGGCAACTCAAACAACCCAAACCTGTGATCTTCTGTTAACGTCCTTAACGGTACAACAGCCACCACCCTTCCCGACGTGTTCCTCATGTCTATCGCCACGAACACCACGTAGTCATTTAGCGTTGCCTTTCGTTTGAAGATATGAGTATCACAGCCTTGATTGGACGTATCCCTGTACTGAAACGTCCAAGACACAGGCACGTCAAAAGAAGAGCAATCGAAACCTTTCACGGCAAAATTATACCGTTCGTCCCTCATGTCCCAGATGAAACTTTTTCCTGCAGTAGGATAAATCTCCATGTCTGGTTCACTAATGTTCGGAAAGACACTCCTCAACGTCCGATGCGCAACAAACTCCGCTAGTTTCCCGACTCTGGTTTGATACTCGATGCGTTGTGAGTCGGTTTGCCCTCTCAAATGGTAGTTGTTACAGGACTCGCTCGCGAACTGTTTACAGGCGGCGTCCTTGTCAGTGACCGAGACCATCCGGAAAACAGACGACACCCCGTTTAGGCACGCCGCATTGAAATCCTCTCGCTCGTATCTCGGAGGAATATTAAGAGCGGTTGCCCTTTGCAAAAGTTCTTTCTTCGTTAGCAGCAGGTTCGCGTTGCCTGGGTCATTTTCCACAGTGTTTCCGTCTTTCCAATTCCTTCCTGAGAGCCTGCGCCCAAGGAGATTGGTCGTCATCTTTTACCCCGGATAGCCTCTTCTTAATCTGTCCTGTAGATAGCATGCAAGCCATGAGTGCGTTGGCTCCGCCGCCCTTAATCTCGATGCTTTTCCTTGTCACTTTCACCTTCGTTTGCATAATCTCTCCCGGTCTGGCGTTTCTGTCCTTGAAATCTGGTGGAGTCTGGGGGGCTCGAACCCCCGACCTCCGCCTTGCAAAAGCGGCGCTCTCCCATCTGAGCTAAGACCCCAAAAACCCTATTGTTCTGACCTCTTCTGGTGTCAGTGTCGCCGTGCCATGCCTTGATACTGTCTTGGCTGCGGCACTGTTTGCTAGCATCGCGGCTTTGTCTAGTGCGAATCCGGCGACCAAGGCAGTTGTTAGAATCGCTACCACAGTGTCGCCGGCTCCTGTCACGTCAAACACGTCCTGTGCCTCTGCCTCGATGTGATAGTCGTATTCCGCACTCTGGAGGTACATTCCCTCTGCACCCATCGTTATAAGCACCGCAGTCCCCAATCTGTCACGAACAGCGGAGGCTATTTCACCAGGAGACAGCGCAAAAGGGGTTCCGACTATCTCCCGCGCTTCCTTGAGGTTAGGCGTTACCAGCATGACACCCTGGTAAAGGGCGGCATTCAGAGGCTTCGGGTCGACCACGACTGGGAGCCCTGTCTTATGAAGCGTCGCCATCAGTGCTGCGTCCACAATACCCTTGTCATAATCGCTCACGATGATGGCATCGCACTCCCTGGCGGCCTTTTCAACCTCCTTGTCGCGTCTCTTTGCCACATCTTCCCCGACCATTGAGAGGCACTCCTCACGGTCGAGTCTAAGCATCTGCTGCTGACCTGACACAAATCTGGTCTTGCAAACGGTAAACGGCAAACCATCCAACAAGATAGGCTCCACCCCCTGTGCATTTCGGCACTGCGCCTCCAAGGTCTGCGCCTCGTTATCGGCTCCAACAAGACCCAAGAGCAGCGCCGTTGCCCCGAGTGCCCCGACGTTGGCAGCCACGTTCGCCGCGCCGCCCAAGCGGTGCCTTCGGGAGGTCTCACGCAGGATGGGAATGGGTGCCTCGGGCGAGATGCGTGATACCTCACCCATGACATATTCATCCAATATGACGTCACCGACAACCAGGATTCGAACGTCTTCCGGGCTTTTCATGCCGTTTCCTCGTGGCAGTAAAAAACCCTCCGGCCTACATGGGCTCGTAAGCCGGAGGGTAGGTCGGCTTCAGGTTTCTTCATCTCGGTTGTCAAAGACCAATGGTGCCTACGCTGGGCACCCGAACCACAAAAAAAGCCCCGGAGGCTTTCGCATCTGGGGCTTGGCTTGCTTCTTTGGGAGGTTTTGACAATTACACTTCTTTGTCTCCCACAAGCCCCGTCAGGCGTCCACACGGATAACCGCCGGCGAATGGCGAAAATGGCCATCCGGCTCGCGCAAAGTCTGAAGTGGGCTGGTACCGACTGATGTTCACTATTTGCTCCTCGCATTCTGTCGTCCCTCCCACTATACCACTACGATGGTTGATGGCAAACACTTTTCTCACTTTTTTTCAAAAGCATGCTCGTGATGTTCGGATGCCCCTCGTCCCACCTCCTGCGAATCAGGTCTTCAAAGTTCGATACGGCAACAATTTCGCACCCGCAACTAGCAACCCACTCGGAGACGCCTTCGCGGTTCAAACACCAGACATGTTCGTCCGGTTTGTAATGTCTCCAGCGTGCCAGTTCCTCTTGAGTTTCGACGTGTGGTGTTTCCGGAAACGACAAAAAGCAATGTTTCCAGTCGATGTCAAATAAGTGATCGACCCGAGGAAAATGTTCCAAGACATCGTTGAGGACAACCAGGTCCCACTGTGTACTCAACAGGGTTTCTTCGGAGATGCTTTCGCCGCAAAGATCATATCCGTACACGTCGCGAAACTTATCCTTGGCTGCGTGAACGAATGTCCCGTTTCCCGAGCCGATGTCAACGACAACCATCGACTTCATTGCTCGATAGGTGAAGAAAGATGCCAACCACCCCAGGCGCAAGTAAGCCATCTCGATATTGGTTGCCTGACCGTGTTTGTATTCCTCATCGTAGTGGAAAGGTCGCGGACTCACTTGTTTCCAAAAACCGTATTTCCACCTTTCAAACGCTACCTCCACTGAGCATCCCCTTCAGCCACATATTGGTCGTACACATGCTTAATGGCTCTAATGGCGTGTTTGGCTCTTACCACATCCTCTGACTTGTAGTTTTTCTCCATCGGCTCTATCAATTGCCCTCCGTAGTATCTCGGATCTTGCCAGTGCCCGTGAATCATATAGACGTGTTGCCCTTGGTAAGAAATGAGCCCGTCGTCTGAAGGTCTTGCAAAGGTCTCCGGTTTCAGCATAGAGTGATGAATGTTTGTCCATTGGTAACTATTGACGTAAACCATGCAATCACCGAGCCCTTTAGCGGCGGCAATGCGGTTAGGAGTTTCCAGATCGTTACCTGTCGGATTCTCCCAGACAGCCCGGAAGAATTCGGCGGCTCTCTCGTCATGGGGGTTAATGAACATAGGTACCGTCGAGAAAAACGGATGTACTACCGAGATATCATCCGGCACGTCTAAGTGGTGTTCCTCAAAGTGCTGCTTTTCATAACGCAGAATGGTCGAATCGGAACAAACGACAATGACGCCTGAAGAGGCAATCCGGAAGAATTTCTCAATGTTTTTGATCAGCACCATGTCAGCATCAAGCAAGCAGAGAGCATCGTGCTCCCCGGCTAAGTCAAGCGCCAATTTGAATCGAAAAGTTCGTATGCGCCGAAACTCAGAGCCCTCCTCGGGAGCCACGATTATGCTCAAATGCCGATGCTCGATGTCTTCAAAGTGCGCCATATCCACTCGGTGATCTTCCCGCTCGACCGTAGTGACATAGACGGGAATATCGGGATGCCACTTCCGGAGACTACGAACCAACGGACGCGCCTCGTGGACATAGTTCCTGGTACATGGAAAGATGAAGGCTGGCTTCATGATTCTGACCTCGCAAAAAAGTGACCGACGTACTTGCCAACGGACACAGACTGCCAATCCTGCATCAGAGCCACCTCCTCGGGTCTCTTGTCATGCAGATAAATGTAACGAGGCGCAAGAGCCTTAGCATGCAGGATATTCGCTGTTCGTTTGCTCTTCGGACCATCCACGAAGGCAAGATCGAATTCTCCTGTTATGGCTGGAGGATGTCCTTCTTCATAGACGAGAACGTTGGCACCAAATGCCTTTTTACACTGCTGAGCCCACCAATCCATGGTTTCCAGACTCAACACGTTAACGCCTTCCAACAACATCAACTCCGTAGAAAGCCCGACACCGTATTCTATGACCTTTCGGATGCGGTGTGTGCCGATAAATTCCTTGAGTACGAGCCAGTCATGCCTGTAGATACTCCGGCTCCCCCACAGGATTTTTCCACATGATTGAGCCCTCATTGCCTTTTCAAAGTGCTCAATCATCCAATGAATGCCGTCTTCTTGGCTCGTGCTCATCTCTTTCCCGCCCACAAGAGAAAAATCAGTTCTCAGCGCTCACGACCATCTTAGTTGGTCCATTCTTGAGAAGCCACTGAATTGTACGCCAAAAGATACCCACGTTGTTGACGCCGCGCTCCCGGTTGTCGTCTTCTTTGATGTCACCGATGAACTTGTCTCTAACCTGAGCCATGTTCCACCGACGATGCACCGAATTGACGCGCAAGCCGTCCTTGGTTGTGATAACGGGGCGACCTTGATCATCCGTTGATTCCTGCATCATGTACTTATACCAATCCGTCACCACCCAAAGGTCGTTGTCCGTTGGTTCTATGCAATCGCGCTGTCCCGACCGAAAAAGCGTCCTGTATAGCGTAGACATGTCGCCATAGGGCTCTTTGAGACCCCACGAGTAGACGCCCTCCAATAAGGTCTGGTATTTGGAAGCGTCAACAAACAGCGGCATGTTATGGTACGGCGGCGAACTAGCCCCTTGGATCATTTCGATACCCTTTTCGTCCACCGCCTCATCTGAAGCGCCCCACGGATTATTAGGCATCAGCAGTTTGCCGCTACTCGCTGCTCTTTCGAAGAAGCCCATTATATTGTTGCAGAAAAACATGTCAGCGTCAGTAATCATGATGGCTTTGTACTGACTGGCAATACGCAAGGCATACCGATAGCGATAAAAACGACATTCCCAACCGCTGTTTTTCTGACCCGATTCACTCTTTTCGTGGCGTTCGAGGTCCCAAATTTCCTTCCACGGCACAACAGTGAAGCGCTCCTCTTCTCGCAATCTCGCCAACTCGTTCTCGGGAATGCTCTGGTGCGCGATCAGATGATAGTCAAGGTCGTTACCATAGACACTCAGACCGTTGAATGCTGACACCGCCTGCTCAAAGAGAGGACCTTCACTTGCCACCATGACTACCGCAAAATCTCTCATCGCTCCTACTCCTGCTTCAGTTTGCCCAGCCAATTCTTCACCGCCGCTGTGTCGTACTCGCCGGTTATGTCAAAGATTCCAACTTGCGAATTCCTGCTGTAAGTCTTGAGTCTGTGGAGTTTCTGAAGGTACAAAACCCTCTCCGGGAAAACTGACAAGGCAATCGTCAACGGTCCAGATGCCACCCCCACAAAACCCCGGCAACTCTGGATAAGACCAACCAGATTCGGTACCGTCGGGCTGCACCCTCGAACGCTCCTGTCCGCAAATGGAAAGCGCTTGTTTACCGGATTGTGAAAAAGGTGCTCATAGTGGACCTCAAAAGGCACAAGTCCCGCATCTAGGATATCTTCCCATATCCTCCGTGCGTGGCTCTCTGGACAATTCACAGAATCTGGAAGCGCCGTGCCATTGAAGTGGACAGCAACCAGCGGGCTTTCTAACCTGGGAAGAGTCGCAAACTCCCGTGCGATTAGGCTCGGGTCGATGCCAATTTCCTGGACGCAGCAATATTCGCTCTTTGTCATGTCCGTAGATTCAGCCATCGGATAGTGCAAAACAAAGGTCAAATCGTAGTCGGCTTCATTCCACGGAGAAGAGTCAAATAGGCGCTCCTGACCATTTTCAACATACAAACCGAAATCAACGCCGGGATACGCTCGTCTCAATGCCTCAAAGACTGGCATAAACATCATCGTGTCGCCAAGACCATGACCAAAAAGAATAAGCACCTTCATGCCGTCTTCCAGGTACTCGACCAACTTCTTGTTGGCATACGACGTAATGGCCATCATTTGATCCCCGCATACTTTTTAACCGCATCAATCACCTGTTCAGCCGAAATCATATTCATGCACATGGGAACCGCCTGTCCTGATGGATGGTTGTAGACGTTCAGGCAGAGGTCATCATCCTTCTCGTCCCCATCTCCCAACTTGGCAACACGTGATTTCCAGCAACCACCCACATCGCAGCACGGCAACATTCCACAGGTATGGAGATACTGGTGTCCCGGTCCCGCTTGCCAATGATTCGGTTCCCGTCCGCCTGCAACGACCACACAAGCCCGCGTGCCACGACGATAACGAGGATGCGGCTCGACAGCGTAAGACAGAACCATGGGCAAACTCACCCCGGTAATCACGCCATAGGAATGCCAGACAAGCCGGACAAGTTCCCGTAAGTCGGTCTTGCCAACCAAATTGATCACGTTTTCTCCCTCTAACTCGGGATGGACGTGTTGGGTTCTATCTTCTGGCTTGCTCTGGTGCCCCACTTGAACGAACCAGATGCCCGGTAGCGCGTCTACAACTTTTTGATAGCGTTCGAACAACCATGATTTGGCTGTAAAATCCGACTTGTGACCGGCGTTAATTATCCAAAAAGCGGGATCACGTTCGTCTTCCGGGAACCCACGCCTGCTAAGTTCCTCGTAGACAGCGCTGAACCATCCTTTTTCCTCGTCTCGCAATCTGATGAAATTCCTCCATTCTGCCGGCTCAATCCGTATTCCAAGGAACTTACCGAGGTCACGGGCAAACGAATTGACGTAATGGACGGGACGCTGATTACTTCGGTGGACATCGCTGTACGTCGTCTTCCAGAGTAGGTCTTCCTCGCCATCGGGAATTTCGGTTATGTGCTCAAATCCCTCAAAAATCTCACGATAAGGACAACGCACATCGGTAATGAATTTTCCAGGGTACGTCTCATGCAAGGAAGCAATTGCATGAGCCATCATCACGCCATCACCAGGTGCCTGTCCATTCTCTAAAATGAGCTTGACCGGCTGGAGAGTTTCCTCGCTGATTTTTCTGGCGACTCTCTTTGCTGGTTTTTTGGAACGGTTTGCGGTGCCCTTCTTCGCTGTCCTCTTGGGACGGCTTGCGGTGTCCTTCTTCGCTGTTGCTGGTTTTCTGGAACGGTTTGCGGTGCCCTTCTTCGCTGGTTTCTTCGGTTGGTCGTCTCCGGATTCTGCCGATTCGTGTCCAGTCCCTTGAGGCGGCGATACAGTGAGCACCTTGCGCAGAGCCCCGATTTGCTCTTCGAGTTCCGGATGGACCTTAGAGAGGTATTTGACCGCATTCTGAGCAGCGCGCACGTCCGTAATCCACGCAATTTGGGTGTCCTGCATCTTTTGAAATGCTGTCTGGATGTCCTTCGGCATCTCCTGCACCGGCGTGTTGATTCTTATCCCGCGCGGGCAAGGAAAGTCGAGTCCTTCCTGGATGCCCAACTGCTCAACCACAGCCTCGCGGAATTCGGGATGATTGCGGCAATAAACACAATTCGCTCCATTACGACAAAAAGCATAGTACTCGGCTGAACCCATACGACATCCTTTCTGTGTCCCTGGTACGCTCACATTATAAGGACACAACGACGATTTTGTGCTTTTTTCTGGAAGGCACCATTCGAAGTGGAATCGTGTGGTTCCCAACCTACAGCCCTGAAAACAACTTAGGTTTGACTATTCTCAGATATTTCCATGTGTCGCACGATGTCCTCCATGGAAAATGGCTTGTAGACTACCGTGCGCACGCATTGCCACATGTTGATTGCCCGCTCGCGCATCGCTTTCAACTCCCCCGTCGTCCCCGTTACCGCCACAACCTTTTTGCCACTCACCACTTTATCAGCCACAGAAATGAGTTCTTCCCCAGTATGACCCGGAAGACGTAAATCGAGTACTATCAAGTCATAACGGTCTGCAACGCTAGTCAAAAGCGCCCACCCTGCCTCTCCATCGCAAAGCGAATCAAACTCCCATCCCCTCTGGGCTGCCACATTCTCGACAAAGAGGCGCACGTCTGTATCGTCGTCAACTATGAGCATTCTTGGCATCTACAGTCCTCCTGAAAATGCGTTTCCTACAGGTCGCCGCCATGACTACGACCTTGATTCACAGAACCGTCCGGAAATTGCTCCGTGACCATCCTGTCAAGAGATTCGATGATTTCCATGAGAGGAGGTGAGAAGGCGCTGTTGTCGGTATATCTGACACGCACTTTTCGGATGTGATTTGCTAACTCGGGGTAGCCGTCCAACAACTCATCAGACGCCTCAGCCATGTGACCCACGGCTAACCATCGGTGAAGCGGGTATCCCTGCCTTGACTCCTGAATGAGAATCAGCGCCTGAGACAGGTGTTTCAGAGCACAAAACAAACATACCTCACGCATTCGGCTCTTTCCTTCTCCTAAGCCCTATCACGTTCTTTCCAGAATGTGCCACATCAAGATCAGGTACAGGTAGTGCAGCGCCATAACCATCAATGCAGGCGACAGCACAACCAAGAGTGACCATTCTACCCAACCGCCCGCTCGCAGCGCCAGAAACACCAATTGCACAATGGCACCGACGATGGGCACCGCGAAAGCCGTAAATCTCACTGCTACGGCCAGAAAGAAAGTACCGTAGCCAGAGCCGATGCCGTGTCTTTCAACCTGCTCATCCATCTGTCTTCCCCTTGAAGCCGGTAAAAGGACTTGAACCTCTCTCTCCGGTGTACGAGACCGGTGCATCGCCGTCTATGCTTTACCGGCGTGATTTTCTACCGAGGGTGGGATTCGAACCCACAAAAACGGCTTTTTGAAAACCGCGTGTCTGCCTTTGCACCACCTCGGCTCATTGCAACTCGTCGGTGTAGGTCTTCATGCTTTCATGGTAGGGGCGGAGGGACTCGAACCCTCATGCCGAAGCACCAGATTTTAAGTCTGGCTTGTCTGCCAATTGCACCACGCCCCCACGAAACCAATCCCCCTCTATCCGGGCTATGTCGGTTCCTGAATTTGGTGGCGGGAGAGGGACTCGAACCCTCGATCTCAGGCATATGAAGCCCGCGCTCTAGCCAACTGAGCCATCCCGCTACCTAGAACCTAATCCGCAATCTGAGCCCCACGACTAAGTGTTCGTCGTCATCAAACGCATCTCGGATTTTTCTGTCCACGAGAGACGTATATGTCAACGTCGGACCAAACTCAAATCTCGCGTCTTTCAACATCAACTCAAGACCCGCATGCCAATCGGTAAAGGCGTATTCCTCCACACCGTAATAACTGTCATTGTTGTGCGGCGAGCCAGCGGCAATCCCTATCTCGGGTCGCAAAGACGCCTTAAATGTCCGATTCCACCAATTCATTTTGCCAACGTCAAAATCCCTGCTCACATCGCAATCCAGATAGAAACCCCAATTCTTCGCCACGTCAAACCGCAACTCCGCATTGAATTTTACCTCATGCAGAAACGTCAACGTGTTCCCAGCCACCAATTCCGTCGTTCCCTCTCTGTCAGTAGCCAGGTAGTCTTCGTACTCCACCGCCGCATAGATGTACGATTGACGCAGAATCCCAACGTTTCTGTCGAGCAAAAAATCACCAACCCCGAATCGCAACTCAACGAGATCAGCCTTGAACCTCTCATCGTACTCATCGGTCAACGCTGTCCTGCCGGAAAAGGATAACGAAAACTGCTCCCACTCTAACTCAAGCCCGTTTCGTACCATAGCCTCATCGTTCTCAGCCACCCCTCGATTGACGTGCTTTGATATTCCCTCCGTTATCGTGTCCAACCGCACGTCGTAAAGGTCCATCCCCGAGCAAGCCCCAGTAAACAACACCATCGCCAGTACACAAAACAGCCACCTCATTTCGTCTCTCCCTGCCTCTCACTCATGATTTTCTCGACCATTCCTTTTAGCGCGTCCTGACCAAAAGGCTTATACATCACTGGATACTTGTCTGAAGCGTAGTCAAGGCTTCCCGTGACGAGCACAGGTGTCGTCCGAGCAACGCTGCGCATCTTTTCGACAAATTCTTCTCCGCTGACAAAAGGCATACGCACATCCACGAATGCAACGTCGTAATCGTTGTCGCGAACCGATTCCCATGCCATGTAGGGATCTTTGAACACGCTCACTTCCACTGGCGTCCCGCTAAAAGCCCCCTCAAAAAGACACAGAATGTTGTCCTCGTCGTCCAGCGCGAGGACCCGACAAGAAGGCAGCGCAAACTTCTCCTGTCGCTTATACAATATCGCTGTTCCGTCTGTGCCTGGCAATCTTACCGTGAATGTTGTCCCCCGACCGCTCTCGCTCTTCACCGTAATCTTGCCCCCGGCGTTTCTGACTACCATTTGACACATGACCAGTCCAAGCCCAGTTCCTTTCGGTCGGAGTGAAGTGCCCTCGTCCGAATTGCGAAAAACCTTCGTGGAGTAGAAAGGCGTAAATATCTTAGCCATCTGCTCTTTGCTCATACCGCAACCAGTATCGCTTACCTCCAACAACACCTCGCCGCTCCTCATTTGCGAAGTAATCTCGATTATCTTTTTTTCTTCGTGTTCAACAGCATGCCGCGCGTTGATAAGCAAGTTGAGCAACACATAACTCAACTCTCCTGGACGCATTCGCACAACGCCGCCAACCTCCCCCACGCGCAAACTGATTCCAGACTTTTTCCACTCCGCCCCTACAAGTTCTGTCACATCTGTAACGGCTTCAGACACACTGACATTGGAAACCTCGCAGTCAGCCACGCGAGCAGGTCTAGCAAACGAAAACAATCTCCTTGTCAGCCCAACTGCCCGTTTGACAGACCGATGGGCGGTTTCAACAGCAAACCTCATCTCGGACGGGACCTTTTCAGCATCCGCCAAAATCAACTCTAAGAAACCGAGCAACCCCGTGTGAATATTGTTAAATTCGTGCGCAACGCCGGCAGTAAGCATTCCCACGGCAGATAACCGCTCCGCTCTGATGGCTGCTTCCTGAGCCACTTTGGTGTTTGTAATGTCGCGGATGGTGTGTACCGTTCCAATGATTTCCCTTTTCCCGTCGCGCAACGGAGAAACGGAGATGCCATACCAGGTCTCCCCCTCGCCAGACTTTTGTGCCTCGTAGGAACATGCGTTTCCCGTGTCAAGCACAGCGCGGCAATGGCAACCCGGCAATGGTTTCACCTCATGAACAACCTCAGAGCATCGCCGTCCCACAAGATCAGTCCCGAAACATTCAAGAGCCGCTCTGTTAACCCGCGTTATCCTACACTCCCTGTCAGTTACCAAAACCGCATCAGCAATCGCGTCAAACTCCTCCTGATACTCGTCAGCCAATTGTGCCAACGCCAATTCGGAATCCCAACGTGCTTCCTCGATTCCTATAGCGTTCGCCAAGACTACCAGGAGGTGCAACTGTTCTTGGGTCGGTTCACAATCATTCTGGTAAGCCACCCCGAGAACACCTATGCGATGACCGTTCGCCACAACCACCTGACCCAAGTAAGTTTCTAAACCGTACTGAGCCACGGTCGAATCAGTCTTGCCGTGAGTCGAGTGAAGGTCCCTGAACACTCGCGGCTCGTAGTTCTCTGATTGGAAAACCTCATGGCACACGCAGCCTCTTCCGGTCTGTTCCTGAAGAAGCCCAAGAGACTCGTTCCAGCCCAAGCGTGACGTGAGCGCTTCACCCTCTATACGATCATAGAAAGCATGACTTGCTCCGAGGAATTTCCCGGCGCATTCTACGATGTAAGTGATATTCCGCTCTGGCTGTGGACCGAAATGCAAGAACATCTCTGCAGGTGTGACCAATCCCACCTTGGCATCCATCCCCCTGTCCTTCGCGTCGCAGGTTGCTCATGAAAGGCGACATATCAACAAATTATCCGAAAAGACAGAGAGTAATCGTCATAATTAGTACTCCCGGAAGGACTTGAACCTTCAACAAACGGATTAAGAATCCGCCACTCTGCCAATTGAGTTACGGGAGTGTCTTCCATTGGTCATATTTTCCTGTTCCGCCAAACGGCAACAGCACGTCCTCACCAATTGACCATACGAAGAAGAGCCAGAAATTTGCTCAGAAATTTCACTTTGCCCTACCTCGCGCAAGGACCTGATATTTTCTCCTGGGGCAGGATTCGAACCTACATTGGGATTTCTCCCGCCGGATTAACAGTCCGGTGCCATACCATTAGGCGACCCAGGAATGATGCAACGACAATGGAGCCGCTTCTGGGATTCGAACCCAGGACTTCCTCCTTACCAAGGAGGTACTCTACCACTGAGTTAAAGCGGCAAGAATGGAGCCGAGAACAGGAGTCGAACCTGCAACATCTTCATTACAAATGAAGTGCTCTGCCAATTGAGCTATCTCGGCATTTATGTCATCAATAGATACCATTGAGCCAAGGCAGCAGTCGGGTCTACGAAGAGACCCGCAGGAACCGGCTGCTCCTGTTCATCATGCCCTGCACGACGGGGAATGGCGACGGGCAGCCTCCTCTAAGCATCTGGCGCATGACTTGTGCCGAACAGTCAGTACCATCCAGTGAAATTTGGTGGGTGCGGGTGGGGTTGAACCACCGGCCTTTCGGTTATCAGCCGAATACTCTGACCACTGAGCTACGCACCCATTTCGTACTTGGAAGCCCACACTATGTTGTGGGCCTGACCGTTCTTGAGCTTACTCACCCGGAGCGTACCAATCGTCACGGGCACATCTCCAACGGGCACAAGGTAACAAGTGTCATTGTCGAAGCGATAGACACCAAAGAATTCCACATCCTCTTTGTAGTCGCGACTCTAACCACTGAGCTATGCGCCCAATAGGGGCTGGGAAGGGAGGTGTCGAACCTCACCGCCTTTCGGCGAGCCGGAATTCCACCAGCGCCTTGTAGCACTCCTAAGTTCCCAGCATGTGAAATGACAGCACCAAAAAGCGCGCGGAGTGACGTAGCGCTCTACCAGTTGAGCTACAGCCACCGAGGTGACCGGCGAGACTCGAACTCGCAACCGCCTCATTAACAGTGAGAAGTAACTCCATGCTGAAGCGTGCTGTCTGAAATTTGGCACCCCCGGCAGGACTCAAACCTGCGACCTGCGGTTTAGAAGACCGCCGCTCTGTTCAACTGAGCTACGGAGGTAACTGGTACGCCCGGAGGGATTTGAACCCCCGACCTACTGATTAGGAATCAGTCGCTCTCTCCCCTGAGCTACGAGCGCACTTGAAATTTGGTACCCCCAGGAGGATTCGAACCTCCGACGAACGGATTAAAAGTCCGCTGCTCTGGCCAGACTGAGCTATGGGGGTAGAAAGCAGGCACGAGGATGCCGCCCGCGCCTGCGTGTTTGTTCTGTGTTTTGCTTCACCGATTGTCAAAGAGCAATTGTGCCTACGCTGGACACAAAAAAACCGCCAACATTTCTGCTGGCGGTTTCTGAATTCTGCTTGTGAGGGTCTGCGAATCAGAAACAGCGCCAGCGGCCGACAAACAAATTCATAATGTCTGTGGTCGTTTTCTTATTGGCGTGAATTCTGATTGTTGCACCCATTATCTCAATCCTTTGTCGGTGTCCGGGAGGCAGTATAGCACGTCGCCTGGCAAGTGGCAACAAAAATCTCAAGCGTCACGAAAAATTTCTTTGATAGCCTGTTTGCTCACCGCATCCTTGGCAGCCGCACCAATCAACGCCAATGTCTCCAAATCTACCTTTGGCATGTCGTAAGCCCAATCCATCTTGGCTTTTTCCGCGCACTCGAAGCAGAGGGCGACAAAACCCAGCAACTGAGCCGCATCCTTCAACCATCCCTTCAGTTGCCTGGACACGTGCTTGCTCTGCTCCAGCGGAAATGCCTTCAAAATCACCGCGCCGCCCAACTCCGCTTTCGTTTGCTTCAGATGCCAGGAGTCACGGAGAAAAGGATTCACGTCCTTACTCAGCAATCGCCCTTTCTCCATGTTAACAGCCAGACGCGCAAACGCATCCGCTTCATAGACTCCCTCTCGCCGGCAAAGCATACAACTCGGGCTAGTTGGCATCCTCGCTTCGCCATGTGAGTGCATTTGCTGCCTTCGTTCTCGCCGTTCGCTTTCCTTTCTCGCTTTCTCGTCTTCTCGCTGCCGCTCCAGACTTTCCTTAGCGTCCTGGGCTTCCTGGTGTCTCTTGCAAGCCCTTTCGCCGGTTTTCTCGTCAACCAGGTAGGTCTGTCGCTTACTGACCTCTTCTCCACAAATCACACATTTCACGCTTTTCGGTGGCATTCACTCCCCTCTCGTCAAGAGCCAACACCTGTTCTGTGCGGCTTCTCGCTGCTAGAATCTCAGCAATTTTTCTCTCACGCCGTTGGTTGAACAGCGTAGACGAACACCCAGCGCCGAAAGCCGGGTTCATTTTAGCCGCTGGGTAGCGCTGAATCCGTTCGTAAGCGACACACTTCCCCTCACCGGTCAGGAAAGCACAGCAACCGCGCCCTTCGTCCCATACTCCAAATTGACAAACGCCCTTCGTGCAACAGTAGCCGCACTGGACGCATTGACCAGCAAACTCGTCCATCTTTTCACTTTTCCTTGCTTTCCTCGATTTTTCAAACCGCTAACGTCAAGCAGCACTCGCCCCCTTTACGCCGGGAAGCCAATTCTTACCCTCGCAGGCAGCAACGTTGAACCGCTCCCACACGCCAGCATCCTTGAACTGAAAATGCGCAGTTCCCTTTTTGTAGAATTTGATAGTGAAAAACTCCGACTCACAAGTCGTTTCGCCGTTCGCTATTGCCTCTCGAATTGCATTGTGGATAGTCTTGATACGGTCAAAGGGCTTCCCTTCCAACAGCGCTATCCCACGGTCGATGTCACTCAAACACTCTTCACTCCGAAACGAGACTTGAAACCTACCCCATTCGTGACTGACCACATAGGGCAAAATGAATTTTTTCTTCACGCGCCACGCATCGTTCGTCTTCCAACCCTCAATATGCACACGGTTCTCTTCGTGAAAGCGAGTCATGAGGTCAAAAGCTTCAGAGACGGCACTCTGGGCAATCTTATCGCTGTTCTGCAAGAGAGTCTGAATAAACGCCATGATATTCTCTTCGGTGAATTCAGTTGTTTGCTTCTGCTTCTGCAACGCTCTGAACTCCTCGCGGACCTTCTTGGTCATAAACCTCGCCATCTCGGTCTGCTGAAACACCCGGTTCCATGCCGCCGCTCTGACCTGTTCCGCGAATTCATTGTAGGCTCCGCGAAACCAACCCGAGAATTCCGCCTTGTTTCCGCTAATGAGCCCCTTTGAACTCGATATCGCCTTGAAAAAGAAGTCCTTAACGTCCTCAGTCCCCCTGTTTGAAATGAAGTCCCCTCCGTAGAACGTCAATTCGCGCATGGCTTTGGCTGCGCCCGCGAAACTCTCCAAGGTCGCGTTGTAGGCATCTGTCATGCGCCGGATTGCGTTTCGGTGTGCAACTTGGTTCTCGTTTATCAGAGGAACATCATTCCCCGGGGTAACGCATCTCTGAAACTCTGCCTCGTTAAACAGTCCGTCGATGCCAATGTCCTCATTCTTGGTCAGCCGAACAATGCAGACCTCGACATTCGTCTTACGTTCCGCCAGCGCGAATGGTGTGCCGACGTTTTCGACCGACCCGTGGACTTCGATAAGACCCGCGAGTAGTTGACGCTCCTGGGTGTAGGGATTGTCAATCGTTTCCCGGTTCAGCAGGCAAACGATGTCACCGCGCCGAAGAATCTCCCAAGCATGCAAAAGATGCCGGGCACCCTGAGAAAATGGCGGATTCATAACGATGAGGTCATAGAGATACGCCTCGCCAGTGAAAGAAAGAAAATCATCTCCCACTACCGCGAAGCCCTTCTCGCGTAGAATCGCTTGAAGGTCGAAATTTGCCTCCAGACAATGAATTCCTTCGGCTGAGGAACTATATGGGTGCCTGCCGTTGCGGAGCATATCAAGACGCTCTGCAATGTCGCCCTTGCCAGCCGAGGGTTCGAGTATTGCGAGGTCAGCCGGTAGGTTCCCCCTAACAAGATAGGGTTCCAACATCTGGTCAACTACTTTGCGCGGAGTAGGAAAAAACTCGTTGCCAAACATAATCTCCCGCCTTTCATTCGGCTCCTGCGCCTAACGGTGCCAAGTACGCCTTGGCTGTGACACCGTAGGGGCGGTGAAAACACTCCCAATCCACCCACGCATCCTCCACCTCAAATGCGTCCTCATAATCCGCAGCGATTGCCCACTGCCGACATTTAGCACTGAAGTCCTGCATCTCTTCAGACTGGCTGTGGTGCGCATCCTTACGAAGAGTTCTGTAATCGTTAGGACCGCCCCAGCCGTCGTTCATCACAGAAATCACCGCTTTGCCGCAAAACCGAATAACCGCTACAAAAGTCGCTGAATCACCGTGACCGTCAATGTCCTTGCGTCCGGTAATCGTATACCTGGACATCGGGTTCGGCTCGTCCGCGTTAGGGAGGGGCTGGTCGGACAACCGAAAGGCTCCGGCAGGACCGGATACTGCATAATCGCCGCCATCAAGAACCACGCGAATGCGCCGACTACCGCCCTTGGCAACCACGCCGTATTTGGTTTCGCCCTTGCTCTGCCATTCAACTCGGTCACCTTTTTTGCGTTTGAGCGTGTCCATTCCTGTTCTCCTTCGAAAAAAGCCGTCGTCATCTTTATAACCGGGCTCGAAACGAAATCTCCGGAGAATTCTCAGTTTTTGTCAAAAATTCTTCTCTGCGGCTGCCCACCCGAACTGACCGCGTCGCTATTATGGGGTGCCTGACCGGACTCGAACCGGCGCTCTCCAGGGCCACAACCTAGCGCTTTTGACCATCTAAGCTACAGGCACCATTCTGCGGCGTCACCATATCGCCGTTGTTTGCTTTTTCGCCTCTGTTTCCTGGCTAAAATCTTCTTCATTGCAGATTTTCCTTGGGGCGATGTGATATGCCACTCAACACTGTGGACGGCGACTCCCTTCAGGCGCAATCGGTCTTCCCTGGGGGCATGACCGTTCCGAAATGCCCTGATGAGTTCCTGGTCGCGCTTATCAACCCAGTGCGGCACTTTTCGTCTCGTGCGAGCCATCTCGTCCTCCACGTGGCAACGCCTGCGGTCTGGTTACCGTTCCCAAAAATATAGACAAATGTCCTCAATGAACATTTGCCGACTTTTTGGGTTTGCAACAGGTACCGTAGGCTCCTGTGAGAAACCGATCCAAGATATTCCGAGCCGCATTAACGTCCGCGTTGTCAGCGTGGTTACACCTCTGACATCGGAAAACCTCTCCTGATCGATTCCTCCTATCAGCATAACCACAGGCTGAACATGTTTGACTGGTTCTCCAAGGACTGACTGATCGAAAAGAA
>Ga0180431_10003061_pt1 | contig 21795 bp, 20 predicted proteins | sample SS_ome_11_FD_132459 | JGI IMG/M metagenome (GOLD analysis project Ga0180431, IMG submission 132459) | Hypersaline lake sediment archaeal communities from the Salton Sea, California, USA - SS_1_MS_1 metaG | ecosystem: Environmental > Aquatic > Non-marine Saline and Alkaline > Hypersaline >...
CGGGAGGCTTGGTGGATACCAGTGTAAGCGAGAGGACAATAGCCCGGGCCGTGCAGGGCGACGAGGCAAGCCAACGGGTGATCTACGAGACGTACCACGCACGTGCATCCCGACTCGCCTATCTCCTCCTACGAGATACGCTGGATACCGAGGAGGTGGTTCAGGACGCGTTTGTCTACGCCCTGCGGAATCTTGTCGCGTACGACGGGGGGCGAGCCTCGTTCTGGACGTGGCTGCGCGTGATCCTGGTGAGCCGGTGTCGGAACAAGCGCCGCCGAAAGCGGCTGCCTCGCGTGTCACTGGAGCAACTGGTCGCCGACGGGCAAGAGCCAAGGGACAGTCAGGAACTGGGCGATCCGCCGCGGGCTTTGGCGCGTCGGGATACGCAGCGGAGTGTGTACGAGGCGCTGGACGAGATCAGCCCGGGGGCGCGCGACGCCTTGATCTTGCGCTACTATGAGGGCCTGCCGTACGCGACGATCGGCGAGGCGTTGAGCTGTACGGAGGCAGCGGCCCGCCAGCGGGTACTCCACGGTAAGCGACAGCTGAGGGATGTGCTTCGCCGGCGGGGGGCAACTGCGGGGATCGAGCTGGGCACAGCCCAGTCGGCGGAGGTGACATGACGCGCCATCCGACGGAGCTAGAGCTGGCTCGCGCGGCCGCGGGTGACCGCTGCGAGGACCTGGTGGAGCATCTGCGCTGGTGCCCCAGGTGTCGGACTACGGTTGCCGACTACGGGTGGCTGCAAGGCGAGATGGCGCGCACATTGGCGGCAGAGGCGGAGCGGGCGCCTGTGTCCGAGCCCGACTGGGTGGGCCTACGGGCGCGGCTGCAGAGCCCGAGGCCCACGGGCGCCGTTGGGCGGCGGGCCGCAGCACTGAGCTTGGCCGCCGTGGTCGGTTTGGTTCTGATCGTACCGATTGTGATGGTGGGAGGGAATCGGGCCCGGACGATGGCGCCCAGACTGGAGGACGTCTTGGCGCCACGCGCCCCGGTCGCTGTGATGGGCGAAGGGCGCGTTGAGACCCCAGCGTGTAGACCGCCCGGCGGCCTGCGGCACACCCAGCGGGTTTCGCTTCCCTTCGTCCCGCCGCCGACGCCGCCGGAACCGCAGGTTTGACGGAAGCCCGGGACCGGCCTTTCGTGCCCCCCCCCGTACGAGCCGGAAGGGATCGGGACGACCGGGGGGCAGAAACGCGCGAAGAGCCGCGCTTGATCAAGGGGATGCTGCGAGGAGTCTTGAATACCGACGCTGAGAGGATGAGGAAAGACGAGAGACGGTTCAAAGGACTGGACGTTGAGACGGGCCTCTGGATTCTGGTGGGCCTGGCGGCGCTTTCTATGCGGATCGCGCAGCTGGACGGGGCCCCTCTGAGCGGGGATGAGGCCGAGGCCGCCGCAATGGCCTGGCGCGCTGCGCAGGGCGACGGGCTGCCCGTCAGCGACTACAATCCCCTCCTCCTGGCGGCGAACAGCCTCACGTTTCTGCTCTTCGGCGCCGGCGATGGGCTGGCCCGCTCGTGGCCCGTCGTTTTCGGCACGCTGCTGGTCCTGACGCCCTTGTTGTGGAGGCGCTTCCTCGGACGCAGAGCTGCCCTGGCGGCCGGAGTCTATCTGGCTCTTTCTCCCACAGCCCTGGTGGCGTCCCGGCGGCTTGATGGGACGGTGATCGGGGCCGCGGGGGCGATGGTGGCCTTAGGTGCCCTGGTGCGGTGGTTCGAGACCAAGGACTCGCTTTGGCTGACCGTGTCGGCCATCGGATTGGCCATCGGTCTATCAGGCGGTGCTTCTCTCTACGGATTGGTGCTGCCCCTGATTGGGGTGCTCGTCGCGCTGTGGCGGTTCTGGCCTGACAGCCGGTTGTCACTGCTGCCCCAGGCTATCACGGAGACGGCTGGGCATCGATCTGGCTTCGGGCTGGTCCTGCTAGGCGCATGCGCGGCGCTCAGCACGGGGCTGGGATGGAATCTAGCCGGTCTTGGGGCCGCGGGAGGCCACCTCGCGAGCTGGGTTGCCAGATTTGGCGCTGCTGGTCCGCGGGCGGCCTCGCCCCTCCTGCTGCTGGTCCTCTACGAGTTGTTTGGGTTCGTGTGGGGGCTCGGCGGGCTGATATGGGGCCTGGTTGAAGGACGGGAAGAGCCGGTGGTTCTGGGGTTCTGGGCGGTAGGCGCCGGGCTGGTACTCGGCCTTATGCCCGGGAGAGCGGCCACTGATCTTCTCTGGGTCGTCGTGCCGCTGGCGCTCCTCACGGGGATGGGGATCGACGCCCTCGCCCGGGGCGCGCGGGTGGCGCGTGCAGCCGTTGGGAGGAGAGTGGGTCTGCGTCTGGCCTACGGCAGTCTGGTCGTCGTCCTGTCGGCCCATGGTTTCTTGATGCTGGCCCAGTACGGCTACCGGGGCGACCGGGCAAACCTGGTGTTGGCTGCCATTGCCGTCGTGGTCCAAGCCCCGCTGGCGTTGAGCGCGGGCCTCATCCTGGGTGCGGGGCGAACGCTGCGAACGGCTGCGGCGGGGATCGGCCTGGTGCTGCTGGTGTTCACGGTTGGTGCGGGTTGGGATGCCGCCTACGGGCACCCGGCGGATCCACGTGAGCCTCTCCAGGCCGAACCAACGGCATTGAACGTGCGCGACTTGGTGACGACCCTGGAGGAGCTGTCGTGGCTGGAGACGGGAATGAGGACGACGCTGCCCTTTGTCTACGAGACGGAGGAGCACTCGACCCTCGCCTGGTATCTGCGCGAGTTCGACGATGCTGAGCGGGTGACACGGCTGGAGGATGTGGAGCGCGAGAAGCTCAGTGACGTTCTCGTGACGGAAGGGAGAGAGTCGGCAGTTCTCGGGATGACGGCCGAGCCGTACACAGGGCAGGATTTCTCTCTATCTCGGCGCTGGTCGCCGCGGTCTCTTGGATGTCAGTTCTGGGATGCGGACTGCCGTGCGGCGGTGGAGTGGTTCCTATTCCGAACCGGCGTGCCCCTACCGGAGGCGGAGACGTGGGCCACGCTCTGGCGGGTTGTACGGGAGCCGTCGAGTCCGTGACGACGATTGTGGGGATGACGAACGTGATCTTGAACGGAGCGAGCAATCTGTATCGTGATTTCGGCAGCCTGGACGTCCCACGTCCTCTATCGGGCGCACGCCTGTCCCGACGGCTGTCGTTGCTGAGGAGGGATGGACAGACGTGAAATCATCAGTCACTGGCGTACTGGATCGGCCGGTCTTAGGTGGTATGACGTTGGACTGGGAGAAGGCGCTCTATTTGAGCCTCATCGTCCTGGCGATCGTTACGCGCCTGTGGGGATTGGGCGTCCGTGTGCAGAGCCACGATGAGAGCCTGCACACCAAGTACTCGTGGAATCTCTACCAGGGTCAAGGCTTCCAGCACACGCCGCTGATGCACGGGCCCCTGCTGTTTCACGGCACGGCGCTTTCGTACTTCCTGCTTGGGGACAACGACTTCACCGCGCGTATCTTCGTGGCCTTGATCGGGGTGGCCGTCGTGGTCTTCCCTTACCTGTTGAGGCGTTGGCTGGGACGGATAGGAGCGCTATGTGCCTCCTTCCTCCTGCTGATCTCCCCGTCCATTGCCTACTACTCGCGGTACATCCGTCACGATCTCCCCGTTATCCTGTGGGCGCTGATCGTCGTATTCGCGGTGTTCGCCTATCTCCGGGACGGGCGCGAGAGGTGGCTCTACTGGATGGCAGGCGCCGTCTCCCTCTCCTTCGCCACGAAGGAGGTCGCCTTCATCTACTTCGCGATCATCGGATTCTTTCTGATCGGTCTTTTCAGCCGCGAGGCGCTGGCCAGGGACTGGGCGGAGAAGGAGAGGCTGAAGTCATTCCTTGGCATCGGGTTGGTGGTGCTGGCCGTTGGACTGCTGATCGTCAGTCTGGCGCTCCTCTCCCAGGGAACCGTGGGGACGGAGGAGTCATCTGGCGTTCCTTGGTGGGGGCTGGTGGGCGCGGGGTTGGCGGCGCTGTCGGTCCTCGCCGGGTTGGGTCTGATCCTCGTGGGCACCTGGCGCGATTTGCGCACGTTCCGATCGTTCGATTTGGTGATTCTGTTGGGAACCCTCTGTCTGCCGTTCCTGGCGCCGTTGCCGATCAAGCTGCTGGGCTTCGACCCCGTGGACTACACAGCGCCGACCATCTACTACTCGGGCGCCATCACGGCGGGGGTTCTGGGGATCTCGGCCGCTATCGGGTTGGCGTGGGGCTGGCGGCGCTGGAGCATCGCGGCCGGGATCCACTACGCGATCTTCCTGGTCCTGTTCACCACCGTGTTCACGAACGGAAGCGGCATCGCCAGTGGGATGGTGGGATCCATGGGATACTGGCTGGCCCAGCAGGGGGTCAAGCGGGGTGATCAACCCTGGTACTACTACGGCATTGTCCTGCCGCTCTATGACTATCTCCCCCTCCTCCTCACCGTCTTAACCGGAGGGACGCTGGGGATCAGGGCTGCCCTTGGGAGACGCACGTCCCCGTCCGAGGAGATCGAACCGGGGACCGTGGTCGACCTGAATCGCGTCTTCGTGGCCTTTCTTGGCTGGTGGACACTGACGGCTTGGGTCGCCTACTCCTACGCCGGGGAGAAGATGCCGTGGCTCACGGTGCACCTGGCGCTGCCGATGATTCTTGTGGGTGGCTGGGGTGTGGGGCAGTTTCTGGATGGCACGGCGTGGCGGCGCGTGAGGCAGGGACGCGCCTGGTTGCTGGCACTTCTGGCCCCGCCGTTCGTCATGGCCCTGGGTACGTTCCTCTACGCGGTTCGTGTGGGCCCTTTCCGAGGAGCGGGGCTGGGTGAGCTGCATACGACGGGCCAGTTCCTGGGAGGGTTGGTCGCGACAGCGGGCTTCGGGGCAGTGATCGTGCAAGTGCTCCGCAGGACGGATTGGCGGCTGGCTGTCAGGGTTCTCCTCCTCACGGCCCTGGTGGTGCCGATCCTGCTGACCATTCGTCACGCCTGGCATTTCTGCTACATCAACTATGGCTACCCGATTGAGCACCTGGTGTATGCACACGCGGCTCCCGCGGTGAAGGATACCATGCGGCAGATCGAGGAGCTGTCGCGCCGGGTAGCGGGCGGCCCGGAGGTCATTGAGGTGGCGTACGGTGCTGATGGGTCGTGGCCTTTCCACTGGTACCTACGCAATTACGACAACGCGGTCTTCTACGGCGAGGAGCCCTCACGCGAGCAGGCGGATGCGCCGGTCCTGATAGCTGGACGGGATCAGTGGGATGCGGTGGCGCCCTATATGGCGAACGATTACATCGTGAACACCTACAAGTTCCTCTGGTGGCCTATGGAGGACTACAAGAACCTCAGCTGGGAGCGGATCCGCGACGCTGCCACCAACCCGCGCATGCGGGAGGCGCTCTGGAACATCTGGTACGACCGAGACTACGCGCTCTACGATGAGGTGACGGGCAAGACGCACACGCTGGACGAGTGGCCCCTGCGCAGCGACTACCGCCTGTACGTGCGTCGGGACGTTGCATCCAAGATGTGGGACCGCGGCACGCTGGGACCCGAGACCCTCGTCGACGCCGAGCCGTACGATCGGCACCTGGAGCTGACTGCCCGACACGTCTTCGGCACCCAGGGCTCTGGGGACGGCGAGCTTCAGAGCCCGCGGGGTGTCGCGGTGGACAATGACGGCTCGGTCTACGTGGCCGACGCTGGGAACCATCGGATCCAGGTCTTCTCGTCCGACGGTGAGTTCAGGGACTCCTGGGGCGACCGATCCATTGCTGAGGAGGAGTCCGGCTCGCCGCGTGGATACAACGAGCCCTGGGACGTGGCGGTTGGTCCTGACGGCTTCGCCTACGCGGCAGACACGTGGAATCACCGAATCCAGAGGCTGGATCCAGAGGGTGTGTCGCTCGACGCCTGGGGCACCTTCGGCGAGGCGAGGCCGGACGATGGGGAGGCTGGCGTCGGGCTCTTCTATGGCCCCCGCGGCGTCGCTGTCGGCCGCGCTGTGGGCGATGGAGAGCCGCTGATCTACGCAGCAGACACCGGTAACAAGCGGATCCAGGTCTTTGAGAGCGACGGCACCTTCGCGTTCCAGTGGGGCGGAGGGGGCGTTGGTGAGGGTAACCTCGATGAACCGGTCGGGCTCGCCTTTGGACCGGAGGGGAACCTGTACGTGGCGGACACGTGGAATCGCCGGGTGCAGGTCTTTGATCCATCAGGAACGTACTTGCGGGAGTGGCCCATCCTGGGATGGGATACCGGGCAGCCTGAGGAGAAACCATACCTGGCAGTTGACGGGGAGGGACGCGTTTACGTGACCGACCCCGGGTACTACCGGGTGCTGGTGTTCGACAGCGAGGGGAACTACCTGGTCTCCTTCGGCGAGTATGGGACTGACGCCCAGTCATTCTCGCTTCCGCTGGGGATCGCGGTGGGGCAGGACGGCTCGGTCTATGTGACCGATGCCCACGCGCACCGGGTTCTGGTCTTCGATCCGATTGAGTTCGACTCGCTGACGGAGTGAACGTAGGCCTCCGGTCTGAATCCGCCCTTGGCGAGCGTGTGCAAGCAGAGTGCTCTGGAGGCCGGTGGGGCTCCAGATAGGACGGACTGATAGATGGTGGACGGCCGAGATGATGGGGGGGGTATGGACGGTGGCACGCGACGAGGGACGGCCTTGGTCGATGGGTCCCGGCTTATCACTGAGAGCCTTGCCCGGGCGGGGGCTGATGCGTACATCGGTTATCCGATCACGCCGGCCAGTCTGATCTACACCTACGCGAGTCGACGCTTTCCGGCCATTCTGCCGGCGCCCGACGAGATCACCGCCCTCCAGTGGATGGCGGGCCTGGCCGCCGCGGGGAAGCTGCCGGTAAGCGCTACGGCGTTCCCGGGGTTGGCCTTGATGACGGAGTCGGTCAACATGGCGGTGATGATGGAGCTGCCGATGGTGATCGTGCTGGTGCAGAGGCTGGGACCCTCCACGGGTACGGCGACGGCCGGGGCTCAGGATGATCTCCGGTTTCTCTACGGGATGATCTCGGGCGGCTACCCGGTACCGGTTTTCTGCATCGCCGACATCGACGATTGCTGGAGCCTCCCGCCGGTGGCACTCCAGACCGCGGTGGACCTTCGCACACCGGTGGTACTCCTCACCTCCAAGGAGGTGGTGATGACGGAGCGTAGCTTCGACATGAACCGGCTTGGCGAGGTGCACCCCGTGAGCCGGAGCACGTACGAGGGCACCGCTCCGTATCGACCCTATGAGGCTGAACAGGGAGGGGCGCCGCCGTTCCTACCGATTGGGGACGGCGCGCACCAGGTCCGCATGACGGCATCGACCCATGACCGGGATGGTCTGCTGCGGCACTCGACGGGTGAGGCTCTGGCCAACTCGCGGCGTCTGTTGACCAAAATCAGGAGGGGCACGCCGCCGCTCTACCATCTCGAGGAGGCCGAGAATCCCGAGGCGCTGATCGTGACCTACGGGATCACGTCCGGCGCGGCACGGGAGGCCGTGCGGATGTTGCGGGCGGACGGTGTGGAAGTATCCCTTCTGGTTGCGCGTACACTGATCCCGGTTCCGCGGGACTACTATCGGATTCTCGATCGGACCATGGAACGGGAGCTCCCCGTGGTCTTCGCTGAGCAGAATCTCCAGGCCCAGTTTGCCGCGATGCTCTTCGGGGAGCGGCTGCCCGAGGGCGTGCGGTTTGTGGGGGACATCGGGCACATGGTCACACCCGATGCGATTGTCCGGGAGGTGCGTGGATGAGCGAGTTCCTCATCAACCCCGACTTCCCATACTGCAAGGGCTGCGGACACCATCAAGTTGCGAGAAACACGGTGCGTGCACTGGAGATGTTGGACCGGCGACCGCTTGACGTCGTCCTGTTGACAGACATTGGCTGCCATGGCATCGTGGGCCGGAATTTCGCCACGCATACTGTGCACGGGCTTCACGGTCGATCGGTGGCGCTGGGCGGCGGTATCGCGATGGCGCTGCCGAGGGACAAGGATGTGGTGGTCTTCATTGGGGACGGTGGGGCGACCATCGGACTCCAGCACCTGCTGGAAGCGGCTCGGCTGAACGTGAATGTGACCGTGGTGATCCACAACAACATGCTCTACGGGATGACCGGGGGCCAGCCCAGCGGCTTGACGCCTCACGGCTTCCGGACCGTGATCGCGCGGGAGGGGAGCCCGTATCCCCACCACGATATCTGTCAGCTGGTGCACAAGGCCGGCGCGCCGTATGCTCGCCGCGTGCTGGGGCTGGGCGATTTCTCCGATGTCCTGGCCGAGGCACTGGCGGTGGAGGGGTTCGCGCTGGTGGAGGTACTGGAACTCTGCACGAGTCACGCGCTCAAGATGAATCCCGATCTCCGCTTGCGGCAGCTGGCGGAGGAGGTGGGATACGAGCCGGGCATCTGGAGGGGAGAGGAGCGGGCGCCTTTCCGGCTGAGGGACGAGCAGCCGCGCGCGTCCCTCGTGGCCCCGGAGCAGGTCCGAGAGACCAACGTACGGTTTGGCTCAGCGCTCGAGGGGCGTTTCTCGCTTGTTCTGGGGGGATCCGCGGGTGAGGGTGCCCAGCGTGCAGCGGAGCTCCTGGTAGAGGCTGCTATGGCGTCTGGGCTGCACGCCACCAAGAAGGGGAGCTATCCGGTGACCGTAGGCGTGGGGTTTTCGACGGCGGAGGTGATCCTGTCGCGAGAGCCGATTCTCTATCACGGCATCGCGGAGCCGGACGCGGTGGTGATCACGTCGGACGATGGCCTGGCGCACAACCGGGAGCGTATCGCGGCGATGACGGCGGGGAGGGTGTGGATCGACGAGAGCCTTCAGCCGCCCGAGACGAAGGCCGAGGTCTGGGTCCGGGATTTCCGCGGTCGCGCCGGCCCGCGTAACGCAGCGATCTACAGCTTGCTCACGCTGGTGGGCGAGACCGAGATGATCGGCTCGGAGGCGCTCATTGAGGTGATTCGGGAAAGCTCGATCGCTCAGTACGTGCCCGATAGGCTCTTGGACGGAGTGAAAGCGACCTAGGTCTACAGTGGCGGAGGCGGACGTAGAGATGGTAGAGCGCATCTGCATAGTTGGCCCGACGAACAGAGGCCCTGATGACGATTGATCAGGCCGTCGAGCGGTACTTGGACTACCTGCGGGCCACCCGGTCGAAGGCGACGGCGGACACGTATGCTACGGGGTTGAACCACCTGCGTGGGTATCTGGAGGACCGGGGGATGGACCCGGCGGAGATCAAGGTGGACGTGCTGCGCCCCGGGCTGGTCACGGACTTCGTCACCTGGCTGTATGATTACCTGGTCGAGGAGGTAGCCGACGGGGATGAGCGAAGGGTGTCTGAGGCCACGAAGTCTACGTACTTCTCCGCTGTCTCCGGGTTCCTGGATTTCCTGGTGGTGGAGACGGAGGCGCTTGCGCTGGACGGGACGTCATACGATGCGCTGCGGCGGACGCTGTCGCGGGCCGGGCGGCAGAGGAATCGTGACAAGCTTCCTCCGGATAAGCTTCCGTCGACGGAGGTGGTGAGGATGCTCCTGGAGGAGGTGCGGGCGCCCCTGGATCTTCCGGAGGGCGTGGCGGACAGCGTTCGACGGCGTAAGAGGCTCATCCGGCTGCGCGAGATCGCAGTTGTGGAGGCACTGTTGAGCTCGGGGATGCGCGTGGGGGAGTTGGTCCGTTTGGAGCGAGGACATTTGCTCTACGACGAGAAGGGCGCGCTCGTCAAGTACGGGAAGGGGAAGAAGGACCGGGAGGTGCTGTTCTCCGACCGTGCCTGGGAAGCTATCCAGACCTATCTCAAGGCTCGGGCCGATGGTGCCGAGCGGCGGCCTCTGTCCAGCTTGCCGGTCTTCTCGCGGCACGACCGGGGGGCTGGGGACAGGGTCCTGCCGCTGTCTACGAGGAGTGTACAGAATACGTTTGTGGATTTGGCGTCGCGAGCGGGGATTATGGAGCGTTTCCATCTCACGCCGCACACACTGAGACATTATTTTGCGACGGAGTTTCTGAGCGAGACGGGCGATCTGGCGCTGACCCAGTACGCTCTGGGCCACGCCTCGCCGGCCACGACGCGGATCTACGCCCAGACGAAGCGGGAGGATTATCGGCGGGCCCATGGACGGGTTTTTGGGTCGGATCGGGATGACGGGTAGCTGTCCTTCCAGGCAGGAGGCGCAGTCCGCGTCGTGCTCCAGAGACCGAGGGGAGGACGATTGAGGTGCAGCGCGACGAGGGGGACAGCGCCGGCCGTCAGACCGGTTGCTGGCAATTGTTGACCGCCGCTGCGCGGGGTTACACACGGTCGAGGGACCGAATTCTTGGAGTATGAGAGATGGCGACGGATGACTACTCCTGAGCAGACTTAGTTGGGAGGGTGAGAGCATGGCATACGGATTCCAAGGGAAGATACTGCACGTTGATCTAACGACTCGCACGCTGGAGGTGGAGGAGCCCGGCGTGGCGTTCTACCGCAAGTATCTCGGCGGTAGCGCTATGGGAGCTCACTACTTGCTGAAGAAGACGCCGGCCAACGCTAACCCGCTGGGGCCGGAGAATACGCTGTGCCTGATGACGGGCGTCGTGGTGGGCGCGCCGGTGTCAGGCCAGTCTCGGGTCACGGCAACGGCCAAGTCGCCGGAGACGGGCCTGGTGGGGGATGCGCAGGCCGGGGGATTCTGGCCGGCGGAGCTCAAGTTTGCGGGATTCGACGGCATCGTCATACGGGGTGCGTCTGAGACGCCGGTCTACTTGTGGATCGAGGATGGTGAGGCCCAGTTGCGTGATGCCGGCCATTTGTGGGGACGCTTCACGGCCGAGGTGGAGGATGCTATCCGCGATGAGTTGGATGACCAGCGGGTGGAGGTGCTCCAGTGCGGGCCCGCTGCGGAGAGGGGCGTTCGATTCAGCGCCCTGATCAACCACGCCAACCGGGCGAACGGACGGACGGGCATGGGACTGGTGATGGCGTCCAAGAAACTGAAGGCGGTCGCGGTCCGAGGACACAACCGTCCGGAGATGGCGGATCGAGAGAGAGTGCGCGAGCTGGCGAAATGGGGAGCAGATCACTTTGAGACGTCGGACGTCTACGGCCTGGGGGTCTTCGGGACGGCGCAGACGGTTTCGGCCCAGAACCACGTGGGCGGGCTGCCGACCCGGAACTGGTCGAGCGGTGTGTTCGAGGGTGCCGACGCGATCTCGGGCCGGCGCCTGTCGGATACGATCCTGAAGGAGCGCGACACGTGCTACGGCTGCGTCGTGCGATGCAAACGCGTGGTGGAGTCGGAGGGGAGCACCTTTGCGCTCGATCCCCGGTACGGCGGGCCCGAGTATGAGACGCTGGCGACGATGGGGTCATACTGCGGTGTAGACGATCTGGAGGCGATCTCGTACGCTAATCAGCTGTGCAACATGTACGGCATGGATACGATCTCTTGCGGAGCGACCATCGCATGGGCGATGGACTGCTACGAGCAGGAGCTCATTGGCCCGGAGCATACCGGCGGCATCGAGCTACGGTTCGGAAACGGGGAGGCCCTGGTTGAGACGGTGAGGCAGATCGGCGAGAGGGAGGGGTTCGGACGGACGCTGGGCGAGGGCTCAAGACGAGCGGCTGAGGAGCTGGGCGTGGGGGAGGAACTGCTGGTGGACGTGAAGGGTCACGAACTCCCGGCCCACATGCCCGAGCTTAAGCGGAGCCTCGCTCTGATCTACGCCGTCAATCCCTTCGGCGCCGATCACCAATCGCATCAGCACGACCCGACGTACCAGGCTTATGGAGACCGCATGGCTCAATTGGGCCTCCTGGATCCTCAGCCGTCGAATACGCTGGATGCCGAGAAGGTGCGTTTCGCCGTCTACACGCAGCGGTGGAACAGTATCACCGACAGCGTCAGCGTATGTCAGTTCGTGTGGGGGCCGTCATGGCATCTGTACGACGCCAACCAACTGGTCGAACTGGTGCGCGCGGTGACCGGATGGAATACGAGCCTGTGGGAGCTGATGAAGGTGGGGGAGCGACGGCTGAATATGCTGCGGGCGTTCAACGCTCGAGAGGGGGTAGGGTCGGAGGCCGATACGGTGCCTGCCAAGGTGTTGGCGCCGCTCAAGGGCGGCCCGAGCGACGGCGTGGGGGTGACGGCGGAGGAAGTGGAAGAGGCGAAGGCGATCTACTACGAGATGAGCGGCTGGGATGAGGCAGGGCGGCCCACGCGCGCGAAGCTCGAGGAGCTGGCGCTGGGATGGCTGGCGGATGATCTGGGCCTCTAGCCTTGTGGGAGGGCGTGGGAAGGACGAGGGCGGGATCGATGGCGTTCTCACGCGCCACACCCGTGGTGGGTACCACGTGAGGTGGTCCGGCTACCAGCATCCAGCGATCGAGGAAACCTGCGGCTGTCCCAGCGGTTCAAGAGGAGGGGTACCTTGCTCGGCGGTTTGATCAAGACTATGCGGCCCAAGCAGTGGTTCAAGAACGTCTTCGTCTTCGCGCCCCTTATCTTCGATGAGAAGCTTTTCCAGCCACGCTACCTGCTGCCGACAGTGGCGGGGTTCGTACTTCTCTGTCTGACCTCAGGCACGGTCTACATCATCAACGATCTGGCGGACATTGAGAAAGACCGGAACCATCCGAAGAAGAGGAACCGCCCGCTGGCCGCCGGGGAGCTGAGCATCGGCGCCGCGCGCGGGGCTGCGGTGCTGATCCCCCTGGTCGCCTTGCCCCTGGGGTTTCTGCTGGACGTCTGGCTGGGTGGTATCCTGACGGCTTACCTGTTCCTACAGATTGGATACTCCTTCTGGCTGAAGAACTTCGTCATCATCGACGTGATGATCGTCGCCAGCGGCTTCCTCCTCCGCGTGGCGGCCGGGGTGCCGTTGGTGGAGGCGGAGCGGTTCTCCCCCTGGCTCTACGTCTGTATGATGCTTCTCGCCCTGCTTATCGGCTTTGGGAAGCGGCGGCACGAGCTGGTGCTCCTGAAGGAAGGGGCGGCGGGGCATCGACAAGCCCTGGAGCACTACAACCTGCCACTGCTGGACCACATCCTCAGCATCGTCACCGCATCGACGCTGGTGGCCTACGCGCTGTATACGTTCTCCGCCCCCAATCTGCCCCGCAACCACACGATGATGCTGACGATACCCTTCGTGCTGTACGGCATCTTCCGCTACCTGTATCTGATCCACGTCAAGGAGCTGGGAGGCGCGCCTGAGGAGGTCGTCCTTTCGGATCGAGCGCTCCAGGCCTCCATCCTCCTCTGGGGAGCTAGCGTCGTCGTCGTGATGTACGTTCTGGGCTAGGCTACCTCGCGCCACGTCGGCCACGTTGAGACCTTTTCACGGGCTCGAGCCGTTGAGACATCGATCGGGTCCTTCAGTCGCGCAGCAATTTGTCAAGGAGATACGCACCTGTGAAACACCCACCGATTGAGCATTATACGACGTTCCTGTATACTAGAAATCTGCAGCTCACAGCCCACTTCTACGAGGAGCTGATGGGTCTCCCGGTAGCTCTGGACCAGGGGGACTGCCGCATCTACCGTGTGGCGGAGAACGGATTCCTGGGCTTCTGTGAGCGGAAGGAGGCGCCCTCCGACCCCGGTGGGGTTATCCTGACGCTCGTCACCGAGGAGGTCGACCGCTGGTATGCTCTGTTGAAGGACCAAGGGGTGACGTTTGAGATGGAGCCTGTGTACAATCCGAGGTACGACATCTATCACTGCTTCTTGCGGGATCCAAACGGGTATCTGGTGGAGATTCAGCGGTTCGAGGACCCCGGCTGGGTGGACGTGGTGTAGCGAGGGAGAACGGAGCGTGGCGCGGAGGAGCGAAGCGCAGAGCGCATAGCTATGGTATGCAACTTCTCCGCGTGCATGACGTAGAATAGGGCAAAAGGAGGGAGTATCATGAAGATTCTGATTCGTTGGGTGATTACCGGTCTGGCGCTGTTCGCGGCAGCGTGGCTGGTGCCGGGCATCGTGGTGGAGGGCGACGGCTGGACCGTCTATGCCGTGATGGCCATCATATTGGCGCTGATCAACGCCATCGTGCGTCCTATTCTGAAGCTGCTGACGTGCCCGCTGATCATCCTGACCCTGGGCATCTTCGTCCTGGTCATCAATGGATTCACCCTGTGGTTGGCCTCGGAGATTGCCCAGAGCTGGTTCGGCGTGGGCTACACCGTGGACGGGTTTGGCGCCGCTTTCCTGGGCGGGCTGATCGTGAGTGTCGTCTCTGTGATTCTCTCGGCTGTGGTGAGGGAGGAAGACGACAGACAGGATGGAGCTTGGCGCTAGCTTCTAGGATGGGGCTCTGCCGGGGGCGGCTGCCGGGGAAACCCGCGCCAGCACCGCCGGAGCCCGGCAGGTCCCCGGCTTGAGGGCTCCTGGTCGGTCAGTCAGCGCTATGGACAACACGCTTGCGGTAGGCGGCGGCCCGGTGTACAGAGCGGACGGTGGGCGCGCCTGAAGGCTGCGGGGGGGGCAGGTCCCGGCAGCCTCTCCACCCGAGCGGGGATCCGCGGCGCACCGTGGGGCCTGATTCTAACGCGGGCTCGGCATTGGGCCGACGGCGCTCGTACGTGGACCGGGGTCACATAATTGCGGCGACCCCGCACGGTAACGTCTAAGGTTCGAAGCTATGGCCAGGTCTGGCGCCTTCAGGCGGGATGCTGGCGTTTTCTGACGGTACGGCGGCGAGACGAGGTCTCCTCTCGCTGATCCGCAGGATGAAGACCCCTATCAGTACGACAGCACCTCCCAGCAACTGCGACGTGGTGAGCCGCTCCCGTAGAAAGACGTAGGCCAGGGCGGCCGTCATCGCGGGCTCCAAGGTAACGATGAGGTTAGCCGTGGAGGTCGGGAGATGGGTGAGGCTGACGGTATAGAGGCCGTATCCCCCCAGGGTCGGTCCGATGGCGAGGAGCAGCATGGTGCCCCAACCGAGCGCCGCCTCGCGCAGGCCCCCCGGACCAGCCGACAGCGGTTGGGAAAGCGGCTTTGAGAGCCAGAAGAGGGTATCGGGACGCTGAAGTAGCAGCAGGAAGCCCGATCCGAAGGCAAAGGCGTAGAGCGTCGTCGTCCAGGGGTTGATGCCCTTCCCCGACGCTTTCTTCCCCATCATACTGTAAAAGGTGAAGGCGAGCCCCGTCGCCAGGCCCGCGGCGATGCCCACGGGGTTGAGCCGCCACGCGGAGGGATCGTGTGCCCCGGAGGCGAGGACGCAGCCGATCAGGCTCAGTCCTATGGCCACGAGTTTCGGTGTCGTCAGCTCCTCGTCCAGCCAACGCCAGCCGACGAAGGCGGTGAAGGCCGGCGAGATGTAGATGAGGAGCGTGGCGAGCGCAGCCCCGTTCAGGCGCACAGAGACGGTCCAGAGCGTGTTGAAGATGGCCAGGATGAAGCCGTAGAGGACGAAGAAGCGGAGATGGCGGCGATCCAGGCGAAGGAGGGGGCGGGCTGCCACCAGGAGGGCTAGAGCCAAGGAACAAGTGACCAGGAAGTCGCGCCAGAAGGCCAGCGGCAGGGGCGGCATGTTGAAGCGCGTGGAGAGGTAGCTAATGAAGACGGCTGCGGCCGACCAGATGGCCGTACCCACAAAGCAGATCACATAGCCGCGGAGGGGAGGTGGTTGGTCAGCGATGGGAGGCAGTCCTTATCGAGGCGTGCTTCCGGTGAGACGCGGCGTCGTTGTGTGCATTGGGTGGGAGTATACACGGCTTGTCGGGCGCTGGCAAGCTGGCAGGCTGGTGCGCAGACGTTTTGAAAGGAAAACCTTCGAAGGGACGCCGATCGAGTGCCCAGAGCCGTTGGCTTGGTGTATGCTTCATTTCGACGGGTTAAATATGAGCGACAAGCTCAGCACGGCGTCGAGATCAAGGAGCGGCTTGCGCGGCGGAATCGGCTGGGATGTGCCGCTCTCTTGGTCTCGATACGACGTGTCGCTTCGCTCAACGTCTACTCAACAGGCGCAGACAGGCGCTCGCTCGAATGGGTCTGCCCGTGGATGTGGTTCAGTCGCAGCTACGGGCAGACTCTTGCCCGGCGAGAATCGTCGCTTTTCAAAACGGCTGGGTGGTGGGTGAGACCGGCCAAGGTGCATCGCACCTGTCAAGCGCAACGGTCCGGAAGGGAGTCAGTCCAGGGGGATGGCCTCGACGCGGGATCCAGACGGGGCGTGATCCCAGTCCTCGGGGATGATGGCGAATCCGTTGGCCTTCAGCATCGAGCTGAGGATGCCGGAGCCCTGCGCGCCGGTCAGGTAGGCGTGGTACTCGGCGCCCTCCCAGACGAGCTGGACGCGGACGAAATGCCGGCGGTCATCCTTGTGCTTGATCTCGTCCATCAGCGTCGCCTCGACGCGCGGGCGGTGGAGCAGATTGGCGCCCTGCATCTTGAGGAGCGCGGGGCGGACGAACATCTCGAAGGAGACCATGACCGAGACGGGGTTGCCGGGCAGGCCGAGGATCGGCACGCGGCTCTCGCCATCTCCGGATTCGAGGTGCCCGAAGGCCAGGGGCTTTCCAGGCTTCATGCGCACACGCCAGAAATCCATGCGTCCCTGGGCGGCCAGAACGTCCTTCACCAGGTCAAACTTCCCTACGGAGACGCCGCCGGACGTGAGGAAGAGATCTACGCCCTGCCGGAGCCCCTCCTCCACCTTCTCCGTCAGCTCCTTGACGGTGTCGCCGGCGATGCCGAGCAGGATCGGCTCACCGCCGTGGCGCAGGATCTGGGCGCTGTTCGAGTAACTGTTGGTATTGCGGATCTTGCCGGGGGCGAGGGGCTCGTCGATGGCGACCAGTTCATCCCCGGTGGCCAGGACGGCGACCCGCGGCCGGCGGCCCACGCTGACCTGCTGGCGTCCCAGGGCGGCGAGCATACCGATCTCCTGAGGGCGGAGGCGCGTGCCGCGGCTGAGTACCAGGGAGCCGCGCTGCACGTCCTCACCGGCCGGCCGGACGTAGTTCCCGGGCGCAACCTCGACGTGGATCGCCACGTCGTCGCCGGAAGGCTCGGTGTCCTCTACCTTCACTACGGCGTCGGCGCCTGGCGGGAGGGGGGCGCCGGTCATGATTCGGACCGTCTTTCCGGGCTCGACCTGCTGCTCGGGGACGTGGCCGGCCGGAAGATCGCCGATGACGGTGAGGACCGCCGGGGCGTCAGGGAAGGCCCCACGGGTGTCGGCGGCCCGGACCGCATAGCCGTCCATCGAGGAATTGTTGTGTGGGGGGATGTCGATATCTGCAGACACATCCTCGGCGATGAAGCGCCCAACGGCCGCGAGCAGGCTCACGCGTTCGGCTCCCAACGGCTCAAAGGCGCCGAGGACCCGCTCTTGCGCCTCCTCCAAGCTCAGCATCGGCTTCATGAGATGATCCTTCATGAGACGATCTCCTCCGTCCCTCGCGCGTCTAACTCAGCGGGCTGGTCGTCTGGCGTGAGGTTGCCCGTCAATGCCGTACCTGAGGATGGCCTCGACGCCTCGCTCTTCCACTCCTGCCCGTCGACGTAGACCTCCTTCTTCCAGATCGGCACGATCTCCTTGAGGCGATCGATGGCATAGTGGGTGGCCTCAAAGGTCTCCTCGCGATGGGCCGACGAGACGGCGATGACGACGATCGTCTCCCCTATCTCCAGGCGGCCCGTGCGGTGGACGATGGCGACGTCGCGGATCGAGGGCCAGCGTTCGCGGATCTCGTCTCCGATGCGCCGCAGCTCACGCTCCGCCATCTCGGGATAGGCCTCATACTCAAGGTGGTCCGTCGGACAGCCTCCGCTCTCACCGCGGACGACACCGACGAAGGTGGCGATACCGCCCACCGAGGGATGGACGAGGCGGCCCATCACCTCATCGACCGAAACTGGCTCTGCAGTGACCTCGAATAGCTTCATTGTTGGGATCCTGCTGTGTTCAGCCTAAGGCTCCTGTGCTTAACGACTGAGGGTCGGTGTGCTGGCTAGCCGCCGCCGACCGGCGGGAGGCAGGCGACCTCGTCACCATCCTCGAGTTCGGTCTGCATGCCCACGTAGGCTCGATTGACGGCCACATTGAGGAAGCGCGTGTAGTTCTTGAGCAGCGGGTGTTCCTCTTCCAGATGCTCGATGAGGTTCCTTACCGTCGAGCCTTCGGGCAGCTGCACCTCCGTCCGATCCATATCGAGCGCCTCGCGGGGCGCCGCAAAGAATTTGACCTTGACGTTAATCTGCTTCTCCGCCACGCGGGCTGCTCCCTTCCTCGTGCTGGCGATGCCAGTCGCCGCTCTTGCCGCCGGTCTTGCTGACCAGGCGCACCTGCCCGATCTCCATCGTCTTTTCCGCGGCTTTGGCCATGTCGTAGATGGTGAGGGCCGCCATGCTCACAGCGGTGAGGGCCTCCATCTCGACGCCGGTCTGGCCTGTGCAGCGGGCGACGGCCGTGATGTGGATCCGGGAACCCTCTTCGTCGATCTCAAAGTCCACGTCGACCTTGGTGAGAGGGAGTGGATGGCAGAGAGGGATGAGCTCGTGGGTCCGTTTGGCCGCCATGATGCCCGCGATCTGAGCCGTGGTGAGCACGTCACCCTTGGGCGCGTCTCCCTCGACGATGAGCTTGAGGGTTGCCCGACGCATCCGCACTTCACCTTCCGCTACGGCTACGCGTTCTGTGGCCCGCTTGTGGCCGACGCCAACCATGTGGACTCGGCCCTCCTTATCGACGTGTGATAGTTCCATGGTCAATCAGAGATGCTCGATCAGTGTTTCCAGCACTCTCGGAATGCTCATCTGCGGAGCCGGATGCACTCCAGCAGCGTCGTGACGATGAGCAGGAAAGCCCTGCAACTCAGGGTGATGTGGAGCGTTGTCCCACCGCGTCACGAGTTCACCGTCAGCACTATGCAGGTGGTACCGGTACTTCGAGCGCTGTAGCTCGGATTGAGTGACCACGTACTCGGGAATGTGCAGTTGGAAGCCGTGGACGAGCCCGAGCACTCCCCGGATGTAGCACTCGCTGGCGTGGATCTCGTCGAATCGCGTGTCCGACCTGAGAACATGGGGGCAGCGATGAATGGCGGCTTGAAGATCCAGGTAGTAGTCGCGAGCGTTCAAACCTCGGCCCTCGAAGGAATAGCGGATCGCCGCCTCCAGAGGTCACGTGCTCGTTTGGCCGCGTACCAATCGAAGTAGTCCCGATCGTCACCCAGCTCACCAGATTCGAATCGCTCGATGAACTCATCGGACGTTAGCTCGTACTCCTCCTCGAACTGGCCGCAAATCCTCTCGTAGTAAGCATACTTGGCGTCGGCCCATTTCGCCTCGCGGTGGAGTGCATCCCCCACCGCGTGACGGGCCTCGTCCTCGTTCACACCTTCGGTGAATCCCGTCGTCAACTTGACCTCGATCACGGTCTCCTCCTGGGATCAGCTGCTCCTGTTTGTTGTCCCCTTCCAACCGGGCCATTCGGAGAAGCACCAGAAGAGTATAATGCTTCTCCCTTCGCGTCTCTCCCCGCACGTCTCCCAGTGCTGGCAGACGCAGCGTCCTGCTCTTGTCCAGGCCCACGGAGCAGCTCTCGGCTGAGGTAGTCGATGGTGAAGAGGATGGACCGGCCGGTCAGATCCTCACAGAGGTGGGGAGGATTGTCGGGTTTGAAGCCCTCGGGTCGGAGCTCACGGCAAAGCAGACTGCCGAAGCGGGCCTCGAAAGCCTCGGCGTAGTCCCGGCACCCGTCGATGGCGACATCGTCGGCTATGCCCCGAGCGCGGCCCAGGAGACCGATGAACATCAGACCGCCCTCGACGAGGCCGCACTGAGCGCGGTAGCCGCCGGCCCCGTGCATCCCCATGGCAGCATCGAAGACTTGCTGATCCATGGGGACATCGAAGGCCCTCCCAAGGGCGTGGAGCGTCGTGACCGCGCAGTTGAGGTCCTGGGTCCAGTAGGCGTCGTGAACCCAGGCGCGAACGTCGTGAGCACGGTCCATCGGCTTATCCCCCGATCTCCGACATGACCCGTCCCGCCGGGTGGAGGTGCTCCCCGAGATGGTGCCGCATCGGCTTGGCGTTGATGCCCTCGACGATGAGGGCCTTGATCTCCTCGGCGTCCGCGCCGCGGCGGAGGGGAGAGCGGAGGTCGATCTCGTGGTCCGAGAGGAGGCAGGGGCGCAGCTGGCCGTCCGCTGTAAGACGGAGTCGATTGCAGCGGTAGCAGAAGTGCTCGCTGATGGGTGTGATGAATCCCAGGGTCCCCTTGCCGCCCGGAAGCCGGAAGTACCGGGCAGGACCACCGCCCGTCTCCATCTTCGCCGGCTGGAGGGGGCCGAAGGCGGTCTCGATCCTCGCACGGATCTCGTCAGCGGTCACGACTCTCTCCTCCCAGGCCTGGGTCATCAACTCGCCGTTACCGACCGGCATCAACTCAATGAAGCGGATGTTCCACCAGCCAGCTTCGAGCGTCTTGGCGGCAAGATCCACCACCTCGTCATCGTTCATGCCGCGAATCACGACGGAGTTGATCTTGATTGGATCGAGTTTCGCCTCCCGGGCCGCCGCAATGCCCTCCAAGGTGTCGGCCAGTTCGCCGCAGCGGGTGATCTCGCGGAAGCGTCCGGGGTCGAGGGTGTCGAGGCTAATATTGACGCGATGAAGCCCCGCTTCCGCGAGGGGTTCGGCGTAGCGTGCCAGGAGGATGCCGTTGGTCGTCATGGCGAGGTCGTCGATGTTCGGGATCCGGGCGATCATGCCGACGAGGTCGGTGATACCGAGGCGGACGAGGGGCTCTCCGCCGGTGAGGCGCACCTTGGTGATGCCCAGCTCCGCAGCGGCGCGCGCGATGGTCTCGATCTCCTCGTACCGCAGCACGCGCTCGTGCGGGCGCCAGGCCACGCCCTCCGCGGGCATGCAGTACATGCAGCGGAGGTTGCACCGGTCGGTGACGGAGATACGGAGGTAGCTGATGGGCCGGTTGTAGGCGTCCAGGTGGGCCATAGTACAGGTATTCTACCGCTTTTCCGACAAATAGGCGAAGAAACCGGCCGCGCGAAGGCCCCTCAGTGTCAGGGCACCCAGAAGGCCGCCCAGTGCCCCGAAGACGACATATCCGATGAGCGCGCGGGCGAGTCCAAGGGCGACGAATCCAGCGGGGGCTCCGGTCGCCGCGCTGAGAACCCACTTGACCAGGAACTTGGCCGTGTGCCCCAGCGTGGCTGCCAGGGGAGCGGCTATCAGGTTCTCGGGATCCCGCAGGAGGAGGAGCGCCAGATCGGTCCCCACACCCACCGCCGTGTAGGAGAGAAAGGTGTTCAGCGCTCCGAAATCGCCCATGCCGAGAAAGCCGGCCAGAATGCCGGACGTGAGACCGATGAGTGAAGCTGCACCGAGTTTAGGGACCACGCCCGCACCGACCACGACGACGGCCATCCAGAAGAGGCCGGTGTGACCAGGCATCTGGATCGGCGTGCGGAGCGCGATCTTGGCCACTACGACGAGGGCTGCGAAGAGCGCCAGCAGGATCAATTCAAACGTGGAGAAGGTTCGTTCCTTCACGGCGACGCGACCTCGATCCGGTCCGTGTCCTGGACCCACTCGTCGCGGGTATCCAGCTTCTCCATCTTGGATACGAGCTTTAGCGTCCCGCGGCCCGACAGGTCCAACATCACCATGTTCTGCTCGTTCTCCACCTCGGCCCAGGTGAGCTCAGCGGACTTCTCGCGACTGGTGCTGATGACGGTGATCCTCGTCTCTGGAGAGAGCACGTCCTCAGAGAGATGAAGAAGAAGGACCTCCCGGAGCATCCAGCCCGTCTGGCTCTTTCCCTCCTCTGC
>Ga0180431_10003062_pt1 | contig 21793 bp, 25 predicted proteins | sample SS_ome_11_FD_132459 | JGI IMG/M metagenome (GOLD analysis project Ga0180431, IMG submission 132459) | Hypersaline lake sediment archaeal communities from the Salton Sea, California, USA - SS_1_MS_1 metaG | ecosystem: Environmental > Aquatic > Non-marine Saline and Alkaline > Hypersaline >...
CACGCGCGACGCCGTCACGCCCCCGGACTGCCTCTGGATGGTGGCGCCGGCAGCGCTCCCGGCGATCTGCACGTAGTAGGTCTTGCTCGACAGCTTGGCCTGGGTCACGCCATTGGCGGCGATCTTCGCGGTGGTCACGGCACCGTCGGCCACCTTCGGCGTGGTCACCTGGCCGTCACGGATCTGCGGGGTCTGCCAGCCAAGGCCCGCGCCGGAGACCTGGGCGAGCGGCGTCACGCCCTTGGGGTTGCTCTTGTTCAGGCCGTACTGGTTGTCGAGCGTGGAGGTGCGGATGACGCCCATGTAATTAAGGGCGGTGTTGGATCGCCGCACCGCGGCCTGGGAGATGCGCTGGTTGATGATGAGCTGCTGATCCGACGAGGTGGTGCCGGCGGTCGCGCCTGAGGTGAGCATGACGGCGGCTCCGCCCGCAGCGGCAGCAACAGCGATGGCGAGGGGGTGGACCTTCACAGTGGGCTCCTCTTCCGTTTGCACAGGGTCTAATCACCCTAACAGCGGTGCGGATGGTCGGGATTCCCACAACCACCGCGCGACGCGTCAGTGCGCCATGGGCCCCAGGTCGTCAGCGCGGGGGTCTCCCCTGCGGCGCGCGGCGCGCACCTGGGCGTGGGTGGGAAAGGCGATGATGCGCACCACCTCGTCGCACGCCGGGCATTGCTGCAGGTAGCGCATCTCCTCGATCGAGACCTCGCCGATGTCCAGGTCGCCGGCCTCTCCCTGCCAGCCGCAGCCCGTGCAGGCGACCGCGTCGGAGTCGTGCTGGTCGAAGAATGCGAGGTGCTCGGGCATTCCTGCCTAGGGAAAGAGGCCCCCGGCGCCACCCGCGCCGCCGTTGCCGCCCGTGCCGCCGGCACCGGCATTCCCGCCGGCGGCGCCATCCGGGGCACCCGTGACGAATCCGTCGCCGGCCGAGAACCGCAGGGTGGCCGTGGGCTGGTCGGGCGAGAACGTGACCGTGGCCTGCGGGCCCGGCTGCTGGACCTCCAGCACCTGCCCGGCCTGCGGGGACAGTTGCGACACCTGCACCCGCAGCTGTTCGGGTCGCGGGAACTCGAGCGCCGTGAAGGGGAAGAGCGTGGCCGCGTTGGCGACCTGGACGAACTGCTGGCCGTTCACGGAGCCGGGGAGCATGAGGCCCGCGGTCACGGTGTCGGAGCGCGCGCTCGACAGCGTGACCGCCCCGACGGGCCCCGGCACGGTGCGCCCGAAGGAGCCCTGGCCAACGGGGAGCGTCTCGCCCCAGCCCGCGGTGGCCCATCCGACCGGCTGCACCACCAGCCCCGGGGTGGACTGCGGACCCTGGCTCCAGTAGGCCAGCACCCCCTGCGTCACCGAGAGCGCGGTGTGCACGTACGCGGGCGAGGTCTGCCAGGCCACCGGCAGGGTGCCGAGCGCGCCCCCCGACGGCAGCCACGCATAGGTGAACCGTGCGCCCGAGTCCCACATCTGCTGGACGGTCGGGAAGTCGCTGGCAATCGACAGCGCGTACGTGCCGCCCACCACCACGTCGAACTGCGGGCGCGCCACCGCGAAGCCCGTCTCGCGCGCGCCGGGGCCCGCGCCCTTGGTCACGCGGTTGCGCCCCGCGCCGCCATGAAGGTGGTCGCCGCCGGGGCCGCCGTGCAGGTGGTCGTTACCGCCTTCACCGAACAGGTGGTCGTGCCCGGGTCCGCCATGGATGCGGTCGTGCCCGCGGCCGGCCAGCACCACGTCGTCACCCGCGCCGGCATGGATGACATCGGCGAACCGCGACCCGCAGATGATGTCCGGGCCTGCACCCGATCGCACGCGCCCGGGGCCGGTGAGGCGGATGACGTCGCGCGTGGCGGTGCCGATGATGAGCCCGCTGCTCTTCGTGGTGGTCACCGGGAAGCCGTGGCAGGTCGCGCGGGCACCCTGGGCGGCGGATGCGCCGGCGGCAAGGCCCATGCCGGCAAGGCCGAGGGCGATGGGAATGACCAGGCGCCGCTGACGGGGGTTCATGCCGCAAAAAGTAGGCGACCGAGCCGATGGCAGCCAGCGGGCGGGTACCCGCTCCCCCATGAGGCCCTCCCGCATCGCCGATGGCCGCCGCCACCACCGCACCTGGGAGGGAGAACCGGATCACCCCGGGAGTATCGCAACCAGGCGCCACCACCCGACTGCAGCGGGTCGCCTACCGGCCGCGGCTATGCTCGGTGCATGACGACTTCCCGCCACCGCATTCGCATCATCGCCGCAGCCGCCCTGCTGGCCGCCGCGCCCATCACGTTCGCCGCCTGCGGCGGGGGGGAGTCGTCATCGTCCGGCGGTGGCACCGGCGTGGAGGCGGTGGAGCAGGGCACCGTCGGCGCCGTGAGCGTGCAGCAGGCGCACGACCAGCTGGAGAAGGGCACCGCCGTGATGGTGGACGTGCGCGAGCCCGCCGAGCTGGCCGAGTCCGCCGTGCCCGGCACCATCGACATCCCGCTGGGCCAGCTGGAGTCCCGCGCGTCGGAGATCCCCACCGGCACGCCGGTGCTGGTGTTCTGCCGGTCGGGCAACCGGTCCCAGGAGGGAGCGGCCATCCTGGCCGCCAAGGGCTACGAAGCCTCCACGGTGGAGGGCGGCATCCTCGCCTGGCAAGAGGCCGGGCTGCCCACCACGTAGGGCCTACAGGCTGCCCTTGGGCCTGATCCACCGGGTGTCGATGCCCGACACCTCGGTGATGAGGTCGAAGTCGCCGTCGTAGTGCAGCACCGGCACGCCCGCGGCCTCGGCGGCAGCGGCGATGAGCAGGTCGGCGTGGCCCACCTGGCGCTGGTGCTTCGGGCCCCGTGCGGCCAGGGCGTCGTAGATGCCGAGGGCGCGATCGCATTCGGGTGGGCCGATGGGGCATGAGAACACGCGACCAAAGCCATCCCGCACCGCGCGGTACTCGTCCGTGGTGCGGGCCGAGTGGAGCAGCTCCAGCACCACCGGGGCACAGGTGGCAATGCACCCGGCCACGGAGAGGTCCTCGAGTTCATCGCGCAGGTCCGGCACGCGGCGCGACCACGCCCACGTGCTGGTGTCGACGAGGTACCTCAGACGATGCGGGGCTTGCGCAACTCCCGGAGCATCTCCGGCGTGAGGTCGGGCGGCACCAGGTCGACCAGCTGACTCAGGTCGTCGCGCCGCACCACCTCGGCCAGTGCCGTGTTGATGGTGTCGGTCGCCGTCGCGGTGCCGAGCACCTGCTGCGCCCGTGCCAGCAGGTCGGCGTCGGCGTTGAACGTCATGCGCTTCACCCGCTTGCCCTCCACCCGCCGCCCCCGATGCCATGCGGGCCACCGTAATGGCCGACTCCGCGCATATGCATCGCGGAGTGTCTCAGATATGCATCGGGGGCGATGCGGACGGCGAGAGTGCTGCTACTCGTGCCCGCCCGACATCATGGCGGCGTAGTCCTCCTCGAGGGCCTGGCGCTGCAGGCTCTTCACCTCGCGGTCCATCTTCTTGATGGCGCGCGAGAAGGCCTTGTCGATGGCCTTGTCCAGCTGCCAGTCGCCCACCACCAGCAGGGCCACCTCGCCGGGCTCGAGGTACTCGCCCAGCTCCTTGACGTCCTTGCGGGACATCCCCTTGAGGAAGTGCCCGCCCAGGCCGCCCGCCAGGGCTCCCACGCCGGCGCTCGCCAGCAGCGACGGCGGGAACAGGATGCCCACCACGGCGCCCACGGCGGCGCCGCCCCAGGCGCCCTTGCGCGTGGCGGTCTCGTCCTTGTTGATGTGGATCTTGCCGTCGGCGTCGCGGCGGATCACCGCGGCGTCGAAGCTGCCGATGGCCTTTGCGGCGTGGAGCTCCTTCACCACGTCGTAGTCGGCCTGTGCATCGGCCTCGTCCCCGTAGACGGCGAGGAAGATGAATGTCGAGTCGTCATCGGCCATGGTGGCCCCCCTTGTGCGCTGTGATCGCGAAGTCGCGGTTCGTGGGTGATTGCTACCAGCCGAGGAGATGCGGCGCATGGGGTTTCCCCAGAAAGTGAGGGAATTGCGACACATCATGATGCGCGTTTTGTGACATCCTGATGCACATGGGACGCAAGCCATCCGACAAGGTGGGGCGCGTGCGCACCACCATCACACTCGACCCCGATGTCGCGAAGATCCTCGAGGGGTTGCAGCGCGAGACGGGGCTCGGGATGAGCGACGTGCTCAACGATGCCCTGCGGAAGGCGGCGACCACTGCACCGGCTGCGGCGCCGTTCGTGCAGGAAACGTCCGACATGGGTGCGCCGCTCGTGCCCATCGACTGCACCGGGCGGGTGCTCACGATGCTCGATGAGCAGCGCTACCTGAACCAGGGCGACGGGGGATGATCCTCGACGTCAACGTGCTGGTGATCGCACGCAACTCATCATCGCCGTTTCACTCCCACATGCGCACGTGGCTCGAGGATGCCCTCAACGGGCCCACGCGCGTCGGCATGCCGTGGGCCACGCTCACCGCGTTCCTCCGCCTGTCGACGGCGCGCACGGTGTTCCCCTCTCCCCTCGCGCCCGACGCCGCCATGGCACAGGTGCATGCCTGGCTCGCGGCGCCGGCATCGTGGGTACCCGCCGAATCGCCGAAGCACGCGGAGGTACTGGGCGCCCTCATCCAGCGCCACCGGCTTACCGGCGACCTCATCCCCGATGCCCACCTGGCCGCGCTCGCCATCGAGCTCGGCCTCGAGGTGTGCTCCACGGACGGCGACTTCGCGCGCTTCCACGAGATCCGCTGGACCAATCCGCTGGCGGCGGCCTGAGGGTCAGCAGCGGGTGGGCTGCGGGAGAGCGCCCCAGCCCGTGGCCGTGCTCGGCAGGGGCGCGGCGCATGTCGACCCCTCGAAGGTGGTGCCGCTCACGAATGCCAGCGAGAGATCGGCGCCCGCGAAGTCGACGGCCGAGAACGTGGCGCCCGAGAGGTTGTCGTACCGCAGGTTGGCCTGGCGAAACGATGAGTTCCCCACCATGGAGTTGAACCAGTTCGCCCCCGCTGCCGAGATGGAGTCGAACCTGGTCCGGTTTGCCAGCACCCACGCCAGGTTGGCGCTCGTGAGGTTGGCACCGGTCAGATTGGCATCGGCGAAGCGGGCGCCCCCCAGGTTCGCGCCCGCCAGGTTGGCGCCCGCGAGCGTGGACCCGGTGTAGGTGACCTGCTGGGCGCGCGCGCCCTTCGGCGCGGGCGGACTGACGCGCGCGCGTCCGAACTTCGCGCCCTTCAGCACCGCGCCGCGAAGATCCGCATGGCGCAGGTTGGCGCCGTGGAACACCGCCCGGTGCAGCCGGGCGCCGCGCAGGTCGGCGTGCCGAAGGTCGGCCCGCTGCAGGCGCGCGGCCCGCAGGTCGACCCCCCGCAGGTCGGCGTGGCGCAGGCGCGCACCGCGCAGGTCGATGCCACGCATGTTGCGCCCCGGCAGCGACGCGTACGTGCCAATGGCGCCGGCGCATCGACCGCCCGGCACCGGATTGCAGGTGGTGGCTGCGCCGCCCGCCGTGGTGACCCCCGCGATGGCCACGGGGCCGAGCGCACCGATGAGACCGGCGGACGCCGTGGACGCGAATGCCGGTGAGAGCGATGCCACTGCGGCGACGACGATGAGGCGGGGGCGACTCACGCCGACGGTTCTACCAGAGCGCAGGGTATGCGCGCGGGGGGCCGAGTGGCATGCTGCCCCGCATGAGGGCCTTCCTCGCATCCACCGCGTGCGCGCTTGCGGCAGCAGCCTGCAGCGCGGCCACGGCCATGGGCGCGGCCCCCTCCCCCATCGCCGCCTACTCCCTCGCCGCCCCGGTGTCGGTGGCACCGTCGGGCCTGGTGGCGCGCGCGGTGGTGCCGGCGGGATCGGCCTGCCCCTCGCTGGTGGCCGACGGCAGGGTGCTGCGCATGCAGTGGCGGCGGGCCGCCCCCAACACCGGAGCGGCGTTCTCGCCGGTGCTGGTGTGCAACCGCGCCATCCCGCCGGGCACCAGGTCGGCATCGGTGGGCGGGCTGCGGATACCCGCGGCCATGCCCGCGCGGGTGACCCGCCTGGGCATCGTCGACGACACCGGGTGCCGCATCCGCACCGGCGACATCACGCAGGACTGCGCGGACGACCGCGCCTGGCCCCTGGCGCGGATCGCACGGCGCGTGGCGACGTCGCGGCCCCAGGTGGTGCTGGTGCCGGGCGACTTCTTCTACCGCGAGGCCGCGTGCCCGCCCGCGGAGCAGGCCCTGTGCGCGGGAAGTCCGCCGCCGGTGGCCGGCATGCCGTTCACCGACCAGGCCTATGGCTGGATCGCCGACGCGCTGCTGCCCCTGCAGCCGGTGCTCCGCACGGCCCCGCTCGTCGTGAGCCGGGGCAACCACGAGGCCTGCTGGCGGGGCGGGAACGGCTACATGTTGTTCATGGACCCGCGGCCGGGAACGTGGGACGACTGCGCGCCGGTGGTGGGGCCGGGTGGCACCCTGGCGGCTCCGGAGCCGGTCACCGCGCCATATCCCATCGACCTGCCCATCGGAAAGGGCCGCATCCTTCGGCTGGTCATCGCCGACACCGCAGAGGGCAGCGACCTCCGGGTGACCCCGGCGGCGGCCCTGATGGCCCCGCGGTTCGCCGCGGCCGCGCGCATGGCCGCGCCGGCACCCGGGCGTGAGTCGTGGCTGGTCAGCCACCGCCCGCTGTTCGGGTTCGTGTCGTCGCTGCTGGTGCCGCCGGGCGGGTCGCCCTGGAGCAGCACCGATGCCGTGGCGGCCGCCCGCGGCACGCTCGGCAACTACCGGCTCATCGTGTCGGGGCACATCCACGTGGCGCAGGCGGTGCAGGTGCCGGGCCAGCCCGGGCAGCTGGTGCTGGGCAATGGCGGCACCGAGCTCGACCCCCCCACGGGGTACGAAACCCCGGCCACCGGGCCGGGCAACCCGCCGTACCCCGGACCCACGTGGTCGTGGACCCTCAGCGCGTTCGGCTACGCGGTCGGCACGCCCGGGGCGCGACCCGGCCGGTGGACCCTGCGGCTGCGCGACATGGACGGGCGCCCGCAGGCCACGTGCGCGGTGGCCGGGCGCAGCATCCGCTGCGTGCCCGCATAGGGCCCTCGCACCTTCACCGAATGCGCACGATGTTCTTCGGTGGCTCTTAGGAACATCTCATGCCCTTCTTGCGCCGGGGTCGGAGGGTGTGGTCATCACCGCGACCCGGAGGAGACCGCACCCATGAAGATCCGACCCCGAAAGCTCACCCACCTGCTGCTGGCCGGCACGGTCCTCGCCGGTGGCGGGCTGGGCCTTGCCGCCGCCGACGCCATGGCACACGGCGACGGCCAGCGCCAGGGCGTGGCGCGCGCCGAGCGTGGTGCCCATCACGGCGCCGCGAAGGCCGTGATGACCGCCGTGAAGCAGCTGCTGAACGTGGACAACGCCGACCTGAAGGCGGCGCACACCGCCAAGAAGTCGCTCACGGCACTGGCCGATGAGAAGGGCGTGGAGCGCGCACAGCTGGTGAGCACCATCGCCGCCGCGCTAAAGGCCAATCGGCCCGCCGGGGCGCCCGCCCTGACCGACGCGCAGCTGGCCGCGCGCGCCGGAAAGATCGCCGCCCGCGTGCCGGGCGCCAAGGGTCCGGGCGCCAAGGGTCCGGGCATCGCGCGCAAGCAGGCCGCGGGCAAGGCCGTGCAGGCGGCGGTGGCCAACGCCATCGGCGTCACCCCCGGTGAGCTGAAGGCAGCACGCCGGGCCGGCACGTCGCCGGCCACCCTGGCGCAGCAGAAGGGCGTGGAGCGCAGCACGGTGGTGAATGCCGTCGTGGCCGCCCTCAAGGCCAACCGTCCCGCGGGAGCGCCCGGGCTCACCGACGCCCAGCTGACCCGGATGGCCGGGAAGATCGTGGACAACGCACGCCCGGGTCGGGGGCCCGGAGGGCCGCGGGGCCACCGCCGGTAGGGGGCCCGCGAAGGCCCCCCGGGCCGGTAGCCTCAATTCGTCAAGTGACGCGGGAGAGGGCGATCATGGGCGATGCAGAGCGCAAGCCGGTTCCGGGGGGCCTGAGCACGGGCATTGGACGGGCGGCGGTTGCCGACCCGGCATCCAACCCCTGGGGGGCGCTGATCGTGGGCCTTCCGGGCACGCGCTGCGAGGGCGTGGAGGCGCTCGCGTGGTTCGCCGACGCCAACGCCCTGGTGAGCGCCCTGGCGGTGGAGATCCCGCTGTGGAACGTTGACCCCGCCAACGAGGACGACACCCATCGTGCGCAGCAGCTGGCCAGCATGGGCCAGCGCATCGTGGCGGGCGGCGGCGCGGGCGAGGACACCTTCGCCTACTCGGCCCCGGCCGTGAAGCACCTGCTGCAGCAGGACGCCGAGATCCGCTGGCTCGGCAACGTGGATGAGCTCGCCACCGGGGACGACCCCGTGGCGGTGGAGCTGCGCGGGGCGTTCCGCGCGGGCGGCGACGCCCCGATCGCCGACGGCGACCGCGACGCCTTCCTGCAGTTCCTGCGCGAGCGCTACGCGGCATAGCCGGGCGCAACCCCCGACGCAGCAGAAGGGGACAGTCCCACCGCAGGGACAGTCCCTGCCATCGACGTGCTGTGAGCTACGCCACGAAGCGCTGCAACTCGGCCGCCACGATCAGGGTGGCGGCCTCCGAGGGGGTGAGGCCCTCCCCGGCGGCGAAGGCCAGGATGGCGTCCGCGGTGATCGTGACGGGCAGGCCGCCCACCACGCCCGCGATGGCCTCGCGGGTGGGGTCCCATGCGAGCGTGGTGAGGTCGTCAGGGATTGCCGCCGCCGCGATCTGTTCCCAGAAGCCCGGCGCCACGGCGATGACCGCGCACACCCGGTCGATGACGTCCCCGGCGTAGTCCCACTCGCGCCACCAGCCGCCCCGCGACGGGTGCACCCGCACGGCGCCCGAGGCATCGAGCGGCCCCCGGTGGAGGTCGGGAATCGCCCTCCCCCCGGCGGGCGCCTGCACCACGGCAATCGCGCACCCCGGGGCGATGAGCTCCCAGCACGTGGTGCCGGGGTCGGCCTTGGCCTGCCGGAACGCCCGCCGCCAGGCATCGCGCGGGGTGAGCCACCGGCCCCAGGCCCGCGCGATGTGCTCGGGCGCGGCGTGGTGGCCCACGGCCGTGCCGGCCGCCACGTCGGGCAATTCGCCGTGCGCTACCCGCGGCAACATGACCGCCACCCCGGTGGCGCCGATGGCCAGCGTGCCCAGGCCCGGCTCGTCGGGCGTCACCGTGATGAAGGTGCGCTCCGGGTCGGGGTCGCGGCTCGGCAGCGCCTGCGTGCCGTTCTCGTGGATCTCCTCGATCAGCGCGAACGGGTTGCCGTCGACGGGGAATGCCGCCTCGCCGCACGGGTGGATGTCGCCGGGGATGTCCGTGAGGTGCATCCACACCATCCCGCCCACCGCCAGGCCCTGCTCGGTGTGCAGGATCACGTGTGCGGGCGGACCACCAGCACCGATGACGCCGCCTTGTGCGCCACCCGTTCCGACACGCTCCCGAGCGCCTTGGCGCCCTTCAGCCCCCGCGCGCCCATCACGATCAGGTCCACGCCCTCGCCCACCTTGGCGATGGCCTCGTGCGCGCGGCCGCGCAGGGCCTCGATCGGCACGTCGCCCACCGGGCCCGGCGCCACGGCGCCCGCGGGCACCCGGCCCGCCGACACCACGCGGAACTGCGGGCGCTCGGCGCACTGGGCCTCGATCTGCCGGGCCACCTCCAGCGCATACAGGGAGGGCTCCGACCCATCCACGGCCACCGCGATGGCCCGCGGGAAGTCGTCCTCGTCGAACGGCGGGCGCGCCACCAGCACGGAACTCGCGGAGTGACGCAGCATGTCGGTGGCCGTGCTGGCCAGCACCAGGCCCGTCATGCGCCCGCCGCCGTGGCTGCCCAGCGCCAGCACGCGGGCCGCGCGCGACTCCGCGATCAGCACGTCATGCGTGATGCCCTCGATGACCTCGCCCTCCACCCTCACGCCGTCGGGCACCTGCTTGCGGCCGTCCTTCACCGCCTGCTCGGCGCGCTCGCGCAGGCGCTCCTTGGCCAGGTACTCGCCCTTGCTGGTGACCACTTCCTCGGGGGACACCAGGCGCTGGCCCGCCCAGGTGTTCATGGCCGCGAAGTACGGGTCGGCGACGGCGACGATGCGCACCGTGCCCCCGGGCTGCACCAGGCGGCCCGCCTGGCGTGCGGCCTCGAACCCCGCGCGGGTGCCATCGACTGCGGCGACGATCGTGCTGAGCGGCATGGCCCCATGATGCCGCCCGCACCCGGCCGAGGCCCTGCGTTCGGGTCAGCCCGGGAGGAGCGCCCGGAGCGGCGCGGCGGCGTCGGCGTCATCCGCCCGCACGAACACCCACCACAGGTAGAAGCCCTCGCGCTCGTCCGACGTGATCGCCACCCCGCGCGCGGCGCTGTCGGCGGGCGTGAGGCGGAACACGGCGTCGGTGACCGCGGCGGGGTCCAGGCCCTCGGCCCCCAGTGCGTCCACGGCAGCCCGCACGGCATCAGGCGCCGACCCCTCGCCCCCCTCGTATCGCGCCCCGCATCCAGGGCAGGCACCCGGGGCGATCTGCACGGCGCCGTCGCTCACCAGCGCCCCGCACAGGGGGCACGCGAGGCGCGCGCTCATCGCGTGAGCAGGGGAATGAGCAGCGACGCCAGGGCGATCACCCCTGCGGTCACCGCCATCCACGGCACGCCGCGATCGCGCGTGAGCCGGTGCACGGCCAGGTAGCCCAGCACCGACGCCGCGCCCGTCACCACCACGGTCACCAGCGCGATGCCCGTGGCGAACCCGCGCGACACGGCCACCCCGGCGAGCACAGTGCCCACCAGGCCGCCAAGGGCCACGGAGTCCACCCCGCCGGCATCGACGTCGCGCAGGTTGTTGGCCTCCCACGCCATCCAGATCCCCGCGAACACGAACCACCCCGCCATGATGAGCTCGGCCGTGGCGCGGGTGAGCTCGGGCGTGCCCCGCCAGTCGAGGAACATCAGCACGGCGGCCACCAACTGCGCGGCCGCGGCCACGGCCACCACCGGCCAGACGATGCCCATGATCTGCCGCTGGCCGGCGTTCATCTGGGCAGGTGCCGGGATCTCCACCTCGGGGTCCACCGGGTGGATGCGCCCGCTGGCGATGAGCCGTCCACGCACCCACACGCCAAGGGCCAGCACCACGACTCCCACGATGGCCCCGATGATGAACGACGTCAGGGCCACGCCGGCGGGGGTTCCCCCTGCCACGCGCATGGCGTTGTACACCACCACCCAGCCGATGAGGATGGCCGAGAGGCCCCACGACAGCAGGCGGCCGGCGGGCAGGCTCACGTGCGCTCCGCCTGGCCGCCGTCCACCACCAGGCTCTGGCCCGTCACGTATTCGGCGCTCACGAGGTAGAGCATGGCATCCACCACGTCGCCCGGGGTGCCCACGCGGCCGAGGACGGTCTCGGATGCCACGTTGGCCTCCACCTGGTCGCTGCTGCCGTCGGGCATCAGCACCGGGCCGGGGATGATGACGTTGGCCAGCACGTGCGGCGCGTAGGCCTGGGCGAGGATGCGCGTGAGCATGACCAACCCGGCCTTGCTCACCGAGTGCGGGGCGCGATGGGCCCACGGGCGCAGGCCCGCCACGTCTCCGATGTTCACGATGCGGCCGAATCCGCGCTCGGCCATGCGCGCGCCCAGCGCCTGCGACAGGAACATCGGCGCGGTGAGGTTGGTGGCCATGGCGCGGTCCCACATGGCGCGGTCCACCTGGTCGAACGGCGCGGCCTCCCAGGTGCTGGCCGAGTTGATGAGGATGTCCACGCCGCCGAGGGCCTGCTCGGCCTCGGTGGCCAGCGCCTCGGCTGCCCCGGGCTCGCCAAGGTCGGCCTGCAGCACCACGGCGTTCACGCCGCGATCGCGGCAGGCGGCCGCGAGGGCCTCGGCGTCGTCGGCCGAGGAGCGGTGGTGGATGGCCACGTCCACCCCGCACGATGCCAGGGCGCTCACCATGGCCGCGCCCACGCGCCGCGCGCCACCGGTGACCAGGGCCCGCTTGCCGGCCGGGTCGATCACGCGGCCAGCGCCCCGGACCCGGCCTGCCCGAGCCCCAACAGGTGGGCCATGCCCCGCGCCGCGCGGCCCCGGTGGCTGATGGCCGCCTTCTCGTCGCGGGTCATCTCGGCCAGCGTGCGATGGTCGGACAGCGGCCGGAACACCGGGTCGTAGCCGAAGCCATCGGCGCCCGCGGCCTGGCGCGTGATCTCGCCGGGCAGCACCCCGCTGCCGATCAGCACCGCGCCGTCGGGGGCGATGCAGTAGAGCACGCAGGCGAAGGCGGCACCGCGGGCGTCGGCATCGCCAAGTTCCTCCAGCAGCAGGTTGCAGTTGTCGGCATAGGTGGCATCAGGGCCGGCGTAGCGCGAGGAGTACACCCCGGGGCGGCCGCCCAGCGCATGCACGAACAGCCCGCTGTCGTCGGACATCACCCAGGCGTCGGCGGGGGCGTCGGGCCGAAGCGCCTCGGCCTTGATGCGCGCGTTCTGCACCAGGGTGGTGCCGGTCTCGTCGGGGTCGAACCCGTCGGGGGCGGCGGTGACGGTGGCGCCGGGGAACATCTGCCCCAGTTCCCGCACCTTGTCCCTGTTGCCGGTGGCCAGCATCACGTGCATGGCGCTACCCCGTGATGGCGGCGCGCTGGATGGCCGTGAGCTCGGCGCAGCCGGCCAGCGCCATGTCGAGCAGGCCGTCCACCACCGCGCGCTCCACGGGCGGGCCCTCGGCGGTGGCCTGCACCTCCACCAGCAGGCCCGATCCGGTGGCCACCACGTTCATGTCCACCTCTGCCCGGGAGTCCTCCACGTAGGGCAGGTCGAGCAGCGACTGGCCGTCCACCACGCCCACGCTCACGGCGGCGATGCTGTCGCGAAGGGGCAGCTCGGCGATGAGGCTCTGGTCCACCAGCGTCTGCAGCGCCATCTCCAGCGCAACGTAGCCGCCGGTGATGCTGGCGCAGCGGGTGCCGCCGTCGGCCTGGATCACATCGCAGTCCACCCACACGCTGCGCTCGCCCAGCTTCTCGAGGTCCATCACGCTGCGCAGCGACCGGCCGATGAGGCGCTGGATCTCCGTGCTGCGGCCATCCACCTTGCCGCGCGATGCATCGCGCTGCTTCCGCGTGTCGGTGCTGCCCGGGAGCATCCCGTACTCGGCGGTGACCCACCCCTTGCCCGACCCACGGCGCCAGCCCGGCACCTGCTCCTCCACCATGGCGGTGCAGATGACGCGGGTGTTCCCCGCGGCAATCAGCACGCTGCCCGTGGCCGATGTGATGAACCCCGGCTCGATGCTGATGGGCCGGAGCTGATGGGCAGATCGTCCGTCGCTACGCATGAACGCGCACCCTACCGACCCCGAAGGGGGGACAGTCCCTTCCCCCGGGGACAGTCCCCGGGGGAAGGGACTGTCCCCTTACCGGAGCGGAATGTTCTCGCCCTCCAGGGTGCCGTCGGGGTTGCGCAGGATCACCCGCAGGGTGATGGCCTTCGCGTTGGGGCGGGCCAGCCTGGCGCTGATCCTCAGCGAGTCGGGGCCCCTCACCCTCAGCACCGGCGCGTAGAAGGTCTTCTTCAGCTTGCGCGATGCGATGCGGGTGCCCTTGGCGAGCGGCACGCGCTTGCCGGCGCGGTCGACGTAGATCAGCGTGTAGCGGCCATTGCGTGACAGCTGGATGCGATCGCCCACCGTGAGCCGGGTGCGGCCCCGGGTGGTGCGGACCACCGGCTTGCCCACGCGCCATGCGATGGGAATGCGGCTTGCCTGCTGCTGGGTGGACCCCACCGACGGCGCGGGAGCGGCGACTGCCGGGGTGGCCGGGTCGGTGCCGGCGTCGGGCGCCGGGGTGGGAGAGGGTGCGGGGGCGGGCGCCGGGGTGGGAGCGGGCGCGGGGCTCGGGCTCGGCGGCGGCGGCGATGCGCCGCCGGAGCCCGGCACGAATACCGCCGATACCGATCGCGCCGAACTCAGCGTGACAGTGCACGTTGAGCTCGTGCCCGAGCATGCGCCCCGCCATTCCCCGAAGTCGGACCCGCCGTCGCCGACGGCGGTGAGGGTCACGGTTTCGCCCGTGGGAATGGAGTATTCACAGGAACTGCCGCAGTCGATACCCCTGCCGGGGGCGACGACGCGCCCGGGGCTGCTTCCCAGCGCCTCGACCACGAGCGGGGCCTGCGTTGCGGGCTCCTGAGGCCATGGGGAGAGCACCGCGCCGGTGTGGTCAACCGCAGCCGTGTTGGCCCGGGCCTGGCCACCGACGGATGAGAACGACCCTGCGAGGTAGAGGACGGACGGGGAGGCCGCAATGTCCCGGATCTCCCCGGCCGAGCCCGCCCAGTCGAGCGATCCCGTCGTCGGGCTCACCGCGAAGGGCCCGGTCACGTTGGCGGAACCGTCATTCATGGTGATGGTCCCGCCCGCCGCGCCCATGAATACGCGGGTCGGGGTGGGAGCGAAGGCGGTGATGGCCGGATACGAATTGTTGTTGCCGCTGAGCCCCGGGTCCCAGGTGGGGTCCACGGTGCCGGTCGCGGAATCGACCGCAGCGGCAAAGAGCCGGTTTTCCGACTGCAAGCCGGCGAAGGACCCTCCGATGAATAGCCGCGAGCCATCGTGGTCACCCGCCAGTGCCTCGATGTACCAGGACGTCGAGAAGGTTCCCGCGTCAAACTGCGAGACGAGTTCGCCGTCGCCGACCTGCCCGGGAGTGGCAGCGACAGCGGCCAGCTTGTCCCGGGGAGTGCCATCGACGGTCGTGAACGCGCCGCCGAAGTAGAGCCGGTCGCCGATCAGTGCCATGGAACGCACGTGGCCGTCAATGACGGGGTTGAAGGCGGCGTCGAGCGCACCCGTGGTGGGGTCGACGGCGGCCACGCCGCGCTGGGTGACGCCCCCGATGGTCCCGAAGAAGCCCCCGAGGTACACGCGAGATGGCGTGGCGATCACCTTCACCGGCCGATCTCCACCGGGATTCGGGTTCCAATCGGTCAGGGCACCCCCGGTGGTGACCGCAGCGGCACGGGTGCGAGCAGCACCGGCCACCCGGGTGAAGTTGCCAACTGCGTACACCGTGGAACCCTGGAGGTCCATGTGGAAGACGGGACCGCCGAATACCGGGGCCCACGACGTGAGTTCACCGCGCGAATCGACCGCCACGGCACGCATGGCCTTGCGCCCTCCGGCGCACGGGAAGTCACCGAGGATGTAGGCACGGGGGCCCGCTGCTGCCACACCGTATGCGGCCGAGGCGACACCATTGCTCTTGTTGCACAGGTGCGGATCCCATGGGGTGACGGCGCCGGTACTCGCATTGACTGCCGCCGCGTGATTCCGCCCCTGGCCCCCAACCTCCTCGAACTTCCCGGCCAAGTACACCGTGTTGTCCTCGACGTGCATGTCGAGGACGGTGTTGCCGACGACGTCGGGATTCCATCCGGTGAGGTTTCCCGTACCCGTGCTGAAGGCAGCCGCCTTCCTGCGCGTCTGCCCCGCCGCGCTGGTGAACTGGCCACCCACGTAGAGGGTGCCGCCATCGAGGGCCAGGGCCTCCACCTCGACGTGGTTCAGCTGGGCGTCCCACGATGCATCGGGGGCCCCCGTGGCGGCGTCCACCCGTCCCACGCCATTGCGCGTGATGGCACTCCCGCCGGACCCAAACCCGGATATCGATCCCCCGATGTACACGTGCGTTCCATCGGTGACCAGGCGCTTGGGGCCCCAACCCGACACCACGGGATTCCACGGAAGCAGGCAGTCGGCAGCGTCCCAGTTGTCGAGGCACGTGCCGCCTGCATTTGTGCGCGCTCCGATGCGCACTGCGCCCGCCTTACCCCGTGATTGGCCCGCGACGGTTCCGAAGCCGCCGCCGAAGTAGACGGTGCCGTCGTGCACGGTGAGGTCGCGCACGTCTGCAGCGGTGGGATTCCAGTCCTTGAGCGTTCCGTCCGTGCCGAGGGCCGCCAGCCCAAGGCGCGGCTGGCCATTCACCGAGGTGAAGTTGCCGCCGATGAGGATGACGTCCCCCACCTTCTCGAGGGCCCACACGCCCTGCCCGCCGGACACCGTTGGCCTCCACGTAGTGTCGAGTGAGCCGTCCGCGTTCAGGTGGGCCACGCGCGAAACGCTGGTTCCGCCCACATTCGAGATGCCGCCGCTGATGTACCAGCCACCGGCGCCATCGGGGATGACGGTCTCGGCATATGGCCAGGCGGAGACTCGCCCGAATGACGCATCGACCTGGCCCGTGCTGCCCGTAACGGACACTCCGGCTCCCGTGTTCCACGGCCGGAAGGAGGTGAAGTCGCCCCCCACGTAGCGCGTGCCGGCGGAATCGGGTTCCGTGATGCTCCATGCCCGGGCATTGAACCCGGAGTCCCTCGTAATCCTGTCCGCAGCCACTGCGGAAGCCGAGATGGACAAGGCGAGGGCCCCGGCGCCGACCACCAGCGAAGTCCGCACCACGGACCGGAAGCACGAAGAGCCTGAACGATCCATTGACCCTAGGGTGCTACGTCAATGCCGCGCGCGCATCCTGTGATGATGGAAAACCCCCCGCGCGCCCGCGATCCAGTGACGGGGGGCGCTATTCGCCGCGTGCACGGCTGGTCCGCCCCTACGACCCCTGGCGCAGGAACTCGCGGGCAATCAGGACGCGCCGGTTGGTGGCCGACGTGGTGTCGATTCCCAGTTCCCGCGCAATGCGCTGGATGATGCGCTCGATGGTGGCGGGGCTCACCTGGCGCCGGGCCGCGATCTCGGCGTTGCTCAGGCCATCGGCCACCATGCGCGCCACCTCCACCTGGGTGTCGGTGAGGCGCGCGGTGGAGCCCCGCGGGCGGGGCTGCACCGACACCGCCGACGCCCGCGGGTCGGATGCAAGGCGCATGCTCGTGTCGAGCGCGCGCGCCAGTACATCGGCGCTCGAGAGCTCGCCCTTGGTCAGGTACATGGTCCCGCCCGGGAGCGCCTCCACGTTGCGCCCGGTCAGTCGCGGGTCGGAGTAGCCGGTGAGGATGACGATGCCGACCGTGGGGAAGGCCTCGCGCAGCGCGATGGCGACGTCGATTCCGTTGGGCCCCGGGCCCAGGTCGAGGTCGAGCAACGCCGCGTGCGGCTCGTGCGACGCCGCCAGGTCCAGCGCCTGGGCGGCCGACGCGGTGTCGGCCACCACGTTCACGCCGCACCCCCGGAGGGCAGCGCACAGGGTGGTCCGGGTGAAGGCGTCATCCTCCACCACCATCACGCGCGGGCGGGCAGTGCGCACCGGGCTCATGTCGCTGCCCCGACAGGGGGCTGCCGCGGCACCCGCATGGGCAACCGGACGTCCAGCGCGGCGCCGCGCCCATCCGGACCCGGGGCGAGGGCCCAGGCCCCCGGGGCCACGAAGTCCAGCCATGCGGATCCCATCCCGGGCACTCCCGCCGTGGGTCCGGCGCCGTCATCGGTCACCATCACGCTGAGGTCCGCGCCCACCACGCGCACGACCACGACCACCTGGCGAGCACCACCGTGCTTGCGCGCGTTGCCCACGCCCTCCTCCACGACGCGGGCCACCTGATCCACCAGTGCGGGCGCGAGGGCGGGAACGTGCGGATCGATGTCCGCGCGCACGTCCACGAATCCGCGCCAGAGCGACGCCACGCGCTCGAGCGCCTCGGGCACGTCGCCGGCGGGATCCGTGGGCACGATGGCCTGCCCCAATGCCTCGCGGGCCCGCGTGACGGCGATGCGGAAGGCCTCGTCGTCATCGCGGCTTGCGGCCTCGTCGAGCGCGAACGCCGTGGCCAGCAGCCGCGACTGCACGGTGCCATGCAGGTGCTCGGCAAGCTGCCGGCTGGCACGGGCGATCTCGCGGTCCGCCACCAGGGCATCGACCTCCTTGGAGGTCACCGCGTGGAGCAGGCGTTGGTTTGCGGCATCCTCGCCGCGCAGCACCGCGCCGGCCGCGCTGACCATGAGTGTGACGGCGAGCGACAGTCCGCCTGCGGTCGCGAACACGGTCGGGCTCGAGACGCCATCCCCCGCCCCGCCGGCGACCACCCCGGCGAGCGCCGGAGCCGCCGTCACCAGCACCAGTGCCAGCGGCACCACCAGGCGGTGGGGCGCGTGCAGCCAGCGCTCGAGGGCGCATGGCACGGCGAGCGCGAGCCAGATGATCGCGACGAATACCAGCGGGCCGAGGATGCTGTGCGACATCGGGGAGATCAGCAGCCCCGCCGCAAGCGCAGTGGGCAGCGGCAGCAGCGGCAGGCCGAGAAGCCCCGACCATTCGATTCCGCGGCGCTCCGCTCCACCTGGGGGCGGCACGGCTGCGGCGGCGTGAAGGCGGTGGCTCAGGGGCCTCAGCGTGTCGTTCACGGCAGTGCGCAGGTCTTCGGCCAGCCCGGCGCGATCGGTGGCGGTCATGGCCCCCACCGGCACGTCCAGTCCCTGCCTCGCCTCCTCCAGGGCCGCGGCGACCTCGGCGTGCGCGACCCCCGACATCGCCTCCGCGAGGCCTTCGCGGTCGGCCTCCTGCTCGCGCAGGTCGGCGAGCCGGGCAAGCAATGCCCCGCGCATCTGGCGGGTGCGCGACACCTGATCGAACGCCAGCGCCAGGCCCACGGTGGCCAGCGCCACGATGATCATGCCGGCGGACAGCACGACTGGCCATGGACGGATGAGGTCCACGCCGAGTGCGGCCGCCGCAGCCAGCACCGCGCCACCACGTGCGAGCCCGGCAAGCACGCCAACGGCGAGCACCGTGGTCACCGCCACGGGTCGCTCCTCGCGCCGCCGCAGGAGGGTGACGTGCGCCACCAGGAATACGACCCCCATCGCCACCACCGAACTGGCCGCGATCACCACCCAATCGAGGAGGCTGCCCTGCTGGCTCGCCGCGGCGAGGACCGCGCTCGCCACGCCGATGATGGCGAAGGCCTGCCACGACACCGCCCAGCGCCCGCCGATGCTGCGACGCCACGAGCGCTCGGGGAAGGGGGTGCTCATGCCGTGATCAAACCACGCCGCCCTGTCCGGGGACAGTCCCGGCAGCGGGACAGTCCCCGGGTAGCCTCACGCGCATGAGTGACTCGCCGCTCGCGCTTGCCCAGCTCCTCGCCGAGGCCGAGCACGCCGTGGTGCTCACCGGTGCCGGCATCTCCACCGAGAGCGGCATCCCTGACTTCCGGTCGGCCGGCGGGCTCTGGGAGACCTACGACCCCATGAAGGTGGCGTCCATGGGCACCTTCGTCGACGACCCCGCCCTCTTCTGGCGGTTCCACCGCCCGCGCATCGACATGCTCGGGGCCGTCCGCCCGAACCCCGCTCACCTGGCCGTTGCAGAACTGCAGCGACGCGGCATCGTGAAGGCCATCATCACCCAGAACATCGACCGGTTGCACTCGCGGGCCGGCGCGGAGGACGTGGTCGAAGTGCACGGGTCGCTCGACCGGGGGTACTGCATCCGCTGCACCCACACCGTGGGCATGGACGAGCTCTGCGCGCGGGCGGACGCCGCCGACGACGGCGTGCCGCGCTGTGACTGCGGGTTCCAGATGAAGAGCGGCGTGGTGCTGTTCGGCGAGCAGCTCCCCATCGAGGCCATCGAGGCCGCCTTCGACGCCGCAGAGCGCGCCGACGTGATGCTCGTGATCGGCTCGAGCCTGCAGGTGACGCCGGTGAGCCAACTGCCGGGGGTGGTCCTGGCCCGGGGCGGACGGCTGGCGATCCTCACCGAGAGCGAGACCGACTACGACCATCGATGCACCGTGCGGATCCACGACAAGGCCGGGCTCACGATGCAGTCGGTCGTCGCGGCCCTCACGTGACGCCCGCCGCACGGGCACTCGTCGAATCCTGCCGTCGCTGATCATCACCGGTGACCCATCCGGCGCATGCCTGCCGGCGCGCCCGGCGGTCGGGGCGCAGTCAGCTGCTGGTGAAGGGCCTCCCGCCATCCCCATGATGCATTCATGGCCCCGCGTGCCCTCGACCCACTAGTGTGGCCCCCATGAACACCAAGAGAGCAGTAATTTCAATTGGAGCGGCGGGCCTGCTGGCATTCGGTGGCATCGGCCTCGCCGGATGCGGTGGATCCGACGTGGAGAACGTGATCTCCGAGGGCATCGAGGACGTCAAGAGCGTCGGCGAGGACATCGGCGACGGCGTGGTCGAGGGCGGCGAGGACGTCGGCGAGGGCGTGGCGAGCGTCGGCGAGGGCATTGCCGATGAGGCCGAGGACGGCGCCGACGACGTCGCGGACGGCGTGAGGGACGGCGTCGAGGGCAACGACGGCAACTAGCCGGAGGGGATAGTCCCCGCCCAGGGGGACAGTCCCACGCGTGGGACTGTCCCCCTAGGCCCCTAGGCCCCTAGGCCGCTCCCGCCAGCCCGGGGGCGCTGTCGTCCATCGCCCGGACGCTCGGCGTGGCGAGCACCAGCGCCACGTTGGCGAACACCGCCGCCACGGCCAGCCACATGATCCCCCCGAGGCCGATCCCCGCGATGATCCCGCCCGCGGCCGCGAACCCGATGGGCTGGCACACCTGGCTGCCGAGGGCGCGGAACGACCCCACGCGCGAGCGCAGATCGGGCGTTACCTGGCGCGTGATGGTGGTCTCGAGCAGGCTGCCCGAGATGATGATGACCGCGCCACCCACCCATGCGCTCGCCGCGATCACGGCCACGGGCGCGGGCACCGAGAGCGCGATGAACGTGCCCACGAACGGCAGGGTGATGGCGTAGGCCAGCACCAGCGGGCGGCGAGGCGTGAGGCGCGCCACCACGAGCCCCCCGGTCACGAAGCCCAGACCGAAGCAGGCGATGATGGCCGCCCACGACGACGCCCCTCCCAGGGAGTCCTCGGCGATGAGGGGACCGGCCACGAAGATGGCGGGCATCACGAGCAGGGCGTAGAAGGACTCCCCCACCACCACGACCACCAACCACGAGCGACGCCGGAAGGCGTCCCATCCGTCGCGCAGGTCACCCAGGAAGGAGCGCCCCGCCTCGGCCATGACCACCGCGCGGAAGCTCGCGACGCCCAGCAGGATGGCCGCGCCCACGAACGTTGCGGCATCAATGGCGATCGCGGCGGCGGGCGAGATGAGCGCCACGGCCGCGCCGCCCAGCACGCCGCCGAACATCATTCCCACGGCCGGGGTCATGGCGATCAGCCCGTAGGCCTCCTGGAGCCGCGCCGCCGAGACCGACTGCGGCACGATGCCCGAGAGCGCAGGCCGGAAGAAGGCCTCGGCGCTGCCGTACACGAACGTGATGGCCACGATCGCCGGCACGCCGCCCACGCCCGCGATGAGGATGGCCGCGAAGGCGGCCTGGCACGCGGCGCGCACCACGTCGCTGGCGATCATCACCGTGCGGCGCGACAGGCGGTCGGCGAACACGCCGCCCACGAGCAGGAACAGCACGAGCGGAACGGCACGGGCACCCAGCACCAGGCCGATGTCGCCGGCACCGCCGCCCAGCGCGATGATGGCGAACGGCACCGCGACGGAGGCGATGGTGTCGCCCACCGCGCTGAGGAGCTGCGACGTGAAGAGCAGCCGGAACGGCCGCTCGCGAAGGCACCCGACGCCGGGGAGTACGCGTGAGCTCACCGGGGAAACCTAGCCCGCCCGCCGCGCGGAGCGACGGGCGGGCGGGGTTCCACCCGGGTTACCGCTACGTCATGTTGGGACGCGCGGCCTCGAGCACCTTCCGGTTGGAAAGCAGCAGGAAGCCGAAGCCCACCTTGGCGATCAGGTCGATGATGG
>Ga0180431_10003065_pt1 | contig 21787 bp, 19 predicted proteins | sample SS_ome_11_FD_132459 | JGI IMG/M metagenome (GOLD analysis project Ga0180431, IMG submission 132459) | Hypersaline lake sediment archaeal communities from the Salton Sea, California, USA - SS_1_MS_1 metaG | ecosystem: Environmental > Aquatic > Non-marine Saline and Alkaline > Hypersaline >...
CCACTCCTTTTTGCAAAAGTTCCTCTCTGATTTGATCGGCCTTGGTAAAATCCTGGGCCGTCCGGGCTTGGTCGCGGGCGGCGATAAGTTTTTCAATTTCCGCCTCGGTGATTTCACCGGCCAGTGGCTGGTATTCCAAAACGGCTAAGACCTTGTCAAATTTTTTCAGAAGCCTTGTTATCTCCTGAGCACCTGCTTGTCCGAGTTTATTCTCATCCGCCAGCGCGTTAGCGTCTTTGACCATTTTGAAAATTGTATCCAGGGCCTGCGGGGTATTGAAATCATCATTCATTGCGGCAGTAAATCCCATTTCGGTTTCGCTGACAAGTTTTGATACATCTAGCCCGTCTTCGGCTATGTTCTGTAATCGGTTGTAAAAATCAACTAGTCGATTGAGTTTGTCACGGGCAACCGAGAGAGCTTCCCAGCTGAAATTGGCCTGGGAGCGGTAATGGCCAGAAAAAAGCCAAAAACGATAAACTAGCGGTGCAAATCCTTTTTCCTTGAGATCGTCCAGGGTATAGATATTGCCCTTTGACTTAGACATCTTTTGGCCATTGATCAAGATGAACTTCATGTGCATCCAGTAGCGGGCAAACGGTTTGCCGGTAGCGCTTTCTGACTGCGCGATTTCGTTTTCGTGGTGGGGAAAAATATGATCTTCGCCGCCGATGTGGATGTCGATTGAATCGCCCAGGTATTTGGTACTCATTACAGAGCATTCAATGTGCCAACCGGGATAGCCGGTGCTCCAGGGAGATTCCCACTTCATCAGGTGATCAGGCGGAGCTTTCAGCCACAGTGCAAAATCGCCGGGATTCTTTTTGTCCGGGTGCGGCTCCAGTCGCAACCCGGTTGTTATCTTGTCAGGTGTCTTGCCGGATAATTTGCCGTAGTCTGGGAATTTGGTTATGTCGAAGAAGACATTCCCGTTTTTTTCATAGGCAACGTCTTTGTCGAGCAAAACCTGGATAAATTCAATCATATCAGAAATGTGTTTGGTGGCGGCGGGATATTTATGGGCGGCCTCGATATTTAGACTGCGGGCATCTTCCATAAATTTGTCAGTATAAAATTTGGCAATTTCTGTCGGAGTCTTTTTCTGTTCTCGGGCAGCTTTGATGATTTTATCCTCGCCTTGCTCGGTGTTGGCATCGTCATCAGTTAAATGTCCGACATCGGTAATATTCATGGTTTGGCGAACCTCATAGCCGCTATATTCTAAGTAGCGACGCACAAAGTCTTCGCGCACGAAAGTGGCGAAATTACCGATATGGGCAAACCAGTAAACCGTTGGTCCGCAAGTGTAGAGACTGGCTTTGCCTTTGGCAATCGGCTTAAAAACTTCCTTTTTCTTGGTAAGTGTGTTGTAGATTTTGAGAGCCATATTACTTGAAAGATAGCACAAAACAGGGTTTTTCGCAATTAATCAGTTTTATGATATAATAATGGCGGTGTTTGCGGAACTGACCCGGTTCTAAGTTTTTGGTTATTGGGTATCATTGTTCCAAATTACTAACTATAAAGACGAATCTATGCCAAACGATTCATCTGGATCTATAGATGATTTACTAAAGGGGAAGAGGGAGCAGGCTCCGGTTGAGCCGGCACCAACTCCCGAAGCGGCTCCTGTTCCCGAGCCTGAGCCGCCGGCGCCGGAAGCTCCGCCCCCGGAACCTAAACCGGAGCGACCGGAGACATTAGCGGAAGATATTATCGGTAACAAAGAAAAAGAATCTAAGATGGAAGGCGAGGGGCCAAAATCGCAACCGGCTACCGCGATGGATGATAGTACGACTGCGACCAAGTCTGCAGCACCAACGGTCACAGACGCCGACCTAAAAAATATTAAAAATCTTCCCCAGGAAGATCAGGTGAAGATGCTTTCCGAAATGGTGATGACTGACGGTCTGGAAAAAGCGATCGCGGTTATCAAGAGATTGCAGAATCCTTATCTGTATGATCTTTTACACGATACACTGGTTGACGAACTGTACCAAAAACTGAAAGGTCCAAAATTGGATAAGTAGTCTTAGCGTAAAACAAAAATGCCGGAAATTTTGGAAACATTAATGAATTCTCCCCTGGCGATGGCGGCGATGGCCGGCTTAGGGGTGCTTTGTATTGTGGTTGCGGGAGTGATGCTCAGCGTGTACCGGAAAAAGGTTACAGTCCACGACTTATTGGATACCGTTTTACTGGCAGTTTCTGTTCCTAAGGAAGTTTCCGAAAGAGAAGAAGACGCGAAGAAGCAGGAGAAGGAGCTGATCTCGGTCGGTGAGCAATTATACGCCAGCATGGGATCACTGCTGGCGCAAAAAACTCCCTTTTTGGCGCCTTCTATCCATTTCACTTTTGAGGTGGCGACGATTGAGAAGCAAATTTATTTCTTTGTCAGTACACCTCGTAAATTTGCCGAGTATGTTCGCAAAGCCGTCAATGCTCAGTATCCCAAGGCAGTTGTTGAGGATGTAGAGGATTACAATATTTTCACCCCTAAAGGCCATGCTGCGGCGATGGAGCTGAAACTAAGAAACGATGTTATTTACCCGATCAAGACCTATCAGAAGATGGAAACAGACCCGCTCAGTATGTTGACAAATTCTCTGAGCAAGCTGGGTGAAGGCGAGGGCGCGGCTGTTCAAATTGTGTTTCGCCTGGCCCCGAAAGGCTGGCGCAAGCGCGGCCTCAAAATAGCCAAGAAAATGATGATCGGCCGGGAGCCGAAAGGTTTTATGGATGAGGCCAAATCTCTGGTAGAAAAGGAGGTTGAGGGGATGACGACTTCGGAGCAGGTGCAGCAGAAAGTGAAGGAGGAGAAGCAGGAGGAGAGGCAGCGCCTAACCCCTCTCGAAGAAGAGAAGGTGAAATCAATTGAAGAGAAAGCAAACAAAACAGCCTTTGAAACCAAAATCAGGATTGTTGCTTCGGCGGGCTCTAGGATGGCGGCTCAGCAGCACCTGGCGAACATCTTCAATTCTTTTGCTCAGTTCGATGTGCCCGAAGCCAACGGTTTTGCCAAAGCCAAGATCCCTGAGAAAAAAGTTATAAATAATTACATTTTCCGCGATTTTGGCGCGCCACTCAAAATGTTCCTAAATACGGAAGAGCTTACTAGTGTTTTCCACCTGCCAATTCGGACCACGGAAACCGCCGCTATTAAACGGCTCGAAGCCAAGCAGGCCCCGGCGCCGGCCAACGTTTCTCCCGAGGGTGTTCTTATCGGAATCAATGTTTATCAAGGTGAGGAGCGTGAAATCCGGATCGGGCAGAAGGATATGATGCGTCATTTCTATATTATTGGTAAGACTGGTGGTGGTAAATCTGTCTATGAATCAAATATTGCCCGTCATTTCATTGAGCAGGGAAAAGGTGTTTGTGTGGTTGACCCGCACGGTGATTTGGTGGACGATATTTTAGCAACTATGCCCAAGGAGCGAGCCGAAGATGTTATATATTTTGACCCCAGTGATGTCGATCGCCCGATGGGTCTCAATATGTTGGACTATAACCCGGATTATCCGGAGCAGAAGGATATGGTGGTTGGCAATATGATCCGAGTATTTGAAAAACTTTTCCCGCCGGAAATGATCGGACCGATGTTTGAGCACCAGATGCGTAATGTTATGCTGACCCTGTTGGATGATCCTAAAAATCCGGGTACGCTAGTGGATATTCCGCGCATGTTCACTGATGAGCAGTACCAGAAGCAGAAGTTAAAAAATGTCAAAGATCCGTTGGTCCGTGACTTCTGGGAAAAGGAGATGGCCAAAACATCTGATTTTCATAAATCCGAAATGCTCGGTTACTTAATCAGTAAGGTCGGCCGCTTCGTGGAAAACACCATGATGCGTAACATCATCGGCCAACCGCATTCAGCCTTTGATTTCCGAAAAGTTATGGATGACCAAAAGGTCCTGCTGGTAAATCTTTCCAAGGGTAAGGTCGGTGAGATTAACAGCGATCTGCTCGGTATGATCATAGTTACCAAAATCCAGATGGGAGCGATGAGTCGGGCTGATGTCCCCGAAGATCAGCGCAAAGATTTTTATTTGATCATGGACGAGTTCCAAAATTTCGTGACAGAAAGTATTGCCGTGATTTTATCCGAAGCTAGGAAATATAAACTGTCGATGACGATGGCGCACCAGTACGTGGCCCAGCTGGCGGAAGAAAACGAAGCGGTCCGCGACGCTGTCTTCGGCAACGTCGGCTCCATGGTCGCCATGCGCGTGGGTGCGCCGGACGCAGAATTTTTGGAGAGTGAATTTGAACCAGTTTTCGATCGTAATGATCTCATGAATGTTGAGAAATTCAGCGGCTACGCCAAAATTATTATTGATAACAAACCAACCAAGCCTTTCAATATAAAATTGCCGCCACCGCCGGAAAAATCCAATCCCAAACAGGTTGATATCATCAAGCAGATTTCCCGTCTTAAATACGGCAAGGAAAGATCGCTGGTGGAGGCTGACATTGTGCGGCGCTTTGGTAAAAGCACCCCGGCTCGGGAAGCTGATACCGCGATGGGAAGTTTCCGTTAATTTAAGGCTGGTTGCCGCCTAGGCTCAGATATGCTAAACTAGCAAGGTCTATCTATTCGTAGGTAGGTAAATCAAAACACAAACCAAATATAAACATAAACAAAAATGGATGAGAAACTGGCGCTCGTGAAACAACGGCTGGAGAGCGCCGAAAAGAGCATTGCCTCGGCCAAGAAGCTGATGAGTGAAATCTTGTCAGGCCGGGGCAGCAGCGAGGCCCTGACAGCGGAAGACAAAGCCGCAGATCTGCAAACTGACCCGGAGGCTCGTGTCATTGAAGGAGTTTTTGACGGGGAAAGTATGGTTGGCCCGGACAAGCGTCGCTACCCGGTGCCCGCTAACTATGCCAGCAAATCAAAATTAGTAGAAGGGGATATTCTCAAGCTTGCCATCGGGAAAGACGGTAATTTTGTCTATAAGCAGATTGGTCCGGTTGACCGCAAGCGAGTGTCAGGTGAGCTGAAAAAGGAGCCCGGTGGCTCATTTGTGGTGAGCACTAAAAGCGGAGGCTATCGAGTTCTGCTGGCCAGTGTGACTTACTTCCAGGCGCAGGAGGGTGACGAAGTCACAATTGTAGTTCCCAAAAACAGTTCGGCGCAATGGGGGGCCGTGGAAAATGTCATCAGGCAGGGCAAAGTGCCTACCAAGGCTGAGTCTGAAAGTCAGGAAAAAGAACAGGCTATAAAAGATTTAGAAGATATGACCGCCGTCGAAGGATCCGATATGGATCAGCTAGACGAAATCGACGGTTTATCGGGGGTATAAAAATATGGAAACAACCAGCGTGGTCACAGTGAGCGAGCCACCCAAAGGCAGAACATTCAAGCAGGTTTTAAAGTTCATCGTCGTCGGTGTCCTAAACACTGTAGTAGACCTGGCAGTTTTGAATTTACTGATCTGGATAACTGATACCGGCCGGACTGGCTGGCAGTACACGCTTTTCAAAGCAATATCTTTTACGGTGGCGGTGATCAATAGTTACTATTTTAACCGTATCTGGGTATTTAGAGGTGAAGAGACGAAGCGAGTCGGGACTGAATTTACCAAGTTTATCGTTATCAGCGTGGTCGGAGCTTTCATCAATGTTGGTGTGGCCACCCTGGTAGTGACTTTCGAAGAAGGTATGGTAGGTTTCATTCACATGATTCCGCTGATCTCGCCGACCTATGACTGGTTTGTCACCACCTTGCAGGGATTCACTTCACCCGACTTTGCTGTCTGGCCCACTGTGGCGGCGCTATTTGGCACCCTGGCCGGCCTGGTCTGGAATTTCCTGGGTTACAAGTTCCTCGTTTTTACCGGCAAGAAGAAGAATCAATAATTACAGTGTTAGTATAAAAAGAAGGGGCGGGCACGGCTTGCCTCTTCTTGATTTCTGAAAAATGGCGTGATAAGCTGAGAACAGGAGAAATTATATCAATTAGAAATTTGCCTTTATGGCCATAGCTTTGTATAGAAAATACAGACCGCGAACTTTTGCGGAAGTTGTTTCTCAAGAGCACGTGAAAACAACGCTGCTGAACGCTGTTTCAGCGGGCCAGATTGGGCATGCCTATATTTTTGTAGGCGCCCGGGGTATCGGTAAAACTACCTTAGCTCGTTTATTTGCCAAGGCGGTTAATTGCCAGGATAAGTCAGGCCCCGAGCCGTGCGGCAAATGCGAGGCTTGTCAAGCGATCAGCGAGGGTAAAGCTCTGGATCTTATCGAAATTGACGCTGCTTCCAATCGCGGCATTGAAGAAATCAGGGAGCTTAGAGAAAAGGTCAAATTCACTCCTAGCCGGCTCAAGTACAAAGTTTTTATCATCGATGAAGTTCATATGCTCACCAAAGAGGCTTTCAACGCACTGCTAAAAACCTTAGAAGAACCGCCTGAACATGCCATTTTCTTACTTGCTACTACCGAACCGCATAAGGTGCTGGCGACAATTATGTCTCGCTGCCAAAGGTTTGATCTGAAAAAACTGACAGTACCGGAATTGGTCGGCTACCTGAAAAAAATCGCCAAATCCGAGGGTATCGAGATATCGCAGGAGGCTTTGGAACTAATTGCCCAGCAGTCCGACGGCTGTGCTCGGGATGCAGTTAGCTTGTTTACCCAGCTGGGAGCTTATGCCCAGGGAAAAATTGAGCAGGCGTTGGTTAAGGATGTGCTGGGAGTTACGGACCAGGCGGCGGTGGCCGATTTTGTCGGTAATATAATTGCTGCAGACAAGGCCAAGGGAATTGACCAGCTACGTGAACTGGTTGAGGGCGGATATGACCTGGAACAGTTCACCAAAAACTTAGTCGATTATCTTCGTAAAATACTGCTCGTTAACGCCGGAGCGGATGTTAATGATGTAATTTTGGCAGACCTGTCGTCGGAGCAGCTTGATAAGCTTCAGGAACAAGCCGGGCAGATTAGCCTGGGGCGGGCCATGCGGCTGATCAAGCTTTTTCTAAATGCTCAGGGAGAATTGGGGCAATCTGTCTATCCGCAATTGCCGCTGGAGCTGGCTTTCATAGAAGCAGTTGATCAGAATGGCGTTACCGCTGCTAAGACAGATAACAGCCCAAGTGCGCAAGCACCCCTGCCTGTCAAAAAAGCTAAGCTGAAAGAAAGAGTGGCCAAACCGGCACGAAAGGTAGTTAAAGCAGCTCAGAAAATTGTAAAGTCAACTCAGTCTGAGCAATCGGCTTCCTTGGAAAAAGTTAGCTCAAAGTGGGGGGAAGTTATCGAGGAAGTTATGCCCGTCAATCATTCCCTGGCTACTTTTTTACGGATGGGTGAGCTGAAGGGGGTAGAGGGCGAGCATGTTATGGTGGCTTTTAAATTCAGATTTCATAAAGAACAGGTGAGCGAGCACAAATACCGAAAGATTGTAGAAGAGGTGATGGAAAAAGTGTATGACCAGAAGTTGCTGCTACGCTGCCAGGTGGATGACAGCTTAGAAGCTGCTCCCGACACTCCCGCCAAAGAGCCGGTGGCTAATGTTAAAGAGGCTCCGGAAGATGTGGCCGAGATGGCCAAAAGTGTTTTCGGCGGAAAACTTGTCTAGAACGCAAAACGCAAAGCGCAAAACGTAAAATTACTCACGGCAATAGCCCATTTTGCGTTTTACATTTTGTGGTTTGCGTTATTTGTTTGTGCCCTGGGCTCGGGCATCGTCTAAGGGCCCACCTTCGCTTCTTGTCAATTTAAGAATTCTGAGCTCGGGGATCGTCTAATGGTAGGACACCTGGTTTTGGTCCAGGCAATCGGGGTTCGAGTCCCTGTCCCCGAGCTCAGAATTCATATTGATGGCAAGAAGCTACGGCGAGTAAATAGTACACCTGGTTTTGCCTGCCCGCCGCAGCCCCTTAGGGGCGTAGGTGGGGTCCAGGCAATCGGGGTTCGAGTCCCTGTCCCCGAGCTTAGGGCATGAGTGTTAGCTCACTTACCCAGCCTTTGTCGGAATTCACAAACTAAAATACAAAAACTATGTTAGCACTAATCGGCGTGGGAGCTTTTTTGGGTATCCTGCTCTTGTCCGTATTGATTGGCGGTTTCTTTGTCTGGCTCGGCGCCAAGCTGGCCCGGGTGGAGAAGGGAACCTTTGGTCGATCAATTCTGGCCGCTATTGCCGCGACGGTGGCTAGTGGCTTGGTCTCCTGGATATTCTCACTTTTCGGGGACGGAACCACGTGGGCCCTGATCGGCGGTATCGTCGGTTTCGTGGTAGTTCTCTGGGTATTCAAGTCAATGTTTGACACTTCCTGGGGCAAAGCTTTTCTGATCTGGCTATTCCAGCTGATTGCGATTGCCATTGCCTTGGTGATTGCGATTTTCACCTTTGCGGGGGCGCTGCTGGTTTAAACCTAAGCCCAAAAACAAGACAAATCCAAACTAAACCCAAACTCCAACCACGCATTTCGGTTGGAGTTTGGGTTTGATTTTATGCTTTGAGCTTCGATTAGATTTATACACATTGCATTTTCTGGACGGTTCCCTTAGTTTGAAATTGGAACTTTTACAGAAAGGAGGGCGATGTGCCCAAAAGAAAACCCAGGCCGGAGAGGGCTTGGCTGCGCTTCAGCTATTCGAAACTGCGGATTCTATTCAACTGCCCGTACCAGTTCCTGCACATGTACATCCTGTTTACTCCCAAGCCGAAACCTCCGATTTTGGCAGTCGGCTCCGCGCTTCACTACCTGGCTCACCTTTTCAACAAGGTCAACTACCAGTCAGCTGAATCGTTTGCCAGTGCCTGGCGAGGTTTCTGGACGGGTGTCCTCAAAGGCGAACACGGTCCCGGCTCATTCCGTGAACCGGCGGTACCCATCGGCTGGCGCTCGGAGGGTGAAGCCAATTCCTGGTACGGAAAGGGCTCTAGTATCTTGATCGGCTACTACCAGCGCCAGCAGGAACTGCGGGAATCCCTGGGCGAGGGGATTACGATCGGGGCTTTGTCTGAAAGGAGGATGGGTTGTCAGTGGCGTGGTCTGTCTCTGGTTGGCATCATGGACCGGATCGATGAGTATCCGGACTACGTTCGGATTATCGACCTCAAGATGGGTAAGGATGATCCAGTAGTGGTCGCAAGTTCCTTGCAGCCGCTTTTCTACCAAGTCGGCTACGAGAAACGGCTGCGCACGCAGGTTTTTGGTGGCAAACCCTTGCGGGAGTTTGCGACCGAGAATCTATTTACTGGTGAGCAGATGCCGGTGCCGGCAGCCGGCCCCGAGCAGCTGACAGCTTTTGCCAGATACCTCCACGAAGCCTCTATGTACATCCGGGCCATTCTCACCCAAGACAAAACTTGTCTGGCTAAGCTGGCTCACTTCCATCCTCGCGATACCAACGACTTTCAGTTCTATCCCAAACTTCCACGCGGGCTGCACTGTAAGTATTGCTCTTACACTGCTGAATGTGCTGCTTGGGAGCGAGATCACGGGCGGCCGCCGCGGGATCTCTGGGTAGAGCGGTTGGCTCAGTCGATGCAGGAGCCGGTTCCAACCCAGCAAACACTGCCGTTTGCTACCTAGGCGGGTTCTCGAATGAGAGCCCGCTTTTCTTGGTTAAAAAGTTATCCACACCCACCCCATTGACACCCCCTGGGGGTGTATGATAAGTTTGAAACATGCAAAAAACCAAGAAAACTGAGAAACAATTAATAAACAACGTTATCGGTCAGCTGAACGGAATTTCCCGGATGCTGGACGACGAAAAAGATTGCTTTGCAATTCTAACCCAGCTCAAAGCGGCTCGGGCTACCATCAATAAGCTGGTAGCCAAATTTTTGCAACTCAACCTGGATAGATGTATTATTAACGGGAAGAGAAGCAAAACTGAGTACGAACGGTTGGTCCAGGAACTTAGCAAGCAGCTTTGACGAATTACTAATTCATAATTTCTAAATTAACTATGGCAAAAGAAATCACAGACGACGGCTTTCAGTCCGACGTAATCGAAGCATCAAAAGAAAAACCCGTTTTAGTCGACTTCTGGGCGGCTTGGTGCGGTCCCTGTCGGGCAATGGCACCCATTCTTGATGAGGTCGCTGATGAACTTGGCGACTCGGCGGTTGTCGGCAAGCTAAATGTTGATGACAATCCAGAAATGGCGGCCGAACACGGTATCCAGAGTATTCCTACTATCAAAATTTTCCGCGACGGTGAAGTCGCCGGAGAGCTAATCGGCATGCAGTCGAAGGAAACTTTAGTAGCTAAGGTTAATGAACACAAATAAAATGGACGACCCCTTCGCTAACGCCAGTAAGCAACTAGAGGAAATTTCCGGTCTAATCGAGGTAGACCCCAATGTTTTAGTGAAATTACAAGAGCCGGAGAAGGTAATAACGCTGCGAGTCCCGGTTGAAATGGACAGTGGCGAAACTAAAGTGTTTACAGCCTGGCGAAGCCAGTTCAATTCTGCCCTGGGTCCATATAAAGGTGGTATCCGTTTTCACGAGCAAGTAAGCCTGGAAGAAGTCAAGGCGCTTTCGATGTGGATGACCTGGAAGACGGCCGTTCTGGATTTGCCTCTGGGCGGCGGTAAGGGGGGTATCAAAGTCAACCCTAAAAAGCTTTCCGAATCCGAATTAGAGAAGCTGGCCCGCGGCTATATGCGCGGCATCTACCGGGATATTGGACCTGGGGTTGATATACCAGCTCCGGACGTGAACACTGATCCGAAAATCATGGCTTGGATGAAGGACGAATACGAAAAACTAACCGGTTCCCCGGCTCCGGGTGTAATTACCGGTAAGCCGGTTGCGGATAAGGGTTCAAAAGGACGTGATATTGCGACCGCTCAGGGCGGTTTCTATGTCATGGAAAAAGTGATTGCCGCGCAAGGCATGGAAAAAGATGGTTTGCAGATCGCGATTCAGGGATATGGCAATGCCGGTGAAACTTTTGCTCGGCTAGCTAAGGAGGCTGGCTATAAAGTGGTGGCGGTGTCGGATTCCAAGGGCGGTATTTACAACGAATCCGGGCTAGATATTACGGCGGTAAGTGAGCATAAGAAGAAGACCGGCTCAGTCGTTGGATTGGACGGAACCGAGTCCGTCAGCAACGAGGATTTACTGGAACTGGCGGTTGATTTTCTGGTACCGGCGGCGCTGGAAGATCAAATTAATGAAGGCAATGCTAAAAAAATTAAAGCTTGTGCCATTTTGGAGTTGGCTAATGGCCCCGTAACGCCGGCGGCAGATGCGATTTTGGAAAAGCAAGGAACCTTGATTGTGCCGGATGTGCTCGCCAACGCCGGCGGGGTGACAGTTTCTTATTTTGAAATGGTTCAGAACAAGGATGATAAATACTGGAAACTGGCTGGCGTTTTAGCAAAGCTCAAAGAGAAGATGGATAAAGCAACGACAAAAGTCCTGCAAGCCAAAGATGAAATGAAGGTTTCGATGCGCATGGCAGCATATGCGCTGGCGGTCAAACGCGTCGCCGACGCCATGGAGTCCAAAGAGTAATTTTACAATTTTGTGTTACAAATATGCCCGAACTTCCCGAGGTTGAGACAATTAGGCGGGACCTGGCTACTAAGCTGGTGCGTAAAAAAATTACCGATGTCGTTGTGCGCAAGGACAAGATTGTCCGTGGCTCCACCGAAAAATTTAAAAAAGAGTTAGTCGGAAAGACTTTTTGGAAGATTGATCGTCGAGGAAAACTCCTTATCTTTGATATCACCAGAACAGATACTTTTCTGCTGGTGCACCTGAAGATGACCGGCCAGTTGATTTACCAAGCCCGGGGCAAGCGAGTGGCCGGCGGGCACCCCTGGCCGGCGCTGGATGTGAAACTACCGGACAAGCACACTCACATTATAATCACGTTTGCGGACAAGTCGAAGCTGTATTTCAATGATCTGCGTCAGTTCGGGTTCATGCAGCTGGTTGATGAGAAGCAAAAGGATTTGGTTATTGCCAAGTTCGGGATTGAGCCGCTGACTAAAGATTTTACTAAAGATAATTTCAGCAAAATCTTTAAAAATCGCCGTGCTCCTCTCAAAGCCGTGCTTTTAAACCAGAATCTAATCGCCGGGTTGGGTAATATCTATGCTGACGAAATCTGTTTTGCGGCCGGTGTCAGACCGACCCGTCGAGTTGATCGACTAACCAAGGCAGAGATAGATCGTCTGTATGGGGCCACCGAGCAGGTAATCCGTTGCGCAATCAAGTATCGCGGAACCACGTTTAGTAATTATGTCGATGCTCGTGGGGAGTCCGGTAACTTCGTTGCCAAGCTGATGGTGTACGGGCGGGGAGGAGAAAATTGTCGTAAATGCAACCAATTTAAGATAAAAAAGATTAAATCAGCCGGGCGGGGTACACACTACTGTCCCGGTTGCCAGAAATAAAATGGAAAATGAAACAGGGTTCCCTCTGTTGGGAGACAAATTTCCTAAGATGGAACTAAAAACTACGCACGGGCCGATGACTCTGCCCGATGACATGAAAGGTAAATGGGTGGTCTTGTTCAGTCATCCCGGTGATTTCACCCCGGTTTGCACTACCGAGTTTGTCGCTTTTGCTAAGATGGCTCCGCAGTTCAAGAAACTGAATACCAAGCTGATCGGTTTATCTGTTGATCAAGTCTTCTCGCATATCAAGTGGACAGAGTGGATCCACGATAAGCTTAAGGTGAAAATACCGTTTCCGATCATTGCTGATGAACAGGGAATGGTAGGTAAGAGGCTCGGTATGATTCACCCGGGTAAAGGTTCGGCGACAGTACGAGCAGTTTTCATCATCGACCCGAAGGGGGTGACGCGAATTGTAATCTATTACCCGCCGGAAGTAGGACGCAATATGGATGAAATTCTGCGGGCGGTCAAAGCGCTGCAGGTTTCTGATGCTAACAAAGTAGCAATGCCGGCCAACTGGCCGAAAAATCAACTGGTCAAAGACCACGTGATTATTCCGCCGGCCGGTGACGAAAAAACTGCAGCCCAGCGTCGGGGCAAGAAGGACTGCTATGACTGGTGGTTCTGTCACAAGAAGTTACCTAAATCAAAATAAAATGGCTAAAATCCGAGAGGTATATCGATGTAATTCCTGTGGCAATATTGTCGAGGTCTTGCATGGAGGTGCAGGTGAGCTGGTCTGTTGCGGCCAGCCAATGCAGCTGATGGAAGCTAACACAGTTGACGCCGCTGAAGAAAAACATGTCCCGGTTGTCGAGCCTTCAGATACCAGTGTTACGGTAAAAATCGGCTCCGAGCCTCATCCGATGACGGAAGAACACTATATCGAATGGATTGAAGTTCACGTTGACGGCAAGGTTTATCGCCAGGAACTGAAACCGGGTGATGAGCCCCAAGTAGAGTTTGCGGTGACGGGGGAGAACATCTCCGCTCGGGCTTACTGCAATCTGCACGGTCTCTGGCAAGCTTAGGCAAAGTTGTCGTTTCAAAATCGGGTGCGCCTCAGCGCACCCGATTTGATTGAATAAATCTTGATTTTTTGGCGTATTATGTTAAGATAGTCAAATTGCTATTTGCTATTAAATCTTTTAGTTATGAAGAAAAAGCCAGGTGAAAAACCGCAAGGTTTTGCCAAATGGACGCGGTTTTTTATTGATAAATATCGCATATCCATTCTTCTTATCATTGCTATCATTGTGGCCGGTGCCATGGGGGTGGCTGATATCCCTAAACAGGATTTTCCGGATATCCCCTCCAATATGGTGTTGGTTATGGCGACTTATCCCGGAGCTAGCTCCAGTGACGTTGAGCAGGATGTAATTATCCCGCTGGAAAATAAGCTCTCGGAAATGGAAAATGTTGAAACAATGCGTTCTAGTGCCGCTAATAATTTTGGCACTATTTTTATTGAATTTTCCGATTTCCAGAATTTGGATGAAAAGGTAGCCACCGCTGGTGACTTAGTCAAAGAGGCGTCGCTACCCGCCGATGCGGAGGCCAGTGCGGAGCAGATTGATGTCATGGGTCCAACCGTGGCTTATGCCATGACGAGTGAGGATAAGTCAATGACCGAGCTCCTGGAAATGACACCGGAGGTGGTGACTTATCTGGAATCCTCTTCGGATGAAATTAAGGAAGTGATGGTAATGCCGGAAGCGGAGATGGAGGTTGAGATCACGCTGGATTCCGAGAAAATGGCCCGGGCTCAGCTGACTAAGGACGTGGTTGTGGAAGCTGTCAAGGCCGCCACAACGACTCTGCCAGGCGGGTTCGTAACCACCGAAGACGATACCGAAAAACCGATTGCAATCAGCTCCCCGGTCACCAGCTTGAGTGATGTTCGGGATATTAAGATCGGGCCGGTTGAGCTGGATGACATCGCTGATGTCAGGCGTGTGCCAGTAGATAAGGAAGCTTATACCATAGCTGGTTATATCAATGGTGACGGCGAGGCTAAATCCAGTGAAGCGGTTTATCTAATGGCCTACAAGAAAAGTGATGGTGATGTCTTGCGTGTATCCGATTCGCTGGCCGCGGCAGTGGATGAGATTCATGAGCAAGGTATTGTGCCGGATGACGTTGAGCTGGAAAAAGCCTTTGATACCTCGCCTTATGTTCGCAGTTTGATCAGAGACCTGGCGGAAAATGGTATCATCGGCCTGGTCGTAATTTTGATTGTGCTGTTATTGTTTGTGAATCTAAGGGCCGGTTTGGTGGTAGCAATGATTATCCCGCTGGCTTTCTTGATTACCTGGTTTGTGCTGCCGCTATTGGGTTACACTCTCAACATCCTTACTCTGTTCTCGATGATTCTGGCTCTCGGTATCTTGGTTGATAACGCGATTGTAATTGCCGAAGGAATAATGGCTAACCTCGAGCGGGGTATGAAGAAGCGGGCGGCTACTCTTAAGGCGGTAAAAGATTTTGGCCCGGCAATTGCTACCGCGACTGTTACAACTATCATTGTTCTAATTCCGTATGCCATGATAGGCGGAATTATGGGCGAGTTTTTCAAATTCATTCCGATAACCTTGGTCATAATGCTGGTAGCCTCCTTCTTTCTGGCAATCAGCATTACCCCTTTGTTCAGTAAATGGCTGCTGAGAGAGGTGACATTGGATGAGAAGAGAAAGCGCCATCTGAAAAAATGGCAGCTGGCTTTGGTTCTGCCGGCGCTTGTCTTCTATGCCCAGCGGGCAATTGACTGGATAGTCGGTTGGTATAAGTGCCTGATGAAATCCATCCTCACGCACAAAAAGTGGATGGCGGTGGTAATGGTGGCGACATTAGTTATGGTGGGCTTGAGTTTCGGCTACTATCTGCCGCAGTTGGAATTTACTCAGTTTCCGGAAAACGACGGTGAGCAGTTGTCGGTAAGTGTTGATTTTCCTACCGGCACCAGCTTTGAAGATAAAAAAGATGTCTACGACAAAATTGGTGAAGAAATACTTGCGATTCCCTATTTCGAAACCTTCTTTTTCTACGAAGGGCAGTTTATGGTTTTTGTGAAAGAGCCGGCTGATCGTGGCGATGACCTGACTACTAATGATATCGCTGCGGATCTTAATGAAAAAATCAAGGATATCGGCCCAGACGACACCCTAATTGTCGCCCAGTCGCAAAGTTACGGTCCGCCGGCGGAGGAATTCGATGTGATTGTTGAATTTAGCTCTGCCGAGGGCGAAGCAATCAAAAAGGCGGTTGATGATGTAGCTGCTTTCGTCGGAGAAAAAGATGATATTGATCGTATTCAAAACGGCCCGGAAGAGTTACTAGTGCCGGCGGTTGAAGTTGAATTTGACGAAGAAAAACTGGCGACAGTTGCTGGTAGTCCGCTTGTCAGCTCGATGATTGTTAACTCCGTATTCTCGGAGACTGACGCCGGTAAAGTTATTATCCGCGAAGACGGAGTTTCGGATGAGGTGGTGGTCGTTTTTGACGAAGATGCCAAGGATTCAATTTCCGATCTGGAAAATGTCCTGGTTGCATCACCGACTGGCGGTCTACCGTTCCAATTGTCAGACGTTGCTGAGGTTAAGGAAGTTGACAGACTGGATTCTATTTCCCGTCTGGACGGCCAGCGGGTAGGTGCCTTCAAAACCAAATTGACGGACGAGGGAGATCCCGCTGCCCTGGAACAGGAAATTAAGGATTACCTTACCGCCGACAAGCTGAATGAGTTCGGCCTGGAACCGGATGATGTTCTCTATGGTGGTGAATTTGCCTCGGTCATGGAAACTTCCAGCAATCTTCAGGTTGTCTTCATTATCGCCCTTATCCTGGTCTACATCGTATTGGTTTACCAGTTCAATTCCTATGGCCAGCCGTTCTTTATCTTGATTACAGTGCCGCTGGCAATGATCGGTGTTTTCCCGGGATTGTATCTGACCAACAGCACACTCGATATGGTTTCCGGTCTGGGTATAATTGCCTTGATTGGAATTGTCGTTAATGATGCAATTGTATTTATCGACTACTTCAATCGCATCCGCCGCGAAAATCCTGACATGCCTTTGTCGCAGGCGTTGGTGGAAACCGGTCAGGCTCGTTTTAAGCCGATATTTACCACCTCAATTACAACTATCGGCGGGATTCTGCCGCTTACGATCAATGATCCGTTCTGGACCGGGCTAGGCACCTCAATTGTCTCCGGTTTGATCTTCTCCACGATCGGAACCCTGATTGTAGTTCCGACAATTATCTACCTTTTCTCGCGAAAAAAGAATAAGGGCAAGCCGTGGATTGAAATCAAAAACGGGATTGATGTGGCCAATGGCTGCAGGGTGAAATAATTGAGAGAAAAACCGGAAATTGCTATACTGATATAGCTAACCAGTAAAAGTAAAAACCTATGGATAAGTGCCAGAAGTGCGGCCAGGTATTATCGGAAGATAATAAATGCAGTTGCGGCGGCGACAAGTGCAAAGCTTGCTGTGACTGCGAATCTGGATGCCAGTGCGGTTGCCAGGACTAAGAAAAAAGCGGGGACTCATTACGGAGTCCCTGCTTTTTGGATATTTGCCGAGGCGCCGTTTTTTTACTACAATATAAACAGTTTGTTAATTTTAGGCACATGAAGTTTTGGGCTGTTCTTATTTGGATTGTAGTCATAATTGCTATCGCCGTACCGATTTTTCTGTATGGTGCTTTTGGGCGTCCCTGGCTGACGATGAACTGGCGCGATACTGTAGAAAACGGTACTGTCTCTGGGATTTTGCTCCGCAGCCAGACTTGGCGGGGGGAGATCCAAATTTCTGGCGATGTATATGTGGCCTGGTGGGCTAGGCTGCAGATTGAATCAGGAACAAGGGTTGTGATTGCAGCCACCGACGACCAACAGGCCGGCAGCGAACCGGCCCTTAACCCTGACGATGTCGTCGTCAATGATCCAACTAATTCCACTGATTACACTCGTAGCCACGTTGAAATCAAAGGGACAATCGTGGCCGAAGGAACGGCGGAGGAACCGATAATTTTCACTGTCACTGACCCGCCGACAGAATACGCAGCCTGGCAGGGTGTAGTTCTCCGAGACGGCAGTAAACTTAAACATGTTCAGATTGACAATGTCCAGAACGGAATAGTCACCAGTGCCCCTGTGTCGCTGGATAATGTAAATATCGAGCGGTGCTTGTGGAATTGTCTGTATGTGGGAAAGGAATCAGCTAACGTCATAAATTCGCGGTTTTCCCTGGCTTGGCATCAGGCTGTGCTGGTAGCCAGTGACGCTTCACCTTTTTTCAAAAATAATGAATTTGCCCGGTCTGCTATCGGGATGAAGCTAGTACAAGTAGCTAAGCCGGTGGTATTGCAAAACAGATTTATTGATAATGCGATTGCAGTTTATTTAGAAACTGCCGGAAAAGCTACTTTTGAAAACAATGCCCTTGAATCCCCGACCGGCCCGGCAGTATCTGGCGGTAGTTTTGAGGGTAATGTGATCTATCTAAATAACTGGAATCCGGGCAATGGGGAGAAGATAGAAGGGACTGATCTTATCAGCGACAAAATTTAAATAAACTGGGAGGGGTAATGAAGAGTTCAGGGAGGTTTGATTCGTCGTCAGCGGTCGGAAGTGAAATCTCCCGGCATCAGTCCGGTTCAGAAGCAGTTATGGATTTGGTTGGTATGGTCAGAGAGCTTTGGAAGGTTATCGAGGTTGAGCCGGTTTTCCGGCAACGTAATCATTTTCGGGGCTTTGCAGATCTGTCCGAGTGGGAAAAGGTAAAAACCATCATATCCGGTTCGCTGGGGGAACCGTGCTGCCGGGGAGAGGAATTGTGCTGGAACTGTTCTCGTTGCCTGGTTAAAATGTGCCAGGCAAAATATCGAGGCAAACTTGCCAGCCAGGTTGACTTCCGGAGTTTCTAGCTGGGGCCAGGAAGCCTGTCTTTGAGCGCCTTTGCGCTTAAATGAAGGCTTCTTTTTTTATCAGTGTCAAATCCATTTGACGGTTTTAGATAAAGGGCGTATTCTAAAAATAGAGTTACAACTAAATAATATGGGTAGAAAAACGGCAATAACGGTGTTTTCTGCGGCACTACTGGCCGTGGTGCCGGGGTTGGTGCGAGCCACAGAAGAGGTTCCGCTGGCGCCGCCGGCTGACTGGGAACCGACCGTAGTCGATTGGCGGATAGCAGTTATTGCAACAGCGGGCGTGATGATTTTTGCCATCGTGCTCGCCATAATTATCTCTCTGGGAAAGGGCCGCTCGGACGGATTCGGTATGCACCGATGACAGCTACAGGCTGTTTTTTTGTTGACAAATTCTATATATCCGTTAGTCTGTACTTACAACGGTCCGCCGCAGATACGAATGGTCATCCAGGCCAGGGAACCCTTCCTTTTCCCTAGGAGCGTCACGGGTATCCCTCCTTTCAAGTGGTTGGTGAATGCGATACACTGGTCTGCGGCGGACCGTTTTTTCTTATATGAAAACCCCTCGCACTCAGTCTGAGCGTGAGGGGTATTTGTTATCCGAAGGCGGCGGCGTCGACCTCGTCCAACGATGTGACCTGTTGGTGATGCGGCGAGGGTTCGCTTTGCCTGGAGAGGGGGCGTCTGATCTGAAAGGTCAGCACCTGTTCACTGGTGAGCCCGGCTTGTCGGATCCCGTCGAGGTTCATTGGCAGATCATCAACAAAGGCGACTCGGCCGTAACGTCGATACAGGTCCCTGATAATCATGGCCTTGCTGCCTCCTCGGGGCTCCACGGCGTGGAACTCGGAAAAGGGGAGATCGGCAATTTCCAGCTTTCGCATCTGGTGATTGCTGTCGGCTGCGGTTACGATAGCGACCGGAACCAGCCCTAGCCACCGTTCCAGATATTTCCGGCTATCCGGGTAAGGTGTGACGTTTCGCTCCTGGTAAGTTGTCAGCCGGGGGAGCAAGCCGGCAGAAAGTGGGTGCCCTGATTCTACCTCCAGTCGTTTGATTAGCCTGCCGAAGCTGAATCCAGGGCCGAAAGCGATCTCGCGGGTAATCTGCTCCGCCAGTTCATGTGTGAACCCCCACTCAGCTAGAATTTTGTAGAATCCAGCTCGGCCGTCCTTCAGATAGACCAGGGTATCATCCAGGTCCACCGCCATGCATTTTACCTCCATTTAAGACCTCCTTGGTTTGTTTCGGCTGAGTTTAGCATCAATTATCAAGAGAGTCAATCCCAAAAAGAAAAGGCCCCCTCACTCGAAGGCAGGGTGTCGAGTGAGGGGGCAGCGACCTCGTTGGGATGATCATGGTTACCTGGACGGTTGTCCGTGGCGGGCAACTGATGGTCACGAGGTCGCTTTGGTCCCGATGTGGGCGGAAGCTTTTCTCTTTGCTATTTCCTCCTTGATTACTTCCAAGCGAATCTCATCGCCGGGTACTACTGATGGATCGGATGTTGTTAGGATTTCATCCAATCGACTGGCAATTATCTCCAGACGGTCAGTTCCCATCTGGCGGGCAACGGAGCGGATGCTTCTCCGGATTACATCGGAATCTGATAAGTAGGACAAATACACCTCCTCGTTACAAGCCCGAAAGGATTTTAGCTCATATAGATAACAAAGTCAATGATACTTGCGGTGTGGAAAAGCCGTGACTCTGGAGAGTCACGGCTTTTAGGCGCTTCCTAGTCGCGCAGTGTCGACATAGACTGAACGAGAGCGCGGGCGACAGTTGGCGCCACCTCGATGGTGTTGACCTTGGCCCCGGTTGAACCTTCGTACTTGCTGGCCAGTCCGCGGGGGCGGGTGTCTCCGAACCAGACGGAGTCAAACGGCGGATCTTCGCCGGGAGGGAACAGCACCAGTTTCCAGCCCGGGGTACAAACCGGGTGGGTGGCTACCAGGTGCAAACTAGCGACCCCGGCCTGGCGCAGATGTCTGGCCATGGTCTTGGAAGTTCCGCCGGTAGCGACTTCGTCTTCACGCATTACCAGGTGGCGTCCGGTAAACTCCTGCAGGCTGTCACTGGCCAGGATAATTTTCTGGTCAAGCTGCTCGTGCAGCGAGTCGGAAAGATCACTGGCCGCTAACATTTCTACCTTGCCATCCGGGCAGCGCTTTTTCGGGGTCAGCAGGACCTTGGTCTCCATGGCCTCGGCCAAGTTCAGGGCGCGCTCAGCTGAACCCAGATCGGGTGAGTAGATCCAGGGTTTTTCCAGGCATCCGTTTTCCCGAAAAAAACGTGTGAGCGTAGCTGCTACTTCCGGAGTCGGATCAGCCACGAATAACCTGATGCCGAAATCATCGCAGTATTTCCTGGTGTTGGGTAGGGAGTGAGGTTCACACACTACCAGGTTTTTCACTCGCCAGACAGCCAGTTCCCGTAGGAACCAGCGCAGCCGAGTGATCTCATGCGTTTTCTCCATCCGGTCTTCACGACGATACCGCATGAAGCTGAGCACCAGCGTCACCGACTTAGCTCCGAACTGATAGCACGCTTTCAGAAAATCGAACATCTGGTTTTCCTGCCGGTGCGTCAGTGGGCAAGCACAGATGATCGCATGATGATCTTTGATCACGGCTTGATCTTCCGGGAACGAAGCTGGCTCTCCGTCCGGGTGAGTGTTGTGTGAAAAATGTGAGAATTCCAGCCCCAATCCACTCTTGCTGTTCAGGGTCGCGATAACTTTTTTGTCGAAGTCATGGTGGTTGGTACCGCCATACACGACAAACCTATTTTGATTCAGCATATTTGCCTCCTTTTTTAAATCACCCCTCATGATATATTCCGAAAATATAATTGTCAACCACCCTTTGACCCATTCTGACGATAGGTATAAAATAGAGACAGAAGCTAGAAAAGTAACACCAAAACTATGAAAAAAGTGCTAATTGTGGGGCTCACAGCAGTGCTGACTTTGGCGATGTTGGGGTTCATGACCCCGAGCCAGGTCGAAGCCAGTGTCGCTCCGGAGAACCTCCGGGGACGGATTCTCCTCCAGGTAGAAGACAACGGCGAAGCCTGGTACATCAATCCGTCTGATGCCATGCGTTATTACCTGGGGCGGCCTCGGGACGCGTTTGACATCATGCGCCTGCTGGGTGTCGGTGCCAGCCATGCGGACATCGAGAGAATCCCTTCTGTTCTGCATGACAACAGTAGCCAGTCTTTCGCTGAAAAATGGAAGGGTTATATTATGCTCGATGTGGAATATGACGGCGAGGCCTGGTATATCAACCCGGCAAACTTGCTGGGATACTACCTCGGTCGACCGGCGGACGCGTTCGACATCATGCGCGGAACCGGGCTCGGTGCCAAGACGTCAATTATTATGGCGATTGACCCCAATATCCAGATTGGCGGTGTTCGGTTTGACGGTACTTACGCCAACGAGGTTGATGAGTTTGTAATGATC
>Ga0180431_10003066_pt1 | contig 21784 bp, 14 predicted proteins | sample SS_ome_11_FD_132459 | JGI IMG/M metagenome (GOLD analysis project Ga0180431, IMG submission 132459) | Hypersaline lake sediment archaeal communities from the Salton Sea, California, USA - SS_1_MS_1 metaG | ecosystem: Environmental > Aquatic > Non-marine Saline and Alkaline > Hypersaline >...
ACGATCAGGGGTTCTTGATGGCCTACGTGTCGGTCCACGCTGTCCCATATTTCAAGTTCGCCCGATCCAAGGATCTGGTTCATTGGGAGAAGGTGCCCGAGCTTATGTTTGCCGGCCAGTCGGGCAAGCAGTACAGCAACACGCCGGTCATTCGCTACTTCGCACCGTACTACTACGTGATCTACTACACGCCCGTGGACAAGGCCGGTCGCCCGGACCCGGGTCCTGTCATGAAGCGTTTCGCGTCATTCGTGGCGAGATCGAAAGATCTGCTCACGTGGCAACTGAGTCCGATGAATCCCATGCTCGAACCGGAGCCTTACGAAGGAATCAGTACCTCGGATGTGGAACTGATGGAGCTTGAAGGCAACACGTACTTGTTCTACGCCGCGAGCACGCAGACGGCTCGTCCACCAGGCTGGTCCGCCGTGCGCGTCGCGATGTCCCCAGAACCAATGAAGCAATTCCTGGAGAGCTGGTTTCCCGAAGGGGCCAAGATGGAAGAGGTGACGACACGCCACGCGAAGTCCGCCAAGTAATCCGGCCCTGCAGTGTGTCTCGGAATTGGAGCGACATGACTCTTGACAAAAGCAACGCGGCAGTTGGTGCCCATGGTCAATTTGCTGAACAAGCCGCTGATCGTTCGATTGGCAATAAGGGGTGGAGCTTTCGATCTGCTGAGCGAGGAAGAAGTCGACTTGGCGAGCATCAAGCTGGAACCGATGGAGCCGAGACTGCTGAAGTGCAAGAGATAGGATGTGACGACCATCGGCGGGTGGCACTTTCCTGAAGGCACGTGAGTCTCGGCTTGTCGTGTTCGCGGGTCTCGCCCTACATTGTGTCAGACGCGCGAAGGTCAGTGGTCAAGTGGCGTCGTAGGCGAGGAAGAGATCCGCCACGGAACCGCGAACTGGTACAGGGCTGGCATCGGCTCCTCGGTGAGCCGGCTGAAGGCGAAGCGAACAGAAGAAGGAGGTTGTTACGTGACGCGCGAGACGTTCGAACGCCCTTGCGTGCAGCAACTTGTCGGAAGGGCCCTACTTGCCATGTCATGCTCAACTACCGTCGTTGCCGCGGCAACGTGGGATCCCGCCGCGGCCGACTACGCGGGTCGGAAGGGCACGACGCTGTTTGTCTCCAAGCTCGGCGACAACTCTGACGGCAGCAGCTGGGCTAGGGCCCTCCACACCGTCCAGGCGGCGCTGTCCGCCGTGCCCGACGCTAAGGGCGGACACCGCATCATCGTCCGGCCGGACGTCTACATGGAGCAGAATCTGTGTGCGGCGTTCAAGGCAGCCCCTGGCGCTTACAACGTCCTGGAAGCCGACTTCGACGGCCGCCTCGGCTCGGGAGCGACCGGCTACGCGATACTCGACGCGGGCGATCCGAAGCTCGGCAGCACCAGTGGGGTCATCAACAACTTCTTGCAGTCCAAGAAGGTCTCCGGCGAGGTATGGGACCGGTGGATCGTGCGGCGCGTCTATGCGACCGGTGCCGACGCGGGCGTCTTCTGGGACATCCGCCAGGACCTCAAGCGACCGACCCAGCCGCTCACGATCATCGTCGAGGACTGCGTGGGAATCGGCCGAGCGTTCGGTGGCGGCGTGGCCGGGCACAGCCGTCCTCGCGCGGACGAACCGACCGTCTTCCGCCGCTGCCAACTCTGGTCGTTGGATTGGTGGGGCGACGCGGCGGGGGCCTACGTTCGGGCCGAGAACCGTGCGATGCCCGAGCACCCCGACGCCGTCTTCGAAGACTGCACGCTCGTCGGCCCCGACAACGCGTTGCAGGCTGGCAACCCCGGCTTTGACGGCTACACCCGCGTGAAGCTCAAGAGGTGCAACCTGATCTCGCTGAACATCTCGATGCCCGAGGGCTGCCCCTCGACGGGCGTCATCTACAGCACGATCAAGGGCAAGTATCTCCACGTCGACCTAGAGGACAGCACGCTGATCGGCTACAAGGTCTTCGGCGCCGGCGGCCCGCAGTTCGGAGGATTCGGCGGCATACGTCCCGGCGCTGCCGACGGCGGTCCGATTTCGTACACGACGCAGGGCAGGGTCCGCGCGTACGTTCGGTTCAGCCAAACCGTTCCGAAGGGATTCCAGCGCCTGGGTCGCTGGCCGGTCGAGGTGTTCCAGACGATCCTGCCCCCGAGACCCGACCCAAGAAAGGCGAGGAAGGCCGGGCGCCACGGATCAGAACCCGACACAGGGCCCTCATCAGAGTGAGGTGAGTGGGATGACACAACACGATTCAAACAGGGCCGCTGCTACGCATCACGCATCACGTGCGTGGGCGTCCTGCTCAATCGGCATGGTGCTGCTAGCCGCGTCGGCGGTCCCCGCCCTGGCTGGCAACATGGAGGAGAAGACCGTGGCCCATATCCGTCTCATACCCGACCATCCCTGGTGCCCTCCGTTTGGTTTGGATCGGATCTGCAGACCGATGAACGTGGAGGTCGAGATCGCTTTTGATACGAAGCCCTCCACGGAGTTCTCGTTGGTGGGCTCCTTGGACGGCAAGGAGGTCGCGCGCCATACCTTCTCCTTCACCGGGAAGCCGCCCCACGTCCGGCGATTGCTCTTTGACCGATGGCCCAGCCAATTGGAGCTGTTCGCCGCGACCGATGCCCGGAGGGCGCCCACGCGTGTGGCGCAAAAACCCATAACTTCGCCTGCGTTCGAGGCTGAGGCGGTTGCCCGTCCGGACACGGTCGTGAATCCCGTAGACCTGGGCACCATCCTGCCGCCGAACGATTGGCTGCTGCTGGGTCCCGGCCAGAAGCCCCTGTTGGAGGTGGCCGCCGTCAGCCACTTCCGGGACATCCCGCAGACGCGGTGGACGGCGTGGTTTGAGTCGCGACCAAAGGACAAGGCAACGGCCACCGTGGACATGCCTATCGGTTCGCCGGTGAAGCAGAGCCTATCCCTGCCGGCACCGGCGGCGGATCTCGAGCGCGACGCGTTGCATGTCCAGATCACCGATGCGGATGGAGGACGGCTCTGGGACAAGAAGATCCCGGTCATGCTGGTTCGAAATCCGCCCAACTGGCCGAAGTTCGGCGCGGTGAAAGCGAGACTCCGTTACGATGCGCCGGTTTCTGTCCGCTCTGATGACGGCGTCTACTCCACGACAAGCTACCAGACTCTCTGGAAGCCCGAATTGGACGACGTCGTTGTTGCTCTGCCTAATGGATCGCGGTACGTCTTTTGGCGAGGCTCGAGCTACATTCCCTTCTGGGCCGGCCGGCATAACACGGGCCTCTGCTATGAGTGGGCCGAGACAGATCCACCCAAAGACGGATATACCGACTGCGTCGAACCGCTTATGGACAAAGAGTTGCGCTACGGACGCGTCCAAATCATGGAGTCGACCCCGGCGCGAGTCCACGTACGATGGAGCTATCAGTCGTGTGATTTCGAATACAAGGTCTGGGGCGATTCGGCGGTCGAGGACTATTTCTTCTATCCCGACGGATTCGGTACCCGCGTGTTGACCCTGCAAAGCCGGCCCACGGGCGACTATGAACTGAGCGAGCTGATCATTCTAACGCCGCAGTCGACCTACCCCTTCAGCATCCTGCCGCGCAGCCTGGTCGACATCATCTTCCTGGACGGAGAGAAACGCGAGATAGATTTCCCCTTCCTGCACGGTGAGCAGGGAGCCAAGGCCAAGTCGCGCGACATGCCGGCCGTGTATCGAGTGCGTCTGAACAATCATGAACCTCTGTCGGGCGTCTACTTCAACCCGCTGCAGCGGAGTCTGCCGCCCACGTTCTTCCAGCCTTTCCGCGATAAGGGCCGACTGGTAACGCCCACCTACTGGGGCAGCCACTGGCCTTTGGGACAGGGCAAGACGACCGGCTGGGCGATCGATGATCGCATCGGCCATACGCCCTGCCACTGCAGTGTGATGAGTTGGGTCCGCAGCCGCCCGGAACCACTGCGGACCGCGCGGCTGCAAACCATCGATGCCCTGGGCCGCTCGAAACCCATGGTGCTGCAAACCTGGGCATGGCTAATCGGGATGAGTGACGCCGACGACGAGCGTCTGCTTGAATGGGCACACAGTTTCTCCTCGCCGCCCGGCGTGGAGATCGAGGGCGGGCGTTTGGGCTTTCATGCCTACGTGCCGGAACGTCGCGCGATTCGCGTGCGTGTCGAAGAACCCACGGTGACGATTGCCGTCAAACCGGCCAAAGCGTGCGTTAATCCGGTCTTCGAGCTGCTCGGAGCGCCGGAAGCCCTCACTGGCATCAGTCTGGCCGAGCGTCAACTGGAGAGCGATGAGTTCGCATGGGACGGCAAAACGCTCTGGCTCAAGGCCGATATTGCTTCGCCAACAGTTGTGAGGCTCAAGTTTGCCGACGCGTCTCGGTAACAGCCGGAGAGCTTCGGTCCCGTGTCGGCGGTTCGGCGGGCGGTTGAGATCAGGAAGCAGAGCCAGGAGATCGCACGATGATGCGAGAGACGCTCGAACACAATCATGGTTGGCGCTCTACTGAAAAGGCCTTCCTCATCATGTCATGCTTGACTACCACCGTTACTGCGGCGACGTGGGACCCGGCCGCGGCCGACTACGCGGGTCGGAAGGGCGCGACGCTCTACGTCTCGAAGCTCGGCGACAACTCCGACGGCAGCAGTTGGGCTAGGGCCTTCAACACGATCCAGGCTGCACTGCTCGCCGTTCCGGACGACAACGGCGGGCATCGCGTGATCGTCCGACCAGACACGTACGTCGAGGCGAACCTCTACCCCGCGCACAAGGGTGCGGCCGGGTCGTACAACCTTCTGGTCGGCGACTTCGACGGCATGCTAGGCTCGGGGACAATGGGCGATGTCGTCATCGACTCGGGCGATCCCAAGAAGGGGTTCAAGAGCTACGACTGGTGGGGGACGATTCGGGCAACGTCGAAGGGCTGGTCGCCCAAGCACACCGAAGAGACTTTCTCGGCCATCATCTGGGACCGGTGGATCTGCCGGCGACTCTATGCGACCGGCGCCGATGCCGGGCTATTCTGGGACTGCACCAACCAGATCAAGCCGTTTACTGTCATCGTCGAGGACTGCGTGTGCATCGGCCGGGCGTTTGGCGGCGGCGTGGCGAGTTGCCTGTCGCGAACCGACGAGCCGATCGTGTTTCGTCGCTGCCAGATGTGGTCGTTGGACTGGTGGGGCGATACGGCCGGAGCTTACGTTCGCATCGAGAACAAGGCCATGCCCGATCGGCCCGACATCTACTTCGAACACTGCGCGATGGTCAGCCCGCAGTGCGCCCTCAAGGCGAGCAACTTCGGGTTCAAGACGTACACGCGCATCGGGCTGAAGGACTGCCGACTGATTGCGCTGAATTTCAGCCAGCCGCAGGGGACACCCATCGACGGGATCGTCCAGAGCGTTCAACACGGCAAGTACCTCCATGTGGACTTCGAGGACTGCGCGCTGATGGGCTACAAGGTGCTGGGCGTGCGGGTCAACAAGAAGACGGCCGGGGAGATCGGGTTCACGACGAAGGGGGACGTTCGCGCCTACGTGCAGTATCAGCAGGACGTGCCGAAGGGTTTCACGCGGCTGACGACGTGGCCGGTGGACGTGTTCAAGGCGATCGCGCCGCCCGGGACCTCGCCGCCCTCCGCAGGTCCCGACACGAAGGGCGTCAGGGATCAGGCTGCTGCGGACAAGGGACGCGCTCGGCGCGCGGCGTGGTTCAACGAGGCCAAGTTCGGACTGTTCGTGCACTGGGGACTCTACGCCGTCCCGGCCGCCAACAGCAAAGGGGCCCTCGCCTCGTACAAGATGAAGAATGAAGGGATCCCTGTCTCTGAGTACGAGAAGTACGCCGACCAGTTCAAGCCGACGAAATTCGACGCTGCGGAATGGATGCGCATCCTGAAGTCCGCTGGGATGCGATACATGATATTCACCTCGAAGCACCATGAAGGCTTCTGTATGTTCGACAGCAAGCTGACGGACTACGACGCCGTGGACCGCGCAGCCAAACGCGATTTCGTCGGCGAGCTGATTGCCGCGGCGCGGGCGGCCGGCGTGAGGATCGGGTTCTACTACTCCCAGCTCGATTGGCACCAGCCGGATTACAAGACCGATCTGGCCAAATACGTGCGGGAGTACATGCATCCCCAGGTGCGGGAGCTCTGTACGAACTACGGCCCGATCGACTGTGTCTGGTTCGACGGCGAATGGGACCACCCCACAACAACCTGGCAAGCCGATCGACTGGTCAAGATGATCCGCAAGCTCCAGCCCAATGCCGTAATCAACGATCGCCTCGGCAAGGGCGAGCGCGGCAAGAACCTGCTGTGCGACTTCTACACACGCGAGCAACCCGTTGAGATCCGCAAGGCAACGGATTTCGAGAAACAACGTCCCTATCCCTGGGAGGCGTGCCTGACGATCGGGACGTCATGGGGATACAAGAAGAACGACGCGCCCCTCAAGAGCGGTCGGGAACTGATCCGAACACTGGTCGACGTGGCTTCCCGAGGCGGGAATGTGCTACTGAACGTGGGACCGACCGCCGACGGGGAGATCCCGGCGCCGCTTGTGGCACGGCTGCGGGAGATCGGTCAGTGGATGGCCAAGAACGGCGAGTCGATCTACGGTACGTACGGATCACCGTTCGAGTCGCTACCAGCGGGCAAGTGCACGATGAAGGGCAAGCGTCTGTACATCCATCTGGAATCCCGCCCCGGGGATCATCTGGGATTGCCGGGCCTTCGGAACGAGATCACACGCGCCTGGCTCCTGGCGACCGGCGCAGCACTCACCTTCGACAATGCCTCGAAGACCATCGCTCTTCCCGAGACATTGCCCGATGAGACCGTCGCCACGATCGCTGTCGAGCTGGACGGAGACCCGGTGGTGAAGTGAGCGAGCCTTTCATGGATAGGGACAAGGGGCCTCTGATGCGTTGTATCCCACTCGCTGTATCACTGCTGCCAACTGTCGGACCCCTAGGCGCTGAAGAGCCCAAGGATGTTCGCCCACCCACAGACGAGGCCGCATACCGGTTTGAAGGTGACACCTACGCACTGGCGCTTCATCTCGACGGACGTGTTGACCTGTATGCACGTCGCGAGGGCGAGGACCTTCTTCTCGGGACAATCGGCGCTTTCGCAATGCCAGCCTGCGACGTGCGGAGCGGCCCACTGCTTTCCGTGAACCGCCACCGCAAGTCCATCCCGCCCGGCGAGAAGGTGCACGTGGAGAATGTGGCCACGGCCCTGCAATCAACCGAGTCGGGCTTCCCTGAAGTCTACGTCGACTACCGCTGCGAGAAGGGAGCGCTGGCCGTCTTCTGGACGCTGATGCCCCAGACGGTCCACATGAGCTTTCGTGTGGCACCGGCGGAGGGTGTGTCTCACTCGGAGGGACTCGCGACGCTGGCGTTTTCGCTCGCCGAGGGCGCTAAGCTTGCCGAACGGATCAAGCCGGCACGGTGGCATCAGCATCCTCACGGTGGTGTCCCGTTCCAACTCACGGCCGGCATGGCCGATCGTTACACCTACGGCAAGACATCGCTCGTGAGGGCCAACGATCACGGATTTCCGGCGCTCTATGACGGGCAAACGCGGAAGATTCACCTCCACACGCGCGACGTCGCGCGTCCTTGGCTGACCAACGAACTTCAGGCGAACGTGGCGTTTGCGGTAGGCCAGGCGTCGCCCGCGATCATGCCGCGGAGCGTGGCGATCGCCGGTCGAGACCGACTCATGATGCGCGTCGTCAGCCAGGACCCCTTCTTCCTTCAGGACTCATGCGACAAGCCGCTGGTGGTGGAAGCCCAAGTGGTCCAAACCACTCCCGGGTCTCAACGAATCGATCTGCATTATGTTGCCAGGGACTTCGACGGCCGTGTCGTCGGCGATGGAAGCCTGAACCGTCGGTGCCGCCCCATGGAAGTGTGGCGGGCTCCGATCGTGCTCGGGACGGATCGGGTCGGGCCCGTCTACCTGGAAGTGGTGGCCCGTGTTGATCGCGCCACGGTGGTGGACCATGTGTGTGGGGGGGTTCTGCCGGTACGGGAATTCGCAGACGGGCAGGCTTCCCGCTTCGGCATTTCGGCCTACCGAGGAGGAGTCGGTGCGCACACGGAGTTGCGAACGGAAGAGCAGCTGCTGGCGCTCATGTCCCGAATCGGCGTGCGATGGCTCCGAGCCAGCGGGGACCACGCGCTCGCCCAACGGAAGGGGTTCTTCACGTGGTACCAGAACAGCGTGTTGGGCCCGCCGGCCGAGGCGTACAAACGGGGCAAGCCTTCCTGGGTCAACAAATCAGCCAACCGGGAGAACTTTCTGGCCGGAAACCTGCAATTCGTTCTTGACCACAAGGACCTCGTCTTCGAGTTCACCAACGAATGGAATCTATGGGGAGGTGAGGGAAAGGGCCTCCTTGCTGCCAAGTACGCCAAAGACTGGCTCATCCCCCTCAAGCGTCTGCGCGACAAAATGGCCCCACACGTCAAGCTGGCCGGCTGTGTGATCGCCAACGGTGACCTTGTGTTTCTCGACAAGGTATACAAAGCCGGCGGGTGGGACCAATTCGAGATCCTGTCGTTTCACGCCGCCGGCGAGCCGCGCACGCCCGATTTCGATGACGGGAACACGTATTGGAGCTACTTGGCCACACTCCGGCGGATTCACGAGTCAATGCGCAAGTACGGACGAAAGGAACTCTGGATGACCGAGTTCTACGCGCCTTGCGCGCCCAATAGCACTGTCTCGAACAATGAGCGCGTCGCAGCCGAGAACATCCCGCTGATGTGCGGCCTGGCGGTTGCGGCCGACGTACGCGGGTTCATGCTCTACTGCCTCGACGACTACGACGGCCCTGAGGAAATCAAGACGTCCAGCCAAGTGGGCGCACCCGCGGAACGGGAATCTTACTTCGGCCTCGTGCGGCGTGACTGGCGCCCAAAGGCGGGGCTCTGGGCCTACCAGGCGGCAGCCTACTACCTTGACGGCGCCACGTTTGTGGGCGACATCAAACTGTCCGAGCCTTGGCTGCACGGGCTGCTCTTCGAAAGCCGCCAGGGCCGGGTAGCTCTCCTGTGGAGTCGGAAAGACGGCTATCTCCTGCAGCCCCCGGCCCATCCGCGAGCCACGCATCGGCCGCCTTGGCAGGGGTTCTGGACGAGCCGGATACGCATCGAACTGGCGGCTGCGGGCTCCGGGGTTACTATCGTGGACTGCGTAGGCCACGTTCGCCGGGTGACGCCCGACTCCGACGGCAAAGTGACGATCGAGCTCACCGGCGCGCCGATCTACCTACTGGGCGCCGCTTTCAGAACCCATTCGGGCCGCTTCTCCGATATGTTCGAGCGGCGCGAGAGCGCATCGCGCGCTCCTCCTCCTATCCCTTGAGTGCTAACGGATCATTCACTTCACAGCCATGGAGCGGTGAGTCCGGGAAGGTGGTACTGATGCAAGACTACGGAGTACAGCACGCATGAAACGAATCGGATTGATGGAATGTGCAACGGTCTCCGGATACGGACATCTGCCGGTCCTCAGCGAGAGCGAACACTGGGACCTAGTCTCGGTTTTCGGCCCCAACGTGGAACGTCTGGCCCAGCGTGTGCCCGCGTGAAAGCCCTGCGGGTGTATTGCGCTTGTGCTAGGTCCCTCGCGCCCGACGTCACCGAAGCTCATATCCTACTCAGCCCATCCCCGGCAAGAACTCCCTGGCACCACGAGGTTGTAGCACTCAACCGGCCCAAGGCGCTTGGGATGCGTTTTCGGGAACGATAACTCATCTTGGGGATCATTTGAAGCGACGCTCGTAGCCTCCCTACCATGGTCTTCGGCTCGTTCGTATTCGCCGAGCCCAGCCACACACGTCGCGAGTAGCCTGTAGGTTTCGGCATTGGCACCCTTCCGTTCAAGGGCTTGCTCAAGGGAAGTGGCGGCTCTGCCAGTGCCCTTCTTCTGGAGCCACTGTCAATGTGCTCTACGGCATGGATTGCTGTGCCGGACATGAATCGACCCACCAATGTAGTACATTAGTTCTGTGCTCGTTGTAGGCATGTGAAGCCTGAATGAGAAGGCGGTTCCTGGCCTTGTCATGGACAATAATGCTGTTGGAATACGCACCGAGTCCAGTCTCCTTCATCCGCAGGTAGACGCCGTTGTCCCAATTCACGCCGTCCGTTGACGCGTAGAGGATCATATTTCCGTTTCCAACACCAAGGGAACGGCTTCGGCCGTGCATGTAGTACTTCCCGTCGAAAGCGATGAACTGTGGATTACGAATCTTACGGGCGAAGCGAGCGGTCTGCACCTTTGACCAAGTTCTTCCACCATCGTCGCTCGTCGCGTATCCGAGAGTGTACTCATCCGTTGTCTTGTAAACGTATGCAATCATGACGCCATCTGCCAGAAATCCAAGTGTTCCGTAGCAACGGTTCTTCGACTTGAATGGCAGAGTGCTGCGCTTGCGGAATGTCTTTCCGCTATCGCTTCTGACATAGAGTTCATAGAAACGGCCTTCCAGCGCCCCACCTTCCTTCGCCCTTGCCGAGCCGTCATTGGCAAAGTGAAGAGCCCTGATCTCACCATCCTTCCATACGGCGGAGAAGACTCGCCCGCGCGTCGGACAGACCGGTTGGGGCTTGCTCCACGTTTCGCCTCCGTCAGCGCTCCTGCAGAATAGCGGCGTCCAGTAGGGCTCCCAATAGCCGTTGTTGGAGATCTGGCAGATGAGATAGAACAGAATGATTTCACCCCGGTCCGTGGCTACAGCTTTTTCGGCCATTGCCGTTCGTCCCATCTTCGCATCAAACAGCCACCTGGAAAAGGGCAGTCGTTGCGAACTTCCCCATGTCTTGCCTCCGTCGTTCGATCGCTTGAACTCCATCCAGCCCACTGCGGAATGGCCCCCCATGTAATCTGAACAATTCGGATAAAACGCAAGGATCTTTCCGGGTTCATATTCCACCAGTGCATGTCCCAGGTGGCCGCTTCGATTGCTCTTTGAATGATCTACGAACAGAATACCCTTGTTTGGCGGAGTGGGCGGGGTGATTCTGGAAGCGACCTGCGAATTGGGCAGTTTGGCCAGAGTCGCGGCATCGGGTTCGCCGCCGACAGGCGGTGACGAACGTTGATCGGCGCGTCCGATGCAAACCGCTAAACCAATAGACGCCACGAAGCTCGATCGCAGAAGCAAACCATACATGGTGCCAACTCCTTTCTTGTACGTTGGCGTCGATTCCGAAATTGGCCTGCCCGTCGCAAGTAGCTCCATGAGTGCGTCATTCACCCGGCACATGGTGATCGCATGATGGAACAGCAGGAGCGCTCTGGGAGTCGTTCAAGTCATCCAGCGAGCGTCATTTCCCTTTAGGGGGGATTGTCCCTGAGGCGTGATTCACCAGGACGCGGAGCCGCGTGTTCTCGCCGGGCTTCTTGTTCAGGACGTCTTGTTCCGTGAAGACGGCCATGAGAATATCCTTCTCGCCCGTGCGCGAGTAGTCGTAGATCAGATGGATCGTGCCGTCGGGACCTTCCACGCCGTCCGGGTAGGAAACCCAGTTGCGTTCGTCAAGCAACAGCCCGCCCTGCCAAGTCGTGCCGTCGTCATTCGACAAGAATGCCGTCAGATGCGATCGTCCACCCCATTGGGCAAATCCACTGTGTATCACCAGCAACAGCTTGCCGGAAGCAAGACGGCGAATGAGGAATCGCGAAACCGTGTGGGGAATAGCGCTTCGCCTTATGTCGCTCCAGGTTCGGCCCTGGTCGGCGGAGATGCTTTGCCCAATGCCGTAAAGGGTCCGTACAAGCATCCACAGGTCGCCGTTCTTGCGCTGGACGATCATATGCTCATCGCAGTTGCGGTCCTTCGGGTTGGGAATCGTGGCCCCGCCCAGGACATGAAACGTAGAGCCGTTGTCCTTGGAAACCACCACGCCGCTGCTGCCAGCCTGTCTCCAATTGGCAATCGGGAGGAGCCACGAACCGTTGGACAGCACAGTGGGCTTATTCATCATGACGCCCTTGGCGATTCGGCGAGGCGGCGACCATGTGGGGGTGGCGCTGTTAGAATCCTTGGTGACAGTGGCCCAGCATTGGGTGCTCGTCCCGCGGCGCCGCTGGCCCCAAAACAGCCACAATCGTCCCTGAGGATCATGCCACAGGCATGGATCATAGGCACGATACGGACCGCCGCGATCCGGGTCGATGACCATTGTCAGCGGCGACCACGTCCTTCCGTCGTCCGAACTGGTCGTCAGCATGACGAAGTTATCCTTGCCTTCTCCCACACCGCCGCCATACCACGTTGCCCACAGCCGACCGCCGGGCGATCGTTCAATACCGGGGATTCCCTGGAACATCCGAACGCTGTCGGCGTATTCGGGACCGGGGGAAAGGTCTAGTGTGGGCTTGACACATTCGGCTCCGTCCGATGCCGCCAACAGTCCCGTCCACATGCCGCAAAACGTCAAGAGGCATAACCTCGCGATGTTGTTGGAACGATTTCGGCCCATGTGTTGTTACCTTTCCTTGTCTATGGAGTGTTGCCTGGCCAGTAGTTGCCCAGACGAAGAGAACGCCAACCCGTAACACGCCGCCAGCCCCGCTGAGCCGACCTGACGATTGGGCGCTACCGACTGCCTGCTATGCCCCAGCCGCCCACACCAGCCCCTACGAATTGTCCTGCACTTTCTGAGAAGATACCCATCCTCCCCAGATCTAGTTGCATCATCGCGTCACTCGGGCTCCCGGTGCCGTCGGACGCTTGGAATTCGCCGGAGGAATATCCGATTCCGGCCCAGTCGATCATCAGAACCTGTGGTGCAAGTCCTTGCAGGCAGAGATCACGTGACCTGCCCCCACGGATGGCGCCACTGCTTATGTTGGCGTTCTTAGGAACTCAGTGGTGGTTGCGCGCCGGAGCGTAGCGAAAGCGGGCAACCAGGCCTCGATCGCCGCCAGAGCCGGGGGTCGACTGCCGGGCGAGCTATGCGAGCTGGCCGTATTGTACTCGACTCGCCGACGCGCCATCAGGACCTTGGGGGGCTTGGGGTCAGAGCGGATTCGGTTCCTGGTGGGCAAGGTCGAGGCAGGTGTCAATGTCCTAATGCGCTCTGGGCCCTTTGTCTACCCGTCGGACAGAGCCGCACGGATACCGGCGGCGTTGTCGTAGATCTGTTCACGCGTGATCCCTACCGCCTCATACATCGCCAGGATATTCTCGTCAGGTGTTTCGGGCGGCACAGTGTGTGAGGCGGCCAGAATGAATCCCCCATCGTCGGCCGTCATGCCGCTAGCCAAACGTTCTGTTGCCTTGGCGACCTCCGTGGCCGTGCCGTTGGGAAGGAGGTCCTGGGTGTCCACGCCACCCATGAACGTGAGCTCCTTGCCGAATTCCTTCTTGAGTTCCAGCGGATCCATACCTGGACACTGGGGTTGAACAGGATTCAGAACGCTCAGGCCCATCTCGATCAGATCGGGGATGATCGGATGAAGCGCTCCACAGCAGTGATACGCAACGTGTAGCCCGTGCGATCTGCCCACATCGAAGCAACGTTGGAGGTGCGGTTTGATGAGCTGGCGCCAGGAATCAGGACTCATGATCATCGACTGCTGACCGGCAACATCATCGCCCGTCCATAGCCAGTCGAGAGGAAAGCGATCGCAGGCCGCTTCGCCCAGTCGGATGGCAAAATCGGCGCAGTGCCCGAAGAGTTCAGCACTGTCCGACGGGGTCAACGCCATGTCCAGCAAGGTTTCTTCCATCCCGCGCAGACGCCAGTACATCTCGAAGACACACGGCGAGATATCGCAACCGAGAAAGCTCTGTTCCTCGGCGGCTGCTTCCACAACGGAATCCATCTGTCCGAGCAGGTCGTTCTGGTGATCAATGGGAAACCGATAGGAGAAGAGCTGCTCTCGGGAGGCCCCGGCAAGCGGCGATCGGGCGATCTGGTTGAATCCTTCTTGCATGACCCATTTGATGCCCCAGGAATCGACATGCCAGTCCCCCGGATTCTCGTGGAGGATGCCCTCCATGGCGTAATTGTTGTTCACCCATGTCTGCCGAACATCGTTGCCCGTCGCCTGCCCCACACAAGACGCCGGGATGTCCAGGAGCTTACCCAAATGCTCCGCGGTCTCGGGATGAAACCACATGAAGATCGGAACGCGATCCACGGGTTCCCTGCGAAGTGCGGCGTAAACACGTTGCTTGCCGGTCATGGATGCCACCTCACAGCACAAGGCTCAGATCCGTCCTGTATGTCCTCGCTGCCATTGACCCCAGTTTCCCCCTGAGTAGCCTCATCAAGGCCACAGCGCGTTGATCGCCCGAACCGATTCATCGACCAGCACGCGTCCGCCCTTCGGGCCGACGTTATGAGACACGGCGCTGTAGTCGCCGCCGGCCACGGCTCGGCGCGTGGGAAGATACCCTTGGTGGCCGCACGTCAACTGGGAAAGGAAGGTGAGCACCGCCTTGCTGCGTCCCTTGATCTGGATTCCATAGTCCAAGTACAACTCGAATGGATTCGTGGCAATCGCAACGTCGCCCAGCCGCAATACGTGGAACTCGATGGCCACCTTCGACGACTTCCAACGCGCCGCGTTGATTGAGGTCTTGTTGGGAATGTCCATCTTGATCACGCGGTGCGCGAAGACAGGCTGCGTTTGAACGTCGGTCCGCGCATGGGGCCAGACGTCGTCGACCGCCCGAATCACACGTCTCGCCAACTCCTGCTTCCAGGACGTTTTCCGGCGCTCGAGCATCAGTTTCTCGGCCTTTCTGCGGACGATCACCGCCGGGCACTGATCGCCCGCCGCTCCGCACTGCGCGAAGACGTGGACGGCCGGCCCGTACTTTGCCTGGATGCCCTCGCGAATGGGATGCCAGAAATCGGCGCTGATTGCCTTGCGCCCGACCTGGGACGGGCAGGCGAGGTTGAGCAGCATCCCGGTCAACTTCCGGTCCCCGTTCCAGAAGAACAGCATCTCCACCCCATGATCCTCGTAGCCCTCCACGTGCGAGAAGTCCGGCCGGGCCGTGTCGTACCCCATGATGGCCGATCCGTCGATGTAGCTGAGCCGCCGGTTGTAGCCGACCGCGGCGTCGCCCAAGGCCCAACTCACCCCCGCCGGTTTGCGGCTCTGCCAGGCCTTCACCATGGCCGGCCCGACCTTCTCGTACAAGAACACAATGTACTGCTGGGGCGTCATCACATCGGTTCGATCGCTGATGTCGTACAACTGGCCCGGTCCCGTGTTCTTGTACGAGATGCTCGGACCGCAATGGGTATGGGTCGCGCCGCAGATGAGTTTGCTGCTGTCGAAACCCGTGAGCTTCTCGGCGGCCACGTGCTGCAATCCTCCCTGGACCTCCTTGGTCATCCTGACCAGATCGAAGGTGATCATGATCGCCTGCTCGAGTACCTGGTCGCCGTCCCGTGTCTCCAAGGCCAGTACCGTCGCGGTCACCGGATCCTCCACTTCGTTGGTCACCCGCTTGTAGCCGCTACCGTCCAGAACGACCGGGTCCGATGGCGTAATATCCACCGTTGCCCACCCCGCGTACAGTCGTCCGGGCGCTGGTTCGTCGGCAATCGCCAACTCGGCCGCGCAGCAGATCCCAAGCCCGGGGAGAATCACACTAACTCGCAATCGAAATGACGGCATCCAACCGCTCCTCTTCGAAAGAACAGCCCCTCAATCCTTCAGCCGATAGATCCATTGGGACTCCGCTCGGACACGCCCGAAACGACAACTTCCCTTCCCATGTTAGCGAAGGACTGCGTGGGATTACAGTCAGCGTGCAAATTCTCCCGCTGTCCCTCCCGAGAACATCGTCCTCATTGATGACAAAGGACTTGCGTCATTCCCTGCCCGAGGGTGTATCGGCTATCGTCGTGGGGTGCCGTCATCAGCCAACCCTTGCGGCATGTTGGCCATAGCCTTCACGACGCCGGATGACTTCTTTGGTAGGGACACCTGGCAGCTCCAGAGCCGAGGCCGAGGTCATCCCCTCTTGCCTCCCGGCCAGAACCCGAACAGAATCGCCCTACGCGCGGAGCAGGATTCGGGGCGAAGGTCATTGGCATCCGTCGCCGGTGAAATGCCGTTTGGAGATCAACTGGAACGCGATCGGTCTCCCCGCCAACGAGGCACGATTCTTCGCGCCGGGCGTCGAGGACTTCCAGGCCGAGACCGTCTTCAAATGCACAGAAGACATCCCCGTCGCGCCAGGCAAGCGATGGCTGCTCATCCTCGACACCGAGACGCGGTGAACGCAGGAACCAACCGAGATCAGCTCGTCTGCCGGGAGAGGGTGCGGCTCATGCAGCCAAACACGCTGACGGAATGAGCGAATTGCGATCAAGGGAGATCAGATCATGGGAACGTCACGGCGTGAGTTTCTGAGGTCGTGTGGCGCGGTCGGCGCGGCCGGATGGCTGTCCCCGGCAATGGGACGGGGCACGCCGACCGCCGTGCGAAAACACCATCTCTCGGTCACTCCGCACGATGCCGAGCCCGATCCGAGTTTTCTCGAAGCCGTCAAGCAGGCCGGCGTGACCGACATCTGGATCACCGCTTACGTCTGCGGCGCCCGGTGGTGCGGTGTGGAGCGCATGCAGACGTGGCGCAGACGTATCGAGGCCCGCGGCATGAGCGCTCACATGCTCAACATCCCCCTGGGACACCCCGGCTGCGGCGTGCCGAAGCACTGGCGGGGAGCGATTAGGGCCGACGGCAAGCCGTTTACGGGTACGTCGCTCCATCCTCCTGCGACCAAGGAGAACTCCGAAGCGCTGCAGCAGATCGCGGCCAAGGGCGTGAAGCGCGTCTTCCTCGACGACGATTTCCGACTGGCCGTGGCCCCGGGCGACATCGGCGGCTGCTTCTGCCCCGAACACAAGCAAGCGTTCCTGAAGCGGACCGGCTACACCAAGCGGCAGTGGACCGAGTTGCTTGACGCCATCGGCCGCCGCTCGTTGACGCTTGTACTCCGCGCCTGGGTCGAGTTCAACTGCGACCAGTTGACCGAGTCTTTCCACGCCCAGCAGAAGGCCGCGCCGGGCATCCAGCTAGGCATCATGGTCATGTACTTCGGCGCGGAGAAGGCCGGCATCCGGCTGACGGACTACCGCGACGTGCCGATGCGTGTCGGGGAGTTCAAGTTCAACGACAAGGCATTCGCCTCCGTTGAAGGGAAGGTCGACGAGCTGTTCAGCTCGTTCTTCCACCGCCGATTCGTGCGCCCGGAGCTGGCCTATAGCGAGACGACGGCGTATCCCGCAAAGCAGCTCTCGCTGAAGAACAAACTCGCCAAGTTGGCCGTCCCAACCCTCAGCGACGTGCGCAACACGATGTTCATGTGCGACTTCCCCAAGAAGGACTGGCCAACGCTCGCCCCGGCGATGAAACGCCACGCGGCGATTCACGCGAAGATTGCCGGGCACGTCGCGCGAGGTCCGCTGAAACACTTCTGGGGCGAAGCGAGCCGGTACGTCGGCGACGACAACCCCTATAGCTTGTTCTTGGCCCTGGGGATTCCGTTTGAGGTGACCGACGAGCCGGCCGCCGATGGCTTCACCTTCCTGTCCGATGCCGATGCCAACGCCCTGGCCACGCTTCGCTCTGGCGGCACGGTGTTCGTCGCCCGACCGAGTGCTGTTCCACTGAAGGGCGTTCGGTTCGTGCCCGACAAGCTGCCGGAGCTACTCGTCTTCAAGCGGCAGGTCCTACCTCAACTGGTGCAAACGCCGTATGTCGAAGGTGATGTCCCGGTGGTCTGTGCCTGGTATCCGACGGCTCGCGCGGTGTTGATGTGGAACCTCACCGAACAGCGCGTGGATTTCACGTTACACTACCGCAACGCGCGCCGCTCGATCGGCATCAACGGGCTGGACGTGGCGCTGGTCGAAGGGGTTGACGCATAATCGCAGGGGACGAGCAAGGCTCGCAGAAGTTGATAGGCAAAGCGCTGATGGAAAGGGGATTGCTGGTCGTGCTTCCGAGCAAGCCAAGCTTCGCGGTCGTGACGTACAAGCGGCTTGGGCCGGTGCAGGGCCAGTAGAGGCCCGTGGTGAAGTGATCGAGGACACATGCGTGGACGTGATCGAAGGAGGCATCCGGATGGTTCGTGCGAGTGCTTACAAAGGAGCGATGCTGCTGATGGTTGCCTTGGTTCCTGTTCATGCCGCGGTCGAGTCGGGCACATCCGTTGTCTGTCTCGACGGTGAGTGGTTGCTGGCGACGGATCCGAAGAACGTCGGGCGTGACGGCAAGTGGTTCTTGAGGCCAAGACCGGAGGCGAAACTGACCAAGGTGCCTTGGATCATTCAGGACGCGTTCCCGGGCTATCACGGACTAGCGTGGTACTGGCGCGAGTTCGATGTCGCTGAGAATCCGCATCCGCAAGGCCGATACCTCCTGCGCTTCTGGGCCGTCGACTACAAGGCTGACGTGTGGGTCAACGGCGTGCACGTCGGAGGACACGAGAACGGCGAGACGCCGTTCGTCCTGGACGTCACCAACGTAGTCAAGCCCGGCGCGGCCAATCGGCTGGCCGTTCGCGTGCTGAACCCGACGCACCAACCCATTGACGGCATCGTCCTGAAGCAGACGCCGCATCGGAACAAAGAGATCCCCTATCGAGCCGGTGCATCGTACAACCACGGTGGCATCGTCGACTCGGTCGAGCTGCTGATCGCACCGGCCGTTCGCATCGAGGACCTGTTTGTGCGGGCCGACGCCAAGACGGGCGACGTCCGAATCCAAGCGAACGTCCGAAACGCCGGTAACGCGCCGGCGAAGGCCGAGCTCGAGTTCGCGATCGCACCCGCCGCCAGCGGCGAGACGATTGCGATCGCCCGCCTGCAACGAGAACTCCCCACCGGCGATACGCTCGTCGAGGCGACGTTGCGCGTCAGCAACCCACGTCTCTGGGACCTGAACGATCCGTTCCTCTATCGGGTGACCGCTCGCGTATGGACCGCGGCCAGTGACAAGGGTGCGTTGGACGAACGCTCGGCCCGCTGCGGTTTTCGCGACTTCGGTTTCGAAAACGGCTACTTTCGCCTCAACGGCCGGCGCATCTACCTGCGCTGTTCCCACACGGGCAATCACTGCCCTGTCGGCCTGCAACTGCCGCATGACCCGGATCTGCTCCGGCGCGATCTGCACAATGTCAAGGTCATGGGTTTCAACGCCATTCGCTTTATCGCCGGCGTGGCGACGCGCTATCAGCTCGATCTCTGCGACGAGATCGGCCTGATGGTCTACGAGGAGGCCTACGCCAATTGGTGCCTGGAGAACTCGCCCAAGATGGCTGAGCGATTCGACCGGTCTCTGGGCGAGATGATTCTCCGCGACCGAAACCACCCGAGCATCGTGATCTGGGGCCTGCTCAACGAGACGAAGGAGGGACCCGTGTTTCGACACGCCGTGGGGGCATTGAAGCTGGTCCGCTCGCTCGATGATTCGCGAATGGTCATGCTCAACAGCGGGCGTTGGGACAAGTGGGATACCAAGCTTGTTGTCGGTATCGACATCTGGCGACCAACCGCGAGCATGGAGCCCTGCATCAACCACAACGGAACCGATCAGATCGTCCGAGGTTTGGGTATCACGTGGAAGCCCGGGCAACTTGGCATGCATCCCGGGCCAAAGGGAGAGCCGGCCGTGCTCCGATGGACGGCGCCGTCGACGGGAACGTTCGATCTGGCTGCCACCTTCAAGAGCATCGCGGCCAGGGCGACCACCGACGTGCACATCCTGCACAACGGCAAACCGATATTCGACGGCAAGATCAACGTCGGGGGTGGTGGACCCGAGGCGTCATGCTCGACGAAGCTGTCGGTCAAGGCCGGCGATACACTCAACTTCGCCGTCGGCTTCGGCAATGGCAACTACGGGGCCGATTCGACAGGCCTGGACCTGACCATCACGTCCGAGCAGGGCAAGGTGGACGACCCGGCGGCGTCGTTTGACATCAAGGCCAATCCCAACGGGCCGTGGAGCTACGGATACCTGCCGCCGGGCCCGGCATCCGAGTCGCTGGACGTCTCGAAGTTCATCGCGTTTCCGATCATCGCGGGTACGGACAACGCAGGTGGGATCGGCAGCCTGAGCAATCCCGGCTCGACGGTGTGGGAGGACGTGTTGGACGACCAGCATTGCTACCCGCGCGTTCCGCATACCCAAGCGATCCTCCGCACGCTGCGGAGGTACATTGGGGGTGACAATCCCGTGGGTCTGCCTGAACACGGCTTCCCGGAGCGGGCGCCTGTTGCGAATCCCAAGCCGGTGTTCATATCGGAGTACGGCATCGGCAGCGCGGTCGATTTGATGCGCGTCGTTCGGCACTACGAACGCCTCGGCAAGACTGAGGTCGAGGACGCGAGGTTCTATCGTAAGCAGCGGGATCGCTTCTTGGTCGACTGGAAGCAATGGCGCTTGGACGGGGCCTTCGCCCGACCCGAGGACTACTTCGCCCAGTGCATCGCCAAGATGGCCGGTCAGCGAACGCTCGGCCTGAACGCGATCCGCGCCAACCCGTACATGGTCGGCCACAGCGTGACGGGCACGGTCGATCAGGGCATGACCGGCGAGGGGCTGTTCACGACGTTCCGCGAGCTCAAGCCCGGCACGCTGGACGCGGTGTTCGAGGGCTTCGCGCCGCTTCGTTTGTGCCTCTTCGCCGAGCCGATTCACGTGTACCGCAAGACGAAGGTCAAACTGGAGGCTGTTCTGGCCAACGAAGACGCCCTGATGCCGGGCGAGTATCCGGTTCGTCTTCAAGTTGTGGGGCCAGGCCTGACGCGTGTGTTCGAGAAGACCGTCACCGTCAAGATCCCCAAACCGGCCGGCAAGACCGAGCCGCCATTCGCCATGCCCATCTTTGCCGAGGACGTCGTCATCGACGGCCCGTCGGGCAAGTACCGCTTTCTGGCAGCGTTCGAGAGCGGCGCATCGGCCGCCGGCGGCGAGACCGAGTTCTACGTGACCGATCCGAGCGACATGCCGGCTGTCGAAGGGAAGGTGGCCTTGTGGGGACAGGACGACGCCCTCGTCAAGTGGTTGCGCGACCGCGGCATCGCTATCGACAAGTTCGATCCCGCCAGGCCCGCCGACGGTGAAGTGCTCCTGGTCCCGTCCGCCCCCCAACCGCCCGGCGATGATGCAGTCTTCGCCGCGTTGAGGCAGCGCATCGAGCAAGGTGCCACGGCCGTCTTCCTGTCGCCCGACGTCTTCCAGAAGGACAAAGACGCCAACGCCCGGTTGCCGGTCAAGGACAAGTGCCAAATCGGGGTGATCAACGGATGGTTGTACCTCAAGGATGAATGGGCCAAGGCCCACCCGATCTTCGACGGCCTGCCCGCCAACTGCCTGATGGACTACACGTACTATCGCGAGATCATTCCCGACCGCCTGTGGTTCACGAAGGTCGCGCCCGACGAAGCCGTCGCCGGTGCGATCAAGTCATCGCAGGACTACTCGTCGGGCTTGACGGTCGCGGTCTATCGATTGGGCAAAGGCAGAGTGATCCTCAACACGCTTCGCATCCGGAGGAACCTGGGCCAGCATCCCGTGGCGGAACGCTTGCTGCGGAACATGCTTATCTACGCAGCGGATGGAACCGACAAGCCGCTGGCCGATTTGCCGACGGGCTCTAGTACCCGACCACAATTGATTTTGGTGGTCGGGGGTTTCTGGCCGATAGTTCCATCAGGTCAATGGTGACCGGATGGAGCCGAGCCATGGAGAAGAAGTATATCGTCCGACTGACGGAAC
>Ga0180431_10003067_pt1 | contig 21775 bp, 17 predicted proteins | sample SS_ome_11_FD_132459 | JGI IMG/M metagenome (GOLD analysis project Ga0180431, IMG submission 132459) | Hypersaline lake sediment archaeal communities from the Salton Sea, California, USA - SS_1_MS_1 metaG | ecosystem: Environmental > Aquatic > Non-marine Saline and Alkaline > Hypersaline >...
CAAACAGTAGCAGGGGTGCGAACTGGGCGGTAATGTACCTGTCGAGTCGGCGCATGAGCAGGTCTCAGTGACAGCAGGGCGAGAGCTGACCGTTCGCCACACAAAGCGGATGCACAAAGGTCGAGTGGCGGACTACATCCGGAACTTCTCGCCCAGATAGTACTTGCGGGCCTGCGGATCGTTGACGATGTCGTCGGCATTGCCCTGGACGCGGATCTTGCCCTCGAACAGGATGTAAGCGCGGTCGGTAATCCCAAGGGTTTCGCGTACATTGTGGTCGGTGACGAGGATGCCGATGTCCTCGTAACGCAGGTCGGTGATGATCGTCTGGATCTCCTCGATGGCGATCGGGTCAACACCTGTAAACGGTTCATCGAGGAGTATAAAGGAAGGGTCCGTACAGAGCGCGCGGGCGATCTCAACACGTCGCCGCTCGCCACCGGAGAGCACCAGACCGAGCCGGTCGGCAATGCCGGAGATCCCCAGCTTCTCGAGGAGTTCATCGGCCTTCTCACGCTGTTGGCCGGCAGAGATCCCCTGCATCTCGAGTACAAGCAGCAGGTTGTCGAGCACCGAAAGCTTGCGGAATACGGATGGCTCCTGCGCCAGATAGCCGATGCCCTTGCGACAGCGGATATGCATGGGTGCGGACGACAGATCTTCGCCATCCATGGTGACGCTGCCCGACTCGCTGGCGATGGCACCGATCATCATGTAGAAGGACGTGGTCTTGCCGGCACCGTTAGGACCGAGCAAACCGACGATCTCGCCTCGGTGCACCTCGATGTCAACCCCGTCAACAACACGGCGGCCGGCGTAACTCTTAACCAGATTGCGGGCAATAAGTGACATACGACCCTCTATGCGGCGGGAATGGGCTCGCTAGTCCTCCAGCGGTGTCTCGATCTTCATCTGGGGTTTGTCAACGAATATCTGGCTTGTCTTCAAGTTGGCGGTAATCTTGTCTCCGACAATGTGTGCGGCCTCTCCCTGGACGCCTAGCGTGGTGATATTGGCTTCGGCGGCGCCGATGATCTCAACGGTCTGGGCCGCCTCGCGATACACGGCCTGCTTCTGAGCGCTCACAGAGATGTCTCTGCGTATGCCTTCCTCATTCGCCTTGGTCACAACATGGAACTTGACCGGACCATAGGCGGTGAGCTGGAGTATCTGATCCATCTTCTTACTGAACTGGACGGACATGCGGGGCGCGCTCATCTGCGCGGTGTGACCGGCGTTGATATTGAGCCTGCATTTACCCGTGAATTCCCAAGTGTCTTTGTCAAGGTTGATGACGAGGTCATCGGCCTCCACGATGGCGGTTCGGGTAGCCTTGCTCTGCTGGCCTACGGCTAGGCCGACGGATATGAGCAGGACAATAGCCGCGGCCGCAACAGCTAGGACCACGATGACCCTCTCTAAGCGAGCAGGCATCTCAGCGGTTGGTGCTTTCAAGCTCATTGCCTCCTGGTCAAGTTGACATTTCCGTGCATCCGGACTTCCGGGTTATTAATGTCCACAACAAGCTGGTCGGCGCCGGCCGAGTAGTGCCCGCGCTGGAATCGGACACCGCCTGTGCCGATGAGCTTCGCAGTGGTTAGTTGGTACTCAAGGTGTTGGGCACTGAAATTCCCCGGCGCATCCAGCAACTTACCCGTGACGCCCTGCGGAAAGGTCACCAGCTGCGCGGCGTAGTCGGCCTTGAAGCTGGGGGCCTTGATCCCTATGGACGGCTTGCCCCGGCGGTTGATCTCAAACTCGATATTGACGCCCTCGACGACATCAGCCTTATCATCATACGTCATGTCACCGTCGGCTTTCACTCGCCAGAGGACGCGGCCCTCTTCGTCCTTCTGGACTATTTCGCCCCCGCGGATGCTTACCCCTCTGTCAGCCGACTCGGCCTGTGGTTTTTTCGTCTCAATTGGGAGCGAATCCAAGACCTCGTCAGGTGGCACAGTGGCCCTGGTGTAGAAATATATGCCTGCGCTGACCAGCGCTATCGCGACGATGACGGCCAGATAGATAGCCCGAGTATTGATGGGCGGATTCATGTTCCGGTGTGTTCCTCGCTATTGCCCAACACATGGGTAGCCACGCTAAAGCTGTGCGTCTGGCTTCGGCCCTGACTTCGTCGGTTCAGCGAAACGAGTTCGCCAGATGGTCCGGAGGGCTTGGAGGCCGTCATGCCAGCGAATCTTCTTGCCCTCCTCGATGCTCCTCGGGAAGTAGTCTATGGGAATCTGGGCGACCCTCATGCCCCGCTGTCTTGCCAGAAGGGTCAGCTTCGCCGCGAGTTCGAAATCCAGGTCGAAGCTATTGCAGTGCAGGTCGAGACTCTGGAATGTCTCCGTCGTCGCCATCTTGTAGCAGGTCGCCGTGTCGGTCAGATCGCTGGCATAGAGGAGACGGAAAATTCTATCAATGAACTCCCGCCCGACGGAGTACGATGAAGTCGGCATCTTGTGCTTGCCGCGACGGGCACCGAGTACGCGCGAACCCAGCACCGCCAGTACATCAGGCTTCTCGCACTCATCAAGCATCGGGACGAAGTCCTGAGGGTTATATTCGAGGTCGCCGTCCTGGATTACGAGATACTCACCCTTGGCGGCGGCTATCCCCTTGCGGACCGAGTTGCCCTTCATCCGGTTCTGGTCCTGCAGGATGATACGCAGCCCCAGATGCTGGAAGCTCTGGATGAGCTCGCGAGTGCCGTCTGTCGAGCAATTGTCAACAATGATAATCTCTTTGTCTAGCGGCACAGCGAGAACCTTGCCGACCAGTTCCTCGATGGTCTCTGCCTCATTATAGACTGGAATGACAATTGAAAGTTTCATGCGGTGACCGTTGTCTCTCGGCGGAAACTACGTTGCAGTCGAGCCCTCTGCGGTCAGGTAGTCGCTGTACCAGTCATAGGTCAGGCTCAGCGCATCTTCGACAGTGGTGGCGGCGATCCAGCCCAGTTCTGCTTCTGCCTTCGCGCAGTCGAGGTACTGGTGGGTTATCTCGCCCCATGAAGTGCCCTGGATATCAGGTTTGAGGCCGGATTTGCCGGATACCTCGATGATTTTCTCGACCAATTCAAGGACCGAAAGCGGCATGCCTGTGCCGATGTTGTACGCTTGCCCGGCTGCGGCTCCGGAGGCTGTCTTCTCGGCCAGGATCAGGTAGGCGGTGGCGGCATCCCCGACATAGAGATAGTCGCGCTTCGGCTTCCCGTCAGAGCGGATCACGGGGTCCGTATCATTGAGCACTGCGCAAATAGTATCGGGCACGATGCGAGACATGTTGAGGTCGCCGGGGCCGTAGAGGTTGCTGCATCTGGTCACCGATGCCGGGAGGTCATAGGTGTTATGATAGGTGCGGGTGAGCAAGTCGGCGCAGGACTTCGAGGCGTCATAGGGATGCAGGCCGAGTAATGGCGCAGTCTCTGCGTAAGGGAGCACTGGCTGATCACCGTAGGCCTTGTCGCTGCTGGCCACGACGACCGCCTCAATCAGCGAACTGCGGCCGGTGTCGTTGAGTTGGCGGCAGGCGTCCAGCATGTTGCAGGTGCCGATGACGTTTGTGGCGATAGTGCCCAGGGGACAACGGTTGGCGGCCCCGACTATCGCCTGGGCGGCGATATGGAAGACCACGCTGCAGTCGTGGTCACTGACGAGACGCGCACAGTCGTCATACACGGTTATGTCGCCGGGCGCGAGGGTGATGCGCGCATCGTTGCCGGAAAGCTGCAGGTATGAGGTGGGGGGAATGTCGCGCACCATGCCGATGACCTGCGCCCCGGCCTCAAGCAGCGCTTCGATGAGATGCCCGGCCAGAAAGCCGTAAGCGCCGGTGACAAGTACAGTACGGCCCCGCCAGAAGTCAGAGTCAATCGGGCTTGCTGTCATCTCATCACCATTTCTTCCAGGGCGCTTCACCGTTGCTCCACAACTCGTTGAGGCGAAGCGTGTCCTTGTACGTATCCATGCAGGCCCAGAAGCCTTCATGCACGTAGGCCATCAGTTCTCCTGCCTCGGCCAGTCGCCGTAAAGCGCCCGCCTCGAGAGAGTCTCCCGGCTCAAGCCAGTCAAATATCCTGGTGCTGAAAACCATGAAACCCCCGTTTATCAGCTCGGGCAGAACGGGATTCTCCACCATTCTGGTGACCTGAGCGTTGTCGTTAAGAGCCACGTGGCCAAACTGTGAACGCGCTCGAATGGCCGTCAGAGTCGCCACCTTGCCATGTTGCTGATGGAACCGGACTAGTTCTCGCATGTCTATGTCGGCGAGACCGTCGCCGTAAGTCACCATGAAATCGCCATCATCGGCGACGTGCTCTCGAATGCGTCGAATCCGCTCGCCCTTTTCAGCATCCAGGCCGGTATGACACAGGGTGACGTTCCATTCTCTTGCGTCGGAGATCGGCTGGATGATTTGCGGCCGGCCCCCCGCGGGGATCTCAACCTTGATATCCACATCCTCATAGGGCGCTCTGTGCAGAACGTAGTCGGCGATTTTCTCCCCCCGGTAGCCGAGCAACAGCAGGAAATCGCGGAAGCCGTTGTGGGCATACATTCTCATGATGTGCCAGAGAATAGGGCGGTCACCGATCTCGTAGAGCGCCTTGGGCAATGCTGTCTGATCGCTGAACAGCCGCGTACCCTTGCCGCCGACGAGTATTGCTGTCTTCACACGCTCATCTCCTCGAACATACCAATAGTCCGCCACAACAGCGGCGGCGGATGCCGGAGATTAGATGGGCAGTCGTCGGTGGTTATTATACCCAAAATGGATGGTTTGTCACAATAGGCGCCGCCCCGGCCTACGAAACCGGTTCCGGAGCGGCCGGATCAGCGACCCGCAGCAGGAGGTACTGGTGCACATAGCGCGGGTGACGCGTGAATGAGCCGACAGGGCGCAACAGCCCCGCCTCAATACCCTCCTGGACAAGCTCCAGCGGCCAGCTCTTCCGCTCCGCCGGGTCTCCCACGTGGAGCCGATTGATGAGCACATGGGTAATACCGAGATCGCGGTAGGTGGCTATCAAATCCTCAGCATCTTGCATGGGGGCGTATGGAAAGAGCAGGCTGTGGCCCGGGTCCGCCCAGATTACTGCGCGCTGGAAATAGTAGCCTCGAGGTTCGCCGTAGGTGGCAATGACCGCATCCTCTGCAAGATGCGCTGAGATATACTGGCTCGGCTGATAAACATCGAGCACGCGACTCAGGTATTGATCCCATGTCATCTGACCGTTGATAGCCGGCCAGGCCATGGCGAAGCTCAGATACAACGGCAACAGGGCGAAGAGGGCCCATAGTACCACGAGTGTCCCCGTTGCAGTGGCGACGACTCCACGGCGAACGAAAAGCCGCGACAGCGAATAGCCGGCGAGTGGAGCTAGCAGCAGCAGGGATGGCAACAGGTAGCGGGCATACTGCATCGAGTAGAACCACCACAGCCAGAGCGGCAGGAAAAGCCAGAGAGTGACGGCGACGGCCTTCGGGCGGTGCCGGCAGAGCAACAGCAGGATCAAGGGTAGATACAGCGGGCCGATCCAGTGGATGAGTAACGCCTGCTGAACCCGGCTGCGATCCACGGCGAAATCCCACGGACGGATAGTGAGCAGCACCGGGCCGATGAGCCACTTGTAGGGCTCACGGGGACCTACGAAGCGCTCGCACCACGCAGGCAGGTACCGCATCTCGATCTCGGGCGGCATCGCCCCGTAGCCGAAGGCGAGCTGGTGAGCCTCGTACATGTGCGCCTGTTCGTAGCTCCACAATTTGCCGCCGAAGACCTCGTAGGCGAACGGGTACACGGGATTGCCGGTCAGTAGGTAGCTTTTCAGATACCACGGCCCGCCGACGATGAGCGTTAACAGGGCGGCCACGGCGAGCTGGCGGATGCTCCGCTGCTCACGGATGGTCAAGAGCACTGCGGCGAACAGAATTACTCCGGCCACGGCGACCGCCTGGGTTTTGACCGTGAGGGCCCCACCGACCATCAGCGCAGCCGCCAACGCCGTCCCCGATTGTCGGTTCAGAACCCAGTCGAGGAAGAAATACAAGCCACCCAGCAGGAAAAACGAGAGGCCGAGGTCCACATACGAGACGCCGGTAAGCCAGGTGAATATGGGCGTGGTAATGACGATGAATGCCGTCCATAGAGCAGCGCTGCGGTCCTTTGAGGTGTCGAGAAAACGGTGCGCGATGAGGACAGCCCAGATGACACTGAACACGCCCATCAACCACTCGATGATGCGCGAGGTGAAATAGCCGTCAGCCAGTTCCCCGGCGGCGAAGAGCATCTGCATGGTTGACGGGAATTGGGAGTGGTGATCATACCAGAGAGGTCTGACACGGCCCTCGTGGGCATAGGTCCAGGCCTGGGCCAGGTGCTGGCTGAGACCGTCCCAGTCGCCGCCGTCAGGTGGCAGCAGCGCGTTGCCCAGAGTTGCCAGCAGCCAGATACCGAAGAACACGAGCAGAATGCGCCCACCGGTGCCGGACCAACACTTGCTCAAATACCGGCGTGCCGATTCAAATGCTCGCAGCACAAGCCGCCACTGCCGTACGCCGCAGGCGACCATTAAGAGCAGCAGCAGGGCCACCCACAGTAGCTTGAGTGCAGAAAAGAGGCCGAGCAGGAGGATGCCGTAGGCGAGCGTGACAACTCCTATGGCGAACCCGGCGAGTGCATGCGGCCATGCTTCGCGCGGTGCCAGGCGCGTCCAGCACAGCAGTTGGCTGCCGAAAAGCAGGGCGGCGGCGACTATGACTGCGGCCATCAAGAAACCCACAACCGGCTCCATACGCTTTCAGAATCCGTCAACGCGAATGCTGCTTTGCACGGCCCGGAGAATGGCACTTATCCGCCTAATGACTCAATAGGTAGAACGTGCCAGCCTATGGTGGTAGTTCCTCTGAATTGCTGCACCGCTCCCGGATAGAGAGAACGCCGGCAGTGGGGAATTAGAGCCTGCAGAGGCGTATGACGAGTGTCTCGAGTAACATGCGATCGTCCATCTCTTGGTCGCTCTGCCCCTTGAGCGCGACATCGGCTCTGAAAACCTCGACGACCGCGCGAGCCAACTGGGCGTTGGTGAATAGCCTGGCCTGCTCGGCATACTTCTGAGCGATCGGCTTCATCCCCCGGACAGCGTCAAAGATATTGTGCTCTTTGGGCAGCCGTGCTTTGATGGCATCAGGGCAATTGCCGCCCGAAAGCATGTTGACGTTTTGGGCCAGTAGGTAGTTAGCCTGCCATAACAGCCTCAAATGCCTGGCGATCATCGCCAGAATCGGGATCCCGGCGCCACGTCCGGCATGTGCGGGCAGCAGTATCGGCAACGCCTCGAGTGCCGCCGCCGCATCGCGTTTACCGATGGCGTCTGTAAGCCCGAAGATGTCCTGTTCTTGTGTGATGGAAGCTGCCTGGCGGACATCATCCACCGTTATCTCCGCGTTGCGGTCAACGTATATGGTGAGCTTCGCGATTTCATTGGCAAGGCGGTCACAATTAGCGCCGACAGTGTCGAGCAGAAGCTGCAGTGCGCCCGTGGCGAAGCGCTTGTCGTGTCTGCCCACTTCCCCCTGCACCCAGGGCGTGAGCTCGTCGCGCCATGCCACGTAGCTGGGAGTATTGCAGTCAATGACGCCTCCCGAAGCCTTGGCGAGCTTGACGAGCGGCGCGCTCAGGTTTGGGCCGCTCGCACGACCCCGCCGTTCCCGTGGTGGTGAGGCGGTGCAGATAACCGTGATGCCGTCGGCCAGGGTCTCGAGTGGAGCCACCAGGCCCTGTTGCTGCTTCTTGGGCATGTTGTCGAGGTTGCGCAGGAGAATGACGCGGGTTGACGCAAACAGCGAGCCGGAGACAAATGACGCGGTCATATCCTCGACGCCAGCGTCCCGGCCTTGCAGTTCGGTCAGCCCGAATTCGCGCTCGTCTTCCGGAAGTCGCGCTTCGACGATGGCCCCAACAGCACGCGATTTGAGGATCTCCGAATCCCCGTGCACGACGAAAAGGGGCCGGTCACCGATCTTCGGGAAAGACGGGATGTTGATGGACTTGAGGCTTGGTTCATTCATGATATATGTCGGAACTCCCGCAAGCGCTTCTGCATTGCTCTGATGCTCCTGCGGAGTCGCTGGATGTGACGAGCGGGTGTGTCAGGAGCATAGCGCGCATTGTAGAATTCGTCATTGATACGCCAAAGCCTTTGTGCCAGTGTCGGTGGCGCAGTCAGAGCAGTCATTGCCTCACTGATTACCTGGCGCGGAGTGAGCGTGTCGTCCACGATAAGCCCCGCGCGCCGCGCAAGCTGCCGGCACAGATGACGGTAATCGTTGCCCAGCTGACTGGCCGGGCTACTATGGCGCGGCCGGCGACGCAGTGGCAACAGCCGCCGAAGGTCGAAGAGACCGGACAGCGCCGCGTAGGCGATCAGCGGAACCAATAGCAGCGGCAACAGGATGCGCGACAGTTTCATTAGCGCCGTACGGCCGTGACCGTGTATGAGCAGCGAGAACCAGCTTTGCTGTTCATAGAGTTGTGCCGCCTGAATGTCAAAGGGTACCCAGCCCAGATCCGGGAAGTAGATCTCCACCCACGCGTGTGCATCACTGTGCTTGACGAGGATTTGCTCTGTAGCGGTATCGTACTCCCCGACCTGGTAGCCAGTCGCTATTCTTGCGGGAACGCCGGCGATGCGAGCGGTGACACCCAGTGCAGTGGCGAACAGATCGCATGCTCCGCGCTTGGTGACATTGATGAAGTACGCGGCGGCGTCAATATTTAGGGGCACTCGAGGGCCGTTCAGAGTATACAGGCAGTGCTGCTCCAGCATCTGACGTAGCGCAACGACGCGGTCATAGGGGTCTTCGATGCCTGCGATGGTCTCATTGACGAGGCGGCTGAGATGCGCTTCAGCCGAGACTGGAACTTGCTTGATACAAGTCTCAACAATTTCGGCGGGGTAGTCGTTACCACGTCCCCGGAGGTCACTCGCTGACGTGGGAGGCATCATGGATATGACCTCGTAGTGCCGAGCAGGTTCCTGCACGGTCCCCGTCCAGAAGGCGTGGGTGGTCCATTGAGGGTTGATACTGAGACAGCCATATTGGTCCCGCAGCAGAGGATATAGGTAGCCGGTGACGGTGTCGGCCAAAGGCGAACGTGCGACATGGCCGGACAGCGTTATCTCGATCGGCTCGGCAGCAGCAGGCAGGAAGCCGGCAAGTTTCTCGGGGAATGTGAAGACCTGTCTGTTGCGCGTCCGACCCGTTATGTCGCCATGCGGCAGTGCATACGGTATGCGGACCTCAGAGCGGAGTTCGTGGTATTCATCATCGCTTCTCGACCACCCGTGACCGAGGTAGCGGTCAAATACTTGCGTGCGCCACAGTGCCGGCTGGTCGGCCTCGACGTGGAAAGCCAGTGTCTCGGGGAGATTGATCGGGCCGGTGCCGACAAGGAAGTCCTGACCCGCGCAGGTGCGAAACCCCATGTCTGGAAGAGCGATGGGTATGTGACGCACCTGATTCGACATCCGCTCGAAGATGTTCGGCGTGTACCGGTACACCAACGACCCGCTGACCGTCGCGACAACGAGCACGCAACTGATCAGCAGAGATGCTGCCGAGACGTGCCAGCGCGCCCAGCCTGGGTGTAAGTCATCGTGCTCTGATGAAGCCGGATAAGCAGCTCTCGTGCGCAACAGCGACTCGTAACCCCATGTATAGACAAGCCCACTGATGAAGATCCAGAAGGCGATGATGACCTCGGTATTGACATTGACGGTGGCGATGAGCCCAAGTATGGCTATTGAGGTGGCTGACATGAACACGACACCGTCGCGTCCTCCCTGCATGAAACACAGCCCGCACAGCATCCACCCGCCCAGCACTGCGATCGAAGATTCCTCAAGCATCTGCAGATCAACGGGGAAGAGCAGCTCCACCCCAAAACCGAGGTCGGCCCGCAGCAGGAATATCACGAGTCCCCCGGCCATGACGAGAACCCCGAGGAAGGTGAAGCGCTTGCCGCTGGCCAGCCCGATGAATGAGACGATGGTGCCGATGACGATGAGCGTGTGGATTAGCACTGGGTAGCTGGTGGACTGCGTCGAGGTGCTCAGAGCGGCGGCGGCTCCCGTAGCCATCACTAACACGCCTGCCAGAAGCGGCCATTCGCGTGGAAAGATGGGGCGATCAGCATCCGGTATCGAACCGTCATCCTCCGTCCAGAGCAACTCCGAAACCTCGAGCGCTTTCTGCCCGAGATGTCGTCGTTTGCCTGCTGAGACGGTGTGATTAGACTCCGGCATGTACCCGATATCCTGTTCCGAATTGAGCCTGCAATGGCAGGCTGCAGTTGACGACTCTCACGCGACAGCCTAGCGATTGGAGCTGACCGACACCTGACAGATTAGCCGCATCTGTCTGCTGCAAAACGATCCAGGAGACGACCAGGTGGCGCGCCAGCAGATGCCGCGCAACGGTAATCGCTACGTCGTCGCTGCGCGGGCTGATGACGATGGCGGGACAGCGAGGGGGCATCTGTTTGATGCCTTCACTTACCACGTCCGCCCAGTTGTCGGTCCCGGTGAGCTCAACGCGGGCCAGCGCTTCGAGCAGATGACGGTACTGGCCGGGCCCGAATGCGAGAGGCACGCTATAGTCAGCGGCACCGACAGCGACCAAAGCGACCCTGCCACCCCCAAGCTCAACCTGCCTGGCGGCACTGGCGGCCAGTATCACGCCCTGCTCCAAGGTGCTGTGGATGCCCTCCCCGCCGTGAGAATTCTCCTGCAAATCAAGAATGATGACACCGTCCAGACCTTCCTCTCTGGCGACCTGAATAGTCATCAGCTCATCCATCCGCGCGGTGGTCGCCCAGTGTATGCGACGCGGCTCGTCACCCGGAACGTATTCGCGGATGCCGAGGAAATCCAGACCGTCGGCCCCGGCGATCCGACGCGGCTTGCGTCGTTCGCGACCGGCGGCATCGGCAGGCCAAAGTGAAGGTAGAAGCAGCGGAGTGGGGCAGACGACAATCTCGTCAAGTTGCTCGAAATGCCTGACGAAGGTTGAGAGCCCGAGGGTATCGTCGGCTTCCAGGGTAAGCGGACCTAGGCGGTAAATCCCGCGCAGGCTGGTTTGGAGTGTGTATGAGAGCCGAAGTTGCTCGCCGGGCGACACGGCCGGCACAGTCAGACGGACGTAGTCGGAGCCGGCCTTCTCCGGGAGACTGTCAACGACATGCACGAAGAGCCGCCTGGTGCGGCCCCGATTGCTGAGTTGAAGTGTGACAGTGCCGCTCTCGCTGGCCTGCAACATCGGTGGCGCTGAACGGCTCACGCTTAACCCCGCCAGCTTGCCACGTCCCAGCAATGCGGATACCGGCCAGAGCAAGGCCGCAGCAGCCGCCATGATGAAGAGCTGCTGAGAATGAAGTACGAAGCCAACCAGCCCTAGGAAGAACGCCGCCCAGAAGAGCGCCTGTCGCTTGTGAGTTCTCATCTCCATCACCTCCCTGGGCTACACCGGCACGGCCACGGAACGGAGTAACTCGTGGACCACCTTGGGTGCGTTGCCACCTCTCATGCGGTAGTCGGGTTTGATGGTCAGCCGATGTGACAGAGCAGCCTCGGCGACACGTTTGATGTCATCGGGCTCTACATAGTTGCGGCCGTTCAGCAGAGCCACGCCCTGGCTACAGCGCATGATCGCCAGCGAGCCGCGGGGACTTGCTCCCAGTGCCACGGCCGCGTGGTCGCGGCTGCAGTTAGTAATTTCCACTATGTATCGCTGCAGGGATGCGTCCAGGTGCACCCTGCGAACCGCCTGCTGGATAGCTATGATCTGGCCGGTATTCAGCACCGGCTCGACATGCTCGATGGGATGCTCGATGACCTGCCGCTGCAGAATAGTGACTTCGTCGTCGGGAGTCGGGTAGCCGATCTGAACGCGCATCAGAAAGCGGTCAAGTTGCGCCTCGGGCAGTGGGTATGTCCCCTCGTACTCTATCGGGTTCTCAGTGGCGATGACGAAGAACGGTTGCGGGAGCGGATGGGTGGTGCCGTCGGCGGTCACCTGGAACTCCTCCATGCTCTCAAGCAGCGCCGACTGGGACTTGGGTGTGGCGCGGTTGATCTCATCGGCGAGCACGATATTGGCGAAGATCGGCCCGGGACGGAAGCTGAACTTGCCGTTGACCTTCTCATAGATAGTCGTGCCGGTGACATCGGCGGGCAGTAGATCAGGCGTGAACTGGATGCGGCGGAAGTCACAGGCAATGGCCTTGGCGAGAGCTCTCGCCAGCATCGTCTTGCCCAAACCGGGCATGTCCTCGATGAGGATGTGGCCGCGGCACAGCAACCCGATCACGACGAGTTCAACGGCCTCACGCTTACCGACGATCACCTTCTCGATCTCAGCGATGAGGGTATTGATGTTGGCGTCGGTTTCTGTCATTGTTCACCTGCGCTTCAGAATGCCTGTTCATAGACGTTGATGAGGTCAGCCAGTTCGATTGCTCGTGGATTGCAGGCGATGTGGGCACTGGGCATCGCATCGTGAGCCATCTGTGGAATAGCCTCTCGTTGCACACCCACTTCATCCATCCTGCTTGGTGCGCCGATGGTGCGACTCAATTCCTCGACCGCCTCGACCGCAGCGACGGCGGCATCTTGCGGTTCCATTTGTGTGGTGTCGAGTCCCATGGCGGTCGCGATCGCCGAGAAGCCCTCGATATCCGCATTGACGTTGAAACGCATCCCGTACGGCAGCAGTACCGTGTTGGCTACTCCGTGCGGTACATGGAACAGAGCCGACAGCGGCAGTGCCATGGCGTGGACGATACCCAGGCGGCTTTTCGAGAAAGCCAGACCGGCTATCATCGCCCCGAGCTGCAACTGTTGCTGCGCCTCGATGTCGCCCGCATCAGCTACGACTCGTGGCAGGTGGGGCACAATCAGCGCGATGGCTTGCAGCGCCCGCCGCCGCGTCTGGGCTGTGCCTTGTTTGCTGACACACGACTCGATGGCATGCGTGAGTGCATCCATTCCGGCGGCGATGCGAACTATTTGCGGACATGTGATGAGCACATTGGGGTCTAGAAGCGCATAGCGCGCATAGAGTCCGGGATGGCTCAGGACAAGCTTGCGATCGGTCTCCGTGTAGGTGACGACGGAGAAGGGCGTGACTTCCGAAGCGGTCCCCGCGGTCGTGGGGATGAGTATCACCGGCACTGGCTGGAAAGGTATCTCCGTGGGCTCACCGGGATGATCCTGGGCCCTGGTCCAGCCGCTCACGACGGCCTCTGCTGCGATTGCCTTGGCCGCGTCCATGCTGCTGCCGCCGCCGATGCCGATGATTGCCTCGACGCTGGCTTCCCGCGCGACCGTCCCCCCCTGCTCGCATGTCACGTCGGAAGGGTCAGGCTCAACGCGGTCGAAGACGGTGACAGCGGTATCCCCCGGCGCGGCGGCGACAAAATCATTGAAAGCATCGAGGTTGCTCACGGATTCGCCACACACGAACATTACGCTTCCAGCCCCGAGCTGCGCCAGCAGTCTGTATGTTTCACCAAGCGCGCCGGGGCCGGAGATGACCTCCACGGGGTTGTCGTCCTCGGCAAAGCGCATCGTCTCGATATCTGTGGGTGCCATCATGTATCTCGCTCACTCTCTCGCATATATCTGAAGTTGCTGCTATTATAGATGAAACACTCACCTGGCGAAATAGTTCCGCGCGCTAAGAGCCACGTTCGCTCTCACGCCAGGCAGGTGACAGCCATCTTTTCCGGAATTAGGTCACACCGGGAAATAAAGGGAACAGTGGTCAGTATGGAGATAACACTGCAAGAGTTTGGGTGGTTGGCTCTGCGGCTTGGAGCTGCATTTGTGTTAGGCGGGCTGGTGGGCCTGGAGCGCGAATGGCAGCGGCGGCCGGCCGGGTTGCGGACGCATATATTGGTGGCTGTCGGATCAGCGCTTTTCACCAGCATCTCGATTGTTGCCGCTGGAGACACAGGCGATCAGGGACGGGTTGCCGCCGGTATCGTGACGGGCATCGGCTTCATCGGCGCAGGCACAATCATGCACTACGGCACCGGAGTGCGCGGCTTGACAACCGCGGCGTCGCTGTGGATCGTGGCGGCGATAGGGATGGCGTGCGCGCTCGACCAGTTGCCGGCGGCGTTACTTGCCACATTCATGTCGCTATTCGCGCTGGTATTGATGGATTGGCTCGAAGACAACGTACTGAGAAAGGTAGCAGGGCAGGAACTCACCGTAATAGCAGCCCGGGGGGTGGAGGTATTCGACAAGGTTTGCCAAGCCCTGACTGAGCGCCAGATCGAGATAATCAGTGCCCAGTACAGCGCCAGATCTTCCGGCGATACACAGAAAACGAGCATCCGAGTGCGCACAACCGACGACAATGAGCAGATGCGGGCGCTGTGTAGTGAGATTGAAGCTCTGCCCGGTGTGCGGAACGTGGATCTGATCTGAGGGAACTGAGGCGTTACAGACGAGCCGGCATTCGTCGGCATCGTGTGGTGCCCGGAAGGGAAATGACGCGACTCCGGCGAAGTTGGAAAATTGTCGAGTCCGAGCAGGGACTCAGCGGATACATGGCGAAGACACCGATATCGCCGGCGTGTTTCAGTGAGCGTCGCCATAACATGAAGGCTTTCGCCGGGAGACGGCAATGTGTACAGTCGGCTTCCACGGTAGGGATCGCGCAAGCACCAGGGAGGTGCGCCAAGTGCGCTACAGTTTAATCGCTGTCACGGTAATGGCCCTTGTGGCCGGATGTATGGGTACGAGTTATGCGGATGCAATGGATTTCTATACACCTCCGCTCGTCAGCGCTCCGTTGATGGCCGATGCCCCGAACATTGACGGCATGTTGGAGCCAAACGAGTGGGCGCAGGCCGGCACCGTCAGCAAGTTCATCATGCTCGGCGGCCGCTCGGAACCGTCCGCGCAGACCGAAATGTGGATCGGCTACGATCCGCACAATCTATACATCGCCGCCATGCTTCACGATCCCTCGCCGAACCAGATCAAGGCCGAGGTCACTCAACGCGACGGAGCAGTGTACTCCGAGGACTGCCTGGAGCTGTTTTTTGACCCGGCCAACGACGGCGAGCAGTACATCCACTTCATCATCAACCCGCTGGGCACTCGCTACGACGCGCTCAAACGCGACGAGACTGTTGACTACCGCTGGGAGGCGAAAACCGCCCGCCTCGAGTCCGGGTGGTCGGTAGAAATGTCGCTACCCTTCGAGGGCGGTATCCCACCATCATTGGCCGCCATCTGGGGCTTCGTTGCCGCACGCAATGTGCCGCACCTGGGGCAGTTGAGCGCCTCAAGCAGACTTCTCCAGAGCTTCCACGAGCCGGAAAACTTCGGCGCTATCAGGTTCGCCCGGCGACCCGCCATGATGAAGCTGGCCGCAGTAGGCGATGGTCTGCTGGGCGACAACAAGGCCGCAATAGTCGTGATCAACCCCAATGATGAACCGCTTGAGGGAAAGGTTCATGTGCGGGTGATGGCACCCGGCAAACGGGGCAACAGCTATGACCTCACAAAGGTGAAGATAAACCCGGGCAAAGGTGGCATCGTGCAGGTGCCATACACGATCAGGCAGGATGGTCTCAACACCCTGCAAGTCTCCCTGACTGACGCCACCGGCCAGGTGATAAGCCGGACCCCTCCGTATCCGGTTACTCTACCTCCGGTGGGTGCCGAGCTGGCGGATCTGGAAAGCGCTTTGAGCGCCGGTCTGCGCGTCTGGTCCATGTTGGACGATGCCGAGTACAAGGAGCGTGCGGCCCGCAAATTTGCCGTCCTTACCGCCACCTGGCAGGATCTGGCAGACATCTACCGGGACGAGCGAAGAGGTATGAGCCGCGCCGGACTGGCCGGACTGCAGGATGAGATCGCCGCACTCACATCGAAGGCGGAGCTACTCCGTTTGGAGATTGACGCCTATATGCAGACACAGGCAAGCGGCGGTGTGCGCGCTCTGTCCTTCTCCGCGCTGACCGACATAGCACCCGGAGAACAACTTCCGCACGAGGTGGAGGCGTATCTGCCCGTCGCACGCAACAGCCGAGCCGCTCTGCAAATGGTGGTTCTCCCTTTTCGGACGGATGGCGAGGCCGAGTAACTGCCGAGCCATCGAAGCTCATATCTGCTGACGGCGATGTGATAGACCGGGCGCACCTCGAACTCTTCGAGATCCGTCCCGTGGTAGTGGCCGCCGCCTCGCCGGACGAGCCCCCCAAAGCAGATAGCGGCTCAGCCATATCCGAGAGTCCGTCCTCGCCGCCCTCTGCCGAAGCACAGGCAGATTCCCCTGATGAAGCCGGTAAGCTCGCAAGCCCGCGCAAGTCCGTCCGCGATATGTTGGTTCCCCTTGGTACAGACGGCCTGCTCCTCGATGGCGAGCGCCCCGGCCTCCTCTGGCTGCGTATCACGGTCCCGGCGGACACACCTCCCGGGACCTATCACGGACGTGTCGGCTTCGAGACTGAGGCCGGCAGGACAAGCGCTCGCCCGCTGACTGTACGCGTTTTTGATGTCAGTATCGCGGACCCGGCAGATTACGCCCTCGGCTTCGATGTGTGGCAGTTGTGGTCCGATCTGGAGCACTACTACGGTGTGGCCGCCTTCTCTGAGGATTGGTGGGAACTGGTCGGGACGTACCTGGAGCATCTGGCGGGGATGGGAGCACGGGTTGCCCAGGTGGGCCGCGCTTACTTCGACTGGAAGCGAAGCGCGCCCGGACAGTGGCAGTTCGATTTCTCCCGCTTCGATCGCTACATGAGTTTGTGTGAGAAGGTGGGTATCAACAAGGGCATTGCCTACGTGGCGATGCTCAATACTGCGGCCCCGACAAAGGTGTACTACCACGATCCTGACGGCGAGTTCCATGCCATTGAGAGCGAGCCCGGCCAGGATATCTATGATGAGGCATGGACGGCCTTTGCCGACGCTCTCTTCAGACACTGCCGAACGAGGGATTGGTTCCACAACCTGCGTGTTTGGGTCGCGGACCGTCCTCAGACCGACGAAGAACTCGCGACCTTCAAGCGTGCAGTGGACTTGCTCTGGGCGGTGAACCCTGATTACCAGGTCGTCGCAACCATAGACACGGCCGCTGCGGCCTCCTGGCTCCCCGAACATGCCGACCGCTTCGTGCTGTTTGGCGACCAGATGCCCGGTCAATTCGGCCTCTTGGTTGCCAGTGACCGGGAAGCCACAGCGACAACCGCAATCTGCCGCACGTCCGCGCCGCATCTCGCCATCGGTCGCGACGCGAGGGATCCGTATGCTGTCGGGCCGCGCGCACTCTGGGGGTTTCTCGACGCGGTGGTGGCGAGCACATACCTCAATTGGCCGGAAGGTTTTGATGTGGATGCACCGGAGGTGCCTGACGGCTTCAGCGGTCTGGTCTATCCGAGTCCGACCGGGCCATTGATGTCGCTGCGGGCCGAGAGGTTCGCGATGGGGATGGCGGATGCCGAATTGTGGGCAATGGCGGGGGCGGAGAAGACGTGGGCATGGTGGTTGGGATGCGGAGGCGAAGAGACAGCTGCTGACCTTAGCAACTGTGTCGCGGAGGTCAGAGAGAAGGCTCTGCAAGCGGTCTCACGCCACCAGGACGCCGACTAACAGATCTGCGCACGCCCTGTGCATAAGTTAGCCCACTTGTCGAGAACTGACTGACTTGCGTTGTGGATAACTCCGACATGTAGGATGTCCGCTCCCAGTTGACTTCAGCCAGCGTGTCTTCTTCGTAGCGTTCCGAGTTCTCCACATTGGGATACGAGTTATCAACGGTCCTTGCAGGGGGAAGTGAAGTAATTGTGCAAAACCCAAACGGGGGAATTGACAACCGATTATGAGTTTGTTCGATGATGAACAGAAGAGAGCAGGCGCGGGAGCAGAGCAGCGGGAGATGATCGAGGGTGCCGCCGCCAAGATCGTCTTCCACAACCCCCAGAGCGGCTACACCGTTGTCGGTCTGCAGATGGGCGAGAAACAGGTGACCGCCGTTGGTAGCACTCTCGGTCTCGCGGTGGGGGAGAACGTGCGCCTGCACGGCCGCTGGGTCAACGATCGGCGTTACGGACGGCAGTTCCAGTTCGAGCACTATGAGATGGTGCGGCCGACAACACGTGAGGCCATCATCGCCTACCTCGGGTCGGGCTTGGTAACCGGCATTGGCAAGACCATGGCGAAACGCCTCGTTGACAAATTCGGCGACCAAACCCTGGAAATCCTCGACAAGCACCCGGAGAGACTCACCCAGGTCGAGGGCATCGGTCACAAACGTGCCGCGGCCCTCTGTGACGCATGGCGTGCCAGCGAGCACGCCCACCGCGTCATGGTATTTCTCCAGCAGCACGGACTGGGTCCCACTCTCGCCGCACGCATCTACGAGCGCTACGCCTCCAACTCGATGACCGTGCTCGAGCAGGAGCCGTACCGCCTGGCGGATGACGTCTCCGGCATCGGTTTCCAGACGGCCGATAAAATCGCCCGCCAGGTGGGGATCAGTTCCGACGACCCGGCGCGCATCAATGCCGGCCTCAAGCACGTGCTGAAGAGCGCCGCAGATGAGGGGCATTTCTATCTGACTGCGAGCGTGCTGCTCGCTGAGGCGGAGCGCCTCCTCACGGTGGAGGAAGAACTCATCGAGTTGGAGTTGGACCGGGCAATGCGAGAGGGGGAGTTGGCCGCCGAGTTCTACGGGGATGGTTACGTCTATTGCTTGCCCCACATGCTGGCGGCGGAGAAGCGCCTCGCCGCGATGCTCCTGCGCATTCACGCTTCCGCCACCGCTGCTGGGCCCTCTGGGCATTATCTGCAACGCTGGCAGCAACAGCGGGTCACCATGGGGGCCACTGAGCTTTCCGGTGAGCAGATAGCGGCAGTGCGGACAGCCTTGTGGGGGCCGGTGTCGGTCATTACGGGTGGCCCCGGGACGGGCAAGACCACCGTCACACGGGCGATATGCGATGCGTGTGACGCACTTGGATGGCGTGTGGGGCTGTGTTCTCCGACGGGCCGCGCGGCCAAGCGTCTCTCACAGCTTGCCGGCAAGCCCGCCTCCACCATTCATCGTCTGCTGGCTTACGATCCCCGCACACACGCGTTTTCTCACAATGAGACCGACCCGCTGCAGGTGGACCTGCTGATCGTTGACGAGGCAAGCATGGTTGACGTGCTGCTGGCCGCCGAACTGGTGGCGGCGATCAAGCCGGGTGCTAAAATCGTCTTCATCGGCGATGCCGACCAGTTGCCCAGCGTCGGGCCGGGGGCATTCTTCAAGGACATCGTCGGCTCGGAAGTCTTCCCCGTCGAGCGGCTTGAGAAGGTATTCCGCCAGCAGGAAGGCGGAGATATCGTCTATAACGCTCATCTCATTCGGCAGGGAAAGATCCCACAACTCACTCCCGGGCGCGACTGGGATGGCCAGGACACAGTTCTAATGGAGCGGACGCATCCGCCGGAAGTTGCCCAGGCCGTAGTGCGCGTGGTCACCTCCGGACTGCGCCGTCTGGACTTCCGGCCCGATGATATCCAGGTGCTTAGCCCCATGCACCGGGGACCGGCGGGAGTCACCGAACTCAATCGCGCACTCCAGGAGAAGCTCAATCCGCCGCGTCCCGGGCAGTTGTACATCCAGCGCGGGGATGGCGTTTTCCGTCACGGCGACAGACTGCTGCAGAACGTCAATAACTACGACAAGCAAGTCTATAACGGCGACATCGGCAAGCTCGTCGAGATAGACCCGCAGAACACGTGCTTTGTCGTCGAGTTCGATGAGGGGCGCGTGCACTATGAGTACAACGAGGCCGACCAGCTTCAGCTTGCCTATGCGCTGACCGTCCACAAGTCCCAGGGCAGCGAATACCCCGCCGTGGTCCTGGTGATGCACAGCACCCACTACATCATGCTCCGACGCAACCTGCTCTATACTGCACTCACCCGCGCTGAGAGAATGGCTGTCGTCGTCGGCGACAAGAAGGGCCTCGCAACCGCAGTCAAACGCGCCGATGAGATGAAGCGCAACACCCTCCTCCGCCAGCGCCTCACCGGTGAGTTGCCAAATCTCTGAATAGCCTCATTGACTGACATTACATCCCCATGTACAATAGGCATGGTATTGTTTTATTGAGACTGGAGGAAGCACAGTGAACGAGTTGAGAGAAGCAGTCGAAGCTGCGAAGGACTCTCTGGCCCGGGGAAAAGTAGTCAGCGAGCAAGCGCTGGTCTTCGCCGTGATAGTGCCACTCCTCAAGGCCCTGGGGTGGGATTCGCAGAATATCGAGGAGATGTGGCCCGAGTACTCGGCAGGTTCAGGACGCGTTGACTGGGCGCTGTGCGACAAGGGTGAGCCGCGCCTGTTTCTCGAAGTGAAGGCGCCTGACCAGAATCTTTCCTCTCATGAAGAGCAACTGCTTCAATACTCGTTTGCACAAGGCGTTCCTCTATCCGTGCTCACAAATGGGACAGAGTGGTGGTTCTATCTGCCGCTGGAAGAGGGGGCGTGGGATACCAGGAAATTCGCGACACTGGACGTTGCGGATCAGGACACAGATCGCGTCTGCAAGCTTTTTTCACAGTTCCTGCAGAAGGAAGCGGTTTGTAGCGGAACCGCAAGAAAGACGGCGAAGGACCTGTACGATAAGGGCAAAGAAGAAGAGAGGATCAGGCGGGAACTGCCTGGGATAATTCGAAACCTCCTCGTGCGCCCTGCGGAATCCATTGTGGAGGTCTTCCAAACTGAGGCCCAGGCCGAGTTGGGCGTATTGGCGCCCGCTGCTCTTGTTCGCGAAGCGTTGCAGACAAGGCAGCCCCCCGGTCCTCGTGCCCACGACACTGATGCGCAGACCAGAACGACTCGTGGCGGCAATATTGACATTCCGCCATCTCACTCACGGCCGACGTGTTTGGTCATCGGGGAACAGGAAATTCAGATAAAGTACTGGTACGAGTTGCTTGTCGAGTTGGCGAACTGGCTTGCGCGACAGGGCCGTGAACTGCCGGTTGGCGTCAATATGTCGAGCAAGCCTCTGATTACCCGATCAGCTGATGACTTGCATTTGCCGAAAGAACTCAAAGCCGGCGCTTTTATCGAGACGCACGGTACCGTATCGCAGAAATACAAACGGGCCTGGTGGTTACTTGAGCAGGTCGGGCTGCCGCGCGATACGTTTATGGTGCGGTGGGAAGAGCGGTAGAGGGAGGCGTGGCCGAACAGACATCGGCAGACCCCACCAAACGCAAATCGCCAGGCAGCTTCCCTGGCGATTGTGCTTGGCAAAATGGCTCACAGGAGATGGCGTGCTCAGCGCATCTTCTCGCTGGCGCGGTCAACCTTCATCTCTTTGCGGTGCTCCTTCATGTACAGGTATTGCGCGGTGTCCTTGACCGGCTTGCCCAGCTTGCGCCCAAGCTCCACTGCTTTGCTCTGGGCGAAAAAGTCTAATGCCGACATGTCGCCGGCGAGCTTCCACGTATCATACGCGAGCTGGATGTTGCCGGCTTGCTCCGCAAGGTGCCCCTTAACATGCAAGCCCAGCGAACTGTTCGGCTTGGCATTCAGATACTCGTTGATGGCATCCAGAGCGGCCTCGTAATCCCCCTGCTCGGCCAGGTACCACGGCCGCACATACCGCTCCCGAATCGTCAGCGTTGCGCCCTTCGCCGTTTCATCCTGGGGGTCACGCTTCAGGCAGTAATCATATGCGTCGAGTGCTTTGG
>Ga0180431_10003069_pt1 | contig 21759 bp, 25 predicted proteins | sample SS_ome_11_FD_132459 | JGI IMG/M metagenome (GOLD analysis project Ga0180431, IMG submission 132459) | Hypersaline lake sediment archaeal communities from the Salton Sea, California, USA - SS_1_MS_1 metaG | ecosystem: Environmental > Aquatic > Non-marine Saline and Alkaline > Hypersaline >...
GCACCCCGTATTGCAGCCCCTCGAAACTGCGCCCGTAGTACCACCACCGCCCACGGCGGGTCGGCACCGAGAGATCGGTTTCCTTGGTGCGCGACTTGATCTCGTCGAAGATCTCCCGGCGCAACGGCTCCTGGTAGGCCGTCTCCTGCTCGACGTGGGCGTTCTCCGCCTCGAGATGCGCCACCACCTCGGGGTCGGACTTGTCGCGCATCCATTCGTAATGGTCGATGAACAGGTCGTCGTGGTGAATCCGCCGGGTCTCTGCACGCCTGGGCACGGGTGCGGTCACGCGGGAGTTCCGATCCAGTCGGCGAAGCTGAGACCCGAGAGTCTTTCGTAGGCCTCGATATAGCGCTCCCGCGTGGCGATGACCACCTCGTCGGGCAGGGGCGGGGGCGGCAGGTCACCGGCGCGGTCCCAACCGGACTCCGGCCCGGTCAGCCAGTTACGGACGAATTGCTTGTCGAAGCTGGGCTGGACCGCACCCTCGGCGTAGCTGTCGGCGGGCCAGTACCGCGACGAGTCCGGGGTGAACACCTCGTCGGCCAGCAGCAGGGCACCGTCCCGGTCGGCGCCGAACTCGAACTTGGTGTCGGCGATGATGATCCCTCTGCTCAGCGCGTAGCCGGCGGCGGCGGTGTAAGTCCGCAACGTCAACTCCCGCAGTTGCTCGGCGCGGCCCGGCCCCACCAACTCGACGACACGGTCGAAGGCGATGTTCTCATCGTGGTCGCCCTGCGCCGCCTTGGTCGCCGGGGTGAAAAGCGGACGGTCGAACCTGCTGGCCTCGACCAGACCGGCGGGCAGCGTGATCCCGCACACCGAGCCGGTGCGCTGGTAGTCCAGCAGCCCCGATCCGGTGAGGTAGCCGCGGGCGACGCACTCGACCGGCATCATCTGCAATTCGCGGACCAGCACCGCCCGGCCGAGAACCTCTTCGGGAATCCGCGGGTCGTCCGGCGGCCCGGCCAGATGGTTGGGGACTTCGAGGAAGCCGAAGAAGAACACGCTCATGGCGGTCAGGATGCGGCCCTTGTCCGGGATGACCGAGTCGAGAACATGGTCGAAGGCCGAGATGCGGTCGGAGGCCACCAGCAGGAGGTGCTCGGCGTCGACACGGTACAACTCGCGTACCTTGCCGCTGGCCAGATGCCGGTAGTCGGTCAGGGCGGGACGCACGGCGTCAGCCTAGCCGCCGGGGCGGCGGCGACTGTGCTGGGATCGGTGCATGACATCGCGCTTCCTGCCCTACGCGACCACACCCGCGCGGCTGGCCGCACAGTTGGTCAGCGACCTTGTGGTGGCAGCCTGGATCACGGTGTGGGTGCTGGTCGGACTCGCAGTTCACCACGCGGTCGCGGCGATCGCCGGGGTAGGGACCCAGGTCAGCCAGGGCGCCACCGGCATCGCCGACAACCTCGGCTCCGCCGGGGACAGCGCCGACCGCATCCCGCTGGTCGGCGACGCGGTGGCCCGGCCGCTGCGGGCCGCCAGCGAGGCGGCGGTCGATCTGGCCGGGGCCGGTCAGAATCTGAACAGCACCGCCACCTGGCTTGCGGTGCTGTTGGCCGTCGCCGTCGCCGCGCCACCGATCCTGGCGATCGGGATGCCGTGGCTTTTTCTGCGGATCCGGTTCTTCCGTCGCAAGTGGACGGTCATCACGCTGGCCCAGACCCCCGCCGGGGAGCAGCTGCTGGCATTGCGGGCGCTGGCCAACCGCCCCTTGCGCAAACTCACCGAAGTGACCCCCGACCCGGTCGGGGCCTGGCGGCGTCAGGACCCGTTGATCGTCCGCGGGCTGGCCGCGCTGGAGTTGCGGTCGGCGGGGGTGGCCAGGGTCAAGCCGGCCCGTTGAGGCCCGGCGGCCTCACAGGATCTCGGCGGGGGCGTAACCGGCCGCGCCGGGGTTGGCGTCGACCAGCTCTTCGACCTCGGCCACGACCCGGTCGACCTGGCTGCCGGCCGCCCCGGTGAAGGAGCCCCGGTCGGCCAGCGCCGCGTCGAGCGCGGCGCGGTCCAGCGGGAGTCGCGGATCGGCGGCGAGCCGGTCCAGCAGGTCCGGCTCGGCGCCGCGTTCGCGCATGGCCAGTGCGACGGCGACGGCGTGTTCCTTGATCACCTCATGCGCGGCCTCCCGGCCCATACCCGCGCGCACCGCGGCGATCAGGATCTTGGTGGAGGCCAGGAAGGGCAGATAGCGGTCGAGCTCGCGGCCGATGACCGCGGGGTAGGCGCCGAACTCCGCCAGCACCGTCAGGAATGTCTCGGTCTGGCCGTCGATGGCGAAAAAGGCGTCCGGCAGCGCGACCCGGCGCACCACCGAGCAGAAGACGTCACCCTCGTTCCACTGGGCTCCGGCCAGCTCGGCGGCCATCGCCGCGTAGCCGCGCAGCACCACCTGCAGCCCGTTGACCCGTTCGCAGCTGCGGGTGTTCATCTTGTGCGGCATCGCCGACGAGCCGACCTGACCGGGCGCGAAGCCCTCGGTGACCAATTCATGTCCGGCCATGAGGCGAATGGTGTGCGCCAGCGAGGACGGCCCCGCCCCGAGTTGCACCAGTGCCGAGAGCACGTCGTGGTCGAGCGAGCGCGGATAGACCTGCCCCACACTGTCGAGCACCCGGGCGAATCCGAGGTGGTCGGCCACCCGGCGCTCCAGCTCGGCCAGCCGCCCGGCATCACCCTCGAAGAGGTCGAGCATGTCCTGCGCGGTACCCATCGGGCCCTTGATGCCGCGCAGCGGGTAGCGGGCCGTCAGCTCGCGGACCCGGGACAGCGCGATCAAGGTCTCCTCGGCGGCAGAGGCGAATCGCTTGCCCAGCGTGGTGGCCTGGGCGGCGACGTTGTGGCTGCGGCCGGCCATCACCAGATCCCGGTACCCGACCGCCCGCTCAGCCAGTCGGGCCGCCACCGCCACGCCACGGTCGTGCACCAGCCGCAGCGACCGCAGAATCTGCAGCTGCTCGACGTTCTCGGTCAGGTCTCGGCTGGTCATGCCCTTGTGCACCTGCTGATGGCCGGCCAGCGCATTGAACTCCTCGATGCGGGCCTTGACGTCATGACGCAACCGCCGCTCCCGGTCGGCGATCGAGTCGAGGTCGACCTGTTCGAGCACCATCTGGTAGTCGGCCAGCGCCGCGCCGGGGACGTCGACCCCCATTTCGCGCTGTGCGCGCAGCACGGCCAGCCACAGCCGGCGTTCGGCGACCACCTTGGCCCGCGGGGACCAGATGTCGACCATCTCCGCGCTGGCGTACCGGCTGGCCAGCACGTTCGGGATGGCGGTTCTGGAGGTCACGAGAGCACAGCTTACGGTTCTGGGCATGCACTTCGTCGGTGTCGACCTCGCCTGGGGTGAGCGCAACCCGACGGGGGTCGCGGTACTCGACGAGCAGGGATCACTGGTTCACGTGGCCGCGGCCGGCGTTGACGAGGAGGTGCTGGCCCAGTTGCGCCCCTATGTCGGCGGCGACTGCGTCGTGGCGGTCGACGCCCCACTGGTGGTCACCAACGGTTCGGGCAACCGGCCCTGCGAGGCGGCGCTCAACCGGGATTTCCGTCGCTTCGACGCCGGCACCCACCCGGCCAACACCGGACTGGCCTGGTTTGCCGGCGGCGGCCGCGGCGCCAGGCTCTGCCGCGCCCTGGAACTCGACCTGGACCCGTCGGGAGACTCGCCGCGCCGGGCTCTCGAGGTCTATCCGCACGCGGCCAGCGTGGTGCTGTTCGGCTTGCAACGCACCCTGAAGTACAAGAACAAGCCGGGCCGGGACCTCGCGCTCCTGCGCGCCGAGTTGTTGCGGCTGATGGGTTTCGTGGCGGAGTTGCGATCGGCCAGTCCCGCCCTCGACGTCGGGGCGCACCCCGGGTGGTCGGAGCTTCTCGCGACGGTGCGCGGCGCGACCCGCAAGGCCCAGCTGCGACGGGCCGAGGATCCCGTCGACGCCGTGCTGTGCGCCTACCTCGCCCGTTACGCGGCCCTGCGCCCGGATGACGTCACCGTCTACGGCGACACCCGCACCGGTTGCATCGTCACACCCTCCCTGAACCGCCGTTAGGGACGCGCCCGCACAGCCGCGCGTCTCGACGACGTCAGGGCCAGGAGTCCGAGGTGCCGGTCATCGCGCTGACCGCGGTGAGGAACTGCCGCACCGTGGCCTGGTTCTCGTGTCGCTGCCAGCCGAAGGTGGTCGGGCGCTGGGCGCGGTCGTGCCAGAAGTGCCCAGGCCTCGAGGCCGGGCGGGTCGCCACCAGCCACACCGCGGTGTCCGCCCCGTCGGCCAGGCCACGCAGCAGCGGCTTGGTGACGACCCTGAACCGCGGCAGGTACTCGGCCACCCCGGGGGTGTCCACCCAACCCGGGTGCATGCTCTCCACTTTGATGCCGGTGCCGGCCAGCCGCCGCGCCCAGGCGTCGGCCAGCACAACCTGCATCCTCTTGGTGCGCGCGTAGGCGCGGACCCCGTTGTAGTCGTTGCGGTACTCGAGGTCGTCGACCACCAACGGCGAGCTGTACATGCCGCCCGAGGAGACGAACACCACCGACGCGCCCCGCGCCGCCTTCAGCAGCGGTAGCAGCCGTTCGGTCATCAGATGCGGACCCAGGACGTGGGTGGCCAGCTGCAGCTCGTGACCCTGCGGGGTGACCGAGCGATGCTTGGGCATCAGGCCGGCGTTGTGCACCAGTCCGTCGAGAGCCGGAACGCGGGCGGCGAACTCCCCGGCCCAGGCGGACACCGCATCCAGGTCGGAGACGTCGCACACCTCGCCGACGATCTGCGCGCCGGGCACCTGCTCGCTCAACTCGGCCGCGCACCGACGCACCTTGTCGGGGTCTCGACCCAGCAGGTGGACCGTCGCCCCGAGGTCGGCGAAGGCGCGGGCCATCGCCAGGCCTATCCCGGCGGTGGCCCCGGTCACCAACACCCGTTTCCCGACCAGCGCGCCGGGTTCGGGGTCGGCCGGCCACCACAGCCGGCGCAGCCCGGAGCCGATCCTGGTGTAGCCGAGCACCACGGCCCGGTCCATCGCGCCGTCCAGCAGACCGGTGACCGGACGGCCGACCGAGGGTATGGCGGGCATCACAGGCGGTTGTCGATCGGGGCTAGTACGTCAATCACATCCACCAGAGTGGCACGGGCGGTGTCCCGGGGCGCGCCCTCGTCGGAGACCAGCGCCGCCACCACCGCACCGTCGACCGCGGCGACCAGCGCGGTGATCATGTCGACCCGCGCGCATCGGCCGGACCGGGCGACCGCCTCGATGACGGCGTCGATCCGCTGCTGAAGCAACCGCCGTTCGACCCCGCGCAGGGCGGGGTGGCGTGCACAGGCGATGTACCGCTCGTAGCGGGAGATCAGCTGCTCGCTGGTCTTCTCGCCGGCCAGCAGTTCGAGCAGCAGGTTCGCGGTGGCCCCGGTGGACCGCCGCCGTCGCGGCAGGCCGGACAACCGGGCTTGGAGCTCGGCGGCTTCGGCGGTACCGATGTGCTCCACGGCGCTCTCGATCAACTCCTCCAGCGAGGCGAAGTAGTAGGTCGTCGACGCCAGCGGCAGCCCGGCACGACGGGCCACGGCCCGATGCCGGACCGCCTCGAAGCCCCCTTCGCACAGCAACGCAGCGGCTGCGCTGACCAGCGCGTGCCGTCGAATCTCCCCCTTGCGTGTCACCGCTGCGGTCACCGGTGCAATGCTGCCAGCCTCGCGCGTCGCCGGATCCCGGTTTGACCCACAAAGTGCCTGTTTGCCGGGGCGCGCCGGGTGGGGGCAGGATTGCGCAGTGCCCCAACTGAACGGGCCCCAACCGAACGGGCCCCACCTGAACGGGCCCCACCTGAACGGGCCCCACCTGAACCGCCGCCGCCTGCTCGGCGGCGTCGGGGCGGCGGCTCTCGGCGTGGCGCTGACGGGCCGGACGGCCTTCGCCGAGCCGGCGGCCGGAGCCGCCGCGCCCACCGTGCGGTCCGGAACGTTCGTCTCCACCGCGCGGGGCGGAGCGCCGACCGGTTGGGCGATCGCCCGCCCGGCCGGGCAGAACGCACCGCTGCGCCCCCTGATCGCCCTTCATGGCAAGGGCGGTGACTCGACGACGGTGATCGCCGGCGGCGTGCAACGGATCCTCAGCGAGGCGGCCGCGGCCGGATGCCCCCCATTCGCCGTTGCCGCTGTCGACGGCGGTGGATCCTATTGGCATGCAAGGGCTTCCGGTGAGGATTCCGGGTCAATGGTGCTTACCGAGTTCCTCCCACTGCTCGCCGCAGAAGGCCTGGACACCTCGCGGGTCGGTTTCATCGGGTGGTCGATGGGCGGATACGGCGCGCTGTTGGCGGGCGCCCGGCTCGGACCCGCCCGCACCGCCGCCATCTGTGCGGTCAGCCCCGCCCTGTGGTCGTCACCCGCGGCCGCGGCTCCCGGCGCGTTCGACAGCGCCGCCGACTTCGCCGCGAACAGTGTGCTCGGCCTGCCCGGGCTCGCGGAGATCCCGATCCGGATCGACTGCGGTGAGGACGATCCTTTCGCCACTGACACCCGGCGAGTCATCGCCGAGCTGCCGGTTCCGCCCGCGGGCGGGTTCTCCCCCGGCGGGCACGACGCGCAGTACTGGGGCGCGATGCTGCCGGGCGAACTGTCCTGGCTGGCGCCGTTGCTGACCGCCTGATTCGTTGCGGCGCACGCTCACAACGTGATTCGGTCCTCGGCCGCGGCCAGGGCGATGTCGCGGCGGAAATGGCCGCCGGGAAGGTCGATCCCCTCAAGCACCCGGTAGGCCTCGTCGCGTGCGGCGGCCAGGTCCGGTCCGGTTCCGACCACCGACAGCACCCGCCCACCCGCTGACACCACAGCCCCGTCATCCCGCCGCGCGGTACCGGCGTGCAGGACGCCTTCCGCACCAGCCCCGCCGATGACATCTCCCAGCCGCGGCCGGCCCGGGTAGTTCTCCGCGGCCATCACCACCGTGACCGCGGCGCCGTTGGACCACTGCAGCGCCGGGAACTGCGCCAGGCGGCCGGTCGCCGTCGCGTGCATCAACTGGCCCAGCGGGGACGTCAGCAGCGCGAGTACCGCCTGGGTCTCCGGATCGCCGAAGCGGCAGTTGAACTCGACCACCGCGGGGCCGGCGGGCGTCATCGCCAGCCCGGCGTAGAGCAGCCCGGAGTAGGGGCAGCCCCGGGCCACCAGTTCGGCCGCCACCGGGGCCACGACGTCCTCGACGATCGACGCGCGCAGCCGCTCGGGAAGCCACGGCAGCGGTGCGTAAGCGCCCATTCCGCCGGTATTGGGTCCAGCGTCACCGTCGGCGACACGCTTGAAGTCCTGCGCCGGCAGGAGCGGAACCACCGTCTCCCCGTCGACCAGGCAGAACAGCGACACCTCCGGGCCCTCCAGGTAGGACTCGAGCAGCACCGGGTGCCCCGCCTCGAGCAGGGTGGCGGCGTGCGCGCGCGCGACGTCGCGGTCGTCGGTGACCACCACTCCCTTGCCGGCCGCCAACCCGTCGTCTTTGACCACCCAGCAGCGCTGGCCGGCCGGGGGACCGAACCGGTTCAGGGCGGCGTCGAGCTCGGCGGGGTTGTCCACGGTCTGCGCCGACGCGGTGCGCACGCCGGCCGCGGCCATCACCTCCTTGGCGAACGCCTTGGATCCCTCGATCCGCGCGGCGTCGCCCGACGGCCCGAAGCAGGCGATGCCCGCCGACCGCACGGCGTCGGCGACGCCGAGCACCAGCGGAAGTTCCGGTCCGACCACGACCAGGTCGGCGCGGACCCGCTTGGCCAGCGCGACGACGTCGTCCGGTGAGGTGACGTCGAGGTCGTACTGATCGGCCACCGCGGCGGTTCCGGCATTGCCGGGCGCGACCGCGAGGTAGTCGACGTCGGGGTCCCTGCCCAAGGCCACCAGCAGGGCGTGCTCGCGGGCACCGGATCCGATCACGAGAACTCGCACGGGGACCAACCCTAATCGACCGGTGGCCGTTCTCAGCCGGGGTTCTCCGCGGCCTTCTGCGCCAGCACCTTCTCCACGACGTTGTTGAACCGGGAGCCGAGCGGGAAGCCCACGTAGTGGGTGATGAAGATCGCCATCTCCCGCAGCTCCGCAGCGGTCATCTCCTGGTTCTGCACAGCGGCGCCGACCTGGATCTCGGCCAGATCGGCGAGCCCGAGCGCGGTCACCACCGACAGGGTCATGATCCTCTTGTCCCGCATCGACAGGCCGGGCCTGCTCCAGATGTCGGCGAAGAGGTGGTCGGCGGTCAGCGCGAAGAAGTCGCCCGGCAGGTCGGGCATATCCCAGCCGTAGACCTCGTTCATCTTCGCCAGCCCCCTGCGGCGGCGCTCGTCCATGTTGACTCCTGACTCCTGTTCGCGCCCGGTTCTATTCCGGCTCAGCGGTTCTGGGATGGGGGACACCCAGGGCGGCGGCCAGGCCGCGCAGCGCCTCTTCGGCCAGCGGCAGTTCGGTGCCGGTCCGCTCGCCCAGCGCCAGCGCGAGCCGGAGGTCCTTCTCCCCCAGATCACGGGTATGGGTGAAACTGTCATACAACCAGTGTCCGGGTTCGATTTCGGACATGTTGTCGCGCACCATGATCGCCCCCGGTCCGCCGGTCAGCGCATCGGTGTGGCGAACCACCCGGCCCAAGGCCTGCAGATCGAGTCCGGCCCGCTCGGCCAGCGTCATCGCCTCGCAGGCGGCCGCGAAACCGACGAAGGTCACCATGTTGCGGGCCAGCTTCATCCGGGTCCCGTCTCCGGGCTCGCCGGCGTGGACCACCAGCGCGGCCCACTGCTTGAACACCGGCTTCACCCGCTCGTAGACCGCGCGGGGCGCCCCAACCATGGTCGCCAGCCGGCCCTCGGCCGCCGCCGCCGGGCCACCGCTGACCGGGGCGTCGATGACGTGGACGCCGTGCGGGGCGAACTCCTGGGCCAGTTCACGTGCCGTGCTGTCGCTGATCGTGGAGTGGATGGCGATGACCGTCCCCGGCGCGGCATGGCGGCCGATGCCGTCGGGTCCGGCCACCACCTCCCGGACCTGCTCGTCGTCCAGTACGGCGACGCCGATGACGTCGGCGGCGGCCACCTCGCCGGCACCCGCCGCAAGCCGGGCCCCGGCCGCGCCCAGTGGCGTCATCGCGTCGGCCCGCCGGTCGTAGACGATCAGCCCGCCCGGCCAGCCGGCCAGCCGCGTCGCCATCGGCCCGCCCATCGCGCCCAGGCCGACGTGACCCAGCAGCACATCATTTGACCCAGCGTTCACCCTGCGCTCCTCTTACGATCTGATGATCTGGCCGCCATCGACATTGAAAATCTGACCGGTGATCCACCGTGCCTGGTCGGAGAGCAGGAACAGGCACATCCCGACCAGGTCCTCGGGCTGCCCCATCCGGCTCAGCGGTATGCCCTTGACGATGTCGGCGACCATCTCCTGCGGAGTGGTGGTGCGGTTGGCCTCGGTGTCGATCGGGCCCGGTGCGATCGCGTTGATCCGAATGTTCATCCCGCCCAGCTCCCGGGAAAGCTGCTGGGTGAGGCCGTTGACACCGGCCTTGGCCAATCCGTAGTAGTTCGCGTACATCCACGCCGCCGTCGAGGACTGGTTGACGATGGCGCCGCCGCCGCGCCGGGCCATCTTCTCGTACACAGCCCTGGTGCACACCAGGGCGCCATCAAGGTTCACGCTCATGAACTTCTTGTAGTAGTCCCAGTCCACGGTGATCAGGAAGTCCAGCCTCATACCGCCGAAGATGGCCGCGTTGTTGACCAGGTAGTCGATCCCGCCGAACTCGGCCACGGCCCGCTCAGCCATGGCGCGGGCAGAGTCGGGATCGGCCACGTCCACCGGGACGGCGATCGCGCGGGCTCCGTCGGCCTTGATCCCGGCCGCACCCGCTCGGCGCCTTCGGTGTTGATGTCGGCGACGACCACCGCGGCGCCGGCCCGGGCCAGGGCCTCGGCGTAGGCCGCACCGATCCCGCCGCCCGCGCCGGTGACGATGGCCACCTTTCCGGTGAACTCGCCGTCGAACTGGACCATGTGACGTCTCCCCGTCAGACCGCTGTCGCGATCGCTTTCATCTCGAGGTACTCCTCGAAGCCGGCCACGCCCATCTCGCGTCCGAAACCGGACTGTTTGTAACCGCCGAAGGGCATGTCGGCGGAGTACCACACGCCCCCGTTGACGTTGACCGTACCCACCCGCAACCGGTCCGCCGCCGAGGCCGCCCGGTGCGGGTCCGTGCCGAAGACCGTCGCGGACAGTCCGTAGGGGGAATCGTTGGCGATGCGCACGGCGTCGTCGTCACCGTCATGGGCGATGACGGTGAGCACCGGGCCGAAGATCTCCTCGCGCGCCACACGTGACTCGTTGGTCAGGCCGGCCACCACGGTGGGCTCGATATAGAAGCCGCGCTCATGCTCGGCGGGCCGTCCGCCCCCACAGGCGAACCTGCCCCCCTCGGCGATCGCGAGGTCGAGATAGGACTGCACCCGGTCGCGGTGGCGTTCGGAGATCAGCGGCCCGCAGATCGTCGCCGGATCGGCCGGATCGCCAGGCCGGATGCCCGACACGGTCGCGGCGACGGCCTCCACCGCCTCGTCGTAGCGATTCCGCGGCACCAGCAACCGGGTGGTGATCGCGCAACCCTGTCCGGCGTGCACGCAGACGGTGAAACCGGCCATCGCGGCGGCCGCGGCCAGATCGGCGTCATCGAGCACCAGGAACGCCGACTTGCCACCCAACTCCAGGAACACCTTCTTGACGGTGTTCGCGCCGGCGGCCATCACCGTGCGTCCGGTCGCGGTCGACCCGGTGAACGAGACCATGTCGACGCGGGAATCACTGGTCAGCATCGCGCCCACCGCCTGATCACTGGAGGTCACGATGTTGAGAACTCCGGGTGGAATATCGGTGCACTCGGCGGCCAGTTCACCGAGAATTGCAGCGCACCAGGGGGTTTCCGGAGCCGGTTTGAGCACGACGGTATTCCCGGCCGCCAGCGCCGGGCCGATCTTGGCCAGATTGATCTGGTGCGGGAAGTTCCACGGCGTGATCGCGCCCACCACTCCGATCGGTTCCCGGACCAGACTCCGGCGGGTGGGGATGCCCATCGGCCGGGCCAGACCGAGATCGGTTCGCCACGAATAGCTCTCGGCGGTGTCGGCGGCGAAATCCAGGTCCGCCACCGGACCCTCCAGTTGGGCTGCGGAGGTGAGCATTCGAGGAGCGCCCACCTCGTCGATGGTGATCTGGCGCAACTGCTCGACGTGATCGCGCATCGCATCGCGCAACTGACGGACGCAGCGCACCCGCAAGCCGGTGTCGCTGGACCACAGGCCCGCGTCGAAAGCCCGGCGGGCGGCGTCGATGGCGCGGCCCATGTCCTCGGTGTCGGCGTCGGCAGCGGTTCCCAGCACCTCCTCGGTCGCCGGGTTGACGGTCTCGAACCGGCCCGCGCGGCCCGCGCCGAACTCGCCGTCGATGAAGAGGTCGCTGTTGCGCTCGGCTGCTATCGCCATCCGGGACTCCCACCTGCGGCAAATGGACACCTGTCCGGAAGATCTCGGTCGGACGATAGCCTCAGGCCACCGCCGGCCGCAAGCCCCCTTCTCGTAATAGTCCTTCGGATAGCGCTTTTCGCCCGCTCTTGCACCGGTGCGGCGTACGGAAGTACGGTGGACATGTGTCCGACACTGGGGCCGTGAAAGCTCTGCGGGAGAGTTCGGCCAGGCGGCCGCGCCAGCAGGGGACGGCCAGCCGGCTCGTCGATGCGGCCCTGGACGTGCTGCGGCACTCGTCCCACGCGGACCTGACGGTTCGGGGGGTCGCGGCCCGGGCCGAGGTCGCTCCGGCGACCGCGTACACCTACTTCTCGTCGAAGAACCATCTGGTCGCCGAGGTGTACCTGCATCTGGTGCGCCAGGTGCCCTACCACACCGACGTCAACGAGACCCGGCTCCACCGCGTGCAACAGACGTTGCGAAGTCTGGCTCTGATGGTCGCCGACGAGCCCGAGTTGGCCGCGGCGTGCACCATCGCGCTGCTGAGCAACGACGCCGGTGTGCCGGCGGTCCGGGACCAGGTCGGGTCTGAGATCCACAAGCGGATCAAGTCCGCGCTCGGCCCCGGCCCCGACGGCGGAACTGTGTCGGCTCTGGAGATGAGTTATTTCGGGGCGCTGGTCCAGGCCGGCAGCGGCGCCTTCACCTACCGGCAGATCGCCGACCGGCTCGGCTATGTCGCGGGACTGGTCCTGGACGGTGACCGGTGAGTTCGGAGACCGTCGGCCTGATGCTCGACCCCTACAGCTACGCCTTCCACGCCGACCCCTATCCGTACTACCGGCGGCTGCGTGAGGAGGCGCCGCTGTACCGCAATGACGAACTGGACTTCTGGGCCCTGACCCGCCACGCCGACGTCCACCGGGGCTTCCGCAACAGCACCGAGCTGTCCAACAGGCTCGGCGTGGCGCTGGATCCGATATCCCGGACGCCGGAGGCCTACCGGACCATGTCGTTCCTGGCGATGGACGATCCCGGGCACCTGCGGCTGCGGACCCTGGTGTCCAAGGGGTTCACCCCCCGACGTATCCGCGAACTCGAGCCGCGCGTCCTGCAATTGACGACCGAGCATCTCGACACCGCGCTGCGGCGCGACGATATCGACTACATCACCGACTTCGCCGGCAAGCTGCCGATGGACGTGATCTCCGAACTCGTCGGGGTGCCCCGCGAGGACCGTCAGTATCTGCGCGGCCTGGCCGATGCGGTGATGCACCGGGAGGAAGGCCTGACCGACGTGCCGGAATCGGCACTGACGGCGGCGATGGAGTTGATGGTCTACTACGCCGACATGGTCAGGCGGCGCCGCCGGAATCCCGCCGAGGACCTGACCAGCGCGCTGCTGAACGCCGAGATCGACGGGGACCGTCTCGGCGACGACGAGATCATGGCCTTCCTGTTTCTCATGGTGGTCGCCGGCAACGAGACCACCACGAAACTGCTCGGCAACGCCGTCTACTGGGCCGGGGCCAATCCCGCCCAACTCGCCGCGGTGTATGACGATCCCGCGCGGGTCACGCAGTGGGTGGAGGAGACCCTGCGCTACGACACCTCCAGCCAGATCCTGGCCCGGCTGGTCGTGGCCGACGTCGAGTTCCACGGCACCACCCTTCACGAGGGGGACACACTGCTGCTGCTGCCCGGGTCGGCCCACCGCGACGAGCGGGTCTTCGACGATCCCGACGCCTACCGCATCGGCCGGGAGATCGGCTCCCGCCTGCTCAGCTTCGGCAGCGGCTCCCACTTTTGCCTCGGAGCCCACCTGGCCCGGATGGAAGCGCGCATAGCGCTGACTGAGATGATTTTGCGGACAACGGGTTTCGAGGTCGACGCCGACAACTCCGTGCGGGTGCACTCCAGCAGCGTGCGCGGTTTCGCCAGTCTGCCCATCACCGTGCGGAGAGCGTGATGCCCCGCTTCGAGCCCCACCCGGATCGCCGGCCCGTCCTCGTCGCTGGGGCCTCCTCGGGGATCGGAGCCGCCACCGCCGCCGAGCTTGCCGCCCGCGGATTCCCGGTGGCACTCGCCGCGCGGAGGGTGGACATGTGCGCTGAACTGGCCGAACGTATCCGCGCCCACGGGGGTGAGGCCGTCGCGCTGCCGCTCGACGTCACCGATGCCGATTCGGTCACCGGCTGCGTGCGCCGCGCCACCGAGGAACTCGGGGACATCGAGGTGCTCGTCGCCGGGGCGGGCGACACTTTCTTCGGCCGGCTCCACGAGACCGGCAGCGAGGAGTTCGCCGCCCAGATCCAGATCCACCTCGTCGGCGCCAACCGGCTCGCCACCGCGGTGCTGCCCGGGATGGTGCAGCGGCGGCGCGGCGACGTGATCTTCGTCGGCTCCGACGTCGCGTTGCGCCAGCGGCCGCACATGGGCGCCTACGGCGCGGCCAAGGCCGGATTGGTGGCGATGGTGACCAACCTGCAGATGGAATTGGAGGGCACCGGGGTGCGGGCCTCGATCGTCCACCCCGGACCGACGCAGACCTCGATGGGCTGGGGCCTTCCGCCGGAGGCGATCTCCGCGGCCCTGGCGGACTGGGCGAAGTGGGGGCAGGCCCGCCACTCGTATTTTCTGCGCGCCGGCGACCTGGCCCGAGCGATCGCCTTCGTCGCCGAGACCCCACGCGGCGGATTCGTCGCCTCGATGGAACTGCAACCCGAGGCACCGCTGGACGGCGGTTCCGCCGAACGCGCACAACTGCGATATCCGGAGGGACCATGACCGCGCTGACCGATGTGCAACGGGTCTCCGGCGGGGACGGCGAACACGGGCATCTCGAGGAGTTCCGCACCGACCCGATCGGCCTGATGCGCCGGGTGCGCCGGGAGTGCGGCGATGTCGGCTATTTCCAGCTGGCCGGCAAGAAGGTGGTACTGCTCACCGGTGCTGAGGCGAACGAATTCTTCTTCCGTGCCGACGATTCCGATTTCGACCAGGCTGAGGCCTACCCGTTCATGACGCCGATCTTCGGCAAGGGCGTGGTGTTCGACGCCAGCCCCGAGCGGCGCAAGGAGATGCTGCACAACTCGGCACTGCGCGGCGAGCACATGAAGAGCCATGCCGCCACCATCGAACGCGAGGTCCGCCGGATGGTCTCGGACTGGGGCGATTCCGGCGAGGTCGACCTGCTGGACTTCTTCGCCGAGCTGACCATCTATACCTCGACGGCATGCCTGATCGGGCGCAAGTTCCGCGAGCAGGTCGACGCCCGCTTCGCCGAGTACTACCACCAGCTCGAACGTGGCACCGACCCGCTGTGTTACGTCGACCCCTACCTGCCGATCGAGAGTTTCCAGGTGCGCGACAAGGCCCGCGCGGCGCTGGTCGGCCTGGTCAGCCGGATCATGGACGGCAGGATCGCCGAACCGCCGGCCGACAAGTCCGATCGCGACATGCTGGACGTCCTGGTGTCCATCACCGACGACGACGGCAACCTCCGGTTCAGCGCCGACGAGATCACCGGGATGTTCATCTCGCTGATGTTCGCCGGCCACCACACCAGCTCCGGAACCTCGGCCTGGACCCTGATCGAACTGATGCGCCACCCCGACATCAACGCCGAGGTGACCGCCGAACTCGATGAGCTCTACGCCGACGGCCAGGAGGTGAGCTTCCACGCGCTACGGCAGATCCCGAAGCTGGAGAACGTCATCAAGGAGACCCTCCGACTGCACCCTCCGCTGATCATTCTCATGCGGGTGGCCAAGGGCGAGTTCGAGGTCCAGGGACATCCGATCCATGACGGTGACTTCGTCGCGACCTCACCGGCGGTGTCGAACCGGATCGCGGAGGACTTCCCCGGCCCGGACGCCTTCGACCCCGACCGCTACAACGCGCCCCGGGAGGAGGATGTCCTGCACCGGTGGACCTGGATCCCATTCGGGGCCGGCCGGCACCGCTGCGTCGGTGCGGCATTCGGCACCATGCAGATCAAGGCCATCTTCTCGGTCCTGCTGCGGGAGTATGAGTTCGAGATGACCCAGCCGCCGGAGAGCTACCGCAACGACCATTCCAAGATGGTCGTCCAACTCGCCCGGCCGGCACGAGTCCGATACCGCAAACGGAAGACCTAGGGAGATCGGATGGCCGGCTACCGCATCGAGGTCGACCTCGACCTGTGCCAGGGCCACGCCATGTGCGAGCTGGAGTCTCCCGACTACTTCCGGGTGCCCAAACGCGGCACCGTGGAGATCCTCGACACCGAGCCACCCGACGGTGCGCGTGCCGAGATCCAGCGGGCGGTCGAGAGCTGCCCGACCCGGGCCCTGATCGTCATCGAGAAAGAGGACTGAGGAATGGTCGCTCTACCCCGCGAGCAACTCGAGGATTTCGTGCAGCGCTGGCTGGCGGCCAACAACGAGGCCGAGCGCCGGGGTGACTGGACCCCACTGGCGGAGTTCTACGCCGAGGATGCCACCTACGGCTGGAACATCGGTCCGAAGGAGGACGTCATGTGCATCGGCAAGTCCGAGATCCGCGAGATCGCCCTCGGGCTGGAGATGGCCGGGTTGGACGGCTGGACCTACCCCTACCAGCGGGTGCTCATCGACGAGAAGATCGGCGAAGTGGTCGGCTTCTGGAAGCAGGTGGCCGCCGACCCCGACGATCCGGACCGTGGCTCCTATGAGATCCACGGCATCGGGGGAAGCTGGTTCCGGCTCGACGCCGCGGGGCTCATCGAGTGGCAGCGCGACTTCTTCGACTTCGGCCACGTGCAGAAGCTGTACCTCGAACTCATCGAGCAGGGAAAACTCTCGGCGGGCATGCAGGCGCGGATCCAGCGCAGTCTGGCCGGGGAGAAGCTTCCCGGCTACTACCCGCTCGGGCAGACGCCCGTCCCGATCTGGTGACTTGACACCCGTCAGGTTCTAGGATCGGTAGGACGTTCTCGATCGGCCACTCAGTCAGGCGGAGGTTTGCAGTGAAGACAAAAGGCGCTCTCATCTGGGAGTTCAACCAGCCTTGGTCGATCGAGGAGATCGAGATCGGCGATCCGGCCAAAAACGAGGTCAAGGTCCAGATGGAGGCCTCGGGCATGTGCCATTCCGACCACCACCTGGTGACCGGCGGCATCCCGATGATGGGCTTCCCGGTGCTCGGCGGCCATGAGGGCGCCGGCGTCGTCGTCGAGGTCGGCGAGGGGGTTGAGGGCGTAGCGGTCGGCGACCACGTAGTGATGTCGTTCATCCCGTCCTGCGGGAAATGCCCGTCCTGTCAGGCCGGGCTGCGCAATCTGTGCGACCTCGGGGCGGGCCTGCTCGGCGGCGTCGCGATCTCCGACGGCACCCACCGCATCCACGCCAAAGGCCAACCGGTGTTCCCGATGACCCTGCTGGGCACCTTCTCGCCCTACATGGTGGTGCACGAGTCCTCGGTGGTGAAGATCGACCCGTCCATCCCCTTCGAGGTGGCCTGCCTGGTCGGCTGCGGCGTCACCACGGGGTGGGGTTCGGCCACCCACACCGCGCAGATCAAACCCGGCGAGGACGTCGCCATCGTCGGCGTCGGCGGGGTGGGCATGTCGGCGTTGCAGGGCGCGGTGGTCTCCGGCGCGCGCCACGTCTTCGTGATCGAACCGGTCGAGTGGAAGCGCGACGCGGCTCTGAAGTTCGGCGCCACCCACGTTTATCCCGACATCGAGACCGCGCTGATGGGCATCGCGGAGGTCACCCAGGGCTTCATGGCCAAGAAGGTGATCGTCACCGTCGGCGAGGTGCACGGAGCCGACGTGGACAACTACATGAACATCACCTCCAAGTCCGGGACCTGTGTGATGACGGCCATCGGCAGCATGCTCGACACCAACATCACGCTCAACCTGGCGATGCTGACCCTGATGCAGAAGAACCTGCAGGGCACCATCTTCGGTGGCGGCAACCCGTACTTCGACATCCCCCAGCTGCTCTCGATGTACAAGGCCGGGAAGCTCAACCTCGACGACATGATCACCCGCCAGTACCGACTCGAGCAGATCAACGAGGGCTACCAGGACATGTTGGAGGGCAAGAACATCCGAGGCGTCATCCGCTACACCGACGATGACCGCTGAGCCCGCCATGTCACCCGAGACCGCGGACACCGCAACGGAGATCAGCCCAGCGATGGCCGCATCGACGGCGTCATGGCGGTGCGTGCAGTCCCACGACCGCCAGGGCTGGCTGGCCCTGATGGCTGACGATGTGGTGATCGAGGATCCGATCGGTCCGTCGATCACCAACCCGGACGGGTCCGGTGTGCGGGGGAAGGACGCTGTCGCGGGGTTCTATGACACCAACATCGCCGCCAACAAGCTGCGGGTGACCTGCGAGGAGACCTTCCCGTCCAGTTCGCCCAACGAGATCGCCCACATCCTGGTTTTGCGCAGCGAGTTCGAGGGCGGTGTTACCAGCACGGTCCGCGGGGTGTTCTGCTACCGCGTCAACGACGCCGGCCTCATCACCAACATGCGCGGGTACTGGAACCTGGAGGGGATGAAGTTCGGGCAGCCGGGCTGACCGCGGCCGGCATGCCGAAGCCTCGGCGGCCGTTGCGGTCACTCGATCGCCGCGCAACGAGGTGGCCCTAAGCTGAAGCGATGGCGTCGGTCTTCACCAGGATCATCAACCGCGAACTGCCGGGCCGGTTCGTGTACGAAGACGACCTCGGCGAGGAAGGGGTGGTCGCCTTCCTGACGATCGAGCCGATGACCCAGGGGCACACCCTGATCGTGCCGCGGGCGGAGGTGGACAACTGGCAGAACGTGGATCCGGCGTTGTTCGGCAGAGTGATGGACGTCGCCCAACGCGTCGGCCGGGCGGTGTGCGCGGCCTTCGGCGCCGAACGGGCCGGCATGATCATCGCCGGCTTGGAGGTGCCGCATCTGCACGTGCACGTGTTCCCGGCCTACAACCTGACCGACTTCGGATTCGCCAACGTCGATCGCAATCCCACGCCCGAGTCTCTCGACGAGGCACAAGCCAAGATCATTGCGGCGATTGCGGACCAGGACTGACCCGGTTTGGCTCTACACTGATGCCCATGGATCGGTGCCCATGGACCTGACGAAAGCCCTGATCAACGCGGCGATCACGCCCGTACGGGTTGGCCTGGCCGCCGCCGACGCGGGGCTGGCGGTCGCCGAGGCTGCGGTCGGCATCACCAAGCGCGGCCTCGGTGACGCCGACGCCCCGTCGGCCAGCGACTCGGTGGCCCATCTGCTGGGCCTCGACGAGACGCTCGAGCGGGCCAACAGGTTCGCCGCCCTGATCGAGGAGGACGCCCCTCTGGGCCGGGCCCTGGCGCCGGACGGTCCGGTGGATCGCCTGATGCGTCCCGGTGGGCTGATCGATCGGCTCACCGCCCCCGACGGTGTCCTGGAGCGACTCACCGCCGAGGGCGGCGGGGTGGACCGTGCGCTCTCTCCCGGCGGGCTGGTCGACCAACTGCTCGACGAGAACGGTTTGGTGGAGCGTCTGCTCGCCGAGGACGGCCTGGCCGACCGACTGCTCGCCGAGGGTGGTGTGATCGAGAGGCTGACCGCGCCGGACGGACCGATCGAGCAACTGACCGTGGTGACCGACTCACTGAATCGTCTGGCCCCGGGCATGGAGGCGCTCACCCCCACGGTGGAGGCGCTGCGCGAGGCGGTGATCGCGATGACCCGGGTCGTCGATCCCCTGAGCAACATCGCGGAACGGATTCCGCTGCCCGGCCGCCGCATGTGGCCGTTCCGCGACGACGACGAGTGACCGGTTAGGCTGCCGGGGCGGGCTGGCGCGTGCGCCTGCCCCCCGCCTCCTTAGCTCAGTGGTAGAGCACTCGCCTTGTAAGCGAAAGGTCGTCGGTTCAATCCCGACAGGGGGCTCCGGGCCGCGGTGGCCCGGCATCAGCGATTCAGCCCTGACCGGGGAGGCGCTCGCCGAAGGAGGGTCGGCGCATCTGCTGGTGCCCGTGGACCCCTTCGGCGTAGGCGGTCTCGGCGTGCTGGGCGAAGTCGATACCGCCGGCCTCGTCATCGGGGCTGAGCCGGAAGCCCATCGTCGCGTCGATCAACCGGGCCAGGGCGTAGGAGACCGCGAAGGCGTACAGGGCGACGACGACGGCTGCCAGGGCCTGCTTGCCGAGTTGCGCCAGTCCTCCACCGTAGAGAAGGCCGCGGGTCCCACCGGTCATCACGGCGTTGGCGAGCAGTCCGATCAACAGCACCCCCACCACGCCACCGACGAAGTGCACGCCGACGACGTCAAGCGAGTCGTCGTAGTTGAGCCGGAACTTCAGCCCGATCGCGAAGGAACACACGATGCCGGCGGCCAGGCCGACCACAGCCGCCCCGAGCGTGTTGACCGTGCCACACGACGGTGTGATCGCCACCAACCCGGCGACGACTCCCGACGCGGCGCCGAAGGTGGTCGGCTTGCCGTCGCGGACCTGTTCGACCGACAGCCAGCCGAGCATGCCCAGGCAGCCGGCCACCAGGGTGTTGAGCAGAATCGCCGCCGCCTGCCCGTTGGCGGCCAGTGCCGAACCGGCGTTGAAGCCGAACCAGCCGAACCACAGCAGACCAACCCCGAGCAGTACGAACGGCAGATTGTGCGGCCGCATCGCGTCGACCTTGAACCCGATCCGCGGACCCAGCACGAGGGCGAGCGCCAGCGCTGAGGAGCCGGAGACGATCTCGACGACGAGTCCGCCGGCGTAGTCCATCGCCCCGAGCCTGAACAACCACCCGTCCGGGGACCACACCCAGTGGGCGACCACGGCATACACGGCAATGGCCCACGCCGGCACGAACACCATCCAGGACGCGAACCGGGCGCGATCGGCGATGGCGCCACTGACGAGGGCGGCGGTGATGATGGCGAAGCTGAGTTGGAAGGTGGCGAACAACAACTCGGGGACGTCCCCGCGAACGGTGTCGGGGCCGATCCCCAGCAGACCCGCGCGGCTCAGGTCCCCGACAAGCCCGCCCCTGTCCGCACCGGCGAACGCGATGCTGTACCCGGCCAGCAACCAGGCGACGGTGACCAGGGGGATGGAGATGAAGCTCATCATGATCATGTTCAGGACCCCGGTGGTACGCACCATGCCGCCGTAGAAGATCGCCAGTCCGGGCGTCATCAGCAGGACAAGGGCTGTGCTGATCAGCAGCCAAGCGGTGGCGGCGGGGTCGATCACGGTCGGGCTCCTTCGTCGGGACCCGACGAGAATGGCCGCGCGGTGTTTCCGGCACGCGGCGGCGATGTTTCGGCTGTGTTTCCGCGACCCGCCCGGGCTCCGCCGCAGCCGCCCCCGGCGGGGAGGTCACTCCCGGCGATCCCGGCCTACGCCGTCGAGAATCGTGTCGATGACGAAGTGGGCGTCGTCGTCGGTCACCGGGCGGTCGTGGAACACCACCGGCAGGGCCGTGCCGATCGCAATCAGGTCGAGCAGTCGTTCGACGTCGATGTCGGCGTCGCACTCGCCGCGCTCGATCCCGCGGCGGAACAACACCTGGTATCGCTTGGCCCGGACGTCGAGCAAAGCCCGCCGGGCGCCACTGACATCCCAGTCGGAAGGCCTGCTCATCAGGGCGTCCAGCAACCGGCGGCCCAGAGAGGTGTTGTAGACCGAGGCGAGCCAGCAGGCGAACACCCGCAGATCCCCGCGCAGGCTCCCGGTATCGGGCACCGGAAGCCTGCCGTCGAAATAGGCCTCCAGCGTGGCACCCAGCAGTTCGCGGGTGTTCGGCCAGTGTCGGCGGATCTCCCGGACGTCGACCCCGGCGCGAGCGGCCACCTGCTGCTCGCTGAACGCCGCGGTGGTGGGATGAACCAGTTCGGCCAGGGCCGCGTTCAGAATCGGGTCGCCGAGATCCTCGCTTCCGGGACCCGCATTTGCGATTCCGGTCATGGCACCCCACGGGCCGGTCGACGTGATCGCGGTACCCGGGGCCCGACTGCCCGGCAAACCCCGCTCGGCGCCATCAGCAAATGCTACTCACTCGCGGTGCGGCCCGAAACACTCGAACGGCGACTCCCGCGGTGCCATGCGCAAGGCAAGGCAGTTCACCAGCCGGCCGAACCCGGCCCACCCTTGAACGGGCCCACCACCCGGCTGGTTACCCAACCGCCGTAGAAGCCGCCCGGCTGCGGTCTGACCGTCTCGCCGTCGACGGTGCACCGGTCCACCGCGCCGGCCATCACCGCGACGGCGTCGGCGATCGGCTCGAAACCCGGCGTCGGA
>Ga0180431_10003070_pt1 | contig 21756 bp, 29 predicted proteins | sample SS_ome_11_FD_132459 | JGI IMG/M metagenome (GOLD analysis project Ga0180431, IMG submission 132459) | Hypersaline lake sediment archaeal communities from the Salton Sea, California, USA - SS_1_MS_1 metaG | ecosystem: Environmental > Aquatic > Non-marine Saline and Alkaline > Hypersaline >...
GCCCGCCCTGCGGCCTAGCGATAATGCGTCCAACCTCGTCGCCTTTGCGGAATTCCCGCACCCTCAGGCACATCGGCTTCGGCTGCCCCGCCCCGCCGCGCATCCTGTAAATCCACTTCGAGTTGGGAGTTCTCGTAGACATGCGAACACTTGCAGTTTGGTGTGTTTGAAAGTGTTTTTATTACTTTCCAGTCCGGGCATACGTTTAAATATTTCCTCCACGCCGATATTAACGGTTGGTTGTGATGGTGCAAAAGACAAAACAAAATGAAGCAAAGGCCATGATTACAGGCATATACAATGACAGCATCAAGCAGTATTCCGAGCAGGCCAAGGCAGAAGCCAAAGAACTGAATGCTTTCCTCAAGACCGCCCAGGACAGGTTCCTCAATGGAGGCGCCTCCGCAACCGAAATACTTGACATTATGGCAGTTTATGATGGCTATTTTACCGATGAGGACGTTGACCTCAGGAAGTACATAGAGGAAGGCCGCGAAAAAGGGACTTCCGATTCTGCACTTCTCGATGAGGTAAAAGGCCTTGTCGTTGAAACGGATGCTGAAAACTATATCAAATGGATGGGGGGTGACGGAATACTAAAATCAGGCCTCAGCTATGATGACTACAACCTTGAGTGGGCCTGGTTCATAGACGGAGCCGTGGATGACGACCTCAACAAAATCCCAAAGTTTGTGGAAGGGGAGGGTTTTGGGCCAGAAAAAGGGTGGGAAAAGAACGAAGAGCATGCAAATGGCTTGGCTGAGGATTACATTGAATACAAGGGCCTTTCCCACATTGACCCGAGATACGTAAAATTCACGGGAAAAACATACATTTATGACATAAAGGCGTTTGACAAAGAATTCAGGAATGCATGCACGGAAGGAAAGGAAGCCTTTGTCAACGGGCTGTCCGCATACCTGACCGGGCTTGACTTCGATTTCAGCACCATGCAGGTGAGCTCAATGCTCGACCCAAATTATGACTATAACAAGAAGTTTTCGGATCTCCTCAAAAACAACATTCAGGCGGATGTATCCAAACTCGCAGAATTCATGGACCCCGATATGTCCGAGAAAAAGATGGTCATAAGGTACATGGATAAGATATACGGCCTTCAATTCACATGGGGCTAATTTCTTAAACCTTTCTTATGTTATTCTTTATCCACTAACTTTTGCGCTTTTGAAAGGTGAGAAATATGACCAAACAGATGGGAGGAGACCAGGTATACGTAATGCCCGAAGGCTCGAACAGGGTAATGGGCAGGGACGCAATGAGGCTGAACATCGCCATCGGCTACGCCGTGGCGAATATCGTGAAGACCACGCTCGGGCCGAAGGGCATGGACAAGATGCTCGTGAGCGAGCTCGGCGACATCGTCATCACGAACGACGGCGCCACCATCCTCGAGGAGATGAACGTGGACCACCCGGCGGCAAAGCTGATGGTGGAAATCGCGAAGACCCAGGACAAGGAGGTCGGCGACGGCACAACCACCTCGGTGGTGCTCGCGGGCAACCTCCTGCGCAAGGCAGGGGAGCTCCTCGACCAGGGCATCCACCCCACCACCATAATCAAGGGGTACGAGCTCGCCGCCAAGAAGGCGGAGGAGGCGCTTGACTCGCTCTCCAAGCCGGTCACCCCGCAGGACGCGGCAATCCTCACGAAGATAGGGCTCATCTCAATGGGCTCCAAAGGCATCGGCAGCGACGATGAGAAGGTGAAAATCTCCCAGCTTGTCGTTGACGCAATCAACCAGGTTGCCGAGGAGGAAAACGGCTCCTACTACGTTGACCATGACTTCATAAAGATTGAGAAGAAATCTGGCGGCGACGTGATGGACACCGAACTCGTGAACGGCGTGGTAATCGACAAGGAGGTCGTGAACGCCGGAATGCCAAAATCGGTGAAGAATGCGAAAATCCTCCTCCTCGACATCGCGCTCGAGATAGACAAGACCGAGACCGATGCGAAGATAGAGATTACCTCTCCCGAGCAGATGGAAGCCTTCCTCAAGCAGGAGGAGAAGATGCTCAAGGAGATGGCCGGCAAGATAAAAGACTCGGGCGCAACCGTCGTCTTCTGCCAGAAGGGCATAGACGACCTCGCCCAGCACTACCTCGCGAAGGAGGGCATAATGGCGGTGAGGCGCGTGAAGAAGAGCGACATGGAGAAGCTCGCCCGCGCCACCGGTGCAAAGATACAGTCCTCCCTCGATGACATAGGCGAGAAGGATGTCGGCTCGGCTGGCTCCGTGGTAGAGAAGAAGGTCGGCGGAGAGGCATTGGTGTTCGTGCGCGAGTGCAAGCACCCCAAGTCCGTCACCATTTTCGTGCGCGGAGGCACAGAGCACGTGGTTTCCGAAGTCGAGCGCGCCATCAAGGACGCAATAGGCGCGGTCTCCAGCGCAATCGAGATGGGCAAGTACGTTACCGGAGGCGGCTCAATCGAGATGTCCCTCAGCGCCCTCCTGCACGCCTACGCAGTTGAAATCGGCGGCAGGGAGCAGCTCGCGATACAGGCGTACGCTGACGCCCTCGAGTCCATCCCCAAGGCCCTCGCGGAGAACGCCGGCATGGATGCAATCGACACCCTCGTTTCCCTGCGCAACAAGCACAAGGGCGGCAAGGGCGGCGGCATTGGGGTCAGCGTCCTCGCGGGCGAAGTGGGCGACATGGAGAAGCTCGGGGTGCTCGAGCCCGCAAAGGTGAAGACGCAGGCGCTCAGCTCCGCGACGGAAACCGCGCGCCTCGTGCTCCGCATTGACGACATCATCGCCTCGAAGGGCGGCAGGGGCGGCGCTCCGCCCGGCGGCCCCGGGGGCATGGGCGGAATGGGCGGGGAGTTTTAGTCCGCCCCATCCCTCCTTTTTTTAAACAATCTCCCAGCTATATTATGGATGCTGAAAACCTCGCTTGCAGGGGTAGAACTGCAAAACCCGACGGTGCTCGCCTCCGGCATAATGGGGCTCACGGGCGCCTCCCTCTGCTTTTCCGCGAAGAGCGGCGCAGCCGCAGTGACGATGAAATCCGTGAGCATCAAGCCGAGGGAGGGGCACCCCAACCCCACAATAGTCCCGCTTGAGCACGGCATGATAAACGCAGTCGGGCTCTCCAACCCCGGCTCCGAGGAAGCCCTCGGCGAGCTGGGTTATGCAGTAAAGAATGCAGGCGTGCCGGTAATCGCCTCGATATTCGGCTCAAAAGTGCCCGAGTACGCAACCCTCGCAAAGCTCCTTGCAAAGGCCGGCCCCCACCTCATGGAGGTAAACATCTCCTGCCCCAACGTAGAGGACGAGTTCGGCAGGCCTTTTTCCCACAGCCCCGAGCTCGCAGCCATTGTCACCAAGACAGTAAAGAAAGCATGCAAAATGCCGGTGCTGATAAAGCTCTCCCCAAACGTTTCCAACATAAAGGAGATTGCCGAGGCGGTCGAGCACGCAGGCGCGGACGGAATAACCGCAATCAACACCGTTGGCCCCGGCATGGCGATAGACATCAATTCCGCCACGCCCATCCTCACGAACAAGTGCGGCGGCCTCTCCGGCCCGATGATAAGGCCCATCGCAGTCCGCTGCGTCTATGACATATACAAAACTGTGAAAATCCCCATCCTAGGCACGGGCGGGGTTGAAACAGGCCGCGACGCAATAGAGATGGTAATGGCCGGCGCCTCCGCAGTGGGCGTGGGCACTGCGGTCCACAGCCGCGGCATAGGCGTTTTCAAGAAGGTATGCGCGGAAATGCAGGAGTTCATGGATGCGGAAGGATACAAGTCAATAGAGGACATGAGGGGTGTTGCCCATGAGTGAAGGCACTATGGTCCCGCTCAAGGCTGCGGAAGTGAAGAAGGAGGGCGAATGCGCGGCAACGCTCTATTTCGATTATCCCCTCAACGCAAAGCCCGGCCAGTTCGTAATGCTCTGGCTCCCTAAAATAGGCCAGAAGCCCATGTCAGTTTCCTACCAGGATGGAAAGCGCTTTGGCCTCACAGTATTTCCAGCAGGACCGTTCTCAAAAGCCGCAGTTTCCTTGAAAAAAGGCGCAGCCGCAGGCATCCTCGGCCCCTATGGAAACCACTTCAGGCTCCCGAAATCCGGCCCAATTGCAGTGGTGGGCGGAGGCTGCGGCTCCGCACCGGTCGCATTCCTTGCCGAAGAAGCCCTTGCAAAGGGCATGAAAGTGTTTTTCCTTGAGGGCGCACAGGACAGGTCCCGCCTCCTCTTCCTTGACCGCATGAAGAAGGCAGGCGCGGAAGTGATGGTCTCAACAGATGACGGCAGCATGGGCCGCAGGGGCTTTGCAACCGACCTGCTGAAGGAACTCCTCCAAAAGGAGAAAATCTCAAAGGTTTTCACGTGCGGCCCTGAGATAATGATGAAGAAAGTGGTCGAAGCCACCGATGACTCCAGCGTCCCCTGCGAAATAAGCATGGAGCGGTACATGAAGTGCGGCTTCGGCATATGCGGCCAGTGCGCCGTAGATGAACTCGGCATAAGGGTATGCAAGGAGGGGCCGGTCCTCTCCAAGGAAATTGCGAAAAAGATAAAGGAGTTCGGAGCATACCGCCGCGACGCAACCGGGAAGAAGGTACAGCTTTAGGTGAACAGCATGTATGACATAGCGATAATAGGCGCAGGGCCCGGGGGGCTCACCGCCGGCATGTACGCTGCCCGCTCAGGGCTGAAGGCAGTAGTGCTCGAAAAGGGCCTCCCCGGCGGGCAGATGGCCACCACGTATCTTGTGGAAAACTGGCCCGGCTCAAAGCCGGCCTCCGGGGAAGAGCTTTCCAAGGCCTTCGTGGAGCAGGCAAAATCATTCGGAGTTGAAATAAGGGAAAACACGGAAGTCACGGGCCTCGAGCCCGGGGAAGGAAAGCACACCCTGAAAACCTCCTCAGGCGATATAGAGGCAAAGGCGGTAATCATCGCCTCCGGTGCCCGCGAAAGGAAGCTGGGCATCCCCGGGGAAGAGGAATTCAAGGGGAAAGGCGTGAGCTATTGCGCAACGTGCGACGGCCCTTTCTTTCAGGGCAAGGAAATAGCGGTAATCGGAGGGGGCAACTCAGCAGTGGACGAGGGCACTTACCTCGCCCGCTTCACAAAGAAGGTGCACATAATCCACCGCAGGGACAAGCTCCGCGCGGACAAGGTAATACAGGACCGCGCCTTCTCCAATGAAAAGGTCGAATTCATCTGGGACACAATCCCCAAGGAAATCCGCGGGGAGGGCAAGGTGCAGGAGCTCCTCCTCGAAAACAGGAAAACCGGGGAGCAGTCGACCCTCAAAGTCGACGGTGTCTTCATCTACATAGGCCTGCTCCCGAACACCGGGTTCCTGAAAAGCACAAACGTGGAAATGAACCAGTGGGGCTTCATAAAGACCAATGAAAAAATGGAGGCCGGCATCCCCCGCGTTTACGCAGCAGGCGATGCGCGCGACTTTCCCATAAAGCAGATAGTGGTCGCCGCAGCCGAAGGCGCAACCGCCGCAGTCATGGCGGAAAAGGCCCTTGCCGGGCTCACTTCTTGAACAGCACTATCAGAGATGTGTATGCTATCGGGTAGAACACCAGGTACGTGAGGATGTTAAGCAGCGGTATGTTGGTGGAAAGCGCCACCAGCGAATAAACCAGGTATACCCCGAGCGCGTTCACGTTCTTCTCCTTCACGGTGTTGAACGAGATTATCATCGCCGTTATGGGGCTCACCTTCCTCGCCACGTACGCGATATACGAGAAGGAGAACACGAACTCTATGATGAACACGAGGAGCAGCGCAAGCAGCACAAGCAGGTAAGTGTACGCATCATGGTATTCCCACAGCACGAAATAGTACAGCAGGAAAAGCGGCATCACCACGAACCCCGTAATCACCATCTTCACGAACCCTATTATGAAGAAATTCGGCGCGTTCTTGAATGCGTATTTCAAGAAATGCTCCAGCCCCACAGGCTCTTTCTCAGTGGCATTGTTGTATTCATTCACCATGGAGCCCTTGTACCCTGCGGCAATAATGACGTAAATTATCCCCAATACCGCAGCGATTGCGGCCAGCACGTATGTGGATGCCTCGCCAGTAAACCCAACAAGCGAGAACAGGAAAAAGAATATGAGCAGTATCCCTGAGAACGCGCCGAGCGTAATGAGCATGAGGACTGGGTAGAGGAAAGTCGGGACCATGAAGGCAACGGGGTCCCGTGAGAAGTGGTCCATAGACTCCTTAATAGCAGATATCAACGCATCACCAAACCCCTTAATTGTGGATTATTTATAAAGGTTCTTCCGCATTCCTACATTATGGATGAGCTACTCTTACTGCTCGCAAGGCGCGGGGCGCTCGCGCGCCCGGTCCGACTGAGAACAGCGGAAATTGGGGAGGAGATGGGCATGAGCCAGCAGAACGCGTCCGTGCGCCTGCGCACGCTTGAGGCAGAGGGCCTTATAGAGCGGAAGGGCCGCATGCTCGCCCTCACAAAAGAGGGCATCCTTTCCCTGCGCAAATCATATTCACAGCTCAAATCCGTTTTCGAGAACCCCGGCTTCAAGTTCTCAGGCCAGGTGGTTGACGGCCTTGGAGAAGGCAGGTACTACATGACCAAGCGCCCATATGTGAAGGATTTCGAGAAGAAGCTCGGCTTCAGGCCCTTTGGGGGCACGTTAAACCTGGAAATACCCGATGCCCTGCTCGAGCAGCGCCTCCAGCTCCGCGAGACCCCGCCAGTGAAAATTTCCGGCTTCAGGATGGGCGGCCGCACATTCGGCCCCATAGACGCCTACAGGTGCAAGGTGGGGGCTGAGAACGGCGCAATAATATTCCCAATACGCAACCACCACCCCCTAAACGTGCTTGAAGTGGTTGCTCCCTCCAACCTGAGGAAAGCCCTCTCGCTCTCCTCCGGCTCGAAGGTGGAAGTGGAAGCGATATTCTGATTAAGGGAATTGTGGGCCCGGGAGGGATCGAACCCCCGGTCTTCGCTGTTCCTACATCTTCCCGGAAAGCCCAAAAAAGATGCTGTAAGAGCGACGTCTTACCATTCGACTACGGGCCCTCAGTACCTGCCGCCAGGCTTGAACGGCTTTACGAACATGTAGTACCGCTCCTTCCCCTCTATTTCGGAAACTATCCTGTGCACGATTGCCGCGACAGGGTCCCCGAGCGTGGGCACCCTCTTCTTGAGGTCCCCCATGCTTTCGAAGGGCTTCTCCTGCCTTTCCTTGAGTATGAGCTCCATATTCCGCTTCCCGATGCCCGGGAGCAGGTCAAGCTGGTGCACCCTCATTGAGATGGGCCCTGCCTTGTTGATGAATTCTATGAAGCGCGCCTCCTGGCTCTCCACGATGTTGCGCACCACGGTGGAAAGCATCTCCTTTGCCGAATCGGTAAGCTCGTTGTGCCCGATGCGCCTCTTTATGCGGTCTATTTCCGCGCGCTCCCCCTTGCCCACGAAAATCTTCTTGCCGACCATGAGGGTAGCCTCGGGCTTCACTGTCGCCTCAAGGAGCGTGAATAGCTGGTCGCCCACAAGCTGGGCCATCGGCTCCTTCCTGGACTCGGTTGACCTTCCTGCAGGGAGGTACTCGACCACCCATGCATAATCCTCCATCCTCTCACCCCACAATTTTCAACAGCGCGGCTATTTCCTCGTCGTTGAGCTCTACTTTTTTCCTGAGCAGCAGCGTTTTCATGAGCTCAGGGCTGTTGGGCAGCACGTCTGCTATCTTCGTCGCTGCCTCAATATCCACTTTCTCGTTTGCCTCCATGAGCTTCTTCACGAGCGCCTTGGACTTCTTTTCATCCAGCTTTGAGAAGGCGGTTGCGTGCTCAAGGGCGTTAATCTGCTCGTACCCAAGCTCCTCGCCATCCTCCTTGCGCTCCTCCAGCACCCTGCGGACCTCAGCAGTCAGCGCCGGCTTTGATTCAATGATTTTCATTTGCCCACCTTTTTCTTTGCGCTTGCCTTCCCCGCCTTCTTCGGTTTTCCCTCCGGTCCAGCTGCCTTCTTCCCCCCTGCTGGGGTAGCCTTAGCGGCCTCAACCCCCACCTTCCTGAGGTGCACAGGGGAAACCACGAGCTTCTTGACCGCCCTGCCGTCCCTCACTTCAACCAGGTAGGCAACGCCCCTCTTCTCCACGACCTTCCCGTGCTTGCCGTGGTAGCGCGGGGCTGGCAGGCCGCGGAATAGCGGCACCACCATTATGAGCACCGTGTCCCCGATGGAGAATTTCTTCACCCTGTCGGGCACCGTAAGCTTGCGCTTGCGCCTGAACCTCTTCGTCCTCTTGACCATTGTGCCTTTTGAACGCTTAACCATACCACCACCTCGAGCCCACGCAGGCAAGGGCAACTCAATTTTGTCCTCACCGTTTTATAAACATTCCACCGTGGGGAGCGTTATTATTCTGGGATAAGCTTTAAAAAGGATTTATAAATGCTTCCTTCTGTTATTTAAATGGTGGTTCCTTGGCCAAAGGGATAGAATACAAAGTAACCAACATGGTCGCATCATCAAACCTCGGGCTCGAGCTCGACCTTTTCCTCATTGCGACGAAGCTCCCCCAAGTGGAATACGAGCCGGAGCAGTTCCCGGGCGCAATCCTCAAGTTCGAGGAGCCCAAGGCGACGATACTGCTCTTCAAGAACGGCAAGATAGTATGCGTGGGCTGCAAAAGCGAGAGGAAGATTTCAGAAACAATCACCAAGACGCTGAAAATGCTCACTCCCTATGCAAAAAAGATACTCAAGAAGCAGAAGAGGCCGAAATTCGAGGTTACCAACATAGTCGCCTCCGCCTCCCTTGGCATGGGGCTGGACCTCTATGCCCTTGCGTATGAGCTGGACGACGTCGAATACGAGCCGGAGCAGTTCCCGGGCGCAATCCTCAAGTTCAGGGACCCAAAGGCCTCGCTCCTCCTCTTCAAGAACGGCAAGGTAATCTGCGCCGGCTCAAAGGACGAGAAAAGCATAAAGAAGGCCCTGCTCAAGGCAAAGAGGCTGCTCAAGCCCTTCTCAAGCAAGTAGGCGGTATTGTGCCAACCGGGGAAGAAGTCCGCGAAAAGCTCAGGGAGGTAATGGACCCGGAGCTCGGCGTGAATATCGTAGACCTCGGCCTGATTTACGGAGTTGAAGTGAAGGGAAGCAGCGTCACTGTGAAAATGACTTTTACCACCCCCGCCTGCCCGCTCCTCAATTTCCTCGTCCAGAACGTAGAAAGCAAGGTGAAGGAACTCGGTCTGGAGGACGTGCGCGTGGAGCTCGTGTGGGACCCGCCCTGGACCCCTGAGCGGATGAGCCCAGAGGCAAAAATGCAATTGGGGATGAAATGATAGTAGTAATGACCACGGTCTCCAAGATGGAGGACGCCGAAAGCCTCGCGCGCCTCCTGGCCGCAAAAAAACTGGCCGCCTGCGTAAGCATCATCCACATTGAGAAATCAATCTGCCTCCGGAAGCAGAAGCTCGAGGAAGCGGAAGAGTTCATGCTCATTGTGAAAACAAGGAAAGGCCTCTGGGAAAAGGTCCGCCGCGCAATAGAGGAAAACCATCCCTACGAAATGCCCGGGATAATTGCAATCCCTGCCGAGCGCGTCTCTCCGGAATATAAGGCATGGGCAGAGAAATGCACTTCTAGAGCGGAAACGTGAGCTCGAGGATGCCGTTCCGGTAGCCCTTCTTCATCTTCTTTGTGCTCACCTTCTCAGGGAGCTCCACAATGCGCGAATACTTCCTCTCCCCGCTCTCCGCCTTTATTGAAAGCTCCTTCCCCTTTATGGATACCTTGATTGCCTTTTCAGAAACCCCGGGCATCTCCGCAACGACCTTCACCGCCTTCTTCTCCCTGAAAACGTCAACAAGCGGCTCCCTCTCATCCGGGTGCTCCGGGCCATGCTCCCTTGCGCTGAGCTTCATGGGCTCCTTCACGTTCCCGAACTCGCGCACCACGGGCCTACCGTCCTGCCCGATGCGCATCGAGAAGCCGTAAACGCGCGGGTTCCCCTTCTGCACTTCCATCCTGCGCATCTCCCCGGACATCCTCATCATCCGGTCCATGTCCTCGCGCATCCGCTCGAACATGTCTCCAAAGAGCTCATCGTCACCTGCCCCGAAAAAATCGTCGAAAAATCCCCTCTTTTTCTTCTTTTCTGCCATGCAGAGCGCACCGTGCTTAATGGGCCGGCATAGTTATTTAAGCGTTATTGCCGGAGCAAGAGCACAAGGTGAATTTCGTGGAAGGAGAAGAAGAGAGCAAGACGGTTGACCTTCCCAAGCCGGTGAAGGTCGGGGACATCGTGGAAATTACCATCGAGTCCGTAGGCGCAAAGGGCGACGGCATCGGGAAGACGGATGGCTTCGTCATCTTCGTGCCGGGCGTGAAGAAAGGGGACACCGTGAAGGTGAAGATAACAGAGCTGAGGAAAACTTTCGGGATAGGCGAAAAAGTGGAATAGCATACCCTTTTACATTTTTTCTTTTCCTATTTCTCCGGTGCTTGCATGGGCAACATAGCCGACCCTTATGAGGAACTGAAGAAATGGAGGAAGCGGTTCCGCAATTTCTTCCCGGAAGATTTTGAGCGCGAGTTCGGCCCCGTGGTGATGGAGGATGTCCATCCCGGCGTGCGCAGGAAGAAGGGCGGGCTCACCGTGCGCGTGAAACTGCCCGGCTTCTCGAAAAAGGACATTGACGTAAACGTTACGGAGAGCAGCATCGCGATTTCCGCTGAAAGCTCCGAAGAAAAGGCGGACCTCAGGAAGGGCTCATACCGGAGGGCGAAGAAGGCCTCTGCATTCCGCCGCGTGCTCGCCCTCCCGGAACCCGTGGACCCGAAGAGCGCACGTGCAAAATACGAGAATGGAATGCTCGAAGTCACGCTGAAAACCGTGTCCCGCAAGAAGGGGAAGAGCCTCCGCATCAAATAGGGTTAAAAGCGTTCCAGCCCATTTCTTTCCGGTTGGTCAAATGGCAAAGATAGTACATGAAAGGAACGGCTGCATTGGATGCGGCGCGTGCGCAGCGGTCTGCCCCAAATACTGGGAGATGGGCGGGGACGGGAAGGCCTCGCTGAAGGGCGCTTCCCCGGACGGGGACAACTTCGCGCTCGAGCTCCCGGAAGCGGAATGCAACAAGGAAGCCGCAAGCGCCTGCCCCGTGAACGTAATCAAGGTAGAGGAATGAAGATATACACGCGCACTGGCGACTCCGGGGACACCGCCGCCCTCAGCGGCAGGCGCCTCAAGAAGGATGATGCGCTGATCGAGGCCTACGGCACGCTGGACGAGCTCAATTCGGTCCTCGGCCTCGCCGCCGCATTCTGCAAGAGGAAGAGGACAAGGTCAATGCTTTCCGCTGCGCAGAAAGACGTTTTCGAAATAGGCGCCTCCCTATGGAAGGGTGAGGAACTCCTTTCGGGGAACAGGACCACAAAGCGCCTTGAGAAGGAAATAGATTCCCTTGAGGGCCGCCTCAGGCCCCTGAAGCACTTTATCCTCCCCTCCGGCACCAAGGAGGCCTGCCTCCTGCACGTTGCGCGCTCGGCCTGCAGGCGCGCGGAACGCCGCCTGGTTTCCGCAAAGGTGGAAGGCGACCGCCTCGCATACCTCAACCGCCTCAGCGACCTGCTCTTCGTGCTTGCCCGCTTCGAGAACGCGAAAAAAGGGGTCGGCGAAGAGCTCTGGAAAGGAAAGTAATGCAGATATCATAAGTGGCTCGGAAGCTACTCTGGTCATCATCAAATCAGGCTGGGACAGTCTCCTCATTGCCGTATTATATTCCTCAAAGCCGCTTTATAAGCTTAATTGAGCGGAAGGTATGCATGGCAGAAATCGCGGTTTTGCGCCTAGGGCACCGCCTCCCGCGGGACGAGCGCATCACCACGCACGTATTCCTCACCGCGCGCGCCTTCGGCGCCTCCCGCGGCTTCTACTCCGGCCAGACGGATTCCTCCCTTGAGAAGAGCATTTCCTCAATCTCTGAAAACTGGGGCGGCAAATTCCCGGTTGCGCATGAGCCCTCCCCCATGAAGCTTATCCGCAAAATGAAGAAAGAAGGCTGGAAGGTCGCGCACCTCACGATGTACGGCCTCCCGCTTCCAGAAGTGCAGCCCCAGCTCGCCTCTGCAAAGAAGCTCCTCGTAATAGTGGGAGGGGAAAAGGTCCCACCCGAAATATACGAGGCCGCGGGCTTCAACGTCGCGGTGGGCTCCCAGCCCCATTCCGAAGTCGCTGCGCTCGCCCTCCTTCTCGACCGCGCCCTTCAGGGCAAGGAGCTTGAGCGCGCATTCGATTCGAATTTTGGGGGAAAAGTGAAGCTGGAGCCCTCTGCAAAAGGAAAGAAAATAAGGGGGCGCTAGCCGGATATGCAGGCGCCGTTGCCGCACCCGTATGGGCAGGTGACCATAGCGGAATACACCGGCAGGTACTCGTTGTTTATTGCGCAGTAGTAGTCCACCACATGGTTCGAGTCCTCGCAATAGTCATTCCACGTGCCGTAAGTGCCGTCGTACACTCCGGTCGCATGCCCCGGAGTGTAATAGCTCGGCCCGTTCTCGCTGTCACTGCACATGTAGTCGGTTTTGCTCTCGCAGACGCCTTGGTAGCACACCGCTCCCTCGCAGCACTCAAGCCCGCCTGCATAGCCCCCGCAGTCGCTTCCCGGGGCAGCGCATTCGTGCTCCCCGCCTTCCATGCAGACCCCGTCCTTGCAGTCAAGCCCTTCGCAGCAACTCATCGCCCCGACCCCGCAGGCCTCCCCGTATTCCGAGCACCCTCCGGGCGCAGTGCACACGTTGCCGACGCACTCAAGCCCTTCGCAGCAGTCCCCGTGGTCAGTCGGGGGGACATAGGCAGTGGTCGCAGTCGAAGCAACCAGCCCGCATGTTTCGCCCTCCTCGTTGCATTCCTCAGGAGGCATGCAGACGCGGTTTGCTCCGCAGTAGCCTTCGCAGCAATCCCCGTCTTCCTCACAGGTTCCGCCGGTCTCAACGCATCCGCCTTCCCCGCACCTGTTGTCTATGCATTCATACGGAGGGCAGCATTCCCCATGGTACACAGGGGCCTGGTATGCGGTCGTGGCTGCAGGCGCCACGTACCCGCAGGTCATGCCGTAGTCAACGCACTCCTCTTCTTCGTACCAGCACCTGCCGTCCATGCAGGGCCCTTCGCAGCAGTCGTTGTCCGTCCTGCACACCTCCCCGTAATCCACGCACTCCTGCTCCCTGCCGCAGTACCCGTTCACGCAGTCATACGGCGGGCAGCACTCCCCATACCAGGTAGGCTCCTGGTAGTGGGTCGCAGTCTGGTAGAACTCGGAAGGCCCGTATTCGCAGAGCATCCCATAGTCAACGCATTCCTCCTCCGGCTGGCAGTACCCGTCGATGCACACATCTGGCGGGCAGCACTCCCCATAATAATAGGCCTCTGCGGGCGGCGCGGCCGCAAGGTAGCCCGCGTAATTCGGGCCGTAGCCGCACTGCTCTCCCGTTTCCACACATTCATCGCAGGGCGGGCATTCACCCTCAGGGCATTCCTCAAAGCAATATACTGCGGTATAGCAGATGGTGTTCCTGCGTATTCCCGTCTGCGGGTCGGTGAACACCGCAGGAGTGCCGGTCCCCCCGGTAATCACGGCGCGCCCGCCGTCTTCCGAAGTAAGCACGCTATTCGTCCTGCCCCCGGTGTCGCGGATTTCAGAGCCGCCCCCTTCCTCAGGCCCGACCTCGACCACTTCCTGGCCGAAAGAAACAAGGCCCGATGTGGAAGAGCTCTGGGTGGCGGCAACTGCGCCCCCGCACCCTCCGCAAACCGCAAGCACCATTACAGCGCCGATCGCTAATCCCACTGCAAAAAACAAGAATGGCATATATGGCCCATCCATTTTAGCACCGAAGGCGCTTCGGGTGCAATATTTTTAAAGGAAAGGTTTAAATTCCCGGGAAGCACGATAAATGCATGGCGCGCAGGCTCCTGTTCGACATCGACAACACGCTTTTCCCGACCGCGGAATTTGCCGAGCGCGCCCGCCGCAACGCGGTGCGTGCAATGGTCGCCGCAGGCCTCGACATGGGCGAGGCCCGGCTATACTGCCTCCTCATGAAGCAGGTGGCAAGGAAAGGCTCAAACTATGAGCACCATTTCGACGACCTGTGCAAGTCCCTCGGGATAAGCAAGCCAGCAAAATACGTTGCCGCCGCGGTTGCAGCCTACCACGACACGAAGAATGCAATCCAGCCCTACCCGGAAGTCCCCCGCACCCTGCTGAAGCTCAGGGAGCTCGGCCACCCGCTCTACATCGCAACCAGCGGCACTGCGGTGAAACAATGGGACAAGCTCATAAGGATGGGCCTCACCCCGTATTTCGATGACGTCTTCGTCACCGAAGAGCTCGGCGCGGAAAAGGGCCCGCTCTTTTTCCGCAAGGTGCTGAAAAAGCTGAAGGCCAAGCCATCAGAATGCATAATGGTTGGAGACCGCATGGACATGGACATCCTTCCCGCGATGAAGGCGGGGATAAAGGCGGTGCGCGTCCTCCGCGGCCCCTACTCCAAAAAGAAAGGCAGCGCCGCTGCCGAAATAAAGGCGCTCTCCTCCCTCCCCTCCGCCCTCAGGAGGATATAGGTTGTTTTAAATAGGTTTTTGGGTATATTTTGACCGGTGTCTCAATGAACCGGATGATAATTGGAGGACTGTTCGTGTTTTTCATGCTCGCGCTCGGGTGCGCGGGCGAAGAGGGGCAGCCGTCTGCATGCTCTTCTGATTCTGGCTGCGACAGCTGGCAGAGGTGCGACAGCGCATCGGGCACGTGCCTGCCAAGGAGCGGCTACTGCGACAGCGATTCCGACTGCCCGTCCAGCCAGGAATGCGACAAGGGCTCCCACCGCTGCACACTGCAGGAGGGCTACTGCTCACAGAATTCCGACTGCGACATCGCATGGCAGGCCTGTGGCTCAGATGGCCTGTGCAAGCCGCTCACCGGCTTCTGCGGCTCCGATTCCGACTGCAGGGCAGACGTTGAAGTCTGCAACACGGCGCACAGGTGCGAGCCGGTGGAGGGCCGATGCTATGATGATTACGACTGCGAATCCTGGGAAAGCTGCAACGTGAGCGAGCGCGTGTGCATCCCGTTCGAGGGCCGCTGCAACAACGATGTCGACTGCCCCTCGTGGCAGGAATGCAGCACCAAGGAGCACTTCTGCGTGCCGCGCGAGGGCTTCTGCGTGACCGATGGCGACTGCGACAACTGGCAGACCTGCGATACCTCCACTTCCAGGTGCCAGACCCGCGAGGGATACTGCGGCCACGATGCGGACTGCAGCAGCTGGCAGTACTGCGACCTCAGCAAGACCCACCTCTGCTATGCAAAGCAGGGCTGGTGCGATGCAACCGAGGATTGCAACGAATGGGAGCTCTGCAACGGCGCTACCCACAAGTGCATGGCGAAGGCGGGCAACTGCAACACCAACTCTGACTGCGAATCCGGGGAAGTGTGCAACCTGCACAATCATGAATGCGAGCAGTCCTAGGCTAAATAGATGGGTGGCGCTGCCACCCTTTTCCTTTTCTCCCAATAAACCTAATTTCCCAGCACCAGCCAAAACGAAACTATTCCCTTTCCCTCCACAATTTCCTTTTCCTGTTCAGGAGCTCCTTCGAGATGGAAAGCACCTGGTTGCTCAGCCGCAGTGCCTCATCCGGGGAGAGCTTTATCGCTGCCTGCCCCACAGTATTCATTACCCTCACGGTCACAAGCCCGTCCCGCGGGAACCCGTTGGAGTTGTTCGGCTGCTCGCTCTCCAGGCGGAGGATGGTCCTGTGCTGCTCTCCCTTGTCATCCTTCCACCAATGGATTATCTCATCCTCGATGGGCATATTGGTCGCCGGCTAAAGGAGCCCAGCCGGCCTTTAAATAGGAAATTAGGGTGTGTTTCCACTGGCTCCACTGGAAAAAACAGAAAACAAAAAACAAAGAACTATTTCTTGAGGAGTATCTCCATCGCGGAGACCTTGCTCTTGCTCCCGTCCTCGGACTGGAGCTCCTCGGTCATGATGACGATGTTCGCGACCTTCACGCCCGGAAGGAAGCGGTTCCTCACGATTTCGGCAACGTCCACCGCGCGGGATATTAGCTTGCCCCTTGCCTTTATGGTCACTTCCGTCGCGCCGTTGTTGAACTGCGTGACCACCGCGAGCACGTAGCCCATCACGCCCTTCTTGCCTACATATACGGTATTCTCGTCGCGCTCCCTCCGCTCGCGCGGCGCGCCCGCTTCGATTTCTTCTGCCTCGGGCTCTTCTTCGGGCCCCGCCTGGCTTGCTTCGTTTGCCTCTGGCCCCTCCGCATTCGGTTCCCCAACTGCCGGCTCTTCCGCCTTAGGCCCTTCCATTGCTTCCACAGGTTTTTCGATGTTTTCCTCTTCTGCCATTGTCTTCACCCCATTTCATTGCCGTTCAAAAGAAAGCATTCCAAATTACCCAATTAGGTTTTTTAAGGGTTCCTTCCCCCTAAATACTCTCAGAGTGGATTGGAATGCCAACGAGAATTGCGGTGCTTGACAGGGAGCTGTGCATACGGAAAAAGTGCGGCTACCTCTGCGCAAATATCTGCCCGGTCAACCGCATGGGCGACGAATGCATAGTGGTTGAGGACGACACGGGCTTCCCGGCGATAGCTGAAAAGCTGTGCGTGGGCTGCGGCCTCTGCGTGAAGAAGTGCCCCATGGACGCCATCACGATAATCAACCTCCCCGGTGAAGAGGGAAGGCCCCTGTACCAATATGGCATAAACATGTTCCGGCTCTACGGCCTCCCGCTCCCGCAGGAGGGCGTCAGCGGAATAGTGGGCCGCAACGGCATCGGGAAGACGACTGCCCTGCGCATCCTCTCCCGCCAGCTCAAGCCAAATTTCGCGGAATTCGGGGAAGAGCTCTCATGGGATCAGGTGCTGGAGCGCGTCCCGATTTCGGTGAAGCGCTATTTCGAATCCACGGAGGAGGGCAGCAAGGTGAGCTTCAAGGTGCAGATGGTTGAGCGCCTGCGCGAGGCATTCCCGGGCACTGTGCAGGACCTGCTCGCGGAAATGGACGAGCGCGGCGCAATGCATGAAATTGTGGAAAAGTTCGGCCTGCAGCCCATCCTCTCCCGCAAGACCGGCCAGCTCAGCGGCGGAGAGCTGCAGAAGGTCGCGCTTGCCGCGGCCCTGCTGAAAGATGCGGGCATCTATTACGTTGACGAGCCCAGCAACTACCTGGACATCGAGGAGCGCCTGCGCATCGCGCTGCGCCTGAAAGAATTCGGGGAGGGCCGCCGCGTGATGGTGGTGGAGCACGACCTTGCGCTCCTTGACTACATGAGCGACTACGTCTACGTTTTCTACGGGGAGGAAAATGCCTACGGCATGAGCTCCGGCGCCAAATCCACCCGTGCGGGCATAAACGAATACCTCTCCGGCTTCCTGAAGGAAGAGAACGTGCGCTTCCGCGACCGCGAGCTCAAGCTCATCAGCTTCTCCGAGAGCGAAAAGAAGACAAGGGCAAAGGTTTCCTATGGAGAGATGAAGAAGGCTTTCGGCGATTTCCGCTTCTCCTGCGAGGGCGGCGAAGTCCGCGAGGGCGAAATAGTCGGAATAGTAGGAAAGAACGCCTTGGGCAAGACTTCCTTCATAAAGCTCATAGCGGGGCTGGAAAAGCCGGATGAGGGCGCGCCCCTCGCAGGGGTGAAGGTCTCCTACAAGCCCCAGTACATCAAGCCCGGCCCCGGTACGGTAGAGGGGCTGTTCGCAAACGACAATGTCGACCCCTACATTTACGAGAAGGCAAGGAGGGAAATGAACATCGAAAAGCTCCGCGAGAAGAAGCTAACTTCCCTAAGCGGAGGGGAACTCCAGCGTGTCTCCATCGCCTATGCGCTCTCCCAAAAGGCTGACCTTTACCTTTTCGATGAGCCCACCGCCTTCCTTGATGTGGAGCAGCGCCTCAAGTTTTCGGACCTGCTCAGGCACGTTATTTCAGAGACCGAGAAATCCGCCTTCGTGGTCGACCACGACGTGGTATTCATGGACTCCATTGCCCAGCGCCTCATGGTGTTCGAAGGCAAGAGCTCGGTCGAGGGCCACGCCTCCGCGCCGATGAAGAAATCCGGCGGGATGAACGCCTTCCTGAAGGGCGCCAACATAACGATGCGCAGGGACAAGGACTCCAAGAGGCCGCGCATAAACAAGCCGGGAAGCGTGCTCGACCGCGAGCAGCGAGAGGAAAACAGGTACTATTACTGAGCTATTTCTTGGAAAGGTAGTTCCTGCAGGAGCCCACTATACTCAGCTTGTCCTCTTCAGTAAGCTCCCTCACCACCTTTCCCGGCACCCCGAGCACGAGCGAATTCGGAGGGATTTTCTTCCCAGGGGAAACCACCGCCCCCGCGCCCACTATGCTCCACCCCCCGATTTCCGCACCGTCAAGCACGGTAGCGTGTATCCCGATAAGCACATTGTCCCCTATTGTGCACCCGTGCAGCACCGCATTGTGCCCTATGGTGCATCCGCTCCCTATGCGCACCCCCGGGCCGTGCACGGTGCAGTGCTCCTGTATGTTCGTTTTCGCGCCGACCGAGATTTTTCCCTCGTCCCCCCTCAGCACGGCATAAGCGGAAATCCCTACCTCCTCCCCAAGCTCAACCTCCCCCTCCACTATTGCGGTCCTGTGCACCCCGGGCATTTCCCCACCTACTTGTTAATCCGCTCAATGCTCACAAGCATGCCGGTCTTCCTTATCTCAACCCTATAGTAATACGGAGCCTCTTCGGAATCCCAGTCCACTATCCAATTGTACTCCCCTTCCCACACGCGAGGCACCGCATCCGGGCATTTCCCCAGGAAGCTGGCTACGGTCTCGGTCCCCGGCAGCGTATGCGACGCAATTATTGCCTCCTCCCTGAACGCAATCACGCACGTGCCGTCCCTGCAGACCACGCATTCGCGGGTGATGCGCTCCGGCGGCTGGGGAATGAAGTTCTGCTCCGGGTAGAAATAGAAGTAGTGCGTCCTCATCGGGCACGGCGTATGCAGCCCTTCGCTCGCATACCCTTTCACAAGGTAGTATTCCTCCCCGTCCTCGTTGAATTTCTTCTCCCACGAGATTATGCCGACCTCGTCCGCATTCGGGTGCTTTGCCATGAGGTCCTCCAGCACATGGTTCTCCGCATCCTCCGAAAGCACGCTTTCCTCGTAAAACCGCATGCCTCCGGCTACAATAAGCGCTAGTATGATGAGAGCGAACGCCCAAACGGCGAGCTTCATCTGCATGCTCCCCACTTCGGCAGAAAAACTTATATATCCATTCAGGGAACGCCCGAAGGGCGGAGCATAGATTTATATAGTGTTTCCGCCTTCTTAAATCCGCGATTTTGGTGGTTTATTGGGAGACAGACCGAGAAAGTGGAAGAAAAAGGGCCGCATGCGCTGGAAATGGGTAAAGAAGAAAAGGCGCAGGCTCAAGAAGAAAATGAAGAGAAGGGTAGGCGAGCTCTAGCAGGCCTCCTTCACCAGTTTTTCATATTCCTTCACAAGCGCTTCAGCCTTTTCCTTATCCCGCGATTCGGCGAATACGCGCACGTAATGCTCCGTCCCCGAGGGCCGCACAATCACCCACGAGTCCTCAAAATTCACCCGCACGCCATCCACGCCGATGAAATCCAGCTTTTCCTTTTCCGCGAATTCCTTCACTTCCTTTATCGCCTTGTATTTGTCGTCGCCCTTGCACTCCACCTTGATTTTCACGTTGGAGTACTGCGGCAGCCCCGCAACCCATTCGGAAAGCGGCTTTTCGCAAACCATCTCCACAATTTTAGCGGCAGTGATGAACCCGTCCTTTGCAAGTGAAATCTCGGGCCAGATTACGCCCCCAACTTCCTCCCCCCCGAGCACCGCTTTCCCCTTTGCCATCTCCTCGCTCAGGTAAGGCGCGCCCACTTTAGTGTAAACGGTCTTGCACCCGTTCTCCCCTGCAATGTCCTCAGCAGCCCTGCTCGTCGCAACGGTAGTAACAATATCCCCTTTCTCCTTCTTCAGCTTATGCAATACAGAGAGCGCAAACACCTTGTCCCCGACAACATAATTGCCCTTCTCGTCCACGAAAACCACGCGGTCGCCGTCCCCGTCCCATGCAATCCCGGCATCAGCGCCGTTTTCCTTCACGAGCCTGATGAGCCCCTGCACGTTCTTCTCCGTGGGCTCGGAGGGCCTTCCCGGGAAATGCCCGTCTATTGCCGAATTGAGCGTAAGCACCTTGCACTCCATCTCCTTGAACAGCTGGGGCGCAACCAGCGCAGGCGTGCCGTTCGCAAGGTCCAGCACGAGGAACGGCTTCCTCCCCGCAATCTTGCCCTTATCCACAAGCTCCTTTATGCGGTTTATGTGCTGCCTGTCCGCACCCTGCTGTACGCTCTTGCCCCCAACCTTGCCCCATTCCGCAAGCTTCACCTTTTCCATCAATTTTTCAATTTCCTCCCCCCTCTCCCGCGAAACGGTAATCCCCTTCCCATCCACCACCTTGAGCGCGTTCCACTCAGGCGGGTTGTGCGACGCAGTAACAATGACCAGCCCGTCGCCCTTCAATTCCCTTAGCATGAATTCCGCGGTGGGAGCGGTCGCCATCCCCAAGTCCACAACGTCGCAGCCCACGCCCTGCAGCCCGGCCATCACCGCGTCCTTGAGCAATTCTCCCGTGAGCCGGTGGTCCTTCGCAACCAGCACCTTCCCCTTCCTGAAGTACATCCCCACTGCCTGCGCAACCTTCATCGCAAGCTCCGGGGTAAGCTCATCCAGTTTTCCCCGCACGCCGTTAGTGCCAAAATACCTTGCCATCATTCCACCTTTTTCTCTATCCTCTCGAGCCTCCTGCCTATCTCATCCAGCCGCCTGAAGTTCTCGTTCCAGGTGGGGCTCCTCTCCTTTGCCGCCTTTTCCTGCGCCTGCGGGAACTTTATGTACTTCTCCAGCACCAGCCCCATTCCCCATGCGCCAATGAGCGCAAGCGGCACCAGCATGACCACCAGCTCAGAAGTATAAGTGACCGGTATCACGCTCTTCAGCTTGTCCGATGAGGCAATCACAAGCAGCACAAAATTCACGAGCGTAAGCACCTGTATCCCGATAAGGAACCTCCACCACTGCTCGGCGGCGAAGTCCCTTGCCTTCCTAAGCATTCTTCATCCACTCTACCGTTTCCCCCAAACCTTTCTTAAGCTCCCACTCCGGCTTGTACTTGAGCATTTTCTGCGCCTTCCCTATGCTCGCATAGGAGCGGTAGATGTCCCCCTGCCTCTCATCCTCGAATTTCGGCTTCTGCTTGCTCTTGGTTAGCCCCGCAACCTCGTTCCAAAGCCTAAGGATGCTCGTTTCCTTCCCCGTCCCTATGTTGAAGATTTCCCCAGGCGCCTTTGCAGCCTCCATTGCCAGCATGTTCGCCTTCACCACGTCCCCCACGTACACGAAGTCGCGCGTCTGCTTCCCATCCCCGTAAATCACCGGCCGCGCCCCTTTCAGCCCGGCCCTCACGAACTTTGTGATTACCCCGGAATATGGCGAATCCGGAACCTGCCTCGGCCCGTAGACATTGAAATATCGCAGGCAAACCGTCTCCAGCCCGTAGTCCTTCCAGTACTTCACCGCATTCATCTCGTTGATGTGCTTGCTTTCTCCATAGGGCGATTTCGGCTGCAGCGAGCCATCCTCCATCTTCGGCAGCCCGAACGCGTCGCCGTAAACCGC
>Ga0180431_10003071_pt1 | contig 21755 bp, 21 predicted proteins | sample SS_ome_11_FD_132459 | JGI IMG/M metagenome (GOLD analysis project Ga0180431, IMG submission 132459) | Hypersaline lake sediment archaeal communities from the Salton Sea, California, USA - SS_1_MS_1 metaG | ecosystem: Environmental > Aquatic > Non-marine Saline and Alkaline > Hypersaline >...
CCCTTGTGTTCCTTGGCATACTCTACGATCGCCTGGCTGGCCACCGACGCCTCGGCAAACCGGATGCTTTTGTAAATCACCACATCGAACACCTTGTCGCCAAAGACGGATCGAATCTCTTCCAGCACTTCGCGAGCGTGGACCGTGCCTGTTGAGTACATTGTCGCCAGGATGCCCGTCAGTTCCAGGTCGGGATTCAGACGGGCATTGATCTTTTTAATGTGATCGAGCAGCAGCCGGATGCCACGCATGGCAAAAAACTCGCACTGCATGGGGATGAGAACCTCTCGGCTGGCGCATAGGGCATTGGTGGTCAACAGGCCCAGGCTGGGCGGACAATCGATCAGGATAAAATCATACCAGGCGTGTAGGGGCTCCAGGATGCGACGCAGGATAAACTCGCGCCGGATCTCGGCGATCAATTCCATTTCGGACGACGCCAGTTCAATGTTTGCCGGGATCAGGTCCAGGTAAGCATGGACAGGATAGATGACACGATTGATGGCAAACTCAGGTGTCATCAGAGCAGTGTAAATCGTCTCTTCTAGCTGGTAGCCATCTATTCCCAGACCTGCCGACAGGGCACCTTGGGGATCCATGTCTACCACGAGAGTCTTTTTCTGCAACTGCGCCAGGGCAACGCCCAGATTGACCACGGTAGTAGTCTTGCCCACACCGCCTTTCTGATTGGCAATCGAAATCGTCCGTGTCATTGGTTCCCTCCTTTTTTCCCGGTGCGTTTAAAAGATCTAGGAACTGTTTGCCACCAACGGCGGCATCCGATCTACCAATTCAGCCAGCCGCGCATAGTCTCTTGCCCCCCGGCTGCGTTGGGCGTACTCAAAAATGGTCTTGCCCGCGCCCGGCGCCTCTGATAACAGCGTATCAATGCGAATCGGATGAGTGACCCGCGATCCAAAGTCATTGACAAGAGATTGCAACACCTGGTCACTCACACGGCGACGGGGATCGTAGAACGTAGGGATGATCAGGCGAATAGTAGCACCCCGGCCCAACATGCGGCTGATGGTACGCAGATAGCTCATAAATTGCATGGCGCCGGCCAGGGCGAGCATCTCCATCGAAACAGGGATAAAAACCTCCTCCACATAAGCCACCGCGTTGACAGTGAGCAAAGAGACGGACGGAGCACAATCGAGCAGTTGGTAATCGTAACCGTCCAAGCCGACGAACAATTCTGTAAAAATTTCCTCGCGGGCCATCTCTAGAACCATTCGCTGTTGGGCCTTGAACAGGGCGATGCTGCTGGGCAACAGATCGAGATTTTTGCGAGCTGTCAACACGCATTCCTCTGCTTTGACTTGACGGTTCAGAACATCGGCCAGCGATTTTTCGTATTTGTTTACCCCCAGCGCGAGGGAGACATTAGCTTGAGTGTCGGTGTCGATGAGCAAAACGCGATGTCCTCGATGGACCAGCCCCGCCCCCAGATTGACGCAGGTAGTAGTCTTGCCAATCCCACCTTTGAACCCGACAATGGCTATCTTGCGCATATTGGTCCTATGGTTACCGCATCAAAGAGTTAGCTGATATCATAGAGACTATTTTAACATAAATAAGAATGGCCGTCAACTTTCCCGCAAAATCGCCCGGTATCTTGTACAGCACCCCCCCTGGGCAAAAACGGTCCCTTCTAGCATCTCCCGGCTCGGGAGGTAAACCACAAAAAGCCCGATCCCGGCCATGATAGTCAGGCGCTGAGAACGAGACAATTTGTCCAAAGAGAGGCAACAAGCGGCAAGGGCATCCCGCACGACACACCCTCTCTTTTTTCGCAACCAGACGTCTTCCACCTGCTATAGGGAATCAGCGTCTCTTTAGCGGGATAGAACATTTATTCTATTGCGATTTTTCACACTTGTGGTATAATGAAAAGTGGCAGGGCCCGGAAAGTCGAGGTCCAAAATGGCAGAGCAAGGCGAAACCCGCATCGTCGTTTGCAAAAAGTGTGGTATCCGTACGCGCCATGAATGGCAACAGTGGGAACGGCAGTCCCTCCTGCTCCGAGCTATTGGTCACATAGAGTTGGTGGAGGGCTGGGTTTGTACCAAGTGTAACCATCGAAGTCGGGTCCGGCAGGTTGGCGTGGTCCGAGTGTCGGCCCACCCATGAGTCGAAACTGCTCGTCGCCCCGATCAAGAACTCTCTGACTAAAATGCAGAGAGTTTTTGCTATTAGCTCGCTTTCCTGCTGAGCCAGGGATATAGCACTAATCCCGTGCCTCAATGACGACAAGAGAGGTCTGGCCTGCTTCCACTGTCACGTCCGCCACATAGAGCCGCCCTTTTACCTGCACCTTGACGACGTACTTGCCCCCCGGCACGTCGCCCAGAGCAAAATTCTCACCCCATTCGGGATCCGGCGCAATGCCTTCCTCCACATAATAAGTGAGCGTCTCTCGCCATCGCTTGTCGGGTGTCTCGGCGTGGTGAAAGGTAACCAGGGTCTGCGGGATGGAATGCCCACTGGCGTCGATCAGCCTGCCGGCGATGGCGCCCAATTCAGGCTGAGGCGCGATCCAAAGCTCCGGGTTGCGGGTATGGGCGTAGGTTGACCCGCCGACGCGCACCTCAAAGTGCAGATGTGGTCCCAGAGCAATGCCGGTGGCGCCTACCTTGCCCAATACCTCGCCCTGCATTACACGCTGGCCCTCTTGGACCAACACCTCCGAGAGATGGCCATACAGGACGTACAATGGCTGCCCCTGGTACGAACGATCTAAACTCACCATGACCACGTTGCCATAAAAATCTGTCCAGGGACCCACAGCCACTGCGTGGTCATTCCCTACCACCGTGACGATCCCGGACGCGACGGCGACCACGGTTGTGCCAGAGGGGTTGATAAGGTCTACACCATGATGAACCAGGTACTCTTCTTCGCCGCCGCGCGTGCCGTAGGGATAATAGTGAGTGATCTGGTTGCTGCCATCGGCGCCGATCGGTCCTCCCAGCCAGTAGTGATCCTCCGGCGGAAGGGGAGTCGGCGTCAGAGTAGGCGTTGGCGTGTGGGTCGAGGTAGGCGTGGCCGTCGGCGTGGGTGTATGTGTCGGCGTCGGCGTCACGGTGGGTGTGTGTGTTGGAGTGTGGGTGTGAGTCGAGGTAGGCGTCAAGGTATAGGTTGGCGTCGCAGTGGGCGTGCCGGTCGCCGTGGGGGTAGCAGTGTTCGTGGGCGTGAACGTCGCCGTGCCCATCTCGCGAACCTCAGGCAGTACCCTCCATCCGGCCGACAAGGTGACAACGCTCGCCACCAGAGCTATCATGGCCAAAAAGGATGCCGAATTCAAAGGAGGGGGAAAGGTCTTGTCGCCATTGGCAATTACCACGGGTTATCCCTCTACAAGACGGCTTTCCAACACCTGGTCAGGTACAAAGCCATCCAGTTGCAAATAATAAAGCGCCGCATCCAGCAAAGCCCGCTGGGGGACCAGGCCAATGACTTCGCTGCCGGTCACGCCAACGCCGTAGCGAGCCGCTTCTCGACGGATCATTTCCATCACCCGATGGACAGGAGTGCGACGATAATCGGTCAGATTCATCGAGACCTGAGCCTGGCCCTCCACAGACAGGCCCAAAGCTTTGACGTAACGCAGGCCACCGGAGGAATGTCGCACCGCACGAGCAATATTTTTGGCCACCGAAACATCTGTCGTGGCGAGGGTGACATTGAAGGCGATAAGAGGGGGACGCGCGCCAATGATCGTCGCGCCAGCCTTGCCCATTCGTTTGGGACCAAAATCCGGCTCGCGTGCGGGGTTGAAGGCAATCTCGTGTTTCAAACCTTCGTATTCCCCCCGCCGAACGTCTGCCAGGTTGCGCCGGGCGGGATTGGTAGCTGCGGCCTCGTACAAATAGACCGGAATCTCTAACTCGGAACCGACGCGGGCGCCCAGCCGCGCGGCCATGGCCACGCAATCGTCCAGACTCACCCCCTGGATCGGCACAAAAGGCACCACATCCGCCGCGCCAACGCGCGGGTGCTCGCCCTGGTGAACATCCATGTCTATCAACTCGGCGGCCTTGGCAATGCCCTGGAAGGCTGCCTCTTCGACCACCTGGGCCTGGCCGATAAAGGTGACGACGGTCCGGTTGTGGTCGGCATCGGGTTTGACGTCCAGCACCTTCACACCGCTCACTCTACCGATGGCGGCGGCAATGGCATCTATTGCCTTTTGCCGGCGTCCTTCACTAAAATTAGGCACGCATTCGACAATTTGTTTGGACATCTTGTCATTCCCCCCTTCCTCCTCTTCGGTGTGCACGGCGATCCCCTCCCGTTTGAGTAATGCAACCGTCACGCCGTCGCCCGGTCTAAGCCGGCGGGAAAAAGTGCCGTCATAGATCTGCCCCGCTCCACAGGACGGGCTGCGCGATTTGAGGATTGCCCGGCAAAGACCAAAACGGCGGGCGGCCGTCAGTGCCGCCTGCGCACCGACCAGGTATTGAGCCGTTACATCCTGGTCATCGGCCGTCACCACGCGGGCGCGACCGTCAAGCACGTCAGCGCCCTCGCCCCCCTGAATCTCGGCTGGAGGACGGGGCACCGGCAGGCCCCCTGCCATTTCGGGACAGAGGGGCACGGTGCGCCCCTGCGTTGCCAACGCCTGCAACCTCGGGTGTGGACTCGAACCGCCATCGTAGGCCGTGCACATGCCCAGCAGACAGGCGCTCACCAGCAGGGGGACATCGTTCTCCAACCAATCAACCAAGGGACCAACCTCCTTACCAATCTTTTAATCAACGCTATATCCCATTCTATCACCACCCTGGCTTACTGTCAAAGTGGTGCTACACCCAGAAAACGGATATACGAGCGGACACTCCCTTGCTCCCTAACCATACCTGTGGTACAATATCCTACAAATTCCAAGAACACACGCGCAACGGGGCGCTATTGTAAATTTCGAGGAGGAAAAAGCAGATGAAACTTGCTGCAAGAATGAGTCGCCTGGGCACAGAGACAGCCTTTGAGGTCCTCGCCAAGGCCAGAGCTCTCGAAGCTCAAGGACGAGAGGTCGTCCACCTGGAAATCGGAGAGCCAGATTTTGACACACCGGCTAATATCGTGGAGGCGGCTGTCCAGGCGCTGCGAGACGGTCACACCCATTACACACCCTCAGCCGGCGTCCCCTCGTTTCGGGAGGCCATTGCCAACGAAATCTCCAACACCCGGGATATTGAGGTCCACCCCGATCAGGTTATCGTTGTGCCGGGGGGCAAGCCGATCATGTTTTTTGTCATTCTCGCCCTGTGTGAGCCAGGTGACGAGGTGATCTATCCTAACCCCGGTTTTCCTATCTATGAATCCATGATCGACTTTGTTGGTGCCACGTCAGTGCCCATTCCCCTGCGCATGGAAAAAGAATTCTCCTTTGACATAGAAGAATTCAAGAGCCTGATCACCGACCGCACCAAATTGATCATCCTCAACTCGCCACAGAACCCAACCGGTGGCGTGTTGAGCCCGGAAGACCTGACCGCCGTGGCCGAGATTGCCCAGGAAAAGGACATCATGATCCTTTCAGACGAGATCTATAGCCGCATTCTCTACGAAGGTCAGTTCGCCAGCATCGCCACTATCCCTGGCATGACAGAACGGACGATCATCCTGGATGGTTTTTCCAAAACCTATGCCATGACGGGTTGGCGGTTGGGCTATGGCGTGATGCCACGGGAATTAGCCCCCCACATCACACGGCTGATGACCAACTCTAACTCTTGCACCGCCGCTTTTACGCAGGCAGCCGGTGCCGAAGGATTGACCGGTCCTCAAGACGACGCTTACAAGATGGTCGAAGCCTTCCGCCAGCGCCGTGACGTCATCGTCGACGGGTTGAACGACATTCCCGGCTTTAAATGCCTCAAACCCAAGGGCGCCTTCTATGTATTTCCCAACATCGAGGGCACAGGAAAAACTTCTAAATTCCTAGAAGAGTACCTGCTCCAGAAAGCCGGCGTGGCCACCCTCTCTGGCACCTCATTCGGCAAGTACGGCGAAGGGTTCCTCCGCCTTTCCTATGCTAATTCAATAGAAAACATCGAAAAAGCGTTAGACTGGATCAAAAAGGCGGTGGCTAAACTGTAGCGCATTTCCGAGCACAAAAGAAAGCCCCCTCGCAGGCAATCCGTTCGCGAGGGGGCTGCTTTGTCCAAAGCCTCCTACCGGTTCAGGATGGCACCGAAGCAGGCAAGGGCTCCAGTGTAGTGCTGCTGGCGCCCAGGTCACAGTTCCCTTGACAAAGGAACTGAAGGCAGGCTGCTTCAAGTTTGTCGAGATACGTCGACAGGGCAGGGGCATTCAGGCGGCTGGCCACCTTTTTGGCTGCCAGGAGATGCTTCATCGCACGCTTGATCACTTTATCAAGGGAAACACCGGTCCCCAAAAACTCTTTCACGTTCGACCGACACAGGTTGTCCATTTCTCGCACGTTCAAAGCCAGCGCAACCTCGGTGAGGAAATAGGTAGCCCGCTGCGCTCGCAGATCTTCTCTCCAGTTGACGATGCCGTCCACCAACTGCAGCGCAACATGAACTTGATCCAGTACACTGCTGAGCGGCGTGATGATCTGCTGATTCCCACTCAACAAGGCAATGGCCGCACCGCTGATCTTGAGCAAAGCCCGGATGCCAGCCTGTCGAAAGGTCTCTTCCCGGCTGTATCGCCTTACCCTCCCCCACTTTCGCTGTTGCTCCCACAAAACTGCCTCGGCCCATTCCAAATAATAGCCTTCCAACAACCTCCAAAAACAAGAGTTGGGTAGAAAGAGTTGCTGATACTGGCGCAGCACCTGCGTGTACAGCAACGACCCGAGAGGAAGTTGCTCTCTGCTATGCCGGGGGCTCACATCTATTGCCTCCCTCTGAATGTGAGCGTGCATGGTGGTCATTGCGTTGGCAACAGCAACCGCCTGCCTGGAGGCTGCTGGAACGGCCCAGGCCGTGCTTAGAACGAGAGGCTGTACCCATTCCACCCCTCGCCAGCGCCTGGCGTAATGTTGCAGCAGGGCTTTGCCCACCTTTTGCAAGCAAAAGGGAAAAGCGAACAGTCGCTGGGTACAGATTTCTTCCAGCCGTGACAACTCGGCGGCGTACTCGGTCAGCAATCCGGAGCGCCTTAAACAATAGCCTACATCTATTCTATAGGGTTGTTCCATGATCTCTCATTTCTCAACTGTCTTACCATGTAACGTTTCAGAGGAAAGCACCCCATAAGGTGATTATTCTCCTCAATCCAATCCGACAAACTCGTCCACACTGTACATTATACCTCATTTGTGACGAGCGTGGGGTAAATTTTGCATAAAATTTGCGTAAATCTTGTACTGGGCAAAAAACAAAAGCAGGGCTTGCGCCCTGCTCTCATACTTTTTATTTTTGCCGTTGTAAGAACACTAATATTTGGTTCAATGTTTGTAAAAAACCCCCCTCTGATTTCACTTGAGGAGGGTTTTCTCAACCGATTCCAACCTATGCCAATCGGGCCAGGAAAATGGCAATTTCATAGAGCAAGATCAAAGGTAACATCACCACACCCATGTTGACCGGATCAGGCGTGGGCGTAATGATAGCGGCCATAATAGCCACAACCACGATGGCATATTTGCGATTGCGGGCCAGCGTGTCTGCCGAAATGATCTCCAGCTTGGCCAGGAAAAAGATGATCAGCGGCGTCTCAAAACTCATGCCCATCCAAAAGAGCAGCCGCGTGACCATACTGAGGTACGTCTCAAGAGACCAAAACGGTTCGGCGACGCTTTGCAAAAATCCATATAGAAATTTGACCGCCGTCGGCATCATGACAAAGTAGGCAAAGGCCACACCAACTATAAAAGAGACCGTGGCACCTGGCACGATCAACACCAGATACCGCCTCTCCTGCTTGTTCAGGCCTGGCGCGACGAATCGGAAAAACTGGTACACGATGACCGGCATGGCCAGCGTCGCCCCAGAAATGAGCGACACTTTCATGAAATTAGATATAGAGTCCGTAGGTTTTATAAAAACCAGCCTGGCGTCCCCCATAGGCTGTTTCAATATCTCGATGATCTGCTCGGCAAATATAAAGCTAATAGCCGTCGTCACAACCAGCGCCAGCGCTGCCTTGATAAGCCGCTGCCGCAGTTCTTCCAGGTGATCCATAATGGGCATGGCGGTATAAGGCGGGGCCTCAGAACTCTTTTTACTCATTAAACTTGATCGTCCTCCATCGCTGTTTCGGGTTCGTCAGAAGAGGAGGATTTCTCCTCCTTCTCCTCCTTGGATCCGGTGGTTGATTCCTTTCCCTCGACCGGCGTCACGCCTTCAGCCTGGACGGCGACCGGTGCAGGAACTGCCTCAGGTGTCTCAGGAGACGCGATCGTTTTCTTTGCTTGAGCCAAAGTTGCGTCTACACCCTCCTTGGCTTCTTTTACAACCGCCTTGACCGGCGCCACGGCTTCTACTAGAGGCTCTGCAGCCGAGCTCACCAACGTCTTGGGAAAATCGCGCACCTCATGCACGGCATGGATACCATCTTGGATGTCTCGGGTGACCTCTTGCACAGAGGCCAGCTCTTCGCCAAATTCGGAACTCATCCCCTGCAAGACATCTCGAAATTGACGAATGATCTTGCTCACGCTACGGGCAATCTCGGGCAGCCGTTCCGGTCCCAAAAAGATCAAAGCGATAACCAGAACAAGGATCAACTCGCCGGTGCCAATGCTACTTAGTGGATTCATCTCTTATTATTCCCTAACTTTTCTATCGTTCTCTTGTGTTGCCAGACTGCTGTTCGCCCCGCCGCTTCCTGATGCCTTTTTGCCCTATGCCACTGGCGAGACTGCCCAACACGCCATTCACAAACCGGGCTGAACTCTCAGAACCAAACAGCTTGGCCAACTCTACGGCCTCGTTAATGGCCACCTTCACAGGGGTTTCCCCATCCAACACGAACTCAAAGATGGCGATGCGTAAAATGTTGCGGTCTATGGCTGCCATCTGATCCAACGGCCACTCGGGGGCATAACGAACGATCAGCTCGTCCAGCTGCATCTCATTTTTAACCACGCCTGAAACCAATTGACTGGCAAAGCGCTGGCCTTCGCTGGGCAGCGTACTATTCTCAAAGTGTCGTTGGAGTACCTGGCCTGCCGTATGGTTGGCCAGATCGACCTCATAAAGAGTCTGAAGAGCCAGCATTCGAGCTCGACGGCGAACTTGCACGGCCACGCCTCCTTCCTTTCCCTCAAGGTCGCTAACTGCTCATCCCTCGGAAGGAGGAAACTCGACATCCTCGATGTAAACGTTCACTGCCACCACGTTCATCCCTACCATGTCCTGGATGGCGCGGGCGACCCTGGCCTGGAGGCCCTGGCTCAACTGCAACATGTTGGTGCCCTGTTCGACCACAATGCGCACTTCTACTGCCACCTGGTTGTCCTCGACAGTCACGCGCACACCGCCAGACCCTTTGCTGCCCAACAGGGCGCGCATCCCCGTGGCACTGAGACGCGCCACACCAGGTGTGGCCAGCGTTGTCAGCCTGGCGATGCTTACCAATACGTCGGGTGCAATGGTCACTATGCCCAGAGCTTCACTCATTTGCCCTCTCCTCTACTGCATCACCAACCCACCATCCACCGAAAGGACTTGGCCCGTAACAAAGCCAGCCTCATCCGAAGCCAAAAAGGCCACGGCACTGGCCACATCCTCTGGTGTGCCGAAACGACCCAGCGGCGTCATTTGCAAAGCCAGATCCTTCATATCCTGGCCCAGATCGGCCGTCAGGTCAGTGTAGACAAAGCCGGGTGCCACAGCGTTAACGGTAATGTTGCGCGGCCCAAGTTCTTTGGCCAGCGACTTGGTAAAACCAACGAGACCTGCTTTGGAAGCCGAATAGTTAGTCTGCCCTGCCTGCCCCGCCAACCCAGAAACGGAGGTAATGTTCACGATACGACCATACCGCTGTCTCATCATGGTGCGCGCCGCGGCTTTGCAACAATTGAACGCGCTCTTGAGATTGGTGCTAATAACCAGATCCCAATCTTGCTCTTTCATCAAGGCGATCAGCATGTCTCGGGTGGTCCCTGCATTGTTGACCAGAATATCCAAGCGACCCCAGGTACTGACTGCCGTCTTGATCAAGCGTTGTGCCTCTACCATCTGGCTGACGTCTGCCTGAACAGCGGCCGCCTCGCCGGCTTGCTTTTTGACAAGCTCCACCACCTCTTGGGCTGCAGCTGAATTAGCCCGATAATTGACGACTACCCTGGCTCCCTCTAAAGCTAGCTTGAGAGCAATACCTCGTCCAATGCCCCTTGAGCCACCAGTGACGACAGCAACCTTGTTCGCCAGTCTCATAGTCACCCCTCCGCTAATCCCCCAACAAGTTTTTGCAAGTCCGCCGTGTTTCTCACATTCACCCGCCTGACCGAGCGATCGATGCGTTTCAACAAACCGGTCAGCACCTCAGCCGGTCCCAATTCGACAAAAGTGGTCACACCCTCGTTGAGAAGGTATTGCATCGAAGCAACCCACCGCACTGGAAAAGTCAACTGACCAACCATCTCTTTGCGAACATCGGTCACCGACGCCAGGGGTCTGGCGGTGATGTTGGCTACTGCTGGCACTGCCGGGTTGTGGAGCGGCGTGGCCTCCACGGCCTGGCGAAATTCGTCGGCGATACAGGCCATCAGCGGGGAATGGGCAGCGATACTCACTGCCAACCGCACCACCTTTCGGGCGCCGGCCTCTCGAGCCAGTAACATGGCCCGCTCCAGTGCCCCGTTGTCGCCCGAAATGACAATCTGGCCTGGCGCATTATAGTTGGCTGCCTGTACAATGGCCTCCTGCTCGTCGCGCGCCTGCTGGCATATCCCATCCACAGCAGCGTCGTCCAGGCCCAGAATCGCTGCCATGCCGCCGGGACTGCGTTTACCAGCCAGCTTCATCAGCCTGCCGCGCTCGCGCACCAATTGTAACCCCTCGACAAAATCCAACACCCCTGCCGCCGCGAGTGCCGAATATTCCCCCATGCTGTGCCCCGCCACAAATGACGGCACGAAAAAGCCCTCCGGCGCGACCGATTTTAGTGCGCGCCAGCAGGCCATGCTCGTGGCAAAGATGGCCGGCTGAGCATTCACCGTGTCGGTCAGCATCTCCTCCGGCCCTTCAAAACAGAGGCGGGAAAGAGAGAAACCCAGAATGCGGTCAGCCTCGTCGAACACCTCACGGGCAACGGGATAGGCCTCACAAAGATCGCGCCCCATGCCCACTTTTTGCGATCCCTGCCCGGGAAAGATATAGGCCACCTTATCTAATTGGGCCATCTGAACCTCCCCTCAAGAGGCCACGACCAGCGACGGCAAGCGCCTGCTCAAGATCTCTTCGGCCTCGACCACTGTGCGACGAATGATCTCGGCCGCGGGCAACACATCCTCGATGAGCCCGCTGATCTGCCCGGCCATGATAGAGCCCCACGTCATGTCGCCTTCCTGCACAGCAAGTCGCAGCTTGCCGGTGCCCAGTTCGATAAGTTGTTCTTCCGAGATGCCCTCCCTTTCCATCGCCTTGAACTTGCGCGTCATGGGATTCCTGATAGCCCGCACGGGATGGCCCAGGCTGTGCCCGGTAGTGATGGTGGCCCGGTCACTGGCATTGACGATCTTTTGCTTATAGTTGGCATGCGCGACACACTCTTCAGAACAAATGAAACGAGTGCCCATCTGCACACCCACAGCACCCAGAGCCAGCACAGCCGCCAGCCCCCGTCCATCCGCAATGCCTCCCGCTGCGACGACCGGCACGCGCACGGCGTCTACGATCTGGGGAATCAGAGGCAGCGTTGCCACGTCCCCTATGTGTCCTCCTGACTCGGTTCCCTCGGCGACCAGGATGTCAGCGCCCATGCGCTCCAGGCGTTTGGCCAGCGCTACCGAGGCGACCACCGGCATGACTTTGACGCCCCCTTCTTTGAGTCGGGCCATCCACGGACCAGGGCTGCCCGCGCCCGTGGTGACCACGGGCGTTTTTTCCTCAATGCAGATTTGCACAATGTCGTCCACATAGGACGAAAAGACGGGAATGTTGACCCCAAATGGCTTGTCCGTCCGGGCCTTGATCTCACGCACATGAGTGCGCACATAATCCGGGGGCGCATTGCCACCACCCAGGATACCCAGCCCGCCGCCCGCCGAGACGGCAGCAACCAGCTCTGCTGTAGACGTCCAGGCCATACCACCCTGGACAATCGGATGGTCAATGTTCAACAACTCACACAATGCTGTCCGAATCATCCTGGCTCCTTTCGCCAGCAAGCAATCTTATAGATTGAGCAGATCCAAGTTTGCACAATCTTTTTAAATCAACGGGAAGCCACAGACAAGACAATGGCCGTGCAGGATCCAGAACAGGCACGGCCAGGTGTTACGAAAGACAAATCGACGCTTGGATCATTTTTTCTTGGTCTTGATCTCGATAACTTCGACGCCGCGATAGCTTCCACATGAGGGACAAACCTGGTGAGGCAACTTGTATTCGTGACACTGGGGACAAGACACTAGCACAGGTGGCTTGAGCGCGTCGTGACTGCGTCGTCGATCTCGTCGGCCCCTAGAAATTTTTCTCTTTGGCAGTGGTGGCACAGAAACTTGCTCCTTTCATACAAATATCCCTCTTGTGCCCACCGGCAAACAACGGGCACACACCCTTTTAAGCAGCACAAGAGCGGGACAATTATAAGCCAGAGTCGCGTTGCTGTCAAATGCCCGGCATGGACAAGGAGTACGTATTCAGGTTCCGAGAAACGACCTCCCTGGAATACCCGGAGAAGGTTGGCAGCACGTTCGAGAGGTCTCACGCCAAAGGCTCGCCCCTACTCTTGGCTTCCGTGTCTTCCTCTGTCTGTTGCCGACTGTGCTGCACCCGGCGCAGGCCATTGCGAACGGTGGTCAGCAGGCCATCCAGCTGATATTCCAACTGGCTGAGAACTTCCAAGACATAAGAGTCGGCCTCCTGACGGATCTGGCTGGCTTCTTTTTGGGCGCGCTCCAGAATAATGGCCGCTCGTGCCTCGGCAGACTTGACAACCTCGTGGTTTTCAACCAGGCCGCCTGCCTCCTCTTTGGCCAGGCTGACGATGCGTCCGGCTTCCTCGTTAGCCTGGGCGATGATTCGCTCCCGCTCTTGCTGGATGCGTTTCGCCTTTTTGATCTCTTCTGGAACAGAAACACGCATCTGATCCACCATGTCCAGAAAGCGTTCCTCGTCCACGAGCACGCGGGCACTGAAGGGAATGGCTTTTCCTTCCGTCACCAGCTCTTCCAGCCGGTCTACCAAATGCAAGATGTCTATGGCAATCACCTCCCTCCACCAGCCTGCTGTACGCCAGGTCACCCAGAAACGACGCGGCACAGCCGTCGGCTAATCGATGGCGCTACGTTGAATGGATAAGGAGCGTCAGCCTGCTCAATCGCGCAGCGAAACCACTTTCACCTTGTCGTTACTCGACTCACCCAGAGCTTTAAATTTCTCCTCCAACTCTGCCTGGACAAACTCGGGCACCATCTTGCTCGTGCATCCCCCAGCCATAGCCACTTCTTTGACAATGCTGGAACTGACAAAAGCATATTGCAAAGTCGTGACCAACAACACGGTTTCCACTTCAGGGGCCAGGCTTTTATTCGTCAAAGCCATCTGGTACTCAAGTTCAAAGTCGTACGTTACCCGCAGTCCCCGGACCATCACCGAAGCCCCTTGCTGCTGGGCAAAACCGATGGTCAGCCCATTGTAACTGGTCACAGATACGTTGGGCAGATGAGCCAACGCCCGGCGCGCCAGTGCCACGCGTTCCTTTGTCGAAAACAACAAGTTCTTGAGCGGACGATCATAGACACCTACCACCAGATGCTCAAACATGGTAGCAGCACGGATGGCAATGTCAATGTGTCCGTAATGAATCGGGTCAAAAGTACCCGGGTACAATGCAATGGTCAAAGAATCCTCCTTGATTCTCTCTGTGACGCTTGAGAAAGTCTGTTCTTTCCAGCCCCCTAGCTCAGATCACTCGGGTCTTGCCAAAACTCGGCCAGCTTTCGGGCCAGCAGACGATGCTCTGGATCTTGAAGCTCTGGGTCCTGTTCAAAAAGCTCCTTTGCTGCCTGGCGAGCCTCCTCCAGGATAGAGAGGTCACTCAACCTGGCCAGCCGCAACGGTGGTATTCCACTTTGCCGCGTGCCAAAAAATTCACCAGGACCGCGCATCTCCAGGTCCACCTCTGCCAACTCGAATCCATCCAGCGTGCCCTCGATAGCTTGCAGGCGCTCTATGCTCTTTTCACTGGGGGCGTCGGAGAGAAGAATGCAAAAAGATTTGGCCTCCCCACGTCCCACCCGCCCCCGGAACTGGTGCAATTGCGCCATGCCAAAGCAGTTGGCCCCTTCCACCATCATCACCGTGGCATTGGGCACGTCAATGCCCACCTCGACCACCGAAGTGGAAACCAGGATATCCAATTCCCCACGCTGGAACTGGGCCATGATGGCTTCTTTCTTTTCTCCCTTCATACGCCCGTGGAGCAACCCTATCCTTAAATCAGGGAAAATAGTCTGCTGCAATCGCTCGTGTTCCTGAACAGCGGCTTTTGCCTCCACTCGCTCCGAACCTTCAACCAGCGGACAGATAATAAAGGCCTGATGTCCCCGTGCCACCTGACTACGAATAAAACTATAGGCCCGTTCCCGCTCGCGGGGCAAGAACCACCGCGTCTCGATGGGCTGGCGACCGGGTGGCATCTCGTCGAGGACTGAAACATCCAGGTCACCATAGATAGTGAGAGAAAGCGTCCGGGGAATGGGAGTGGCGGTCATCACCAACATGTGAGGATTGTGACCTTTTTGCCGCAATGCCGCCCGCTGTTCCACCCCAAAACGATGTTGCTCGTCCACGATAGTCAAAGACAAATCTTTGAACTCGACGCCTTTCTGAATGAGTGCATGGGTGCCAACGATCACATTGGCCGCGCCGGAGGCAATGTCGTCATAGATCTGCTGGCGCTCAGCGCCGGTGATGCTGCCGGTCAGCAGTCGTACGCTGGGCCGCGGCAGAGGTGTGTCCGGCGACCTGGAAGCGTCCATTTGTTGATAGAGCGCCGACAGACTCTTGAAATGCTGCTCGACCAGGATCTCGGTCGGCGCCATGAGAACGGCTTGCGTGCCCCCTGAGACAGCCATCAGCATCGCCGCTGCCGCCACAACCGTCTTGCCAGAGCCAACGTCACCCTGCAACAGGCGACTCATCGGCTGCGACTGCCCAAGGTCGCCGGCAATCTCCTCAATCGCCCGCTTTTGAGCTGCCGTCAAGGCAAAAGGCAGCGAAGCATAAAAAGCCTCCAGCGACGCAGGGTCCAAGTCCAGAGCGCGTCCCGGCCTGGAGCGCCAGATGCGGCGCTGTCGCAACACACCCAACTGGATCAACAGAAACTCGTCAAAACTGAGACGCCGTCGAGCTCGCTCCAGGACCGCCGGGTTATCCGGAAAGTGAATCTGGATCAAGGCCGTCTCCAGGTCATTCAGCCCCAGTGATTCGCCAAGTTGGCGAGGCAGGTAATCGGGCAGCCGCTTGGTCCAGTAATCTACGGTTCGCTTGACGAGTCGCCGCAGCCACTTGGCCTTGATCCCTTGCGTGAGAGGATAGACAGGCACCAACCGGCCGGTGTGAATCTGCTCCTTCTCCAGAAACTCCCACTCTGGCGACTTTATGACCAGGCGACCCAGATAAGCATCCACCTTGCCGCTGAGGACGACCTGGCGACCGGCCTTTAACGATTTCAGAAGGTAAGGCTGATTGAACCAGGTCGCCTGAATCGTCGCCGTTCCGTCAGCGACAATGCTCTGAATAATAGTACTCCCGCTGCGGCTACGGCGCGATTTGGTTTCCCAGATGGTGCCGATGATGGTGACCGTTTGGCCATATTCCAATTGATTGATCGTCTTGAGCGCGCTGAAATCGTTGTAACGATGCGGAAAATGGTAGAGCAAATCATGGATGGTCGTAATCCCCAGCCGCTCCAACCGCTTGGCCTGCACCTGTGCCACGCCGGAAAGGACCGTCACCGACGAATCGAGACCCAGGTGAGAGGACGTTGGCAGAGAAGACCTGGTGGACGGCGGCGATGGTGACGGCCTGGCAGCAAGGCTTGCCTTATCTGGCGGAGCCTGTTCAGCAACAGGTCCGGTAACTATTTCCCGGCAGGCTGCCAGCTTTTCCAAAATTTGTGCCACTCGTTCCTGGCGAGCTGCCCGATCCGGCAGACGACCATAGTCCCGCAGCAGAGTAGCAATCTGCTCTACCACAGGCGTCGTGGCAGGCATCTCTTTTACAGCTTCCACCGGCCAGGTCCTGGCCAGTGCCTCCAAACCACTGATAACAGCTCTGTTACTATAGTCTTGCTCCCGCTCTAACTTTAAAATCTTGCCCAATGTCTCAAACGCCGATGTCATACCAACTCCCAAAAATCAAAACTCATCAGAGCTTAACCCGAATCTCTCTCCGCCGTCACGCAGGCTACACCCAGACCATTAGGGCCTACGTGTGTCCCAATGATGGTGCCAACCTCTGCAATGACCATGCGCTCACGAGGAAAAAGTGCTGCCAGCCGGCCGGCCAGCGCCTCGGCATCTCTGCGTGCGCAGGTATGCAATACGGCCAACCTCTCCAGGGGACCAAGGTCCTCCACCAGCAACACCAACCGAGCCGTTGCCTTTTGGCGAGAGCGAGCACGTCCCAACGGCAGGACAGCTCCCTCTTTTACGCTGATCATCGGCTTTACGTTCAACAAAGCGCCCAAGACAGCCAACGCCCAGCCCACCCGGCCGCTTCGGTGCAGATATTCCAGCGTGTCCAGCATGGCAAAGACTCGGGTGCGCGGATGAACCATCTCAACCCAGTTGACGATCTCTGACCAGGAACGCCCTGCCTCGGCCAACTGGGCCGCCATCACGGCTAACCAGCCCAACCCCATAGAGACTGTGCCACTGTCCAACACCGCAACCTTTGCCCCTTTGATCTTTTCTGCGCCCAAGCGTGCCGAATTATAGACTGCACTAAGCCTGGACGAGACGTGAATCGAAACAATTTGATCGGTCTCTGCCGCCAACTGTCGATAAGTGTCTGCGAAAACGCCCGGCCCGGGTGCCGAGGTAGTGGGCATCTCGGATCCACTCTCTAACCGACGATAAAACTCACCGCGAGAGAGATCGACCCCCTCTCGAAACGTCTCCTGACCAAAGTGCACGAGGCAGGGAATCACAGTGATCCCCCATTCTGCTGCCAATTCCGGCGGCAAGTCTGCCGTCGAATCTACCACGATTTTGACCAAATTTTCCCTGTACTCCACACCGGCACAATCGCCGGTTCCCAATCCAGCGAATATAGATCGGCCGCGTCGCAATCTGATCTCACCACATTTCTTCCTGGCATGAATCCTTTTATTCTGACCAACAGAACAACTCTGGATCGATTCCCGTTCCGTCTTCCGACACGAGACACACGCCTACAGCCCCTGGTCCCAGGTGCGTCGCCACAGCAGGACTGGCCTCGCTCACCGGAATGAGATCGCGCGGGTAAAGCGCACCCAACCGGTCGGCCAGGTCCACAGCCACCCCTGGCGCGCCGATGTGAAGCACCGCCAGAGCCAGAAAGGGAGTCCTGGCCGCCGCATGTTCTACCAATCGACCCAATGCCTTTCGCTGAGTTCGAACGTTGCCTATCAGCGCAGGGTGACCATCCACTACGGTGATAAGCGGTTTGACCTGTAACGCAGAGCCCATCAATGCCGCCAACCGGCCAATGCGCCCCCCTCGCCGCACGTGATCCAGCGAATCCAGCATCGCCAAAGCCTGGGACAGCGGAGACAGTTGCTGTGCCAGAGCGACAACTTGATCAAAAGAAGCGCCCTCTTGCGCTGCCCGTGCCGCGGCAATGACCTGCCATCCTTGGGCCATAGAGAGTTGCAGCGAATCCACAACCACCACGCGCACCTCGGAGGACAATTCTTTGGCAGCAGCCTGGGCGGTGCTCAACATACCGCTGAGATAGTTGCCAACGTGAATCGATACGATCCCCTCTATCTCCTGACCCAACCGCCGATAGGTCTCCAGGAACACGCCCAATCCCGGATGTGCCGTCTTGGGAAAGTTGGGATCCGTGGTCAACAGTTCAAGGAAACGATCCGGCATGAGGTCCACGCCGTCCTGATATACCCGTTGACCAAAAATGATCTCATCCGGGATAACGGTTATGTCCAAAGCCGAAGCAAGCCGGAGAGGAATATCTGACGTAGAATCTGTCACCACCCGAACTGAGGACATTTTCTTATTCTATCCTCTATCCCCAGTTATCGAACATGGGCACACCCCCCCACGGATTGTGGCAGGACAACCAGGCATTTATAGAGCTCCTTCCTCTCCTTCAAAGACAATAACGCCCAAGGCCCCTAAACCCAGGTGAGAGGCCAGCGTTGGGCCATAAACCACAATAGGAACTTGCAGATCTGGAAACGCTATATCCAACCGCTCTAACAGCAATTTGGTCTCCTCGGTGGGATGGGGCGTGCTCTGCTGAATGGTGATTTGCTCAATATCTGAAAACTCGGAGATGAATTCGAACAGCTTGTCCACAGCCCTGTCCCTGGAGCGAACCTTTTCCATAGGAATAAGTTCCCCTTCATCCATGGTCAAAAACGGCTTGATGCTCAACATGGTACCCAGCAAAGCCTGCGCCGGCCGGATACGACCTTCTCGCTCCAAATAGTCCAGCGTTTCGACAAAAAAGACGGCATAAATGCGGAGGATCATGCCCCGAATGATCCGGGTGATCTCTTCCAACGATCGCCCTTCTGCCGCCGCTTCTGCCGCAGCCTTGACCAGAATTCCCAACCCCACAGAGATCGTCTCTGAATCCACGACAGTGATCTCGCAGCGCCCCAACAAAGTATTGGCTGCCTGGCGAGCCACTTTACAGGCATCGCTCAACTTGTTGGACACGTGCAAGGAAAGAATATGAGAGGCCGACCGGGCCAACTCCTCATAAGTCTTTGCAAAAACGCCTACGGGTGGAGGCTCACTGAGAGGAGGCGTTGGTGAGCGAGCCATGCGCCGGAAAAATGTCTCTTTGTCAAGGTCTGGTCCCTCTTCTATCACCTCATTACCCATGCGAATCCGCATTGGCAGAACAATGATACCCAACCTTTCGACGACCTCGGGTTCCAAATGTGCAGTTGAATCTGTCACCACCCGAACACGTGCCATACAATCCTCCAAACTTGATCGAGCTTGTGCTTTGTGCTTTGATAGCGGGCAAGGTCCCCCGGCCCAGCTCGCTGTGTCCCGATCGAAAAGACCCTGACGGCCAGAGCTACTCCAGCGACAAAATATAATGATAATGCGGCTGGTTGCCCTCGACCAATTCTACTTCCAGGTCCTCGTCCAAGTCTTGAATCTGTGCCACCAACGCCTCTGCCTCGTCCTGGGTCACGCCATCGCCACGGTAGAGTGTGACAATTTCAAAATCTTCCATCTCCAACTGGTTCAGCATAGAGAGAATTACCTCCGTGGGCGAACTGCCGGCCGTGTGCAACTGATCGTTCAACAGACCAATGATCTGACCTTCCTTGACAGCCACGCCTTTGATTTCCACGTCACGGGTGGCGGTAGTGACTTCAATAGTCTCCACGTCGCCAGCGGCACGGGCCATGAGGCGTGCGTTGGTCTCCAAATCTGCCTGGTAATTGAATTCCAACATGGCACTGATACCCTGCGGCATGGTCCGGGTCGGCACGACGACGACGTTCTTTTGCGCCAGCGCCCTGGCCTGTTCGGCAGCCAGGATGACGTTGGAATTGTTGGGCAACAAGACGACATTGTCGACGCTGGCAGCTTCTACGGCCTTGAGCAGATCCTCAGTGCTGGGATTCATGGTCTGGCCGCCCTGTATCACAGTGCTGACCCCCAAACTCTCAAAGATGCGAGCCAGGCCCTCACCCGAAGCAACTGCCACCGTCGCAATGCCCGAGATCTCTTCTACCGCCGGGGCAGGCCGCGATTGTCCTAACACAAACTCCTGGTACTGCTCCTGCATGTTCTCGACAATGATCCGGCTCAACGTCCCTACTTTGACGCCATAGTTGAGAGGTGTGCCCGGTTCTGGCGTGTGGACGTGGACCTTGATGGCTTTGGAATCCCCCACCACGAGCACCGACTCTCCCATGGTCGTGATGGTCTCCCGTACCTCATCCAAGTCCAGGTTATCGCCGTGAATGATAAACTGAACGTCATAGTCGTACTCGCCCCCTACGGCATCGGCATGGAGCAACGAGACCCCGGCCTCTAGAGCGCCGTTGTACTTGACCGTCTCGCCCTGCAGGTAGCGCGACATACCCTCCAGGATGACGTATAACCCCTGACCACCCGAGTCTACCACGCCCGCGTCTCGCAGCACGGACAACAACATCGGCGTGCGGGCCACCGAAGCCGCCGCCTCGCGCACCACGTGCTCGAAAACCAGACGCAGATCGCCGGTGCTACGCACAATCTCTTCCGTGGCGTCGGCCGATTCTCGAACCACGGTCAGGATGGTTCCCTCGACGGGTTGGATAACACCTTTATAAGCCGTTTCCGAAGCCGCCCGGAGGGCGCTGGCAAAACGGGCGGCGTCAAAAACCTGGCATCCTTCTACGCCGTGGGCAAAACCCCGCAGGATCTGAGAAAGAATGACCCCCGAGTTGCCCCGCGCTCCCATGAGTGCGCCATAGGCCGCCGCCTGGGCGACTTCACAGACCGATTCTTCAGGAGAAGTAGCGACTTCTTTGTAGGCGGATTGCAAGGTCAGCAGCATATTGGTGCCAGTGTCCCCATCGGGCACGGGAAAGACGTTCAACGCATTGATGGCAGCGCTGTGCTGCTCCAACCAGGCCAGGCCCGCTTCGAGAAGGTGCTTGAATCTCTGCCCGTCACAGACCATAATGGGAGCCGTCGCCTCTCGCTGGCGAACAGATGAGTGCCCCCCCTCGCTCGCAGTTGTGTTGCTGAAATCCAACTCTGGTACCTCCATTCCGCCCATTATTTATTCTCTTCAATGAGCAAACGGGGACGACATTGGTGACGACCCACAAAACGTCTACTCACTCTTTTCTCCATCGCTCAAGCCGATTCGCTGACCCGCAACCCCTGGACGTGCACGTTGACCTGGGCAACAGGCACGCCCAATGCTTTTTCCACAGTAAACTTGACACTCTCCATGATATTGTGGGCGACCTCGGAAATGCGGGTGCCGTATTCGACAATAACATACAAGGCAATAACAATCTCGCCTTTCTCGATATCGACTTTGACGCCCCGCTTGCTATCGCAACTGAGGAGCTGCCCCAGGTTGCGCGAAGACATGCCGACGACGCCGTACGATTTGAGCACGGCGTGATTGGCCAGGCTGGCAATCGCCGCCGGTGAGATCTCTATCTTGCCCAGATGGGTCGACTCTGTCATGGTTACCTATTTCCTCCATAGCTAACATCCAGCCGATGTCCGGCCGGCGTCCAGCGTCTCGTTTGCAGATTTCCCATTCTTGTGGTACAATCTTTATGTTGCCGGGGCGCCCCCGCCCCGGCGTCAGTTTGCGTGGTGAAAGGAGCACTCTTACGATGGCCAAGTGTGAAATTTGCGGCAAAGGACGCCAGTTTGGACACAACCGGCCTTTCTCTCTGAA
>Ga0180431_10003073_pt1 | contig 21750 bp, 23 predicted proteins | sample SS_ome_11_FD_132459 | JGI IMG/M metagenome (GOLD analysis project Ga0180431, IMG submission 132459) | Hypersaline lake sediment archaeal communities from the Salton Sea, California, USA - SS_1_MS_1 metaG | ecosystem: Environmental > Aquatic > Non-marine Saline and Alkaline > Hypersaline >...
AATGGGCATCTGCCTGGGGCATCAGTACATCGGGCACGCCTTCGGGGCGAAAACGTATAAGCTCAAGTTTGGACACAGAGGTGGCAACCACCCCGTGAAGGACCTCGCCAGCGGCAAGGTGAGGATAACCGCCCAGAACCACGGATTCGCGCTGGATGCCGACACGGTTAAGGGCGATCTTGAGGTAAGCCAGATCAATCTCAACGATGGCACCGTGGAGGCAATCAAACACCGTGATATGCAGATACTCGCCATCCAGTATCACTCCGAGGCCTCCCCCGGCCCGCATGACAGCGTCAGCGCCTTCGAGGAATTCGTGGGGATGGTGAAGGGGTAAGAAGAATTGATAAAGAGAAAACGTAGTATAAGGATTTATTGCGACTGGTGCCTCAAAGAGATAGAGAGACCTGAAGACGGAATTGTACGTTGGAAATGGTTTCCTAGTGAAGGCAGATTGGACCGGCATAGCTTTGCTATTGTCCACAGAGGAGAATGTGATAAAAGCATGGGAGACCCACTGGGGGTACGTAGTGGATACCATCATATTGAACACATACAGGAATTTTTTAACAGAAATATATCTGATGAGATTGAGGCAATTAAACATGGGTGGCGTCGAGATGACTGTGAAGGGCTTGCAGATGTTCTTAGCCGTGTAAATCCGTCAAAATCTCGTGAGAAACTTTTTAAACTATTTCAAGAAGCCCAGATGAGTTCTGAAGCTATACTCAATAGGCACATAACAGGTATAGGCGGTGAATTGTCAAGATTAACCAACAGAATTATCGATATTAAAAAAACAGGTGTACCACCCGGCACATCAAATATACTGTTTCTTGCATTAAGGAATTTGTTGATAGATAAGTTCGGGCCTACCTCAGTCATATTAGAAAAATTGTCGGAGTTAGAAAACAGCTTGAACGATACATCTATTGGTCTAACAGACGAAGGTAAATGTGATTGTATCCATCAATTCATAGAAACGATACAAAGTTATGCTTATTCTGCTTTAGCAAAGAAGGAATTTGAGACTCTTTTAGGTATCCAAATCAAAGATGATAAATCTAGATATAAGCATACAAGCTTTCTATATTGGGCCGAATTCTTATGGAAGTGGGTAAAAGAAAACCGCTTGTCAAGCGCAATCATAGCCTCTTTTATAGCTAGCATTATTGTCGGGCTTATCTTTGGTATCTGAGGTGAAAATGTCTAAAATCTCTAAGGTCCTGATCATCGGCTCGGGGACCATCATCGGGCAGGGCAGCCGTCAGTCTGATGGAGTCCGCTTCAGACGGGCGAGGAAGAATCTGGCACAGCGGGGGATTCGAGATTGCCGCGCGCACTTCGTGCGCTCGCAATGACAGGGAACATAACACGGACTGTCATTGCGAGGAGCCCGCCTGAGGCGGGCGACGAAGCAATCTAAGGAGAATCTTTTCTCGAATTTTATGTTGAGCACGTCGAATGTAATCAGGGTAGCAATAGAACGATGCAATCGGGTAAAGGGGAATAATGTCCAAGCTTAACAAGGTCCTGGTCATCGGCTCGGGGCCCATCATCATCGGGCAGGCGGCGGAGTTCGACTACGCCGGCACGCAGGCCTGCAAGGCGCTGCGGGAGGAGGGGCTGACGACTGTGCTGGTGAACTCCAACCCGGCCACGATCATGACCGACGAGGGAATAGCCGATATCGTCTATATCGAACCGATAACGGTGGAGGTCATCACCCGCATCATCGATAAGGAGCGCCCCGATGGCCTGCTGCCGACGCTGGGCGGCCAGACCGGGCTTAATATGGCGGTGGACCTGGCGGATGCCGGCGTGCTCGATAAATTTGACGTGCGCCCTCTGGGCACGCCGATCGATACCATACGCAAGGCAGAGGACCGCGACCTGTTCAAGCAAATGCTGTTGGAGATCGGGGAGCCGGTGCCGCCCAGCTTCATCGCCACCAATATGAAAGAGGCACGCGAGGCGATAGCACAGATCGGACTGCCAGTGGTGATACGCCCGGCGTATACGCTGGGCGGCACGGGCGGCGGGCATGCCTCCACCATGGAGGAGTTCAACCTCATCGCTGCATCAGGCATGATGGCCAGCCCGGCGCACCAGATACTCGTGGAGAAGAGCGTCATCGGCTGGAAGGAAATCGAGTACGAGATGATGCGGGACAGCAACGATAACTGCATCACCATATGCAACATGGAGAACATCGACCCCATGGGGGTGCACACCGGCGACAGCATCGTGGTGGCGCCATCACAGACGCTGACCGACAGAGAGTACCAGATGCTGCGCACCGCCAGCATCAAGATTATCAAGGCGCTGGGGGTTGAAGGAGGCTGCAACATACAGTTCGCCCTGGCCCCGCACAAGAAGCTGTCCCCCTACTGGCCACCCGGAGGCAACGGAAGCGATTTCATAAAACGCCTCGAGAGCGACCTTCCGCCCTACTATGTGATCGAGGTCAACCCCCGGGTCAGCCGCAGCTCGGCGCTGGCATCCAAGGCCACGGGATATCCCATCGCCCGCGTCTCATCCAAGATAGCGGTGGGCAGGACGCTGGACCAGATAGAGAACAGGGTCACCGGCAAGACCATGGCCGCCTTCGAGCCGGCGCTGGACTATGTGGTGGTCAAGGTGCCGCGCTGGCCGTTCGATAAGTTCGCCAGCGGCGACCGCAAGATCGGCACTCAGATGAAGGCCACCGGCGAGGTCATGGCCATCGACCGCACCTTTGAGGCAGCGCTGCAGAAAGCGGTGCGCTCGCTGGAGATCGGCAAAAAGTCCCTGCTGTGGGAGGACCCCGCATGGTCACAGGACGGAAAGCTGCCTCTGTCGCCCAGCGACCTCAGGCTATGGGCACTTATGGCATCCCTGCGCCGCGAGATGACACCTGCTGAGCTGTCGATCGAGACCGGTATCGACTTCTGGTTCACCGATAAGCTGGCGAACATAGTCCACATGGAGCGGCGCCTGCTATCCGAAAACCTGACCCCGCAGCTCCTGCTTGAGGCCAAACGTATGGGGTTCCCCGACGGATACATCGGCACTCTGGCTGACAGGCTGCCGGAGCAGGTAAGGCAGCTGCGCCATGAATGGAAGATCCTCCCCGTGTACAAGATGGTCGACACCTGCGCCGCCGAGTTCGCTGCCGAGACCGCCTACTTCTACAGCACCTACGAGCAGGAAAACGAGGCAGAGCCCCTCGAAAGCAACCGGGCGACGGTCATCGGCTCCGGCCCCATCCGCATCGCGCAGGGCATCGAATTCGACTACTGCTGCGTGCATTCCGCCTGGGCGCTTCAGGAAGCGGGGTATCAAAGCATCATCATCAACTCCAACCCGGAGACTGTCTCCACCGACTTCGATACCTCCGATCGCCTGTACTTCGAGCCCCTGGACGAGGAGAGCCTGCGCGATATGCTGGAAAATGAGGCCGGGGGCAGTGGTGTCCCGCCATCGTCCATCGTCCAGTTCGGCGGGCAAACCGCCATAAATCTGGTTGAGCCGCTCAACCGCGCCGGCATGCCCATACTCGGCTCCAGCCCTGAGTCCATCGACCAGGCGGAGGACCGTCACCGCTTCGAGGACATGATGAATCGGCTGGGCATACCACAACCACCCGGCTCCACCGCCACCACCGTAGAGGGGGCACTGAACGTGGCCAAGCTCATCGGGTACCCGGTGCTGGTGCGCCCCAGCTACGTGCTCGGCGGCCGCGCCATGGAGATAGTGTACAACGCCACCGAGCTGATACATTACATGAACCGCGCCGTGGAGCTGGACACCAAACACCCCATTCTTATCGACAAATACCTGGAGGGGAAGGAGGTCGAGATCGACGGTATCGCCGATGGTGAGAGGGTGCTCATACCCGGAATCATGGAGCACATCGAGCGAGCCGGCGTGCACAGCGGCGACTCCATGGCAGTCTACCCCGGCCTGAACCTCACCCCCAATGAAATCGATACCATAGTCGATTTTTCAATACGCATCGGGCTGGCGCTTAACATAAAAGGGTTAATGAATGTCCAGTACGTGATCATGCCCAATGATGATGGCACCTCGTCGGTATATGTGCTGGAGGTGAACCCTCGGGCAAGCCGCACAGTGCCCATCATCAGCAAGGTTACCGACGTCCCCATGGTCAAGGTGGCCACCAAGATAATGCTCGGCATCAGCCTGAAGGACCAGGGCTACGAGACAGGGCTCTGGCCGACGCAGGGGCTGGTGGCGGTTAAAGCGCCGGTCTTTTCCATGTCCAAGCTCGGTGGGGTGGACAGTTATCTCGGCCCGGAGATGAAATCCACCGGCGAGGTCATGGGGGTGGACTACACCTTCGAGGCAGCCCTGGCCAAGGCGCTCATCGCCGCTGACCTCATGCCGCCCAGGGGCGGATCAATACTCCTCAGCATCGCCGACAAGGATAAGCCCGAAGCCCTGTCCATCATCAAGCAACTGGCTGCCCTGGACTTCAAGCTGTACGCCACCGAGGGCACCGCGGCGCTGATCCAGAGCGTGGGCATACCGGTCAACTTCATCAGCAAGAAACTGGATGAGGGCTACCCCAATATCATCGATATAATCCGCGACGGTACACTCAACGGGGTAGTCAATACCTCCGCCGGCGAGCGCGGCCCGATACGTGACGGTTTCGAGATACGGCGTGCCGCTGTGGAGAAAAGGATCCCCTGTTTCACTTCGTTAGATACTATCAGGGCAGTGGTTACATCGCTCAGGATGGGTGAACAGACCTATTCCGTACAGCAGCTACAGGATTACCTGAACTGTGAGAAGGGCAATACCCCCAATTCAGAATAAAGGTGCCGGTTGAGAGGACTATCGGCCAGAATAATATCCAACGCAGAGATTATGCCCCGGGTCTATCTCCTCCGGGCTGAGGCCCCTGCGATCGCTTGCGACACACGCCCCGGTCAGTTCGTCATGGTACGCACCAGCCTCGACTGCGACCCGCTGCTGAGACGTCCGCTCAGCATCCATCGCGTGCACGACAACGGCGAGATCGCCCTGCTGTACGACGTGGTGGGCCGCGGCACCGAATGGCTTGCGCAACGCGAGGCGGGAGCGACCATCGACCTGCTGGGGCCACTGGGCAACGGTTTCACCGTCGATTCCCCAAACCTGCTGCTGGTTGCCGGAGGCTGCGGTATAGCACCTCTCGTCTTCCTCGCCGATATCGCCCTGGCGCAGGGCCGCCGCGTTGTGCTGCTCTGCGGAGCAGATACCGCCGCAAGGGTCTTCCCCGAACAGCAACTGCCGCACGGGGCATTGACGACCATCGTGACAGAGGATGGCTCACTGGGACAGCAGGGGCTGGCCACTGACTTCATCGCCGATGCCTTGCGGAAACTAGCGCCACAAGCCGAGAAAATCGACCCGCAAGATGATATGCAGATCTTCGCCTGTGGTCCCAACGATATGTACCGGGCCATGGCCCAGAACGACCTGCTCAAAGGATGGAACATCCAGGTGTCGCTGGAGGCGCGCATGGGCTGTGGCTTCGGAGTATGCTATGGCTGCACGATTCATACCAGAATAGGGCTCAAGCGCGTGTGCAGGGATGGACCTGTGTTCAAATTGACCGACCTGTTACTGTAACATGCGAATAATTGAAGGGGTGAGCGATATGGTAATCACGAGGAAAATCGAAATCCGCACCAGGGGGGAGTGTGACCTGATCGATATCACCGACAGGGTGCAGAGCGAGATAGCCAGCGCCGGCATTGACTCAGGCACCGTGACCCTTTTTATCGGCGGATCGACAGCCGGGCTGACGACTATCGAATACGAGTCAGGGGTGCTGAAAGATTTGCAGGAAATGTGGGAGCGACTGGTGCCGCGAAATATCCCCTACAAGCACGATAGCAGGTGGGGCGATGGCAATGGATACTCCCACGTCAGGGCATCGCTTCTTGGCCCATCGCTGGTGGTACCGTTCAGCGGGAAGAGGCTGCTCACCGGCACATGGCAGCAGATTGTCATCGCCGATTTCGATAACCGTCCGCGTTCCCGGGAGGTCATTGTCCAGATCATGGGAGAATAAGACGGCAGTCCTGGAGGACGTTCGACTATCCATAGACGAAGGCCGGGCTTCCCAATGTAACAGAAGTGGCCGGGTAATTAAAACGATATAGTCACTACAAAATTAAGTCATATTCTGTTGAACCATTAGAGTAGAGGGGGCTGGCGGAGATTAACTGGCATATACCCGCGGAGGTAATACGAATGATTGACAAAGTTGACAGTTTGGTGTATATATGTTCAAACTCGACTGAGGCACCGCTGTTCTGGACATATGAACCGAGGGGGTGTATAATATCCCCTTCAGAGGGATACAATGACAACCGGCGACGCGACACAATTGAAAAGGCGACTGGGAAAGTTTGAGCTGTTCAAGTGGCTCACCGACGAGGAACTGGACATGCTTGCTGCCCTGAGCAAGGAAGAGAGCTTCTCCGCCGGCTTGAGCATAATATCAGAGGGCTCGGCTGCCAAGGATCTGTACATGGTCGAAGAGGGGCAGGTGCGCGTAGAGATGAGCCTCTCCGTATACCCCGGAGTGGTCCAGGACGCGCTGGTCGACATTATACCCACAGGCGAGCCGTTCGGGTGGTCCGCAGTCATCGGCTCACGCGTATACACCATGACAGCCAGGGCTATGGAACCGGTAAAAGTGATCGCTATCGACGGAGAGAAGTTGCTCTCCCTGTTCAACAAGAACCCTGATATCGGATTCAAGGTGATGGAAGGGCTGGTAGCGGTTGTGTCTAAACGAGTCCGCTCTGTCAAGAAGACCATGCTCACCTAAGGTAAGTTATCCGTATAGTTGTTTGGTGAAAGGGAACATCAGTGGCTACGATTAAAGAGACATTGGCCAGTTCAGATCTTTTCAGGGGGCTGACCGATGACGAATTGCAGAGGATAGCCGAAATATCCCGCGTAGAGATCTACGAAAAGGGTTCTGTTCTGTTTACCGAGAGCAGCGCAGCCGAGGATGTATACATTATCGAGATCGGCAAGGTTGCCATGGAGATGAGCCTGGCAGGTACGCCTGGCATGGGGAAGCAGGCCACTGTGGAGACAGTCACCAAGGGTGGCGGCTGTGGCTGGTCAGCTTTGTCCGGAACACCCGTATACACGCTGACCGCGAGATCCATTGAGCCGGTGCGAGCCATCGCTATTGACGGGAACCGATTGTACAATCTGCTTAAGGAAGACCCACACCTGGGATACAGGGTGATGTCCAGGTTAGCTACCGCCGTGTCCGCCCGCCTGCGGAACATCCGCATGACGCTGCGCATGTTCCATCGCTAGCCATCATCCCCGGCAAGCCACCCCTACGATGGAGAACGCAGCACCCGTTTACCCGTAGCACCAGACTTGGCCGCGATTGTCCATTTGCCAGTCGATGTATATTTGAACTTTGGTTGCCATTTAGGCTATTATTTATAATCACTAACATTTATGCGAATAGTGTTACGAATATGACCACGCTTAAGACGGCACTGCAGAACTCCGCTCTGTTCAAACGCCTTTCGGACAGTGAGCTGGAGCAGGTCATCGCTCTGAGCCATCAGGAAAGCTACACGGAAGGGCAGGTAGTGTTTTCCGAGGGTACCCCCTCAGAAGACATGTACATCGTGATCAATGGGATAATAGCCATGGAGATAAGGCTTGCGGTCTACCCCGGCATGCTGCAGAAGGCTACCGCAGAGGTGCTGAAGCACGGGGACACCTTTGGCTGGTCTTCGGTGTTGGGTTCTCACGTTTATGTCATGACTGCAACTGCCATAGAAGCTACAGAAGCAGTTGTAATTGATGGAGAAAGCCTGTATAAGCTCCTGAACGAGAACCCTGAGATGGGATATATGGTACTGCTGGGTCTTATAGAGGTGGTCTCCTCCAGGGTCTGGGGCATTAAGAGAGCGATGTTTGCATGAGGATACAAGCGATGGGAGATAAATTTGGCTACGATTAAAGAGATGCTTGCCGAATCCGATATTTTCAACGGGCTGCCCGGAGAATGGCTGGTTCGTATTGGCGAATTATCGCATATTGAAGACTATGAGGACAGAGACTACCTATTCATCGAGGGAGAGGAGCCGACGAATGTATTCATTATCCAGAAGGGCAGGATAGATATGGATGTCAGTTTGTCCCCGACCCCGGGACTGGGACACCAGGTAACTGTCGACACGCTGGGCAAAGGGCAAACCTGCGGCTGGTCTTCAGTTATAGGCTCCCATGTATATACCATGAGCGCAAGGTGCGCCGAGCCGGTCAGGGTAATCGCCATAAACGGCAGCGAGCTGCGTCATTTTCTGGACGATAATCCCTCCATAGGTTTTAAGGTACTGGCGAACATGGCACCTATCGTCATCTCCAGACTCAGGAACATGAAAATCCGCCTGCCAATCGCCTTGGGCAGAAAGATGCGATAGTGCATTCGCGACTCCCGGAAATCTCGTGTGTTGAGTTGTAATTCAGCGAAGCTAATCTGCGCTACACTGTACGCCTCTGCCTGCGTCCATACGGGATATGCGAACCCCCCTGCGGTGGACGAAATTCGCTCCAATCGATTATAATATTCCTGCGTGCTTTGACACGCATTTCCTTTGAGCAAAACGCTCGCTTATCGATAGGAAAGGCAGGAGATGGACACAGAGAGCACTTTCAAATCAGGAAGCAATCTTGAGAAAATACTGAAGAGCGGGGCTTTTGTCGCCACCGGTGAGCTGGGGCCACCGCAGAGCGCCAGTGCAGATGTCATCCGGAACAAGGCCAAGCTGCTGAAGGGTAACGTCGATGCCGTTAATTTTACCGACGGACAGACAGCTATAGTGCGCATGTCGAGCTTCGGCGCGGCGCTGATAGCCATGCGCGACGGGCTGGAGCCCACGGTCCAGATGACGTGCCGCGACCGCAACCGCATAGCCATCCAGATGGACATACTGGGGCTTTCCGCCAACGGCATAAAGAATTTCCTGTGCCTCACTGGCGACCACCAGTCCTTCGGCAACCATCCCCAGTCCAAGGGCGTCTTCGATATAGACAGCATCCAGCTAATCAAGATGGTAAAGGATATGCGGGACGAGAAGAAATTTCAGAGCGGCGATGCGATGGATGTTGAGCCGCGCCTGTTCATCGGGGCTGCCGCCAATCCCTTCGCCGACCCGTTCGATTTCCGCGTGCTGCGGCTGGCCAAGAAGGTGGCTGCCGGCGCCGATTTCGTCCAGACACAGATCATCTACAACGTCGAGAAATTTGCCAAGTGGATGGAGAAGGTGCGGGAGCTCGGGTTGCACCAGCAGTCGTACATACTGGCTGGAGTGGCACCCATAAAATCGGCGGGTGCCGCCAAGTACATGAAGAACAACGTGCCGGGCATGGATGTACCCGACGAGGTCGTCCAGCGCATGTCAGCCGCCCCCAAGGGCGAGGCCAAGCAGGTGGGCATTGACCTGTGCGTGGACATCATCAAGCAGGTGCGCCAGATCGAGGGCGTGGCCGGCGTACATATCATGGCTATCGAGTGGGAAGAGGCGGTACACGAGATCGCGGAGAAGGCCGGCCTGCTCCCGCGACCGCAGGCATAACTGACCGGGCAATTAAGTAGAAGGGGATTTGTCATCCCCCTTTGCTGCAATTTCTAAGCCTGTCGCTTTACGATGTGGATCGCCGTTGCCTTGAAGCTGAGATATATCGGCTTGCCTATGGTCAGTTTCAGTTCCTGCGCCGATGCTGATGTCAGTACGCCCAGCAACGGAAAACCGCAATCTACCTCTACCCTCGCAAGCGGCCCGAGTAATACCACCTTGTTGATCCTTCCCTCAAATACATTCCTCGCGCTTGAAGTGTCTCTATCCCGTGCTAGGGTTATCTCCTCGGGACGTATCATCACATATACATCTTCGCCGGGTTGAAGCTCAGTAACAGCTTGAATCTCCCTGCCTTTCACGTCGATAATCGCCAGTCCGCTTTCCTGCCGCAGCACTTTGCCGGCGAGGATGTTCTCCACACCGACGAATTCAGCCACCTTCCTGTTAGCCGGCGCACAGAATATCTCGTTCGGGCTGCCCACCTGCAGCAATTCTCCGTTTACAAGCACACCGACCTTATCCGCCAGCCGCTGTCCCTGTGACATATCGTGTGTTGACATCAGTATTGTGGTCTTGCGCTCTTTGATAATATGCGCAAGCACTTCTTCGATCTTGGATACGGAAACGGGGTCGAGGTTGGCGGTCGGCTCGTCCAGCAGCAGCAGCTCCGGCTCAATGACCAGTGCCCGCGCTATGGCCACGCGCTGCATCTCGCCGCCGGAGAGCGTCCGCGCATCCCTTTCCCTGTAATCCCCCATACCGACTATCTCCAGCACATCGTTCACCTTGCTCCAGATGACATCCTTTCTCTGATGCCTCCACTTTAACCCGCATGCGATGTTGCCGAAAACGTTCATCTTGAAGACGACGGGCTTCTGCTGCACCAGCGCCATTCTGCGACGCGCGCTGTTCCCGGCACGTCCTGAAGCCGTTACATCGATGCTGTCGAACAATATCCTGCCGGATGATGGCGTGTCCAGTAGATCGATAAGTCTGATAAGCGTTGTCTTGCCGGCGCCGGTAGGCCCGATGACCGCACAAGTTTCACCCTTATCTACGGACAGGTTGACACCGCTCAGGACACTTCGCCTGTCGTATGTTTTACTCAGGTTCGATATCTGTAAAAAAGCCATTTGTCAGTAACCTGTAATCGATTTGCCATCCATTGAAGAATACTACCCGCTTCGCGATTGCGTGACGGGAAGAATCCTCCTGAACAGATTCAACCTCTTTAATCTTCCGCTTTTCTGCAGAGAATATATTGTGATGTTGATAACCAGAGCTATCAGAAGCAGGAGAATTCCCATGGCCCAGGCCTTTTCAATATTGCCCTTCTGTGTTTCCAGTGAAATGGCGGTGGTAAGGGTTCTGGTATAGAAATTTATATTGCCGCCTACCATCATCGATATGCCAAGCTCGGATATGGCGCGGCTGAAGCCTATAATCACCAGCGTCAGCATGGCGTATTTGGCTTCCCTTACCGCCACAATGACCATCTGCAGCTTTGAAGCGCCCAGAGATACCGCCGTCTCGGTGATAGATTTGTCCACACCGCTGTAGGCCGAGATGACCAGTCCCATCATGATAGGCGATATCAGCACTGCCTGACCGAATATGATGGCGTTTGGACTGAAAAGCCAGCCCAGCTCGCCCATGGGGCCGGCGCGCGACAGCATAGAGAAAACGAGCAGTCCTACCAGTACGGTCGGCATGCAGTACAATGACTGAAGTACGCTTACCAGCAAGCCTTTGCCACGGAACTGGCGGAAGTGGATCAGGCTGCCCAGCGGGAAGCATATGATAATGGAGATGGCGCAGGAGGTCGCTGCAAACCACAGCGACCTCCCGGCTGCGCTCCAGGTATCGGAATCCAGCGATACTAACTGATTCCAAATGCTGTCCAATAAACCTAAGCCTCCCGTTCCTTACTCTGTCGGCTCGCTGCCGGCGCAGGGCGTGAACAGGCCTTCGCCGTACTGGTTGGCACCGTAGTTACCGATAAGCTGCTGGATCTCGTCAGAGGTGAGGAAGTCCACCAGGTTCTGCCCCATCTCCTGATTTTTGGATGCGTTACACACGACCACAGTGTAAACATTGAGCAGGATGCTACCTTCGTCCACCAACTTGACAAGCTCCAAGTCGCCCTTATATGCCAGGAACGTCCCGATATCGCTCAGCGTATAGGCCTGCTTCTCGCTGGCCATGAGCAGCGTTGGCCCCATCCCGCTGCCGGCCTCGATATACCAGTCACCCGCAGTTCTTATATCCTCATAATTGTATCCGGCGGCCGCCCATATCGCCTTCTCCTTAGCATGCGTACCCGAATCGTCGCCGCGGGATACAAACGATGCATCCCCACCCTGGGTAAGCTGGGTGAAGGCCTCTTCAGGAGACAGGCCACTGATGCCAGCCGGGTCACCCTCCGGCCCGACGATCACGAAGTGGTTATAGGCGAAGGGGACGCGCTCGAGTCCGTAGCCATTGGCCACAAACTGCTCCTCGCGGGCCTTATCGTGAACGGTGATGGCATCCACATCGCCCCTCTGGCCGTATTCCAACGCGATGCCGGTGCCGGCATAAAGGATGTCCAGCTCGACATCGTACTCATCCTCGAACATCGGCTCCATATATCCCCACAGCCCGGTATCGTACAGGCTGGTGGTGGTCGCCACGCGGAACCGCTCTGCCCTGGTAAGAATATCCCCACCGGCAGGGACTGCTGTCCCACCACATGCTGTGCCAATGCCAGCAAGGCCGACGATGAATGCTGCGGTAAATATATACAAAGTTAACTTCCTCAAGCCTTTACCTCCATAATTCGTATTACACTTCCGGAAAGCTCTTCGATCTATATGCCTATACGACCTTCCTCTCCAAGCCTTCCGTCGCGCCGATACGATGACACATCGCGATGTAGAGGCCTGCAGATGGAGGTCAGGATGGCATGTCTCGCCCGCCAGACGCATTAAAAATGCCTCCACAGGGAGGCACAGGCAGTCAGCATTCACTAACCGCTTCAGCCCTCCTTTCCACATCGGGGGGCGCAGGCGTTTCCCCCTGCACCGTATCGGCTGCTCGCCATGCCCTCGGGTTCAGGCGCGGCAGCTCGGAAAGCTCGTATTCAACTTTTAACCCGAGGGAGATTTTAACACGGCTTAAACCCTGAAGTCAACGACCACCCAATCAATTTGACAAGGGCGAAAATGACTGTAGAATAGTCTAAACCGTCATCTTTTATCGAAAAACTGGAGGGAAGGAGACAGCGATGGAAAACAGCGAGATCATTGCCCTAGTGATCGGTATCCTCAGCATCCTGTTCGGCATCCTAGTAATAGTCCGTCCGAAGATACTGGCCTACCTGATCGGGATCTATTTTATCGTAATAGGCGTGCTGGGCATTATAAGGGCCTTTTTCTAGCACTCGCATATTAGGAACAGATTAAATAATATCAGCCACGATGCCCTGAACGTGCTCGATGGCCTCTGCGACCATGAACAGCGAGCCGGTGACGCAGATGAGGTCGTCGCGACCCGCCGTCCGCGAGGCGCATTCGATCGCATCCGACACGCTGCTCGACTCGACCGTCTCATGCCGACCCATGCCCAGCCGCTGCATCAGCGCATTAGCCGCCATGGCGCGGGGGTGCCGCGACCTCGTGGCGATGATGACGTCGGCCAGCGGCGCCAGCTCCTGCAGCATACCGTCGAGGTCCTTGTCCGAGGATACGCCGATTATCAGGATCAGGCGTCTATAAGTAAGATACTCCCCGATCGACTCCCGCAGCCGCATCGCCGACTCGGAATTATGGGCGCCATCGACGACCAGCAACGGCTCACGCCGTAAAATCTGGAAACGTCCCGGCCAGCGCACCTCAGCCAGCCCGCGGGCGATATGCTCCGAGCTGATGCCGACCGCCTCCAGCGCGGCGACCGACACCGCTGCATTCTCCAGCTGGTGCGCACCCAGCAGGGGTACCCTCAGGCGATAGCCGCGGTCGCCGCTGTCCACCTCCAGCGACTGCCCGTCAAGGTTGTAGCCTAGACGGCGCCACGTGACGTCCCGACCCACAACGATTAAACGATTGTGATTGCGCTCGCAGGCCTGCCTTATTACCGATTCAGCCTCTGCCTCCTGCAGGGCGCTTATCACGATTGCGCCCGGCTTGATGATGCCCGCCTTCTCGCCCGCGATCTTTGCCAGCGTATCACCCAAAACCTCGGTGTGGTCCAGGCTTATGGAGGTGATGACGCAAACCTCCGGATTCACCACGTTGGTGGCATCCAGGCGACCGCCCAGTCCCGTCTCCAGCACCTGGAAATCGACTGCAGTCTCCGAGAAGAACACGAAAGCTATGGCTGTCAGTATCTCGAACGTGGTCAGCTCGCCGTAGCGATGGCGCCGGTTCAGGTCGTAGACCTCGGGCTGCAGCCACGACGCTATCGCAGCGAATTCCCCCTCGGTTATCATCTGTCCATCGACCTGCATGCGCTCGCGGAAGGTGTGCAGGTGAGGCGAAGTGTACAACCCCGTGCGGCAGCCAGAGGCGGTAAGGGCGGAGGCTATCATGGCTGCGGTGCTGCCCTTTCCCTTGGTCCCGGCGATGTGGATCGAGCGTGAGGCAAGGTGTGGGTTGCCCACGCGATCGAGAAGCTCCTCCATACGACGCAGGTCGAAGTTGGCGGCCGCATACGCCGAGCCGGGCAGCCTCTCGAAATCGGTGAAGCTGAGTATGTAGCTGACTGCCTCGCGGTAATTCACGGGGGTATTATAGCACGAGCCAGCAGCGGCATGCGGTGGTATAATATTTTTACCTATGTTTACCCACCTGCACGTACACAGCGAATACAGCCTCCTCGACGGGCTTTGCCGCATCAGGGACCTCATCGCGCGTGCAGGTGAGCTGGGCATGGACAGCCTGGCGCTGACCGACCACGGTGCCATGTATGGCGCCATCGAGTTCTACCAGGAGGCCAGGAAAGCCGGCGTCAAGCCCATCATCGGGTGTGAGCTGTATGTGGCGACGCGCGGTCTGGAATCGCGGGAGGCGGCCGATAAGAACCCGTACCACTTAACCCTGCTCGCCCGCGATGAGAGGGGCTATCGTAATCTGCTCCAGCTCAACACCAGGGCTCATCTCGAGGGTTTCTACTATAAACCCAGGCTGGATCGCCGGGCGATGGAGCAGCACCACGATGGGCTGATCGCGCTCTCCGGCTGCCTGCAGGGGGAGGTGCCGCGCCTGCTGCTTGAGGGCCGGGCCGACGACGCCAGAAAAGCAGCTCGATGGTACAGGGACACGTTCGGCGACTTCTACCTGGAGCTGCAACGCCATCCTATCGCCGACCTGGAGAAGGTGAATCCATCGCTCATCGAGCTGGGGCGCGAACTGGACATACCGTTGGTGGCCACCAACGATGTCCACTACACTAAAAAGGAGGACTTCTCCACGCACGAGCTCCTGCTGTGCATCCAGCGCGGCAGCACCATATCGGACCCGAAGCGATTCAGCATGGGACAGACCTTCTACCTCATGAGCGCTGATGAGATGGCTGACCTGTTCCGCGATGTGCCCGAAGCCGTCAGCAACACCGAGCGTATCGCCGCGATGTGCAACCTGGAGCTGGAATTCAATCGCCTGCTGCTGCCACAGGCAAACACGCCGCCGGGCATGAGCACCAACGACTATCTCGCGCAGGTGTGCCGCGAGGGGCTGGCGCGGCGCCTCGGCGAGCCTTCATCGGAGGCTGTGGCGAGGCTGGATTACGAGCTGGACGTCATCCGCACCACCAGGTTTGCCGATTATTTCTTCGTCGTCTGGGACCTCATATCATTCGCCAGGGAGCGCCGGATCCTCTACGGCGTCAGGGGCAGCGCCGCCGCCAGCCTGGTGCTGTTCGCACTGGGGATCACCAACATCAACCCGCTGGACCACCGTCTGGTATTCGAGCGCTTCCTCAATATAGAGCGCAAGGAGCTGCCCGATATAGACCTGGATTTCCAGGACGAGAGGCGCGACGAGGTGATCGCCTACGCCGCTCAGAGGTATGGCCCCGAATGCGTGGCGCAGATCATCACCTTCGGCACGCTGGGTGCACGGGCTTCCATCCGTGACGTGGGGCGCGCGCTGGGCATGCCGTACGGAGACGTCGACCGGGTGGCGCGGCTGGTCCCCGCCAGCCCCCACATGACGCTGCAGGCGGCGCTGGAGGAGAACCCCGAGTTCGGCCAGCTGTACCGCGACGACGAGGGCGTGCGCCAGCTGGTGGACAGCGCCCGCGGGCTGGAGGGCATCGCCCGGCATGCATCGACCCACGCCGCCGGCGTGGTCATCTCCAAGGAGCCGCTAACCAACCACGTTCCCCTGCAGCGGCCTGCCCGCGCTAGCGAAGGTGCTATCGCTATGACGCAGTTCCCCATGGAATCCATCGCTCGGATAGGCCTGCTCAAGATGGACATCCTGGGGCTGGCAAACCTTACCGTGCTGGAAAAAACGAGGCAACTTGTTCATCGGAACAAGGGCATCGAAATCGACCTCAACCAGATCCCCCTCGACGACGCCCGGACATTCGACTTACTCTCGGCGGGGGAGACGACCGGCGTGTTCCAGCTAGAAGGTTCGGGCATGCGCCGCTTCGTAAGGGAGCTTAAGCCCTCAGCGTTCAGCGACATCGCCGCCATGATCGCCCTATACCGTCCCGGCCCCATGCAGCACATCCCCCGGTTCATCAAGGCCAAACAGGGGCTGGAACCGATCCGATTCCCGCACCCCACACTGGCTGAGATACTCAAGGAAACGTACGGGGTCATCGTGTATCAGGACCAGGTACTGCTCATCGTTCAGGCGTTCGCCGGTTACAGCCTGGGAGAGGCCGACATTTTCCGCAAGGCCATGGGGAAGAAGATACCGGAGGTGATGAAAAAGGAGAGGGAGAATTTTATCGCCGGGGCCAAGAAGAAAGGCTTTTCGACCAGGCTGGCAGGAGAGATATTCGACCTCATCGAGCCCTTCGCCGGCTACGCCTTCAACAAGGCGCACAGCGTCAGCTATGCCATGATCGCCTACCAGACCGCCTATTTCAAGGCGAACTACCCCGCCGAGTTCATGAGCGCGCTGCTTACCAACAACATGGGTCAGGCCGATAAGATAAGCTCCGCCATCAATGAGTGCAACCGCCTCGGAATACCCGTGCTGCCTCCCGATATCAATAAGAGCGATGCGACATTCACCATCGAAGCGGTAGACGGCCGCGAGGGGATACGCTTCGGACTGGCGGCGATCAAGAACGTCGGCTACGGCGCTGTCGAGCCGCTGATCGCATCGCGCGCTGAAGGCGAGTTCATATCCATCGCCGACCTGTGCCGCCGCGCCGATATCCGGGCTATCAACAAGCGCGCCATGGAGAGCCTTATAAAGGTGGGGGCACTCGATTGCCTCGGCGAGCGCGGCGCCCTTCTGTCCAGCGTGGATCGCATCATCGCGCTGTCACACCGGGAGAAGCACTTGAAGGAGAGCGGACAGTCCACCATGTTCGACCTGTGGGGCGATGCCGTGCAGGCGCCACTGCCGCAGATCGAGCTAGAGGGTGGCGCGTGCAGCCCCGACGAGAGGCTGGCATGGGAACACGAACTGCTGGGGGTCTACCTGTCGGAGCACCCGTTCACCCGCGCCGCCTCAAAGCTGGCCGGTCAGGTGACCGCGCTGTGCGGCGAGATCAACGAGGATATGGACGGTCAGGAGGTGATCCTGGCCGGCATGGTCTCCACCATAAGGCACCTGTATACCAAGGACGGGCGTCCCTTCGCCAGCGCCACTCTGGAGGACCTGGACGGCCGCGCCGAGGTGACCGCCTGGCCTGAGGTATACGAGCGCACCACAGAGCTGTGGCATGAGGGCAACATCCTGCTGATAGAGGGGAAGGTGCGCGCCCGGGGCGACCGTGTGCAGCTGAACTGCGAGCGGGTACGCGAATATCACGCCGACGAGGCTGAGCCGCCTCCCAAGCCGGCGATGCGCCGCATCACCATCGACATCGCCGAGACCGATGATGAGGCCGGCGATACCCAGCGCTTGCAGAGTATCTTCGCCGCGCTCAGGATGTACCCCGGGCGGGACGAAGTGCGCCTCCGTGTGAAGAACGGCGTAGAGACATATGCGCTGCGCCTGCCGGGTGTGGAGTATTGCCCGGAGCTTCACCGGGAGCTCGGCGTTATTGCAGGCGAGAGCAATGTCGCGGTCTCTTGATGGGAGGACATTCAATCGCAGTAGATTGCCATCGCCATTCCGATGCTGCCGTGATTTGGATTATGGAGGTTTTCCGGTGCGACCGGTAAACGACGACGAAACTGCATACCGCGGGAGGTGAGCCATGAAATCGTCTACCGAATACCTGTGGTTCAATACCAAGGAACGACGTGAGTTCATCAACATCACCGATAAGGTGGAGGAATTTGTCAGGCGCAGCGGCATCGCCGAGGGCTTCGTGCTGGTGTCCGCCATGCACATCACTGCGGGCGTCTACGTAAACGATGCCGAGGACGGGCTGATAGCCGATATAGAGGAGTGGCTGGAGAAGCTGGCCCCGTACCGGCCCGACTACCGCCACCACAACACCGGCGAATCCAACGGCGACGCGCACCTGAAGAGCCTGCTGGTGCACCACGAGGTCATCGTGCCCATCACCGGAGGCAGGCTCGACTTCGGGCCGTGGCAGCAGATTTACTACGCCGAGTTCGACGGCCGGCGCAGGAAGCGCGTCATCCTCAAAGCGCTGGGTGAGTGATATCTAATAGAGAGGGTAACATTTATGGACATTTTCTTAATGGCTTTGGGAACTCTTGTCTCTGCACTTGGGTTACTATGTTCAATGATACTCCCCTTCGTCATAGGTCAATCTTTCGCAGAGACTGCTCCTGGCAAGTATCCAACCGACAGGCAGAAGCTGGCAAGAACTTTTGTGTGGTTCGTATGGGCTGTTGCCATTGTTCTCGTGGCTAAATATAGTGAATGGCCATGGCTTTTTGCCTAAGAAAGGTTTCTACTACGCCGAGTTATATGGCCAGCGCGGGAAGAGGGTCATACTAAAAGCTCTGGCAGAATAAGCGAGTCTTATAAGGGTTAATTGCTGCCATATTTTTAAGGGTGGGAGGTTATAACTTTGGAAAAGGAAATCTTCACTAGAAATAATATATACATCTACATCTTCATTGTTGCTGTTGCTTGTATTATCATTAGCGTCATTGATCAAACATATCTATACATTATAGAAATATTAGTTCTATTTACGCTTGTTTTAATAACTGGTTTATATGCTGAGCGCACACTTCGTATAGCAAAGGCTTCAGAAAAACAAGCTTCTGAAATAAAGGAGCAGAGACTAGATATGGTGCTACCGATTCTGGATATACTGTGGGATCCAGCGTCTCATCCACAAGAATCACATCAAAGTGGAGATTGGTCACAAGGTTTCGATTGTGTTTTAAGAAACGTCGGGCTTGGACCTGCCTCCGATGTTTGGGCATATTTAATTATCGAAGATACCAATGCTAGACCTATGAGTATGAAAACCTTAGAGCCAAGAGAGCAGACAGAAATCGCTAAATTTGCCGCCCTATTTCACATGGAAGGTTATCGCGGTATAATCGTACATTACAAAGATGCACACAATCGCTGGTTCAGTTCGGAACGCAGAATTGAATGGGATGAAGAGAGTCAATTGTTCATCTTTGGCCAATTAACAATAAATAGAATACCCCCTGAGGTTATAGAGATTGCCCGAAGAAGGGCGATAGACGTAACTAGTGGGGCTATTTTAAATGAACAAGAGGGTGATTGATTAATTTTGTAACAGCATATCTATTCTAAATGCCACAACTTAGGTAATCATGAAAGCACAACTTTTAAAACAAATCTCCCCCGTCGAGGAGCGGCCACTGGAGCTGGTAGAGATGCCCGTCCCCGAGCCAAAGGCTAAGGAGATACTGGTCAAAGTCTCCGCCTGCGGGGTGTGCCACACGGAGCTGGACGAGATCGAGGGCCGGCTCCAGCCGAACCTGCCTATCATCCTCGGCCATGAGATAATCGGCAGGGTGGAGCAGCGTGGCGACAGAGCCAGTCGATTCAAGGTAGGCGACCGCGTGGGCATCGCCTGGATACACTCAGCCTGCGGCAAATGCAAATTCTGCAATTCGGGTCTGGAGAACCTGTGCGATAAGTTTCAGGGCACCGGTTGCCATGCTCACGGCGGCTATGCCGAGTACACCGTGGTTTCCGAAGACTTCGCCTACCCTATCCCCGGCAGGTTCAGCGACGCGCAGGCCGCGCCCCTGCTGTGCGCCGGCGCTATCGGCTACCGCGACCTGGCGCTGTCCGACATCCAGCCAGGCCAGAGGCTGGGGCTGTTCGGCTTCGGTGCCTCGGCGCACATCGTGATACAGCTGGCGATACGCCGCGGCTGCGAGGTGTACGTCTTCACCCGCAGCAGGGAGCACCGCGAGCTGGCCGAACGATTGGGTGCCGTGTGGACCGGCGCGGCGGAGGATGACCCTCCTGCAAAGCTCGACCGAGCCATCGACTTCACCCCAGTCGGCGAGACTGTGCCGAACGCCCTGCGCGTGCTGGACAAAGGCGGCAGGCTGGTCATGGCGGTCATTCGCAAGCGCAATCCGGTGCCGCCGCTGGACTATGCCCAACTTATGTGGGACGAGAAGGAGATAAAGAGCGTCGCCAATATCACCCGACGCGACGCCGAGGAGTTCCTGCCGCTGGCCGCCGAGATACCGATAGTCACCGAGGTGCAGGAGTTTCCTCTGGAGCAGGCAAACGAGGCGCTTATCTTGTTGAAACAGGGGAAGATTCAGGGAGCTGCGGTTCTGAAGATGGGATAGCGAGGACAACTTACACTGGAGTAGACAAGTACAACCTCAGTGTTCCTTTATCCATCGGACTAAATCTTCCTTTAGAAAAACTCTCTTTTTACCTATCTTGTGAGAAGGCAGCCCTTCCTTCATAAGCTTATAAACGGTCTGATGGCTAACGCCTAGAAACTCCTGCGTTTCCGAAAAACTAAGAAATATTCTTTCCGTGTTCTGCTGCGGTTTCTTCGTTCTGCCCACTACAATGCTCCCACTTCATCTTGACGTAATAGTATGATAATGGGAGCCATTAGGCACAATTAGACTATAATAGACGTATATTGACACTAGGCAATTAAACTTATATAATAGCGTTTCCTAAGCTCGCCTAGTCTAAACAGAGGTTGATTCATAAAGACCAAAAAAACGAACCCGTGAGCAGGAGGCGCATAATGAAAACCAAGAGCATTTTGATTTTGCTGCTGTTGATCACACTAACGGTGTCTGGAGTCGCTTGCGGTGAGACGGGGAGCAGTCAAGTTACAACACCGTCAGCTACAGGCTGTTATAAGACAGAGTACTATACCTGCGAAAAAACCAGGGAATATGATTGCTGGAAGACCGAATACTATACCTACAATGAGACGGTACCTTACTACACGCAGGAGTCGCTAGAGTACAGTATGCGAGATGCTGCAGGATGGCAAACTACATTAGACTGTGATGTCCATCTTTCGGTTTTCGTGAGAAACACTGATACACAGGCAGGATACTTTACAGTAACGTTCTACTGTTACTACGATGGCTACTACCATACAAAAACCCAGCAGAAATGGCTGGCAGCAGGTGAGGAGTCTGAATTTGAATTAGAGTTCCCACTCCCTGGCATGTTAGGGAGTTGCCAAGATTGGTCATGGAAAAACCCGACAGTAGAACCAGATACAAAGGAAGTACTCGCTTATCGAACTGAGCAGCGCACCGGCACTCGTCAGGTTCAGGATACTTGCACGGAGACATATTCGGATATTTGTGAAAGACAAGTCTGGGATTCCGATTGCGATTGAGGATGCAGTGCACGCAGTCCTTTGCTTTCTGCTCAATTATGCGCGGTGCTACAGCGCCTCGTTAAAACAGCGCTTTAATCGGCAACCTCTCCCAATCGACCGCATCAGAACTGCCTGTCGCAACTGGGGCAGAGGAAGTGCGCCGAGAACCAGTGCCCGCCGGTCCGCGTGTGGTCCGGTACGAGTTCCAGCGCCAGCTCGGCACCGCAGA
>Ga0180431_10003076_pt1 | contig 21729 bp, 20 predicted proteins | sample SS_ome_11_FD_132459 | JGI IMG/M metagenome (GOLD analysis project Ga0180431, IMG submission 132459) | Hypersaline lake sediment archaeal communities from the Salton Sea, California, USA - SS_1_MS_1 metaG | ecosystem: Environmental > Aquatic > Non-marine Saline and Alkaline > Hypersaline >...
CGCCTACCGCCCGGCCGCCGACGAGGAACTGTCCGAGGTGGAACTGGTGCCGGGGTACCTGTCGCCACTTCATGCCGATCGGCGGATCAGGGTGGTTGTGGATGACGCGGTGGCCAAGAGCAACAATCTCGTGTACGGGGCCAATGAGTTCGATCACCACCTGATCAATGGGAATTTCGGAAGGGACTATGACACCCAGGATGTGACGGACATTGCCCTGACCCGGGACGAGAAGATCTGTCTGCAGTGCGGAGGCGTTTTAAGGGAAATCCAGGCTCTTGAAGTGGGCCATATCTTCAAATTGGGAGACTACTACACCCGGGCGATGAATCTAACCTACCAGGACGAACGAGGCTCCTCCACATACCCCCATATGGGTTGCTACGGGGTCGGTCTGGGACGCCTGATGGATGCTGTGGTGCGTTCGAACCATGACGAGCGGGGCATCATCTGGCCCGCTTCCCTGGCCCCCTTTCAGGTATATCTGATGAGCGTGGGAAAGTCGCTGAGCGTGAAAAGAGCGGTGGAGGATCTGCATCGGGAGCTCGGGGACCGAGCCCTCTACGATGATCGCGGCGACTCCCCGGGAGTGAAGTTCAACGATGCCGATCTGATCGGAATTCCGCTTCGGATCGTGGTCGGAGCCAAGCACCTGGGGGAGGGTAAAGTGGAGATCAAAGAACGCAGGAGCGGAGAGATCCACCTGGTGGCACTGGATCAGGTCAACCGCGCAGTGGACGATCTGTCGGGACGGCCGGCGGACGGAGCCGGGCAAACCCGGGGATAAGGCCATGGAGTTCACTCTCGACAGCGAGCTTGTCGAACAGATCATCTTCGCCATGGAGGATCAGCAGAGCGAGTACTGCGTGCATCGGGACAGTGGGGAGTTGCTGCGGGAGGATGAGATCGAAGAGATGGAGAGCGAGGAGGAAGCTGAGGATCCTTTCGTTCCCATTCCCGATTGGCGGCCCGTTGACGGTTTTCTCATGATGGAGAAATTCGTGGCCCGGCTGAGGAACCCTCTCCTGCGGGACCAGCTCAAAGACGCTCTGACCTCCGGCCGGGGCGTGTTTCGAAAGTTCAAGGACATCTTGAAGACCAGCCCGGAGATCGAGCGGCTCTGGTTCAACTTCAAGGAGCGGGAGCTGCGAAGGGTCGTGTGGCAGTGGTACAACGACAACCGTGAGCTGGCCGGACTGCAGCGATTGGAGGAGGAGCCGGAGTCGGAGGAGGGTCTGGAGGACCTCCTGGCCGGCGATTTCGCCATTGTTAAGATTGAGCATCGCCACCTGGAGGACTTGCAGGAGTTGGATCAAAGATCCTTTGCGGCCAGATTTCCCGAGGCGGATTCGGAAAGGGCTGCCGAGCTGTTCCGGGAATCCAGAGAGAGGCTTCCGGACCCTCACTCGGCAGGCAGCGTGGTTTTCGTGGCGGAAACTCCGGATGAGGAGTTCGCCGGTTTCGTCTGGGCCGTCGAGCAGAGCGATCCTCTGGTTCCCGGACGCATCCTGCGGGTGCAGCAGTTGGCCGTGGTTCAGCGCTATCAGGGCGTGGGATTGGGGGCCATGCTGTTGAAACGCCTGATCGCCGAGGCTCGGGATCGGGGCTACCACCGCCTGCGTAGCGAGCTGAGCGGTACGGGTCTGCAGCTGAATGGATTCTTCGAGAAACTGGGCTTCCAGACCATAGCCCAGGACATGGAGATCGATCCCACTTACTGGGAGGAGTAAGGCCGGCGGCATTCGATGGGAGCGGTTCAGCGGCGTTCGCCGTGGCCACGGCGACACCCGCGCCAATCACCCCAAGCGCCGTGCTCATGGCATCAACTACGGCCTGGAAGCAACCGACTTTTTGCTAATTGTAAATTCAATTGACAATTAGCGTGGTATGGCAACTACGTGCGGACATATGTAGAGCGAGACGTCCGCCAAATGGTCAATGTTCGTGATCTTTCAACATTTCGACGTTTCGTCCGCCTCTGCGCCGGTAGGATCGGTCAACTACAGAACCTGTCTCAAATGGCAAACGACTGTGGAATTACCCATTCGAGCAGCTAGTGAACAGCTCGGAACAGCCAACATTGGCTCAAGCCAATCCGTGCTTCAACTTCAACCGGCTCTCTTTTTTAAAATCGTCTGCACCGCCTCACAGAAGCCAGCGGCGGATTTGCCCTCGGTGATATAGGCGGGCAGGTGGTCCAGGCGGTCCAGGAAGGTGCGGATGTTGGCCACGGCGACCGTGTGGCTTAAGGCCGCGAACAGGGGTTCGTCGTTCGGGGAGTCGCCGATGAAGGCGATACTGTCCTGGACCTCTGCGCGCTCCAGTTCCTGCCCCCGGTCGGACAGGAAGCGGCGCACCCCGCTGACCTTGTCGAAGCTGCCGAACCAGCAGTTGATATGGATGCTGGAGATCTTGTAGGTGGCTCCCTCCTCCTCGATAATGGCGCAGATCCTGTCGATCTGCCCCCGGCTCAGAGGCGGAACCACATCCTCGCAGAAATCGATGGCAAGATCCGTGATACGAAACTGCTGATCCGCGGCGATACGGCTGGCCGGCACCTCCCGCAACACCCGCTCCCGTACCCGTTCGAGCCGCTCCTGCCCCTTGCGTCTGTCCTGTTCATCGATGAGCGAAACCCGCCGCATCTTTCGCCCCTCCCGATCGTAGCTGTAGGTGAAGGCCCCGTTCTCGCCGATCACCGCAGCTACGGGCCACATGCGGGCGATGTGGTCGCACCAACCCGCCGGGCGCCCGGTGACCGGCACCACCTCGATTCCGGCCCGGTGCAGCCGCCAAAGTGCGCCGAAAGACTCCACGGTCAGCAGGCCGTCGGTGGTAATGGTGTCGTCGATGTCGCAGAAAAGGATCTGCAGCGACCGGCAGAGGGACATCGGAATCTGTGCGATCGGTTTGGAATCTGACATGAACTGTCCTACAACTCTTTCGGTTTCTCCCGGATTGGCACCGACACTGCTCCGGTCTCAGCTGCCTCGCTGGAAGCGTAGCAGAAACAGGAGCTTTGTCAAATAGAGGACAAGCAGAATCAGAAAATAGGGCAGGCGATTGATCCGGCGCGGTTGGAATACAAGATCTATCGGGGTGGAGGCGCCGAAAAACTCCTGAGCGGTGAGGTTGACCGGCCGCAGCTCATCGTTTCGGGTGTATGTGAAAGAGGCGATTCCGGAACGGCTCTCCGAAACGCTCCACCCCCGGGTTTCGAAATTTCCATCGTAGGAGAACTCTATGGGATTATCCAATTCGATGTAGCTCAGATACACCAGGGGAGTTTGACCGTCCCGGGTTCGTTCCGGGTCCTGAAAGAACAGACGGGTGGACCCAGTGGGCAGACTATTCATTTCATCGAACTTCACCGGTAGCTCGGCATAGGAGGGTTGCGAGAAGGAGAGCTCCAGAGGATAGATCAACGCCCTTGCCGGTGTGTAGCTTTCGGGGATCAAGGTGATGTACTTGTGCTGATATCTGCCCAGGGAGCGGATCTGTCTGACCAGCTGTCTTTTGCCTTCTCCGGAGTAGGTCAGGTCGGCGGCCAGGGTCCGGGATTGGCCGTTTTCAAGCTGAGGCAGCACCTCGGCGAGTATCCGGGAGTACAGGCCCGAAGCGTTGACCACCCGGATTGGAACACGCAAGGCGTAGATGTAGTCCAATCCCGGTCCCAGAATCCTGTACAATCCCTCTTCCCGGATCTCGATCGCATTGAGCTCGCTCCCCGGGATGCTCTGTTCCGCGGCCGGGATCACCGTGAAGTTGCCCAGCTGTTCATCGTAGCGCAGCACGGCGATTTGCCTCCGGTAGTCGGATCTGTACAGCAATACCTGGAAGCTGGCCGAAGAGAAATCGTAGTATACCGACGCGGGATAGAAGAAGGGGCTTTCCTCACTGCCGACCTGGATAACTTCAAGGTTCGTATCTCCTGCGGGGAGGCGGTCGGTGATAAACACCACTTTTCGGTATCCTCTGTCAAAAATCTCCTGGAGGGCGGAGAGATCGACATTGAAAAACGTGTGTTTCTGTCTCAGTTCATCCGTGTACGATTCAATTATTGCGCTTCGGGTAGCCTGATCGGTTCCCCGGAGGATCTTGGGTTCCTTCAGTCGGAAAATCCCGGTTTTTCCACGTTTCCTGTCCCAGGCCACAAGAAACAGACGCGTGCTCCGGCCGCCGCTGTTGTCCTCCAGTGCACGGGCAACTGCCCGATGGAGAGCGGTTTGCTGGTCTCCACGGATCATCGAATATGAACCATCCAGGCATATGGCCGTGCGCCGAGGCGCGAAGCGAACAATTTGAGATAGTAGCAGAGCCAGGACCACGGCGATGATCAGATCGAAGAGAACATCGTAGTAGATTCGAAAGGTGCGCAGCAGGTAGTCCAGCAGCCGCTCCTCCTCGAAGGAGCGAAGAAAAGTGTGGGAATACACGACCCGGCGACGTCGTTTCAGGCGGACGATCAGGATAAGCAGAAGCGGAATCAGGAGAACAAACAGGTAGCTGAAGAAGTTAATCATACAGTGACTCCAGCAGCTGCCAGTAGAAGGGTACTCGATTCGCCGTTGCTTCGATGCGGTAGTAGTGATAGTTCCTGGTTCGCCTCTCGAAGCGGGAGAGGAACTCCTGCTCCAGGCGCAGCATGCGTCGGCGGGTCAAGGGATTGTAGGACAGTAGAAGGGTTTTTTGAAGCTCCCTGTCTTCGATCTCGATTTCGCTATAGGGGAGGTTGAGCCGCTCGATGGCCGTGTAGAAATGCAGCATGAAGCACCTGCGGAAAAGGGAGAGGGTTTCCGGACTCAGGTTTCTGTCGAACAGGTCGGAGAACAGCAGGATCGTGCTGGGCTTGTATCGATTGCCCACGGATTTGAGCACCGAAACCAGATCGGTTCGTTCTGCAAACTCCAGGCGCCCGAGAAAATCCAGCACCCTGGAGATGTTTTTCTCATCTTTCACATTCATGCAGGTTTCCTGCACGCGATAGTTGAAGGCCACGAGATTGATCGTGAAACGAAGCTTGAGGAGGATGTAGGCAATCGAGGCGATGAAGGTCCTGTAGTATTGCAGATCGAAGATATTCAGAGATGCGGAGGTATCGACGAGCAGATAAAAACGCTCATTTTCCTCTTCGAAAAACTCTTTGATGTAGTAGCGATCGGTTCGGCCATAGAGCTTCCAGTCTATCTGCCGAAGATCGTCGAAGGGTTGATATTCCCTCAGGTTTTTCAAGTCGTAGGAGGTTCCCTTCTTCTTGAAGATCGGATTCTCACTTTTTACATACACCGGATACTTCGCCCGAATGCTCTTTTTGGAGAAAAGGCGGCAGACTGTCTGGCATTCCTTGTCTATTGATATCATGCTCTCGGCTTGTACCTCTTCTCCAAATCCTGTACGACGGTCTGCAGAAGCTTCTCGATCTCCACGTTTTGCGCCTCGGCATCGAAGTTGAGGATGATGCGATGATTCAATACATCGTAGGCCAGCTCTTCGATGTCCTCGAAAGAGACGTTGATCCGGTTCTCCAGCAGAGCCTTCCATTTGGCCGCTCGCAGCAGGTAGATACCGGCCCGCGGTGATGCGCCGTAGAGCACGAACTGTTTGACAGCCGGGATGTTGGAGTGGATCGGGTGGGTGGAGACGACAAGCCGGCTGATGTAGTTCTTGATGTCGTCAATAACGATGACTTCGTTTTCCAGCTGTTTCAGCTGTTGCCAGGTTTCCGCAGATTTCTTCTTCCCGGGGTGGACAATACGGTCGGGGAACTCGTTGGTGCTGATAATCTGCTTGAGCTGGATAAAATCCGGGTAATGGAAGTACAGCTTCATGAGGAACCTGTCGATCTGTGCTTCCGGAAGGGGATAGGTGCCTTCCAGTTCAATGGGATTCTGGGTGGCGATCACCATGAAGGGAGAGGGCAGGGCGTGCTCTTTACCCAGGAAGGTGATTCGTTTTTCCTCCATGGCCTCCAGGAAGGCGGATTGGGTCTTTGGGGTTGCCCGGTTGATCTCATCCCCCAGAACTATATTGGCGAAGATCGGGCCCTTGTAGAACTCGAATGAACGATCCCCGGCCTCCGACTGCTGTAGTATGTTCGAACCAATGATATCAAGTGGCATCAGGTCGGGAGTGAATTGGATCCTGGAGTAGGCAAGGTCCAGCAATTCGGCGAAAGATTTGACCATGCTCGTCTTTCCGACCCCCGGCGGGCCCTCCAGCAGGATGTTACCCCCGATCATCAGGGATATAAACAGTCTCTTTACGATTTCGCCGCAGCCCACGATCCGGGTATTCAAGAATCCGGAGAAGTCGTTGTAGAATTGGAGAAGCTGATTCATTTTGGATTCCAGCATTACCGTATACTCCTTTGGGCGATTTTCAAACGTATCTTCCAGTACAGTAGGAGAAGAACAACGAGGTTGCCAAGCCCGACCAGATAGATGGCGGCCGGCGGCAGCCGCAGGGACAGATAGTTCAGACCGAGGTGATACAGCACACCGGCTATGAAATACAGAGTTATTTTAAGGGCGCTTGGCAAGGTAAAAGCCAGTGCGTACAGCAGTGCTGTGTTGATGTGTATCGGGTAGGAGTACAGCAACCGCCTGTAGATCGAGCTGGTCGGGAAGCTGAGAAAGTAGAGAAGGTTTTCTGTGATGGCGAAGGCTACAATGCAGATCACCGGCACCATCAGCGGCAGGTTCACTCTGCCGCCTTGGTTACCTTTTTCAACAAGCAGGATCCTCTTCCAGATCCTGGTTCGAGCAGCCAGGATGAGGCCGATGAACAGGATGATCTTGATTGCTTCCTCGAGAAGAACATTGATCGCCATGGAACCGGGACCGAGGGTTTCCATTTGGCGAACCAGGAAGAAAAGAGCCACCCCGAGGGGCAGGGAGAAGGCCGCCGCGGCAAGTGAGGATCTGTACTCGAAGCCTCTAGTACCGTTCGTTGAGCAGCTCCAGGTATCGTTTTCGTATCGTGTCGAAGATGGGATCAAAGGTGATGCTCAGATAACTGGTGCGATTGAAATCGGAAAAAACAGCCGCTATGAAGTCCTCTCTACGGCCCTCGGCCACGTTCGTGGAGGGGGACAGCTGTTCGCTTCCGGTGGCTGAAAGCGGTTCGACTACTGTCGTGTACTCCCTGATCGGCGATTCCCTGAACGTTCGTCCCACGTCACTGGATCCCGCCTCCGCACCGCTGCCTTCCCTGGAGGAATCCTGGCCCTCCTCCCCGGGTATCCCGGAGGTTTTCTCTGCATCCGTGCCCGATTCCGACCCGGGGACCTGGTAACGCCACTCCGTGTCTCCACTCTGCTCCGCGTTCTGGCCTTTTTCTTTCAGATCCTCCGGGCCCAAGCTCTTGATGCCATCCTTGGCTACCATCGGCTCATCGGCCAACAACTCCTCCAGCATCTCCTCCTCCGCGGTTTTGCCGATCCTCTGTTCTCCGGTTTCGCCTCCCGGATTTGGCCGGAGCTCCTCGGCAGCATCAGAGGCGGCATCTTCGGTAACATCGACGGGAAGTTCGGCAACCGCCTCTTGCACAGCGGTTTGCTCCGCCTTTTTTTCCCTGATTCTCTGAGCCGACAGGGCGACGCTGAAGTCTTGAAGCACGAGAAATGAGGTCGATTGCGACAGAACGAACAGCAGCAGGCACACGCCGATAAGATAGAGATTGCCCCGGGACAGGCGAAAAGGCAGAGATTTTTCAGTTTTTCGCCTTTCGAGGTAGGAGGTGACCTGTTGCCGCATGAAGCTGTGATGCTCGCTGGAGGAGGTATGCAGATACGACTCCACCAGACAGCGTTCATCGATAGACCGCACGACACGACCGAGGGTGGTTCTCTCCGCACCCAGCAGCAGAAAGAGGGGAAGCAGGGAGAGTGAGCAGAACAGCAGCAGATGAAAAACAAAGAGCGATGAATCGGAGAGGATCACCACCGTCAGCAGCAGCATATATACGGCCAGATTGAACAGTACATAGGCGATGAGTCGGTTGAACAGCCGGCTACGCAGAAACCGCTTCAGAAAGTGATCCAGTGCCGAAGCGATAATCGGTTCATCCACGATTTTTGGAACTCCTACGATAGATCCAGAGCAGTCCTGCCACCACCGTGAGGAACAGAGTGAACAGGATGTGTTGCTCCATGAATACAAAAGTCCAGAGGAATGGTATGACCAGGGCCACAAGAACACGCAGAATCGATCCGGTCGCTTTGTGCGCGGGAGTGTCGATGAGCGAGGATGCCAGGAAATACAGAGACAGGGCCAGGGCGCAGCGTGCAACCAGCAGGTACGCTTCCACGATTGTCGAACCGCAGAGCGCGTGGAAGATCAGAAACAGAGCGGGAGTAGTGATCATCATCACGGCCAGGAGCTCGAGTATCGAGAAACGTACCAGATAGAGCAGCAGACACAGAACAAGGAGAAAACCAAGCACCACCGGGGTGGGGCTGTGGTCTTGCGGCGAGGACCACCAGTTTGGGGTAATCACAATCAGCAGCAGCGCTAGGGGTAGGATGGCGACAATCCGCTTAGTCCGGCTCATGGAGGCTCCAGTATCGTAGCGGATTTACGTATTTCAGGACATACCCGCCCTCGATTCTCTCGATCCTCGGGATCTGATCGAATTTCACCAGGGCGGCGGGGATGAACGTGGAAAGGGGAATTTGCCGATTGGTCGAACGGATCAATCCGTAGTTCAGGCTCCACATTTCGGTCGTATAATCGTGCGGAGCGAAGTGTTGAGTATCCATTCCGGGAGGCAGAAATCCGGAGAAACTCGACGTATCCCCCCGCCCGGTTGCGGTGGTACGTACCAGCTCGATCTGCGATGAGCTCAGATGAGAGGGATTGAGCTGGAGGTGTAGGGATCTGTCTGGATCGGGATGCAGAAAGGATAGAAAGACGAACAGGCCGAGCAAAGCAGCCAGGCACGATAGGAGCACGACTGTTCTCCTCACCAAGATTACCAGGATAATGACGATCAGTGAAAAGCCCAGCAGTGCGACCCTGTGAAATCCCGTGAGCCGGTTTGGTAGATGGTGATGCTCCAGGGCGGCTGCAATATCCTCCACCCTGCTGTTCACGAACTTCAAGTTAGCGCTGCCGGGAGGGGGAATGCCGTAGAAACCGGCGCCGGCGATTCGATCGTAGAAACGTTTCTTGAAGGCCGCGTATCGGCCTCTGCGGCTCTGCAGCACCTCCGTTAAAACCGCCGTATCCAGGGATTCGAGAAGCAGCAGGTTCCCCCGCCAGGTCTCCTCCTCCAGGGACAGCCGATTCGTTTCAGGCGACACCTGCGTCGTGATGACGTGGACCCCCCGGGCCGAGAACTCCCGGATATTTGCCTGTTTTGTCTCCGGGCTCCGCGCATCTTCCAGAACGAGGATATCCCCCGCATCCAGGCCTTGCGCGCTCGAGGTGAATCTGTAACCGGACAGTTGAGGAAACACTCGCCCAGGCCCGGAATAAACGGTGACCGTATGCGGATTCAGCCGGGTCGGATACTCGAACACCTCCGGGTTATCCATCGGGGAGGATATCTGAACACGCACGCTGCGGACCGAATCGTCGATGTAGAGGAAACACTCCAGCTGCTCCGGGAGGTCAGCGCCCGCGGCCGAGAACAGCGGTATCTGCCGGTCGTGGACGGTCCACCCGGTGATCTCTATGCGCGTATCCTGAAAGTCCGGAAGATTCGTCACGACCAACCTGTTGATGCGAAAAGGCCGTAGTTGCCCGGCAAGGCGCACCGACTGGGAACCCAGGGATGTGGAACAGATGAGCAGCAGCAGGCCGGCGATCGTGGCTTTCACTGCTTTCCCGTTTCCGCTTTTCCCCGGCTCTGCCGGGACAGGAATGTGACGGCAATGGAAGCGATGAAAAAAAGCACCAGATAGACGTTGCTATCAGGCAGAGATCTGAACAGCCGTGTTTTATGGCTCTGCAGGGCCATGTGCGCCTCCGTGCTCCGTCCCTCCATGTTGCCGTTGAAGTACAGGGGAAAGCGTGTCAGCGGAACTGCCCCGCTGTAGAGGATCGCCGTATAACGACCGGGACGGGTAAAGGGCAGACTTGCACTGTAGGTCAAAAAACTCCCCGCAACCAGGGTTTCCTCGGACAGGAGGTCGTTATCCTCATACACCGCCAATACCGGCTCGATCAGGCCTTCTCCGTTCACAGTCACGGATACACTCCCCTGCGCTTCTCCTACGCGGAGACTGATCCTGTTCTTCTGGAGAATTGCATCGAAGCTCCGCTGTAACGTCCTTGTTACCGAGGTATTGGAGAGAAAATCTCCCGTGTATGTACCGTACAGGTCGGAGAGCAGCATCGCGACCAGCTGGCGGTCCCTCTTCTCCAGGAGAAAGAGAGGATCCTCGAATTGATTTTTATACAGGAGGATACGCTCCGATTTTGGGGTGTACAGGCTCATCCCCGAGACCTGGCTGACAGGCGTGCCTTCGAAGTCTGAAATCGGGAACTGATCCTCGGCAAAGCTGGATCGGGCGATCTCGCGTCGATCCTCGAAGATGAGGGAGGGTATTTCCTCCAGGCTGTTCACCCTGTAGTAGTTGCCGCCGCTGGTTACAGCCAGCCTGGTCAACAGTCCTGCGTTGATCTGTTCCCCCACGGCCAGGGTGGACATGGTGATATCCTCGAGTTGGGCCTGTTCAATCAGGGAATCGAAATCTCCCTCCTTGGTTTTCCCGTCGGTAAGGATGATCGCATGCCGTTGAGGCATTTGCAATTCCGAAAGACTCTGCATTCCCTCCCGCAATGCGCTGAACAGATCGGTTCCCCCCTGAGCAACCAGAGGAGCCAGCTGTACCTCCGAATCGAGGTTGAGCTTCTGCTCGAAGTCGTGTAGAAAACGAAACTGATCCCAGAAGGCCAGGATGCTGATACGGTCGGAATCCTTGAGGTTTTTTATCAGTTCCAGGGTCGACACTTTGGCCAGGGACAGTTTTTCTCCGCTCATACTGGCCGAGATATCCAAAACGATCAGGATGCCCATGTCCGGCAGGTATCGGAGGGTCCTGGGCGCCAACTCGACGGGCAGTATTTCTTCGATTTCCGGGTTGTCACCCCGCCTGCCGAAGGCGGGGGAATCGCTGACGAACAGCAGAGAGGTCGATCGCTGTTCGTAGATGTCCCGCAGCACCTCTGTCAGCCGAGGATTTATGCTCTGAAGAGGCGTACCGTCGAAGACCACCAGGGGGTAATCCAGGATGTTTTCCTGCAGGGTTTGGGCAAGAGGCGTCTTTTTGACTGTGTAGAATCTTTCGAGAAACGACGCCTTGCCCGTTCTGTCGCTGATCATCAGCACCTGAGGATCCTCCTCGCCTTGAGAGGGGATGAACAGGCGCCGCCGCGGAGAGCTGTCTTGACCGCGAATCCTGAACTCCAGGGTGCTGTCCTCCTCACCGGGCAGTGTGGTTCTGTAATGCCGGCCCTCGGCCAGTGCCTGCGGAGCGAGACTGGTGATGAGATCACCGTTCCTGAACACTTCGATTGATTCGTAGCGGCGGATATCCGATGCAAGCAGAAGGTCGAAGTCCAGAGCCGTTTCCCTGGATCCGGTGGTGTACGAGTAGCCGAGGAACAGAGGATCATCGGCAGAGGAGATCACCTCGATTTCAACGGGTATTCCCCGATCTTCCTGCAATCGCCGGAGCACAGCCAGTTCCCTGCTCTGCGGTTGGCGGGCGAAAAGGATCTTCATCCGGGCGAGCCGGGGTGTTTGTGCGGCAATAGAGGCTGCATAATTCTCCAGGGGGGTCAACCGCTCGTTGGACAGCTGATCGAGATAGGCGGCAATACCGGCCATAGTGCCGAGTTCTTTTCTCCGGAAAGTATGGGTCGAGCCACCGGCCAGCAGATGTATGCGAGGATGCCTGCTCAGATAGGAATAGACAGTCGCGGCATCTATACTGCGATCATAGGTCAGAAATACCGTGCGCGGGAGAAGCACAGCCGGGAGAAGTACGGGTGCACGGAACAGGAAACAGACCAGAAAGACTACGGGCAGGCTGTACAGGATATAGCGCTTCATCGTTGTCCAACTACAGAATATAACCGAAGCGGCTGGCTTGGGACACCCGGGTTTTTCTCCTTGACATATTTTTGAAAACCGATGATTATTGTTCTCTGACGCAGCGTAGCTGCAATACACAAACTTCATTAAGATCTTTTAAAGGAGGATCTATGAAAAAACTTTTAGTACTTCTGATGGTGCTTCTGGTCGCCGCCATGGGCTTTGCCGGTGGTGGGGGCGAGAAACCTGCGGAGGAGAAAGCAGCTCCGGCAGCGGCCGCAGAACCGGTTGTTTTCCGGATTGCCAGTGGCGCCGAGCCCCCCACGCTGGACCCTTCCTTAAGTGAAGACACCACGTCGCACATGATCCTGCTGGGACTGTTCGAAGGACTTCTGATCCACGATCCCAAGACCAACGACGGAATTCCCGGCATGGCTACCAGTTGGGATGTCAGTGCCGATGGAACGGTGTACACCTTCAAGCTGCGCAAAGCCAGCTGGAGCGACGGTGTGGCCATTACGGCCAATACCTTCGTGGATTCCTGGCTGCGCACCCTTAATCCGGACACCGCCTCCCCCTACGCCTGGCTGATGGGCATGGCTGTGGAAGGCGCAGATGCCTACAACTCCGGTGAAGCCGGTCCCGAAGCGGTCAAGATCCGCGCCGTGGATGACTACACTTTCGAGGTCACCATGGTCGGTCCTCTGCCCTACGTGACCAGCATGCTACCCCACACCGTGTTCGCAGTTCTGCCCATGCACGTGATCGAGAAGTACGGTGAGGACTGGATTCTACCGGGCAACATGGTCTCCAACGGACCGTTCATACTGGAGACCTGGAAGCCCCAGGAGATTCTCACAACAGTACGCAATCCCAAGTACTACGATGCAGCTGCGGTCAAGCTGGACAGGATCGAGTACTATCCCAGTGACGACAACAACACCCGGTTGAACATGTATCTAGCCGGGGAAGTTGATTTTATGGACAACGGAATCCCAACCGACCAGATCGATGCCCTAAAGGTACGGGATGACTTTCAAATCGTACCTTCATTGGCCACCTACTTCTACGAATTCAACCACACCGCGCCGCCCTTCAACGATGTCAAGCTGCGCAAGGCCATGGCCATGGCCATCGACAAACAGACCCTGGTGGACCGCGTGTCCCGTGGCGGACAGGTGCCCGTTGATACCGTTGTGCCGACCAGCATTGCCAGCTACAATGGGCCTGAGGGCAACGGCTACAACGTGGAGATGGCCAAACAGCTGCTCGCCGAAGCCGGCTATCCCGGCGGCAAGGGTTTCCCGGAGGTAACGATTCTCTACAACACCTCCGAAGGCCACAAGAAGATCGCCGAGTACATACAGCAGCAGTGGTCGGAAAACCTGGGCATCTCGTTGTCCATAGAGAACGCCGAGTGGAAGACCGTCCTGGCCCGGGGCAAAGAGCAGGACTTCCAGGTGCTGCGCATGGGCTGGATCGGCGACTACATCGATCCCAACACCTTCCTGGAGCTGTTCCAGACCGATGCCGGCCAGAACTACGGCAAGTATTCCAATGCCGAGTTCGACAGGCTGATCCAGGAAGCGGCGCGCATGGCCGCCGGTCCCGACCGCATGGCCAAACTCGAGAAGGCGGAGAAGATCTTCATCGACCAGGACCAGGGCATCATCCCGATCTATACCTACACGAATATGGACCTGATCGACACCAGTGTCTGGGGTGGCTGGTATCCCACCATCCTCGACTGGCAGCCGCCCAAGTTCATCTACAAGAAGTAGCCTTCGATACGAAGACAGCTTCGTAGAAAGCCAATTTGAGGGAGCCGTTTGCCCCAGGCAAGCGGCTCCTTTTTTCTCCGCTTGTCACTGATGTTCATCAACTCTATAATAAGACTCCCATTTGGGGGCTATAGGAGACAGGTATGACCAAGTTTGTGATCCGTCGCTTCATCGGATTGTTTCCCACGCTGTTCGTCATCATCACCCTGAGCTTCTTTATCGTGCGGGCGGCTCCCGGCGGACCCTTCGACAGGGAAAAGCGACTGCCCCCGGAGATCATGAGGAATATCGAGAAGAAATATAATCTGGATGAGCCTCTTTTAATGCAGTACGGCCGCTACATACTCGATATTCTCAGAGGTGACCTGGGACCTTCCTTCTCCTATCCGGATCACGATGTCAACTACTTCATCTTCAACAGTCTACCCAAGTCGTTGATTCTGGGGAGCATCGCCCTCGGAATAGCGGTCATTGTCGGCGTGGGAGTCGGTATGATCTCCTCGGTTCGGCAGAATACCTGGGTGGACTACACCGCCATGAGCTTCGCGGTGATGGGAATAACAATACCTCTGTTCGTGGTAGGCCCCGTTTTGATGTACTTCCTAGCCTTAAGGCTCAACTGGCTGCCAACCTCGGGTTGGGTCACCGGCCAGCACGGGTGGGTGACGATCATCATGCCGGTCGTTACGCTCTCCCTGCCGTACTTTGCCTACAACGCCCGGCTCTCCAGAGCCAGCATCCTCGAGGTGCTGCGCTCCGACTACGTGCGCACCGCCCGGGCCAAGGGCCTGCGGGAGATCGTGATCATGTTCAAGCATGTCCTCAAAGGAGCCCTGCTCCCGGTGGTCAGCTACCTGGGGCCAGCCTTTGCCGGTATCATCACCGGCTCGGTGGTGGTGGAGAGGATCTTCAGGATTCCCGGGCTCGGCCAGTTCTTCGTCCAGGCCGCCTTCAACCGGGACTATACCCTGCTCATGGGCACGGTAATCGTCTATTCGGTGATTCTCATCATCATGAACTTTATCGTGGACATCGTGTACGGGTTCCTGGATCCTCGAATTTCCTACAGCTAGAGGTGTGTAGAAAATGGATGCTGCAACGATAGAAAAATCCAAAGAGAAAAATGATATCTATGTAAGCGAGCTCAACCAGCCGATCAAGGGAGTCAGCCTCTGGAAGGATGCCTGGCGGCGCCTGAAGAAGAACAAGATGGCCATGTTCGGGCTGGTCGTGGTCATCGTTTACGCGATTCTTTCGATAACCGCGCCGATCCTTCCGATCTATTCGTACAAGTATCAGGTTCTCGAGCATCAGTACCTGCCCCCCTCCCTGAACAAGAACGCGGGGCAGCTGCTGCTGGAGAGGGAGGAGATGCTGCTGCTGGCCATGGCCAACAAGATGGGCCGCAGCGAGCTCAACCAGCAGGAGCGGGACAAGCTGGTCAGGCTCAAGGAACAGGTGGCTATGGAGACCCGGGAGATCGATGGTGAAGTTGTCAAGGTTCATGAACGGCGCTACATCCTGGGCACCGATTCCCTGGGCCGGGATCTATTGGCCCGGATCATCTACGGCGGCCAGGTCTCGATTGCCATCGGCATCATCGGTACCATCACCTCCGTATTCATCGGGATCGTCATCGGCGCCCTGGCCGGGTATCTGGGGGGCAGGATCGATTACATCATCACCCGTATCATCGACGTGATGTACGGGATGCCCTACATGATGCTGGTAATCATCCTCATGGCACTGTTCGGCAGAAATATCCTCAACCTCTTCTTCGCCCTGGCCATCGTAAGCTGGCTGACTGTTGCCCGGGTTGTCCGCGGGCAGATCATCTCTCTTAAGAACTCGGAGTTCGTCGAGGCGGCCCGCAGTATCGGAGCCAGCACGGGGCGGATCGTATTCCGTCACCTGGTGCCGAACACCCTGGGAGTGATCGTGGTCTTTTCCACCCTTCGCATCCCCTCCTTTATCATGCTGGAATCCTTTCTTTCGTTCCTGGGCCTGGGTGTTCAGGCTCCCTTTGCCTCCTGGGGCTCTCTGGTCAGCGACGGGGTGGAAGGGATGAACCTCTATCCCTGGCGGCTGTTTTTCCCCGCTATCGCCATGGTTGTCTTTCTGTTTGCCATGAACTTCCTGGGTGACGGCTTAAGGGACGCCCTGGATCCCCAGAGCAAGAACAAGCTGTAGCTTCTGAAGGAACGAAGGGTACAAATCATGAACAGTGAGCTGGTCCTGAAGGTGGAAGATCTGCGAACATATTTCAATACAGACGACGGAATCGTGAAGGCCGTAGACGGCATTTCCTTTGAGCTGCACAAGGGGGAAACCCTTGGGCTGGTGGGGGAGTCGGGCTGCGGGAAATCCGTGTCCTGCCTGTCGGTGATGAAGCTGATTCCCTCTCCGCCGGGGCGGATCATGTCCGGTCAGGCTATGCTGCAGGGTAAGAACATCCTGGACTATCCGGTCGATAAAATTCGCCAGATTCGGGGCGGGAAAGTCTCCATGATCTTCCAGGATCCCATGACCTCGCTGAATCCGTTCCTGCGCATTTCCACGCAGATGATCGAAACCATTCGTCTTCATCAGGGTTTGGACAAGATACAGGCCAAGGACAAGGCTATCGACATGCTGCGTCTGGTCGGCATTCCCAATCCGGTCAAGCGTGTTGATGACTATCCCCATCAGTTTTCCGGAGGTATGCGGCAGCGGGTGATGATCGCCATGGCTCTGAGCTGCAACCCGGAGGTTCTGATCGCCGATGAACCGAGCACGGCCCTGGATGTGACCATCCAGGCTCAGATCCTGGAGATCATCAAGGAGCTCAGTGTCAAGCTCGGTACCGCGGTGATCCTCATCACCCACGATCTGGGTGTGGTGGCCGGGATGTGCGACAAAATCTGCGTCATGTACGCGGGTAAGATCGTGGAGAAGGCCAAGGTCGATGAGCTGTACAATGATCCCAAACATCCCTATACGCAAGGGTTGATAAAATCCGTGCCTCGCCTGGACAAACCGGGTAAGCAGCGGCTGTACTCGATCGAAGGCCAGCCTCCCAACCTGATCGATCTGCCCGATGTCTGTTCGTTTCATCCCCGTTGTGAATACGCCATGGATATTTGCAGGCAGAAGTATCCTCCCGAGTTTTCAGTCGATGGAAGATCTGTCCGCTGCTGGCTGTACAAGGAGGAAAAGTAAGTGGCCACAGATAACACGCTCGTAGAGGTCAAGAACCTGAAGATGCACTTCCCGATCGAAGAGGGGCTGTTGTTCAAGCGCCAGGTCGGGGCGATCCGAGCGGTAGACGGCATCGATTTCAGCATTCGCCGGGGAGAAACCATGGGACTGGTCGGAGAGTCCGGATGCGGAAAGTCCACAACGGCGCGCTGCATCGCCCAGCTGCACAAGCCCACAGACGGAGAGGTGCTGTTCGAAGGCAAAGATCTGTGCAAGGCTTCCAAGCAGGCGCTGCTCAAAGCCCGCATGGACCTGCAGATGGTCTTTCAGGATCCCTACGCCTCACTCAATCCTCGCATGACAGCCGGAGCGATCATCGGGGAACCTCTGCTGATTTACTCGAAGAGAGGAATATTGAACTACACGCGCAAGGATATCCAGAATCGGGTGGAAGAACTGATGGAGAAGGTAGGACTGTCCCGCTACTTCGTCAACCGCTATCCCCATGAGTTTTCCGGAGGGCAGAGACAGCGAATCGGTGTTGCCCGGGCTCTGGCTCTGAATCCCAAGCTCATCCTGGCGGATGAGCCGATCAGCGCCCTGGATGTCTCGATCCAGAGCCAGATTCTGAACCTGCTCAACGACCTACAGGAGGAGTTCAACCTTACCTACCTGTTTATTGCCCATGATCTGGCGGTGATCGAGCATATATCCAATCGAGTCGCGGTGATGTATCTGGGGGTGATCGTGGAGATCGCCGATTCCAAGGTGCTGTACAAGAAACCTATGCACCCCTACACCAAGGCTCTGCTCTCCGCCGTTCCGATACCGGATCCGGAGGTGGAGCGACAGCGCAAGCGCATCATTCTGGAAGGAGATGTTCCCTCCCCCGATCGGGAGCGTGTCGGCTGCTACTTCTACGATCGCTGTCCGAACGCCATGCCGGACAAGTGCAAGAACAATATCCCTCAACTTCGAGAGGTGGAGGAGAACCACCAGGTCGCCTGTTTCCTCTATTCCGATCCGTAGAAGAGGTGGTGCAGGCCGCCGCTGTTACAGGCCCTCGCCGCTCGTGATCTGATTCTCATATGTAATCCCGCAGTACTCGGCAATGGTTCTTGCCGTGGCCGCCACTTTTTTGCGATGGGAGAGCCTGTAGTTCTCCAAACGGAGACTCCTGCCGTCCTTGGTCTGCAGGGAGAGGGTAACAATCGGGCGGAAGGCGATGCTGCGCTTTGCCTGCGAGGCACCCACCCCTTTCCCCTTGATAAACTGTGACACCAGCACGCGATCAAGATCTTCGATCCTTTCAATCTTGTCGCTGTGGAAGGCGATCAGGCCGTTCTGGTGAATGATCTGCTCCCGATCCTTGTCGAAGATCCAGCATTCGTGGTAGGCGGCGCCCATGAGCGAGAGGAAGCAGATGATCAGGGCGATCGTATTCTCCCGGACAAAGATGCTCCCCCCGCCTTCTTCCCGAGTGACGATCAGGGAGACGAGGATGAGCGTCCCGATGAAAAGAAGCAGGATTTTGTAGCCGATGGGAATCGAGAACATCAGCCGACCGTCGGAGAGCTTTTTCAGTTTCAGACGAAATCCTATCATAATTCTCTCCCCTGTATAGCAGATCCGGTTACCCTTGCCAAGGTTGATATTATTAATAATAATGGTGCCTACCAAATAGTGGAGGTTTTCACGAATGGCGGAAGCTAAGAGACAGAAGCTGATCCAGTGGCAGCTTCCCATGAAGCGGGTCCTCTATGCGCTGATCCCCGCCGTCATCGCTTCAATATACTTCTACGGCTGGAGAGCCCTGATTGTTTTGGCTATCGTCAATGTCGTCGGGTTTCTCACCGAGTTTTTATTTCTGCGGCGCCGCAAGGAGTCGGTTAGCTCCGCAGTATTTGTGAGCAATTTCATCCTGGCCCTGTCCCTGCCTCCGACAATCCCCTACTGGATGGCCGCCCTCGGGGCCCTGGTGGGAATACTGTTCGGCAAGATGGCCTTCGGCGGTTTCGGAAAGAACGTGTTCAATCCCGCCATGGTGGGCCGGGCATTTCTCTACATCAGCTTCGGCGGGCATCTGACCGCCTCCTGGGCCAATCCCTTCACAGGATTTCCCGCAGGGTTCGCCCGCTATCAGGCCGCAGCGGCCGACATCATCGGTCAGGCCACACCTTTGGTCCAGATGGGCAAAGGTCTGGGACAGGCGCCCTGGTTGGAGCTGTTTCTGGGCAATATTCCCGGAAGCCTGGGAGAGACAAGCGCCATCCTGCTGATCCTCGGCGGGCTGTACATCGTCTGGAAGAAGGCGGCGGCCTGGCAGATCGTGGTCGGAGGATTGGGTGGATTCCTGGTCACCCAGACTGTGTTCTGGCTGACCGGGCTGTCCGCTGCGGGCAACCCCCTCTATGCCCTGTTTGCCGGCAGTTTCATCTTCGGGGTGTTCTACATAATAACCGAGCCGGTGTCCGCCTCCCAGACCACGAAACCGGGGCGCTGGATCTACGGCATTTTCTTCGGGATCATGGTGGTCGTAATCCGCACCTTCAGCGCCTGGCCCGCGGCCGTAATGTTCGCCACTCTTCTGGCCAACATGTTCGCGCCCCTGCTGGATTACTGGATGAAGCAGCGCAAGCAGAAGAGGAAATCAGCATGAGTGGGGCTAAAAAACCAAGCAAACTGAAGCGCAGCCTCTTCACGATCTTTTTCATGTTCGCCGTGACCTTTGTCTTTATCGCCGTGCTCTCCCTGATCTACGTCCTGACCCAGGACACGATCCGGCTCAACGAGTCCCTGGTCGTGAAACGGGCCGTGCTGTACGTGGCCGGCTTGGAAGTGTCCCAGAGCGGGACAGAGGCGGATGCCCTGTACCAGGAGCGGGTGAAGGAGGTGAAAGAGGAAGCGGGAGAAGTTCTGTACTACGAGATTCTCGATCCCGCGGGAGAGCAGCTGCAGAGCTACGTCGTTCCGGTCGTGGGAGCCGGACTGTGGGGAGAGATCGAATCGGTGGTGGGGGTGGAAAAAGACCTCAAGACCCTCACCGGCATCGAGTTCATCAAGCAGAACGAGACCCCGGGCCTGGGCGGGCGCATCACCGAGAGCTGGTTCAAGGAGCAGTTCCGGGGCAAACGGTGGCCTCTGTCGGTGGTGCCGGAGGGTGATCCGGCCGGAGATCAGGAGTTTCAGGCCATCACAGGTGCGACCAACACCACGAATGCCGTCAGGTCGATCTTGAACGAGCGCTTGGCCAGGGCCGAAGAGGCCATCCAGGCATCCGAGTAGGAGAGGCAATGAACAGTTATAAGTTCAGACAGGTCATCAAGGAGAATGTCGGGATCAACAACCCCGTGTTTGTTCAGATACTGGGGATCTGCTCCACGCTGGCAGTCACAAATGTTCTGAAGAACACCGTGGTCATGTGCGCCGGACTTGTGTTCGTAACCGGCCTGTCCAACCTGACAGTATCGCTGCTACGCAAGTACATCCCCGGAAGAATCCGGATGATGGTGGAAACCCTGATCATTGCCGCCTACGTGATCATCGTGGATGTGGTGCTGAAAGCCTTCATCCCCGATATCTCCCGGCAGCTGGGGCCGTACGTGGGGCTCATCATCACCAACTGCATCATCATGGGACGGGCCGAGGCTTTCGCCCTCTCCAATCCCCCCGCCCTGTCTCTGGTGGATGGGCTCAGCTCCGGATTGGGATACACCTACGTGCTGCTGATCATCGCATTTCTTCGGGAGCTGCTCGGCACCGGTTCGATCTGGGGTTTCCGCGTGCTCGGGGATTGGTGGACCAACTGGAACATCATGATCATGGCTCCCGGAGCCTTCTTCATGCTGGCACTGTTCATCTGGGTGGTAAAGGGCAACTTTATGAAGGAAAAACAGGGTACCGCTGCGGCGGGCGCATCCCAGGCGGGTTCTGCAGGTGCACCCCAGACCGCATCGGCGGGAGGTAAGTCATGACGGAAGGATTGTTCGCCTTCGGCGTATTCTTCGCCGCCATCTTCACAAACAACATCCTGTTGACCAACTACCTGGGCATGTGCTCCTTCCTGGCTGTATCCAAGGAGCTCAAGACCTCCTTCGGTTTGGGAATGGCTGTGGTGTTCGTGATGACCTGCACCAGCGTGATCAACTGGTTGCTCTACTACTACGTCCTTGTGCCCTACGACATCGTGTACCTGCGCTTCATCGCCTTCATCATCGTCATCGCCGCCTTCGTTCAGCTGGTGGAGCTGGTGATCGAGCGCCTCTCCGATGCCCTGTACGCCGCCCTGGGCATCTTTCTGCCCCTGATCACCGTCAACTGTGCGATCCTGGGGGCCAGCCTGTTCATGGTGATCCGGGAATATTCCTTCCTCTCGGGATTGGCTTACGGGGCGGGCAGCGGCATCGGCTGGGCCATCGCCATTATCGCCATGGCGGGGATCCGTACCAAGCTGAACATGCGGTCCAAGGTCCCCTTCGGATTGACCGGGGCCGGGATTACTCTGGTCATCGCCGGCATCATGGCCCTGGCTTTCATGGGTTTTGCCGGGATGATCACCATCACCTAGGGCGGGAGTGAGGTTTTCATGCTGAGTTCATTCTTGATCGCGGTTATCGCCATGTGCGGATTGGCCACCTTTCTGGCGGTCCTCATGGTGATCGCCGACCTGACCGTGGGAAACTACGGGGAGGTGAAGATTACCATCAACGAAGAGACGGAAATGACGGTA
>Ga0180431_10003077_pt1 | contig 21728 bp, 14 predicted proteins | sample SS_ome_11_FD_132459 | JGI IMG/M metagenome (GOLD analysis project Ga0180431, IMG submission 132459) | Hypersaline lake sediment archaeal communities from the Salton Sea, California, USA - SS_1_MS_1 metaG | ecosystem: Environmental > Aquatic > Non-marine Saline and Alkaline > Hypersaline >...
AAGGAACTCTTCTCCGGTAATCCCGTCTGAGATCACCTTATTTGCGAAATCAGACAGGATGGCGGATATTCCTTCCTGTTCTCTATATCCGGGGGTTGCCGCTTTGCCGATCAATGCTAAGGCATCAATGTAAGGTTCAAATTCAAAGGGGATGGGCTGTGGTTGAATTTCCCTGCGGATTTCCGCAATCGCTGCATCAACTTGCGCAAGGTCTGCATCATCTGGAAATAGCGGTCCAGCAATTAGATTTGCCCGATTTTGTAAAAAGTCTAATATTGATTCACCCGAAACTGTGTCGTCCGATAGTTTTCTGAACACGGCAGCAAGTTTGGCTGTATCCGTAAAACCGGCGCTGCTTGTAAAGTGGTCAGCGTATCGATCTGTGAGGCTTTCTCCTGAAATTTCTTCAAAGGAGTGCGGAGTTAGAAGGCTTACAGCTTTAGGCTCTTCCCCGATGACCCGAGATCTAGCCCTTTTAATTGACTCAAGATGGCTTTGAGTGCCTAAACGCGCTTCAAGTAAAGATGCTCTCATTCCAAGAGCGGCTTTCAATTGTTCAACATAGCTTTTCTTTTCCTGGCCATCCAGTTTAGACAGGTTTTCTGAGATGACAGTCCGTTCAGATTCCGTGAAGCAATCAAGGAAGCGTGAATCGTCCAATATTGAACGAGTGACAGCTGTCTCTGTTGCTCCTGGGCGCTCCTTAGGCGGTTCACAGACGATAGGAGTAAAGCCAGTCGCTGCACCTGCAACGACCAAAGGCCCCAATGCTCTACCTGCGGCCATCAGATTTCCCATGGGATTGCTGAGAAGTTTTTTCATCAGCTTTTCTCTTTCAGCCAACTTCACAGCCCGAGTGGTGTCATCTAAGTCTTCACCTTGTAATTCTTCATTAATCCTTTTTAGTTCCTCGTTCAGGCTTTCGAATTCTGTACCAGCTTTACCCAGTCGTATAGCGGTCCTCGGTCCGAGCTGTTTGACCAACGATGCCCCTGCAGACAACAATGATGGCGCTTCACCTTCGCCAAGGATTTGAGATTCGATAAAGGTCCTTGCTGCACCTGACTCAGGGAGAGTGAACCAATCGCTTCGACTGAACGGAATAGTTTCTATATCTCTCATCATTTCCTGAAGCTGATCCCATTGTTTGAGCAGTTCACCGACTTCAAGTATCTCTTTTACAGCCTTGTCCAGCTTATCAACAGCAGTTTTCATCTGGTTAGTTTCTCTTCTGAGTTTATCCAGGTCGATGAGTTTCGCATACTCTCCTGTCGCAATGGTTTCTCTATCCATCATTTCACCGGTCAGAGGGTCGTGAACCTTGCTTTCGCGATATTGATTAAATCTGTCTTCGGCTGCATTTTTCTTTTCTTTGAGTTTGGCAATCTTCGCGTCATGTTTTTCTTCAAGAACTGCCAGGTTCTGTTGAAGAGCTTCCGGGCCGTATCTGGCGTGCATACGCTCGGATTTTTCCGTCATTTCACGCCGGATCTGATCAATCTGTAAATTGATAGGTCCAGGATCAACCTCTGGTCTTTTTTGAGCTTCTAATTCAGCAATTGCCGCACGTCCTTCGGTTTCTATTCGTCTAAGTTTTAGCAATATTACTTGTTCCGAGTATTCTTCGTGCAATTGTGCAATCGCTTCTTCTTTCGCGGCTTTCGCTTGTTTCAGTGAACGTTTTGCGCTTGAGAATTCCCGGTTTCTTTTCGTGTATTCAGCATTTGTTTCTTTGATCAGCGATTCAGCCTCGCTTAATGCTGATGCCATTTCATCTTGGAAGTTTTCTAATGGCGACTTGACATTGTTTGAAATGTCGCGGACCAATTTGTCAATGTCTGGAATGGGCGGCTCGGTATCTCTTATAGCCGTGACCTTAAGCTCATTGATTCCTTCCATAGCTGCCCTTAAGTGTTGGGCGATGTTGGGCTTTCCTTTAAATTGAGCGAGGTAGAGGACGATATCCTCAGCCTGCTCGGAGTCGAGAACCTCTTTTTTACTTTCTTCAAGCCCCTCTTTTGCATGTTTCATAGGGTCGACTTTTCCACCAGCTTTATTCATCAGGTCGGCCATGCTGAGAAGAAGTTGACGGGCCTGCAGATCGACATCTCTTAGTTGTTGTTCCTTCTCAGGCGAATCTGTTGGTGGAATGACCGATTCTTCAAATAGGAAAAGGAGGTCTTGTGTCGTTAAGCCATCTTCTTTGATGGAGGCGAGATAACTCCAGAAATTCTCAATCAGGTCATCGGCACGCAGAGGGGCAATCACCCCTTTGAGTGTTTTATTCGTGTTTCTTGCCTTTGCCATACGGACAAGGGCAAGCAGGAGTTGAGGTTCGATGGTTTTTGGCCTTTCCATTGTCACAGCGGCAGCTAACCGTCCTGTCGCGCCGAAGTAACGTTCTGCAGTCGTTGACCCAATTTCAGGCGCCGACAATGTCTGCAGCATGCGTTGATTAATGTTGGCCAGTACAGCAAACTCTTTATTAGTCAGCGCGAACATCTCTTTATGCAGTTTATCTTTTTTTCGAGAAGCGTGTCGCAGGACGGTATATGCATGATACATTTTAGCGATTTTCGCCTGTTCGTTAAGCTCCTGGTCACTGTCAGCCTGTAAGGGTTTTATTCCTTGCTTTTGCGCCTGACCGCGTATGTGCTGGACGAAAAGCTCCATTTTAAGAGCGATGGAAAGCCCTTCAAGAGTCGGTGGGGGACGGACGGTAACGGCGGGATTAGCTGACATTTCATTGATGACATAACGCAGCTGTTCTATTTCTTGAGGATTTGTGGGAGCCGCTTGTCCTTGCACTTTTTCCAGATGGGCCTGCGCCTGCATTAAAAACCCTCTGGCAACCGTGGGGTTTTGCGCTTTTTCAGCTTGCATGAGGAAGCGGTGTGCCATGTAGAGGTTGGCAGACATTGTTCCTTCGGCAACCTGACCATCCGATATGCGCATCTCAAAATTGCCGGGAATGGCACCCATTCCCTTGTGGTCGACAGATGCTGTGCCATTTTTGTCTACCTGTTGGCGGTAGGGGATCATTAAGTAGACAGTCTCTTTTACCGGAGTTGTCTCTTTCTTCCCTTTGACAACTGTCACTTTTTCAACGTCTCTCTCAACGGGTATGACAAATTGGTCCCAATGCTCGCCAAAAGCCGCGCGCAGGGCGCTGCTTTCTTCCTTGTCAGGAACTTTAAGTGTTCCAAGCGATTTTCCTTTTTGAGACACTTCCCATGAGCCATTCTTTTTACTCATTGCGATTCCCAGAGCTGGAATCCGCACTTCTATCGGGGTCTCAGATTCCGGCTCGACAATGATCACAGCATTGGCGGCATCGGCAAATAAAACAGGGGAGTCAGCGTCTTTTAAAAAGGTTGCAGCGACATGTTTTCCATCTAAGGTTGAAAGATGGTACACCTGTTGATCACGTATTGACGCAGTGTAGATGGCTTCCTCATAGGGAAGGTCCATTCCTGAAGCGAGGACATACCCTGTGTCAGGATCTTCGCTTTTTGTCCAGATTCCATTTTCATTGAGGATCTTTGAAGCATGGCTCTCTGCTTCTTCGATTTCAACCGGATGAAATGTGTAGGTACCAGCTAATCTGGGAGGGGTTGTAATTTTTCTCGTGATCTCAACCGCAGTCCCGTTTGTCCGGAGTGTAAAAACCTGTCCCTGGTGAGACCATGAATAGGTCGCGATCCCTTCTCTTTCTGTTTTTGTGATTTTTCCTTCAATTACAGCGGTTCCTAATGCCTGTTTGACATCTTTTCTCTCCATTAATTGTCTGGGGATTGCCGCGGACCCTCGCGTTTTTTTCGTTAATTCGATTCCGCTTATCTCTAGTGTCGATAAATCGATGACGATCGTTTGAGTTCCTGTGTCGAGATGATACCTGTTCAAATGGCTTACAACCGGACTGAAACGCCTGTTTGATTCAAATGGGATTGGTTCCTGGCCTTCTGCTGTTACTTTGGCATTGACAAGGCCTTTGAGCAGTCGATCTCTTTGTTCGTCTTTGATAAGTGGCTGGTCCTCTCTTTCCACCGCTTGCAGAACTGGCAGGACATCTTCCCGGACCCACGCGACCGCGTCTGCTTCCAGTGCGGGAAGGCCTGATGTGGGGCCTGTGTTGTAACGAAGGTCTCTTCCGGGAGCCTGTTCTTCCTCAATCGTTTCAACAGGATTTTTGAGAAGGGCATAGCCATTGAAAAGTTCCTCAAGGTCTGTTTCACCTAAATCCTCAATGCCGACCGCACGGTAATGTTGCATCAGGTGCGTGTACGCCATCCGTCTCGCTGTCGGATCGGAAATTTTATCGATGGGACGCTTCCCTTTTTCGCCTGACAGCAGAATATCCCTGATCGTTCTGGGGATTGATTCATCAGAATCGTCATGGACTGCTTCTCTGGCATCTGCTATTGCCATTGCGCAGAGTTCGATATGTTCCAGTTTTTCACCCAAGGGCTGTAGGATGGATTCGTCTCTTGAGTGTTCGGTGAAAACCCCATCCGATACCCCAATTCGAACTTTGTCCGTACGCTCCAGTACACATCTGTACAGGCCGCCAATTCCTCCTTTGTTCCTGAAAACCGGGAGAGTGCGGAGCGAGCTGGAAAAGATTCCCTGTTCATGCAGTTGTTGCCTTGTTTCTTGAACATGCCCACCAAGTTTATCAAGGACTATACTGTAGAACCCGACCAGTTCATGATTGCGGCTTTCCTGCGCCTGGACCAACGCTTGTTTCAAGTTGTTGATATTGCTGATAAAATCTTCCGGATGATCGATGAGCGCCTGCTGGAGGACCATGGGCCCGAATAGTGTCTCTAACAGGTAATTTTGAACGAAGTCGTGTTTGATGTAGGGTTGATTGTCGAAGCTGGTCATAAATTCCAGGGCAAGAAGTGCTGTATCCGCTGAATATGAAGTTACTCTTGTCCCTTGCCTGGTATCGTCTGGCGCTTGTCGAATTTTAAACAGCCCTTCAAGAACGTGAGTAGGAATGCTCAAAACCTGGCTTCCGGCAATTTCCTCCACATAGGCATGCCAGGCATCGTAGGTTTTTAAATCTCTGATGTCCGGTAGTCTTTGTGATCGATCGTCTTGTTTCTTAACTGGCTTACCTTGGTTTGCCACTGGGAGAAAAGGTTTTTTAGGTTTCACATATAAATGAGCTTCACCTTCTCGAATCCATTGTTCATAGCCAAATGTCCTCTGGTCGCATTCACCCAATTTTCCAAAAACATAAATCTCAGAAAGTTTTTCTCCCGTCGCTGTTTCGATACTGTAGTCACTTACCTGGGTATTGCTGACAACGACATCGATGGGAGATTGCCTGCCTAAAAAAAGCAGGGGATTCGACTGCACAAATGAACGGCCTGTTGGCTGTAAATCTTGCGTATCGTACAGGGTAAAAGCGAGATCGGATGCTGTGGACAGATACAGTTCATTTTTTATTGTTTGATCCACAATTTCAAGCAAGTCGAGCTGCATTCTGATCTGATGGGAGCTTTCCCTTGCGATCTCCAGAAGAAGCGGCCGTTCCAATTCTGAGCTCTCCCAATCAATGACTAATTCGCCAGTTTCTTTGTTCCAACTGATGGCACCGCTTGGACTTGTGAAACTCTCTCGGTCGAGGATATCCAGCTGCTCTTTCACTTCACGAGTTAGCGGTTCGAAATTCACCGCCTGTTCGGATGATCCTCTTCCAGTTAAAAATTCCAGAAGCATTCTTTTGTCGCGATCGAGGGTTTTAAAGATCTCGGAAGGATGAAGCTCTAAATTGGCGGGATTTCCAGGAGGGTTAAGCACTGAACCTTTGACAAGGTGTCCCAAAAATGGAGCCCGGACGTCAGAGTTGTTTTCACTGTGCTTGCCTTCTGGACGTAAGTAGTCTTCAATACCACGGTTTTGGTCCATGACAATGAAATGATAGACCGCTTGCAGTTCCCTTTCCAGGGCGGGATCTAATGACAGGCATGTTGTCAGGTCCTGGGTCAGGGTGATATTCAGACTATGTGTGTCGAGTGTATAGGCATCCATTACGAGGAGCTGGGGATTCATTGGTGGATAGTCATTCAACAAGATGCTTCCATCTCTGATTGAACCGGTGATTTTATTCCAATCTAACTCGGGTGCATCCCAGTCGATCGTCAGTTCCTGATCGTCAGCGTTCCAGGTAATGCCATTTTGGGCAAAGCTCGCTTCTCCTGTTCTGGTCAGGTGCTTTTCCATAATTGACTGTATCAATGCCCGGTCCTGTTCCGGGACAGGAACTGAGGAATCGAACTCAAAAATGACTTTTCTTAATCGATCCGACTGATTTTGAGCTTCAACGATGAAATTGGACAGTGTGATCATCGTATTTTTTGACGGTTTTGTATTCATTTCCTTCAGGTTGATCTCAACCCTGCCAGCAGCTTCGTTGACTGTGATCCCTTCCATTTCTGAAAATGCGTTAAAACTATCCGGGTCTTTTAGGAGAAGGTCGGTTAAGAACTGCTCCAGATACGATTTTTGGTCTCTGACGTCTTCACGGATGAGTGCCATTCCGATCGCCTGTCCCTTGATCATTAAAAACTTCTCGGTTCCTGTCAGGTCGGTTTTCGACAAGCGCAGTTGAGATTCCCAGATGTGATGTTCCAGTTGCTGTACATGCTTTCGCATTTCAGCGCGCTGCTCGGAGTTTAACGATCGCCAGATAGAGGGGGTTTGGTGCGTTCCCTCTGTTCCTGGAGGTGGAAGCAATCGAAGGAGTTGGATGGACCTCGTTTTGATCTCTTCGTACATCGCCTGTTTTTTGATGATATCAGGTTCCCTTGCCGCTGCTTCACTGAGTTGCTGCAGCTGGGCAGACAATTGATTGACTCTCGCACAGAATTGAACGTTATAGTCTGAAAGACCTGTGTCCAACTGCGAAAGGTCGGGCGGCGCTTGAAGACCTTCGAGATTGCCGGGGTTATATATCTCAGGCATCTCAATGAGTTGGTCCAGCTTTTCAGCAAGAACTTTTTCGTTTTGTATGATTCTTAAATCGCTTCCACTTCTCGCTTTTGGCGAGAGCGATTTTTCCAGATTTTCCAACACTTGTTCCAATTTGGGGATATCCGGGGATCCGGCGTTTCCTTCTTTTAAAGCTGAATGTTCACTTCTCATGCCCTCCATCGCAGCCTTTAATTCAGCGTCCATCTGATCTATTGTGTCCGCTGATCTGATTCTCTGAAGAAGAGTGATAGTCGCTTCTTTTACCTCTTTTAATTCCGTTTGTCGTTTATGCCTCCGGTTGAGTTCCTCTATATTAGCGCCAGGCTCTGTAAGTTCTGCTTCATAGCGCTCGATTTGTTCATTACAGAGTGTTATTCCCCGTGATTCAGATTCAATAAATTTGTCGATTTCCCCTCTTACCAGGTCAATCCCGCTTCTTTTTCTCTCATTGATCTGTTCTTTCCATAGATTTTCGACCTCTGCATCCATTTCTTTTTTTGGCAAAAGTTGACGTAGATCGAGTAAAGCTCTGAGATCTTCTGATATTGGACTGAATTCCGAACCGCTCGCGAGTTGAGGATCGATTGCCTTGTGGAATGCTTTGAAAAAATTATCGAGCCTCATGGAGTCTTTAGTTCTGGAATAATAGGGGACCATATGAGGGGAAATGAGCAGTTGCTTGATAATGGAAACGAGTTGTTCAGAGGGGATTCCCATTCTTTTTAAAGTGTCAAGTCCCGATGGGGCCATGCTGTCGACGACAGCTTTAATGACTTCCTCAAGTTTAGCTTCATTTAAACTGCCTTCATTGACAAGTTCCTGCAGGTCCAGTCCTTCAAGCGCTGCCTGTTTTGTTCTCAGATCCTGTAACTTCTCTTCCCCATTTACGACAAACTGTGCGACTGCAGCTTGCACGTCTGCGGCTTCAAGGACAGCTTGTATATCCGGTGCACCTACTGAATTATCAAGGGCTCGCCCGAGTGAGGATTTTTGTTCAACCGAAAGATCGATGGTTGAATTTAGGATTGTTTTAATCAGTGCGGTTTGTTCATCTTCATTCAGATCGGTATATTTTTTAGCTTTTATCAATTGTGCGTTTAAAACATTCTCAGCAGCTTGAAGCCGTTCTCCATTGCGTTCCTGGATACGGACAAATTCACGGATAATCTGTCTGCCTCGCTCCAGGGATGCCTGCTCCGGGCTCAATAGTTCTTTCAACTGTTCAAGGTTTTCTCTCCATCCCGCAGCCCACGCAATCTCATCCAGTCTATCGACATCGGCTGCTTCAACTTGCGCAACTACCGGCTCGACCGGCGGTGCGATCTCGACATTTCCAACGCGAACTCCTGAAATTTCTGCAGAATGTGTACGAGACAAGGCTTCTGAAGCTCCTGCACGCTTGTTTTCAAGGATTTTATCTTCCAGGTGGTTGATCCGTTCAAGGCAAAGCGCCTCAGCATCTTTTAAGGATTGTGGAATAGCCCGATTGTCTAAGGGATTGTCACCATTTAGGCTGACAGCTATTCGTTCCCTCATGTGGGCAATCTGTCCGGCGACATTTTTGTAGATGGCAAGTTGTTTCTCAGGGCTTGGTTTTTTAAAGAGGGGAGGTCTGCGCTCAAGCTGACGGAGCTGGTCCTGGACATAGTCTTCTGTGAGGAAAAAGAGAAGGTTAAGCTTTTCATTTCGTGAGAGTTTGTTCTCTTCGCTTCCCAGTAAATGGTTGAACCATCCAACGACACGTTCTGAAGGGGTAGAGGGTTGTCTTTTCCACTTTTGATCTTCCGATGTGGTTTCTGTCCATTTATCTCCCATTGATCGGTCAACTGATCGGAGAAACTGCTCGAATGTCAAGCTCGTCGTGCGCGTTCCAGGAGGTGCAGTTGCCGCTTTTTCAGTCGCGCTTTCACGCTTGGGAAGTCCGGCTATCGCATCCTCCAATACAGGGGTGATTTGACTGTCTGTCATTGCTGCAAACGTTTCGTTCGGCTTTGCCGCCTTTTTCAGGGCTGCTGTGTGCGTACTTCCTGTGACCAGGGGTTTCAAAGCAGCATCGAGGACTTCTTTGATGTCGCCCGGTTTATGGCTTGGGTCAAACTCTCGCCTGTGCAGAGGTGCGACCTTTCCCTTTCCTTCGTAAGTGTCTGCGTAAATTTCAAGAACAAGATTACTTTCTTCATTTATGAAAAAACGGAGCATGACAGGCTGTAAAGATCCGTCCTGATTGCGGTACCCGACGGGAATGACGACAGGGTTATCTTGTGGATTTCTCAGTTCGGTGATTCGTGCGGTAAATTCTCTGGCGAGCTTATCCATCTCCTGGGTTTGATTTTTGGCCCCTAAAGCTCTTTCCACTTTTTTTGCATTGCCGATCAAGTTTGTGACTTCCTTCTCCATTTCCTTCCGCTTATCCATATCTTCGGCAGACATTTGTATGCTTTTTGCGGAGCTGATCCACTGCTGTCCATTTTCAAAACTTTTTCGAAGCGCGCGGTAGTCTTGACCGATTGCTTCTCGATGAGATCGTTGTTTTAATAATTTGGAGGGGTAAGTCGGCCGGTAGAAAAGATTGGCGATGGCCTGAAAGAACTCTCTGACCGAATTGGCAAAGGATTTTACCTTGATTCTCTCCTGGACCACGATGACAGGACTTGGTTCTGCTGCCTCAGCTCCTTCTTCTTTTTTTCGTTGGATGATGTGGAATTTGTCAGTATTGTCGATGATGATCGTAAACTCGGAGTCGCTGATGATCTCGACTTTGATATGGTGGTCCCTGTCCGTTGAAAGCGCTATATCATTGTCGATCGTTTTGAGTATAAACTCACGCTGTGTTTTGGTAAGCTCTCTCGTTTCGCCAGCTTGGCTCACCTCATCAAAGAAGAGCTTGCAAGTTTTCGCTCCCTCCGTTTGTTTAAGCAACTGATCGCGGCGCGGATTATAGTCGAAACCTGGTGTGGTCATTTTTCTCCTCCGGAAATATAAAAACCTTTCGATTTTAATTATAACAAATATTTATTTTATGTAAATTTATTATTTTAATTTTATAAACGGTTTATTAAGATAATGCTTAAATAGATGTTTTGAAGGGGGAGAGTTTGCAAAATTCCTACAAATTGCTGGTTTTTTTTTAAAGAATGCTATATAAGATCATAGTAACCAGTAACTTTGTCTTGATTTATCAATGTTAAACAGTATGACGGCCTATGGCCGCGCAGAAATAAAATCCCCCCTTGGAATGATCACGGTCGAAGTGCAGTCGCTGAACCGGAAATTTCTCGATCTGGCCGTTCTTCTCCCAAAAGAATTCTCTTCATTTGAGACAAAGGTGCGGCAACGGGTCTCTTCAGGAGTCAAGAGGGGAAAAGTTTCCGTCAAGGTGTCCGTTCAGTATACAGGGGAAACTCCGGTCTCCGTCAAACCGAACCTGCCTTTGGCCAGACAGATCAAAGATGCATGGGAACTGATGGAAAAGGACCTGCATATCGCATGCGAGATCGATCTCAATGTACTCGCGCAAATGCCGGATATCTTTCAATTTTCCTCGGAAAAGGAATCTGAAGGGAAATGGGAGCAATTACTTCTTGAAACATTGGACAAAGCATTGCAGGATGCAGTGAACATGAGAAAGCAGGAAGGGGCCGCGATCAAGCAGGATTTTGAGGGGAGGCTGTCAAACTTAGGTAAATTTTTAACCGAGGTAAGCGCTCTTGCGCCGGAGGTGAGAGAGCGAAACCGGGAAAAGCTCAGGCAAACCTTGTCAGAAGTGATGGAAGAAGGGGACGAGCTTGAAGAGAGGCTTCTCAGGGAAGCGTGCCTGTTTGCGGAAAAAGTGGACATTGAAGAAGAAATCACCCGTTTGAGTTCTCATTTGGAACAGTTCGGCTCTAAAATGAACGGCAACGGGGAGCCGGTGGGAAAAACGTTGGAGTTTATCCTTCAGGAGATGCAGCGCGAGGTTAATACGATCGGTTCGAAAGCGCAGGACCTTCGGGTCGCAGCACTTGTTGTGGAAATGAAAACGGAGATCGAAAGGATTCGGGAACAGGTGCAAAATGTCGAATAAACGGCCTCAGGTGCTCGGAAATCTAGAAAAGGGAAGGGTCTTTATCATCAGCGCTCCCGCCGGGACGGGAAAGACGACATTGGCCCACATGCTGGTGGACGAATTTCCCAATGTTGTGGAGAGCGTGTCCTATACGACGCGCAGACCGCGTGAAGATGAGGTGGACGGCGTCCATTATCGGTTTATTTCGCGCGAGGAGTTTGAACAGAAAATTGCGGAAGGGGAGTTCCTGGAGTACGCCGATATTTATGGCGACCTCTATGGCACTTCCAGAGAGTGGGTGGAAAGCCGGCTGGAAAAAGGCTACCACGTTGTACTGGTTATCGATACGCAAGGAGCGTTAAAGCTCAAAGAGCGGTATCCTGCCGTCTATATTTTTATAAGTCCTCCTTCATTCGAGGAGCTGCGCAGGCGGCTGCTTGAAAGGAGAACAGAAAGTGATGAAGTGATTGAGAAAAGGCTTGCATGGGCGAGGAAAGAAGTTGAGAAGAGCCACGAGTACGACTATCGGCTTGTGAATAACGATCTGCAAACAGCCTATCAGGTCTTGAGAAGCATCATCATCGCTGAAGAACATAAAGTTAATATACAATGAAAGGAGTCTAGATGGACATTATCGACAATTTGACAAATGAAGAGATCAGCAAGAAGTTCGGGAACCAGTTCGATCTGGTGAACTATGCGATCGGACTTGCGACCAATATGATACAGACGGGCCGGGAGCCCAGGGTTAAGCTGAATACGGAAAATCCCGCCTTACTGATATTAGAAGAGATCGCAGAAGGAAAAGATGTATTTATCGAACCTTCAGTTAAAAAGGAAACAAAAGAAATTGAAGAGTTGAAGATCGATGTCGTGGATTTGGAAGGCGATGATGAAGATGAAGATGAAGATGAAGATGAATCAGAGGATGAGGAGCTCTTAGAAGAAGAAGAGGAAACTCAGGAAGTCCTATCTGACTAATGTTGATCGCAGCCATCTCCTATCAGGAAATTGTCTATTTCGGGGCGTTCCTTGTCCTGGTTCTGATCGGGCTGGTGGCTGTCTCGGTTTTTAATTGGTGGATCTCCCGCAATCCCACCTGTCCTTCCCCATATACCGGGAGGCCGTTGAGGAGTGGAGCAGACATCCATTGGTTGACTGTTGAGAAGGTGCTGCGTTTTCTTTATGACATGCACGAGTACCACAACCGAATGTTCGATCTGCGAAAGGCGGCAGTCTGTCGGGAGACCGGCCGCATTTTCCCCGATGTGGTGAATTGGTACGGGACGATTAAAGTCGACTGGGAATTTATCTCTAAGCGCTATCCCGGGAATTTTGTTTCCTGGGGGAGTTTGACGGAGGTGCAAAAGCTTCATATCATGGACATTCACGAATCGTTGGAGGGGTTTCAGGTTGATTTTTCCTCTCCGACGCCATCTCCTCGAAAAGTGGAAAAAGACTACGCGTATATGACCCCAGGCCCGCTTTACGTCGATCTGAAAACCGGAGTGCTGATGGGGTGGAAAAGAGTGCCTGAAACTGAGTTGGAGGTATTGATCGTCCAAAAGCCGATCGAGAGGTACCTACCTGGAATTGATAGTAAATATTGAGTTGAACAATGAATCGAGAAAAAGTCTTAATCACATCCGCCTTGCCATATGCCAACGGCCCCCTTCATTTCGGACATATTGCGGGAGCATATCTTCCTGGCGACTGCTATGCCAGATTTCAAAGGATGATCGGCAATGACACGCTTTATATCTGCGGCTCGGATGAATATGGAGTCGCGATCACATTGAGCGCTGAGATCGCAGGACGGACGCCTAAAGAGCATGTCGATCTTTATCACGAAGTGATCAAGGGGCTTTTTCAAAAGCTCAACCTCTCTTTTGACCATTATTCCAGGACCACTTGGGAAGGGCATCAAGGGCCCGTCCATCAATATTTCAAAGACCTGCTGGAAAACGGCTACATTGAAGAGAAGGTGACCGATCAGCTCTACTCAGAGAAGGACGACCGTTTTCTTGCTGACCGGTATGTTGTCGGCACTTGTCCCGGATGCGGGTTTGATCAGGCAAGGGGCGATGAATGCCCGCAGTGCGGTGCAAGCTATGAAGCGACCGACTTAAAAAATCCTCGGTCCAAATTGACAAACGCGCCTTTGGTGCGCAAACCCACCAAGCACTGGTTCCTTAAACTGGAGCTTTTCAAAGAGCGGTTGACCGAGTGGCTGGACAGCAAGGACTGGAAGCCCAATGTCGTGAACTTTGTGAAAGGGTATATCAAAGATCTTCGCCCACGAGCGATCACCCGCGACTCTAAATGGGGAGTGCCTGTACCTCTTCCGAATACGGAAGGGAAAGTGCTCTATGTCTGGTTCGATGCGCCGATCGGGTACATTTCATCGACGATGGAATGGGCGCAAAAGAGCGGCGATCCGGAAAAGTGGAAAGAGTACTGGTGCGATGAGAGAACGACGCTGGTCAACTTTATCGGAAAGGACAATATCCCTTTCCATGCGGCGATTTTCCCTGCGATGACGATGGGCCAGAACCAACCGTACAAACTTGTCGACCAACTCCCTGCCAATGAGTTTTACATGCTTGAGGGCAAACAGTTTAGTAAATCGGAAGGGTGGTACATCGACCTGGACGAGTTTTTCAAGCATTATACGGCCGATCAAATCCGATACGCGATCGCCGCCAACGCTCCTGAGACCTCCGATTCGGAATTTACCTGGAAAGACTTCCAAAACAAGTGCAACGGCGACCTTTTGGGAAAATATGGAAACCTGGCGAACAGGATCATGGTGTTCAGCCACAAAAATGTCGAGGGCCGGGTTCCTGAAAAAGGACAGCTTCAGGAAATCGATGAAGAGTTCTTAAAGAGTATCGGGACGCTTGTTGAACAGGCAAGGGAGTGCTACTCCTCATTTTCTTTGCGGAAGGCTTGCCAGGTGGTGATGGAACTTGCGCAGAAAGGGAATGTCTATTTTGACAGCAAGCAGCCATGGAAGCTCGCCAAGGACCCTGAAAAGCGGGGGGAGCTGGAGACAACGTTGGCTTGCTGTTTGGATTGTCTGAAGGCGCTTGCGGTGATCTCTTCTCCGATCCTTCCTGAAACTGCGGACAAACTCTGGGAAATGCTGGGGTATGAGACTTCTATGAGCGACCTTGGATGGCAGGCGGGCGTAGAAATCCCGATCCCGACAGGACAGCAATTGAGAAAACCGCAAATCCTGTTCCAGAAAATTGAAGATGAGCAGGTTGAAAAGGAGCTGGCCAAACTGCACGCGATGTCTAAAAATCAAAAAGGAGACGATCAATTGTTGGAGTTTGAACAGTTTAAGCAGTTGGACCTGCGTGTTGGCGAGATTTTATCTGCGGAGGAGATCCAGAAGAGCAATAAATTACTCAAGCTTCAGGTTGACCTTGGAGAGGAACAGCGGACGATTGTGTCAGGCATCCGGCCGCATTACCAGGCGGACCAGTTGGTGGGACGAAAGGTGGTGATTGTGGCGAACCTCAAGCCGGCCAAATTAATGGGGGTTGAGAGCCAGGGGATGGTCTTGTGCGGCAGTGATGGAAAGCTGATGGAGCTTCTGACAGTGGACACCCTTCCACCGGGCAGCAAAATTTCCTAAAAATAGTAAACGCCCGTTCGCTTTGCTCACTCAAGGCACAAAGGTATAAAGAGTTAATTTTATTCTTGATCTTTGCGACTGCTATGTTAATTGTCAAAGCGAACGGGTGTTTTAATCTCCAATTTTAGGCTCTTTTTAATTTGTGATCGTGTCCTGATCCCGGGTTCAAGAAAATGAGGTTTCAGGGTTGATTCTTAAGAGGGGATTTGCTAAGATGTTGCTACAAAATCACAAGAATTTATGGAGTAGTCATGCCAAAGTGCCAAGTGACAGGCAAAAAGACAAAGCGCGGTAACAAATACAGCATTCGCGGAATTGCCAAAAAGCAGAAAGGGATCGGTCTGAATATCACAGGTAAAACACGTCGTACATTCAAGCCGAATGTTGTGGAAAAAAGACTTTGGTTTGCTGAAGAAAAACGATTCATTACCCTGAAATTATCAACCTCAGCGCTAAGAACGATCGACAAAGTGGGTATCGGCCCGATTGTTCGTAAACTGCGCGCAGAAGGACATAAGATTTAATTTCTCGGAACGTCGAGCGGAAGCCATTTTTCGCTCACGTTATGCCTTTTATAGTGATGACGATCGCTTTCCTCTTCGATCTGATCTTCATCTTCTATTTTAGGCATTTTTTTCTTTTTATATTTTTTGATCATGTTCATCAGCTCATCAATCCGTTGAACTTCTGAATCCTTTAAGCTATTGCGACGTTTCTTGATAATTTCAGTAAGCGAAGCAATTTCTTTTTTGCTGATCTTGATGTTCTTATGAATATCAGGGTCTGTCTTCTTCATCCATTTGAGTTCCTGAACGACGGCGATGAATTTTTGCGCGGGATGAAGGGTTTCCTTTTCTTCTCCTTTTCTCTCGGAGTCTTCCAGAATTTTGTTCACTTTCATTTTGTAGAGGCCTTCGGTGAACGCCTCTTCAACTTTGGAATAATTTGTCTTACCCATGGCACTAAACCCTTTATATATCTAAATTATATCATATTTTTTTAAAAAAATCAAAAATATATTATAATGCTAAGAGGGTAATTTTGTTGCATTGCAAAGTCAGAAAAAATTAAGTATATTCATAATAAGCACACGAACTAGGCGTTAAATGGAAGAGATCACAGTTGACATGGTCGTCATCGGCTCCGGTCCAGCCGGGCAGAAAGCTGCTATCCAGGCATCAAAGCTTGGGAAGCAGGTGGTCGTGATCGAAAAAGCGGCTGATCCCGGTGGCAGTTGTCTGTTTGCCGGTACAATTCCTTCCAAGACGTTTCGCGAAGCGATCATTGACTTGACGCGATTTCATGAGAGGCGGTTCTTTGGGGGAAGGCTTCCCAAGGACGAGATCGGGATGACCGATCTGCAAAATCGATTGGAACGCGTGATCGATGATGAGAAGAGTATGCTTTACCGCCAGTTTAGAAGGAACAGGATCCGCTTAATCCAGGGGACAGCGCGGTTTGAAAATCCTCATATGGTCGTCGTGATCGATGAGGAGTACCGCATGCTGTATCAGATCAGGGCCGAGCACTTTGTCATTGCGACGGGCTCGAAGCCCCGCAAACCGATCGAAATCCCATTCGACAATGAAGTGATCCTGGACTCGACAAGTTTGCTGCGGATAGAAAGTATTCCGAAAAGTTTGCTCGTCTTAGGCGGAGGGGTGATTGGTGCGGAATATGCCAGCTTCTTCTCGGCTCTGGGGACACAGGTGACGATTATCGATAAGAAGGATCATATCCTGCCATTTCTGGACTCAGAGATCGGTATTCATCTTCAGACGGCGCTTACTGATATCGGCTTGAAGTTCCATGGAGGAAAGATACCAAAGAAGATCTCAAGGGTCGAAGATCGCGCTGTCGTAGAGTTTGAGGATGAGACCGTGATGGAAGCGGACAAGCTGCTCTTTGCCCTTGGAAGAACGGCGAATGTCGAGAGCCTTCACATTGAGAATGCAGGTCTTAAGACCAACGATTGGGGATATCTGGTCGTCAACGCTCTATTTCAAACACAGCAGCCGCATATTTACGGAGTCGGGGACGTGATCGGCGGACCAAGTCTGGCTTCCACCAGCATGGAGCAAGGGCGGCTGGCTTCCCGGCATGCACTTGGCGCCGAATCGCACCATTTTCCCGCGTTTTATCCCATCGGCATCTATTCGATACCGGAGATCTCAAGCTGCGGTTATACTGAAGATAAAATGAAAGAGATGGGCTTCAATTACGAGGTTGGAAGGGCGTATTATTACGAGATCGCCCGAAGCCACATTGCAGGAGGTTCCACCGGACTGATCAAGATCGTTTTCCATGCCGAAACTCTGGAGATCCTCGGTGTGCACGCCATCGGCAGGGGGGCGACGGAGTTTATTCACGTGGGGCAAATGGCGATCAGCTTCCGGGCGAAGATCGACTATTTTATCGACCACATTTTCAACTATCCCACGTATGCGGAAGGTTACCGCGTCGCGGCGCTCAATGGGTTTAATAAGATCAAACATAAAAAATAACGGAATCGATATGGAAGAGGAAGAAAAAGAAAGCAGAAAAGAGCTCAAAGAGCCTGATACTATTTATGTTGAGACCGAAGACTATGAGCCGGGGCGTGAATTCGGCGGGTTTCAAAAAGAATTTCAGCACTCGTATGAAAAAATGGGGGCCAGGAGTTACCCGATCTCTGTACGCGTTGTCTGTCTCTTTTGTTCCTTGTTTATTCTGTTTTTTCTTTTACTTGCCACTCCGTTTCTTCTATTCTTCCTGGGTGTTAATATCTTGACATTGTTCCAATGGGACGCTTTTAAACAGCGGACTAAAGTGATCTGGTTTACTTACAGTAAGATGCTGGTCACAGCTCTTGGCCTCCTGGTCGCTGTCCTCAGTCCGGCTCTCGGAATTTCCATTATTTTAGTGTATTTTATGATGCAGGGACAAAAAAGCGAGGACGTCTGGGTCGAGCGTATTTTCCGCGCGAGCAAAAAACAGTAAAGATTCTTCCCGGTATTGCTATTCGAGGAGATTTTTTTCTAGCTTGAAATCAATTATATCGCCTATTATTAATAGTGTTAATTCAAATCGCAAAAGGTGATTTGGAGAAATTGTTTGTCTTTTCTGTCTCGGTTAGAAGGTATCTCTTTATTTCCCGTAAAGTGAAGACGTTAATTTTTTTTTATTTTGGAGAAAGTCATGAAACTTTATGTAGGAAATTTATCTTACCGAGTATCAGAAGATCAGCTAAGAGACTATTTTGGTTCTTTTGGCGAAATCGTTAGCGCAAAGATCATCACAGACCGTTTTACCGGTCAGTCTAAAGGATTCGGTTTTGTCGAGTTCGCAGACAAAGATGGTGCTGAATCTGCGATCAAAGAACTCAACGGAAGCAGTTTTGAAGGCCGCAACATTGTAGTCAACGAAGCTAAGCCGATGGAAGAGCGTCCACGCCACGGCGGCGACCGCGCCAGATCTCGCGACTAAATAGTCCACGTCATCCCTCTATGCACATTTCGCAAGAGGGATGATTCAGGTATTCCATGAGCGCTTTTCTTGTAGGATCACATGCCTGGACTCTTTGCAGAAGAGCGGGATCCATTTTTTTGCCCCATAAATTTTTAAATTCTCCACCCGTTAGTTCTGGACAGAGAGAGCAATTATCTAGAATTCAAGCGATCATCGAATCGTTTGAAGGAGTTTCCTCAGATCTGTCCGTTGTTGCCGACTCTCGAGGTTCTGTGACATTTTATGGGACAAAGGCCAATCCTGTGATCGGAATCAGCGTCTCCATTCTTCAAGGGCTTGTCGAGCGTCAATGGGATAAAAACAAGTATTTTCTAGAAGCCTATCATCAACGAATCGATCAATTTTCCGATATTCCGGCAAAAATCACGCAACGAACGCGTGAACTCGAGACCTTGCAACTGGAAGGGATTATCGGGCTGCATCAACACTGTCGTTTGATGCTATCGGATGAGGAGCTGCGCTTTGTCATGGCGCATGAGATCGCCGGGCACTGCCAACATGACGACAATGTAAAAATGTTTGCATTAGTTCTGACTGTTACAGTTTTGGCTCAAGCAATCTTTAGCCGTATTTTTAAAGAGACCTCATTCATGAGTATTGCAGCAGTAACAGTTGTTCTAAGCAGATGTGCCCAGGTTTTAGCAAGTCGACAGGCAGAGCGCAATGCTGACACACGCGCCATTCAAGGTTCTGAAAGAGCGCGTGAAGGAGCGAAGAGTTTGTTTAAGCGGTATTTGATTGCAGAAGAAGCGCAAAAAGAGCTGGATAGAAGAAGAGGGGATTCTCATGCAGTTTTTGACAGTCTTTCTGGAGCTTTTTCGAGTTACCCAAGCACTCGTGAACGCTACGAAATAACATTATCTACCCAATGAACTCCAGACCCTTCCGGCAAGGCAAACTGCAGGAGTGACGGTAACTGCCCAACCGATTGCAAGAATATAAGAGAATGCACCGTCTCGGATGCTTGTATTGTCTATTTTGTTCGGTGACCTGGACGCGCGTCTTTTTTTCTGAGCGACTCTTCTTCCTCCGATCTTTCGCGCCTTTTGGACTTTGAAATCTCGGTTAACTTGTATTGATCGTCTCTGATGGCTTGTTGTCAGCGTGCCGATCCCCGCGCCAATTGGTCCAAAAATACAACTGAGCCCTAGTTCGTAAACCCCCAACACGAGCAGCTGCAGATTTTCATTTGATCTTTTATCTCTGCCCTTGCTTTCGATAATAGCGATTCTTTCCGCGACTTCCCGTTTCAAATCAGGAGAAAGAGAGGGATCTTTTAACTGTTGTTTTAAATCGTTGATCAAGTGAGAGAATTTATGGTCGGGATAAGCGTTCAGCTGATCGCTGACTGTTCTGTGCAGATCTGTGATAATGCTCATAGAAATTGATTGATTTGTTCAAATATCTATTACTATATCACTAAAACTTAAAGATTTAATAAGGGGTGTAATAAGATTAATCAAAATCTACAGAGGATTCATCACTGTAAAATGTCGTCGTCGGTCCTGATTCCATCGGGTTGATCAGTTCGGCCAACATCAACACCAGGAGCAAAGTAGTCATCATCATCATCAATTGATGATTCATCATCAATAAAAGCCCTATCGTCAACACCGGGCGTTTGGTCTGCTCCTCTGCTTTGTGTCCCTTGCAGAGCGTCAGTAAAAGCCTGAGGTGTGTCTTCAAATACCGATTTTTGCCACATCGCAGGATAAAGGCAGCACACTCCCGCTCCTATGGCAACGCCGACAAGACCCGGGATAGCGCTGTCCATGGCTGAACGTTCGAAAGTTGATGGCCTCTTGCCATCGCTTCCCTCTTCAAATTTGATTCCTGTCGTGCATTTGCTCAGCTTCATTCCTATCCAGGAGATCCCGGCACCTCCTCCAATACCAATCGCTCCAAAACCCACGATATTTTCCATAATTTTTGCCGGTTCTTTGAACGATTTTTTTGGAGTGAAAATGAATTGCAGGACACCTGCAGTAAGGGAAATTCCAGCACCGAAAGTAAATGCCGCTAATCTTCCTGTCACGTTGATCAAAGAGCCTGCTGCAAAACCGACACATCGACCTGCCATTTTCAGCCCTCTCAAAATATTGCCATGTTTTTTGTCTTTTTGCCACGATTCCTGAAATCCTTTTTTTATCTCTTTTGGAGAAAACCCGGTGAGCTGGCGCGTAATGGCTTCTCCTATCCCTTTGTAGATGGGATCTGCAGAGGTGGTTGCCATGCGACTTGCGTTGGCATCAACAGCGGTAGAGCTTGCTCGAGTCGGCGTGGGGGGGAGTGGGTAGTCGGGGCGTACACGTGAAGAAGAACTGCCTGCAACAGCAGCAGGGTCACGAATAGGAGCGCCTCCACCGACTGTTAGCGATACATCGTTTGCCATAACTATTTTTCCTTAAGTTTTGATTTGAGATAGATGTCAAAGTCCTTGTAGGCCTTCAAAAGGTCTTTGTCGCACTCTTTCAATGTGAGGTCGAGGATTTTCCTGGCGGTCTCCTTATCACCTGTTGATAAATAGACCTCCGCAGTATGAAGGTGAGGAGCGGGGTGTTCGTAATTGACGAGAGATGCCATCGCGAATGATCGGATCGCTTCAAGGTTGTTTCCTCTTTTCTGCCAGCAGATTCCCTGTCCAAGCCAAGGCTCGAAAGAGAGATGGCTGAGGTTGGTCAGTATCAAAAAGATGCTCAACGCTTCATCATACCTGCCTTCATTGAAGAACTCTGATGCGATTGTGTAAAACCCGTCAAATGTTTCCTCGCTCAATCCGAACATTTCCAACAAGGTTTCATAAAAGAACGGGATTTCGTCATTGGAAGGCTCCTCTTGAGAAGTGAAACGCTCTCCCGCTTCTTGCAGGTCTTTCGCAATGTTATCTGCATTTGGCAGCTTATTCAGATTTTTCAAAGCAAGGTCGAATCCATTTTCCATCAAGGAAAGCTCTTCCCTCCCTAAAATCTGGTCCTTGAACTCCTCCATGTCTTTTTTAACTCTTTCCTTCAATATCGAGTCCGGCGACCCTAAAGCGCCCTTGGGTATCTCATTCGCTTTCAAATGCTCGAAATAGTGACGCTCAATTTCCTTCATGAAAGGCTCAGTGAGCTGGTCTTGAATATCAAAAATGAGTTTTTCCATCCTTCCTCAATTGTAAAAATGACATACCATATTATATAATAAATAATTTAATTCTGTCAAATAGGTTATGTCTGCATTATTAGCATTACAGTCAATCGATTCAATTTAATAATATTTTTACCGCCGAGATCACGAAGAACACCGAGATAAAAGATCGGGGTACAGAGGCATCCTCTCAGTGAGCTCTCTGGTCTCCTGAGTAACTTTTCTTAAGTTACTGAAATTCAGTTCATTAACAAAAATCGATATTTCATCAAAGTATTACTTGTATAATCTCTGTGATCTTTGGTACGTCAGGCTAAGTCTGACTTTTCTTATGGGATGGAATGTTCCCATCGGACCATTTGCCTATTGGGTCCGTAGTGAAATGGACATGCAAATAAGTAATTTTTTGTATGAAGTTCT
>Ga0180431_10003078_pt1 | contig 21727 bp, 34 predicted proteins | sample SS_ome_11_FD_132459 | JGI IMG/M metagenome (GOLD analysis project Ga0180431, IMG submission 132459) | Hypersaline lake sediment archaeal communities from the Salton Sea, California, USA - SS_1_MS_1 metaG | ecosystem: Environmental > Aquatic > Non-marine Saline and Alkaline > Hypersaline >...
CAGCCGAATCTCCTGGCCCACAATCCATTTGAATCCTTGCAGATATACAAAGCCCCCACCCTCATCAGAGAGCAGGGACTGTGTTAACCGCAGGGGCTTCAATTCCTACCCCAAAGATAATGGCTCCCCAGGTAGGACTCGAACCTACAACCCTCCGGTTAACAGCCGGATGCTCTACCAATTGAGCTACTGAGGAGCACTATATTCTAAACTGCATATGAGGCAATTCGTTCGCCTGATTTCAAGACAACGTATATTAGTTAATGGCAAGCCCGTTGTCAACGCTAAACAGGGCCGTCCCTACGCGCCCCGGCCAGCGCCTTCAGGTCGTCCAGCATGAGCTCTACAGGCGTCATGACCGGGATCTCGCGCTTCTCTTTCCCCTGTTCGCGAGCCTCCAGCACGAACCTCCGGCGGCACATATCCATTAGCTGGATGCGGCATACCGGGCACGAGGTGGCAAGCACGTCCGGCAGGACAGCCTCCACGGCATCCATCTTTTCCTGCGCCACGGCGGCAGACACCTCGCTGTTCGTAAAGGTGAACGCTCCCCCTCCCCCGCAGCACCTGTCGGCGTCCTGCATCCTCACGTACCTGTATCCGGGAAGCTCCGTGAGAAGGGCCTCGGGCTGCCAGCTCACAGCCTGCCCCCTGTTGAGGTGGCATGGCTGATGGTAGGTCACAACCGGCAGCGGGCTTCCATCACCGCTAACCGGCGCCTCCTCCTTCCCGTTACCGGTCGCTATGCCGGCGGGAGCTTCCCAGGTGTTATTTCCTAACACATCCCCCAGACCTACCGAATCGTCATGGTACCCGAGCTGTTCTGCCAGAAGCTCGTTTATATCTAGCACCTTTCCCTCGACCTGCTCCCTGTATATCGAAGCGGCATGAGCACGGCGATCCTCCGTGCGCCCCACACCACTCTTCCTGTAAAAGACCTCGCTCTCCGGATCCCAGGCGATCTCGAAGTACCCGTCAGCTGTGATGTCCAGGAGCCTCGGGTATGTCTCCTTTAGTGTCAGCCCGCCCGATGCGCAGGAAGTGACGATCCAGTCGAACCGGTGCCCCTTGAACCTTTCCAATACCTCTACCGCGGATTCACGGGCTCCCTCTATATCGCCCGAATAGTAATGGGGAGCACCGCAGCAAAGCTGATCCTTGGGTGCCAGCACATCGATGCCGAGAAGGTTCATCACACCGACGACCGCCTCCGCCTCTTCGGGGAAGAAGTGATTCACCGTGTGCCCCACGAAGAAATACGCCGCTCTTTTCTCTTCAAGGTTCCTGCGCCTTGCAGCCGTTAGGCGTCTTACAATATCAGCAGCCCTATCGGTATCCAGCGGCCTTCCGAATGCCATCCGGCCGGAAGCGATATCCTCCGGCGGCGGGAATGCAGCCTCCACGTCTTCCGCCCGGTAGATCTCAGGCCCCCGCTCCAGGAACGGCCTGCTGCTCGGAAGGGGGACCGACCTCTCCCTGGGCCAACCAAGGAGCGGGAATAGAAAGCCCAGCGGGCTCTTCGCGCCGATTCCGTGAAGCGGCGATTTCCTGCTCAAGCCCACCGCTCTCATCACCTTGAACAGGGCGTTGTCCATTCTTCCTAGCGCCTTCAGCGCCAGCCTCTTCAGCCTGGGTATGAGTCCCCGCCTGGCCGTCTCGGCCATGACCGCAAGTATTATCTCGTCCGCTCTCATCCCGGACGGGCATGCCTCCTCGCAGGTCTTGCAGTGCAGGCAAACCTCGAAGATCTCCCGTATCTTCCTCTCATCTACGATCCCCGACCTGAAGAACTCCTCCGCGAGCTCTACCTTCCCCCTGGCCGAGGCCCATTCCTCTCTTACTACCTGATAAACCGGGCATACCGACCTGCACGTCCCGCACCGGTTGCATAGCAGGAAATCGTACGTGACGTCCCTCTCATCCTCCGGCGCACTGTGTGTATGAATATCCGGCAACATCTTCTCCGGCCGGTCCGGCCCAAATCAATCAATCAAACATCCAGTTCGAAACTGTCTCATTCACGATCATCTTACCATTATGCCGTACGGGTCGAAGGCACCGTAGACAGCCGCCTCCAGCTCACTATACGCTTCCCCCGCTCCCCCATCGATATTCAACAGCCGTTTCCATAAATCTGGATCTACGAAATTCCTCGCGATATCACCATCTACAGATCTACCGATCAGCTCCACACCTTCCCCGAGCCCCCTTCCAGCTATCCTCCTAAGCAGGTTGCCCAACTCCCCATCACCGCCGAGCAACCCCTGCAAATGCCCGCACCCGGGCGGCGCGGTTTCCCCCGTCTTCCCGTGCGGGACAAGCAGATGAACCCTCTCCGGATAGAGGCTCCTGTACACGAAAGCCCCCTCGTTCTCCATCCTCTTTAATACGGTGACCAGATCACTATGATCCTCGGAGACTATCCCCACTCGTCTTCCCGCCTCGGTGCCGGCGATCATCGGAGCATCGAATGATACGTGAACGATGCACTCTGCCCCTTCCCGTGATTCGAAGACAATATCGTGCAGCCGCCCTATCATCTCTGCTTCATCATACTTAAGCTCCGTAACAGGGCCAATCCCACTGCACAGGGCCCCGACCTCGGATATCAGCGTGCTCTCACTTCCTGCTCCCGGCGCATTAAGCTCGCCCACGAGAAGCGCCCGTGGCTCATTCACACCGCTTGCCCTGCCCGGTTGATCCTGCACACGCACGCCGAGCCGCTCGCCCAGCGCAGCTGCCGATGAGCCCTCGAAGAGCTTCAAGAACACGGGTCGCATGCTCCTGTATATGGAGGATGAAGCGCTGCGCACCGCTTCGTCGCCACCGGCTAATTCGAACGTGACACGGCTCCCCGGCAGCGGGAGCAGGCGCAGGGCCATCTGCGAAATCACCCCACATCGCCCCCCGGCTCCCTTCAGCAGCCCGAGGATCTCGTATCCCGCGACATCCTTGATCGACCTCGATCCCGCCCTCACGATATCACCGTTCGGCAAGGCGAGCTCCGCCGACAGCACGTGCTCCCTCAAGCCCCCGTAACGGCCTTCAGTGCAGGCCGCCTCTCCCCCCATCATAATCCCCGCCGCGCACATTCGGGCGGAATAAAACTCGGGCCTGTAAGGGAAATAAAGGCCCTCCTCGACGAGCCTCTCCTCGAACCCGGAGAATACCGCCCCGCCCCCGACCACAGCCAGCAGATCCCCGCGTGACACCTCGATCACACCACACATCCTCTCCAGCGTTATAAGAACCAGGATGTCGCAACCGCCGGAAACCGAATCCGCCGCACCCGCGAATCCATCAACCTCCACGGATTCGGGTTTCACGTCACATCCGTACATCGACCATGACGGCCCGGTTTCCTTCTCTACCCCACGGCCCCGTAAAAGCGCCGAAGCACCGAGCCGGTCGCACACCGTCACCAGCGACCATGGGCTCTCGCACACGGCTGTGTTCAAACGTCGGCTGTTATTTCTCAGGCGGGAGCACTCCGCGAGGATCTTCGCGGCCTCGACGGCGTCACGCGGCGCCGCCAGGAATACGCGCGCCCTTTCAACATCCCCGACCTTATCCATAGTCCTACACCATCCGATCATCAGACGGCATACGTCAGGATCAGAGTAACGCTGATAACACTGGCAAGCGTCGACGAGAGAACGCCCACCGCAACAAGCCTCGGCTTGTCGGTGAACTCGGTCGCATAGACCACGGCGTTGACCGCCGTGGGCATGGAGGATTCGACCAGTATCACCTTTGCCAGATCCTGCTCGAACCCGAAGAATCGCAGCAGCAGCGATGCAGTTATAAATCCGAACACGATACGTATCATCCCGGCCATCACACCGTTCTTGATGTACCCTTCGCCATCGGCATGCTCCACATAAGGTGCACCTGCCTTCTCTACCCCGGGAGCGCCCGGCGAGGATCCAGGAACGTCCACTGATCCGGACTCATCGATGCCAGCAACTGCAACCTCGGGGACTTCCGCCGCCCCGGACCCAGCGAGGCTCGGAACCTCAATCTTCGGCTTGAACATGATCCTCTCGAGCTGCATGCCCAGTAGCAGAAGCCCGAGCGGGATGGCCGACTGCCCCAGCAGGTCGATCATCCTCAGAAGAGGCTCCGGCGGAAGGGCATCGAAATGGACCAGGAACCTGGCCACGACAATCGAATATATGAGCGGCACCCTGAATATGGAGAGCAGCGCACCGGAAAACTTCTTCTTCCCGGCGTTGGCGAGATATATCCCGAGGGTGCTCTGAACCATCGACGATGTGACCACGAATATCGATGCGTATATCAACCCCTGGTCGCCGAAGGCCAGCATGCATACCGGGATACCGTAGAAACCGCTGTTCATCAGAACCGCCGTCATCGACATCGCATAACGGTCTTCCCTGCCCCTTTTGAGAAGAAATCCCAATCCCTGCGTTATGGCGAGGATTATAAGGGAGAGAGTGAATACGAAGAGAAGCATCCGCAGAGCAATAAGCGCTCCCGCCTCGGCCCTGGTCATCGCCATGAACACGAGGGCCGGGGAAAGCACGTAGAGCTGAGCCCTGGAAAATACCCTTTCGTCCAGCCGGCCAAGCTTACGAAGGAGAAAACCGAGGAAGATCACGAAGAATATGGGTAACAATACGTTATATATGACCAAATCCGTCTGCTCCCGTCGAGTCCGCCTATGCCAATAAAAACGGCCGCCTGTATCCAGCGGCCGGGCATGATGACAAGTTTAGAAGCCGCCATCACTATTCCTTCTTCTCTTCCTCCCCGCTGGATTCCGGCTCCTTAGCCTGTGAGTCAGCAGGCTTTTCCGCCTCATCCTTCACCGAATCCTCCTTCTCCGCGGCGTCTTCGCCGGCCTTCTTCTTCGAGCTTTCCTTCTTGGGCGAAGCCTTCTTTGCAGCCGCCTTGCCCTTGGCCGCCTTTCCCTTCTTCTCGGCCTTTTTCTTCTTGGCCTTCTTCTCGGTCTTCTTCTCGACCTTTTTCTTCTTGGCCTTCTTCTCGGTCTTCTTCTCGGCCGGAGCTTCTTCCTCGACCGCCGCTTCCGCAGCTTCCTGCTCTCCCTCCACCTTCTGCTCCTCCCCGGCTTCCTCCTCAACCGCTACCTCGAGAACCGGAGCCTTCGGGATATCCACCTTGTGATATTTCTTGCGCGGATTCTTCTTTTTCTTCCTCCCCTCCTCATCCTTGCCGAGAAGCTCCAGTATGGCGACACCGGCATCATCGCCGCGCCTGTTTCCGAGCTTCAACACCCTGGTGTAACCACCGGGCCTGTCCGCGTAGCGAGGGGCTATCTCATCGAATAACTTCTTCAAAACGGCAGGATCGCTCACGGTCTTGGCGACGTGTCGTCTCGCGGAGAGGTCACCGCGTCTTGCAAAGGTGATCATCCTCTCGGCAAGCCGCCTGGCTTCCTTAGCCTTGGCCGTCGTCGTCCTGATCCGCTCCTCGGCGAAGAGGGATGTAACCATGTTCCGAAGCATGGCATTCCGGTGCGAGGCGGTCCTGTTGAGCTTTCTGCCCTTGACGTTGTGGCGCATTACTTCTTCTCCTCCTCATCCGTTTTCCCGCCTGCTAGATAAGCTTCCACATCCATCCCCAGATGAAGCCCCATGCCGCCCAGTATATCCGCGATCTCCTTGAGGCTCTTGCGGCCGAAATTACGGTACTTCAGCATGTCACTCTCGGATTTTCTCACCAGGTCTCCCAGCACCTTGATATTTGCGGCTTTCAGGCAGTTCGATGAACGAACGGAAAGCTCCAGCTCCTCCACGCTTCTACCAAGCAGATCCCTCATCCTCTCCAGCTCCTCATCCACCTCTTCCTCGACTTCCTCTTCCGGCTCCTCATCGAACCGTATGAAGAGAAGCATGTGGTCCTTCAGTATCTTCGCCGCGAATCCCAGCGCATCCTCGGGCACGACGCTCCCGTTCGTGTGGACCTCGAGCTCCAGGGAATCGTAATCCGTTCTCTGACCGACCCTCGTATCCTTTACCTTGTAGTCGACTAGCGTCACCGGGCTGAAATTCGAATCCAGCGGTATAAGCCCGATACCGTAATCATCTAGCTTATGCGCCTCTGCCGGGACGTATCCGCGGCCGTGACCGATCAGGATCTCCATCTTGAACTTCACCTTCTCGGTGCAGGTAGCCAGCACGAGATCCTTGTTAAGGATCTCGATGCTCTGGTCTTCCTTGATATCCGCAGCGGTGATCTCGCCTTTCTTGTTTGCATCCAGCACGAGCGTCCTGGGCTCATCGGAGTGCATCTTGACGATCAGCTGCTTCATGTTGAGCACTATGTCCGTGATGTCTTCCTTCACGCCCTCGATCGTCGTGAACTCGTGAAGCACTCCGTCTATCTTGATCGCCGTAACCGCCGCACCTTGGATGGACGAGAGCAGTGTCCTGCGAAGGGCGTTCCCGATCGTGTTCCCGAATCCGCGTTCGAGCGGCTCTATCCTGAAAGCGGCGTAGGTATCGGTGGCCGTCGACTCGTCCATTTCAATATCTTTGGGCATCAACAGATTGCGCCATTTCATCTATGCATTCCTCCTTGCATAGCATTGGAACAACATACTTTTAGTCTCCAAGAAGCCCCCCCGCGTCCCGAAACGCGGAAACTGCGTATTACTTGGAGTAGAGCTCCACGATCAAATTTTCCTCGATGGGAACAGGCATCATCTCTCTCGTCGGTTGCTCGACGTAGACACCCTCCCTCTTCGTTATGTCGACCGATATATAGGGAACGGTTTCCCGGCTCCCGTACTTCTTTATCGCCTCATCGATTATCAGCAGGTTCTTGCTCTTCTCGCGCGGAGAGACATGATCTCCGACGCCGACCTGATATGACGGAATGTTTACCCGCTTGCCGTTCACCTCGAAGTGATTGTGAAGCACCAGCTGACGCGCAGTCGCCCGCGATGGGGCGAATCCCATCCTGTACACCATATTGTCCAGCCTGCCTTCAAGAAGCCTGAGCAGGTTCTCCCCCGTCACGCCCTTCATGCGCTCCGCTCTCTTGAAATAATTCCTGAACTGACGCTCCAACAGCTGGTACATGCGGCGCAGCTTCTGCTTCTCCCTGAGTTGGACCCTGTAATTACTCCTTCGAGCGAACCTGGACCGGCCCTGCTCGCCCGGAGGATAGTTTCTCTTCTCGATTGCACAGCGGTCCGAGTAACATCGGTCCCCCTTGAGGAACAGCTTCACCCCTTCACGCCGGCAAAGCTTACATTTGGGACCAGTGTATCTCGCCATTGATCGTTACCTCCCTGAGATTGCTACGTTATCCTATATTCTTCTGCGTTTCGGCTGACGGCACCCGTTATGGGGGATAGGAGTACAGTCCTTGATCCCCGATACATCCAGACCGGCAGCACGGAGCGAGCGTATCGCTGCCTCGCGTCCCGGCCCTGGGCCCTTTATCCACGCTTCTACCTTCTTCATACCCATCGCGATCACCTCGCGCGCAACCGTCGAGGCTGCCTGCTGGGACGCGAAGGGCGTGCTCTTTCTCGATCCCTTGTACCCCAGCTTCCCGGGGCTGCACCACGCCACCACCGCGCCATCACGATCAGTGATCGTTATGATCGTATTGTTGAACGTGGACTTGACATGTGCGATCCCGTACGCATCAACCTTTTTGGCTTTCTTCTTCTTTACCTTCTTCGGACGGGCCAATTAATTACCTCCTCGTAGACCTCCGGCACGGTCGTTATCTCTTTTTCTTTCCACCCTTCCTTATGCCCGGGCCCTTGCGCGTGCGTGCATTCGTATGTGTGCGCTGGCCACGCACAGGCAGCCCGTGCCTGTGCCGCAATCCCCTGTAAGCGCCTATATCCATCAACCGCTTGATGTTCATCGTAACCTCACCACGAAGCGAGCCTTCGACCTTGAAGTCGTTGTCGATGATGTTTCTTATCTTAACGGCCTGTTCCTCGGTCAGATCCCTCGTTCTGCAATCCAAAGGTACGTTGGCCTTCGAGAGTATCTTTCGGGCGCTCGAACGCCCGATACCGAATATGTAGGTTAAAGCGACCTCTATATGCTTATTGTCGGGAACATCGACTCCGGCTATACGCGCCACAGAATAACTCCTTCCGCAATAATCTCTACAATCAGCCCTGTCGCTGCTTGTGCTTCGGGTTCTTGCATATGACCCTCAGTACGCCCTTCCGGCGCACTATCTTGCAATTGGGGCACATTGTCTTCACCGAGCTTCTTACCTTCATAACTCTCTATCCTTCTCGCTAAAGGCCGGCCGTGAATTCCGCAAATCCCGTCTCATACCGCAGGTGCGGCGACAGCGATACAGGTTATTTGTACCTGTACGTTATCCTGCCCCTCGAGAGGTCGTAGGGGCTCAGCTCCAGCGCCACCCTGTCACCGGGGAGGATCCTGATGAAGTTCATCCTCATCTTGCCCGACACGTGAGCCAGGACTATATGCTTGTTCTCGAGCTCAACCCTGAACATCGCGTTCGGCAGCGCCTCGACCACGGTACCTTCGACCGGTATTCCTTTTTCTTTCGCCATTTCGGCTTTCTTCAATGCCCCTCGCTCGTTCACCGCCACTACGGCGGCCGTCAGCGGGGCGTTCCTGCTGTGTCGTCACCTCGTCAATATCATCGGTTCATTCTCTGTTACAGCGATGGTGTCCTCGAAATGCGCGGACAGCTTCTTATCGGCTGTAGCAAAGGTCCAGTTGTCCTTCAGGGTCTGAACCTCGTGGCTTCCCTCGTTAACCATGGGCTCTATCGCGAACACCATGCCCGGCTTCAAGATCGGTCCCCGCGCCGGGGGGCCGAAATTCGGTATCTGCGGCTCCTCGTGGAGCTGGCGTCCCACGCCGTGTCCGACGAGAACCCTCACAACGCTGTAACCGTGTTTCTTCGCATGAGTTTCTATCACGTGCGAGATATCAGAAAGATGGTTGCCTGATCTCGCCATGTCAATAGCGAGTTCCAGGCTTTCCCTTGTGACCTTTATCAGCATCTCCGCCTCTTCGCTGATCTCACCCACGGCGAACGTTCTCGTCGCATCGGCGTAGAATCCCTCTCGGAGCACGCCCATGTCGATCCCGATAATATCTCCACTCTCCAACTCACGGGGGCCGGGGATACCGTGCACGACCTCTTCGTTGACCGAAGCGCATATTGACGCCGGAAAGCCCTTGTACCCTTTGAAAGCCGGCTCCGCACCCCTGCTTCTTATGAATCCCTCCGCGAATGAATCAAGCTCCGCCGTCGTTGTCCCGGCCCTGACCATACCCTCGATCTCCGCGAAGCAATCCTTGATTATTTCGCCGCTCTGCCTTATCAAGTCTACATCGGATTTCGTTTTAATCGCGATCATCTCACTGCCTCGAGGACGTCACCGGCGATCTCCTCGATACCCCTTTCCCCGTCTATTGTCACCAATATGTCCATCCTCTTGCAAAATTCCACAACCGGAGCCGTCTGTTCCCTGTATACTTCGAGGCGTCTTCTCACCGTTTCCTCTTCGTCGTCGACCCTCTTCACCAGGTCGACACCGCAGTTCGAGCACTTCCCGTTACCCCCGCCCTGTCCGGTGGCGAATACGGCCTTGCATTCGGGGCATACACGCCTGTTGCTCAGCCGCTCTACTATGACCTCCGAATCGACGTCTATGAAGATTATGTGATCTATGGTTATCCCCTGTCTCTCGATCATGATCATCAGGGCCTTAGCCTGGTCTATCGTCCTCGGGAATCCATCCAGAATCCATCCGGAATCTCCAAGCCCGGCCAGTTTCTCCCTGACAAGCCCCAGGACTATCTCGTCCGGAACGAGAAGTCCCTTCTCCACGAAGTCCGCGGCCTTGACACCCAGCTCCGTTTTATTTGAAATGGCATCGCGAAGCAGGTCGCCGGTGGAAAGATGAGCCAAATCCATCGCTTCCGCAATCCGGACAGCCTGCGTTCCCTTTCCGGATCCTGGGGGACCAAGCAATATGATATGTTTCCCTGGCATAGGTCTCCTCACCGATCAGCGCCTGCCGCGCAGCTTGCCCTTCTTCATGAAACCATCGTAATGCCTCATCAACAGATGTGTTTCTATCTGCTGAAGCGTATCGAGCATGACGCCCACCGTTATCAGGAGCCCCGTGCCCCCGAAGTAGAAGGGCAGGCCGCCCTTGTTCATCAGGATGTCGGGCAATATCGCGATGAATGCAAGGAAGAGTGCTCCCGGCAATGTCACCCTCGTAAGTATCCTGTCTATGAAATCGCTCGTCCGCCTTCCCGGTCGTATGCCGGGTATGAATCCACCGTGTTTCTGCATATTCTCCGCGAGGTCGACCGGATTGAGCACGATCGCCGTGTAGAAATACGTGAAGAATATGATGATGATCGCGTACAGCGATATGTACAGCCACGAACCCGGGGCTATGAAACCTTGAACGCTCGATATGAAGTCGCTCTGCCTGAAGAAATTCATGAGCGTGCTGGGCAGCATCATTATCGATTGCGCGAATATTATAGGAATGACACCCGCGGTGTTGACCCGAAGCGGGATATACTGAGACCTGCCGCCGTAAACCTTGCGGCCGACTATACGCTTGGCGTACTGGACCGGAATGCGCCGTTGCCCCTGCGTTATAAGAATCACTCCCCCTATCACGATGACCATTATTATCATGAAGAATATCAAGCGGAAGGGGGTAAGCTGACCGAGCTTGATAGCGCGCCACGTGTTCAGGAAGAACGACGGGTAACGCGCGATGATGCCGATCATGATGATCAGCGAGATCCCGTTTCCTATTCCGCGCTCGGAGATCTGCTCCCCCAGCCACATTATGAAAATAGTGCCCGCGGTCATTGTCACCATGGTGAGCAGCCTGAATGCCAAGCCCGGATGGGGCACCACCGGCACGCCGCCCACGTTCATGTTCTGTAGATACAGAGATATTCCGAACGACTGAATAAGAGCGAGCCCGACCGTCCCGTAACGTGTATACTGCGTGATCTTCTTTCTGCCCTCTTCACCCTCCTTCGCGAGCTTCTCGAAATACGGAATAACCGCCTGAAGAAGCTGTATGATGATCGATGCGCTTATGTACGGCATGATCCCCAGCGCGAAGATCGTTGCACGGCTGAGGTTCCCGCCCGCGAAAAGATCGTACAGCGCGAAGATCGTGCCCCTCTGGTTCTGGAAGAAGGCACCCAAGGCTACAGGGTTGATGCCGGGCGCGGTGATATGGCCTCCGATCCTGTAAACGATCAGGAGCCCCACCGTGAACAGGATTCGCCTCTTGAGCTCGGGTATGCTGAAAATGTCGTGGAATTTTCTGAACATTACTCTTGCCCCTCAGTGTCCTTTCCCGACTTTTCCTCAACCTCGGCTTTAGCCGCCTTCGGAGCCTCATGCACCGGCTCGATCCCGGGGACCTCTTTGCCGGAGATCAGGCGGACCTCTCCTCCCGCATCGCGGATAACCTTTGCCGCCGAGCGGCTTACCGCATCAACCTCTATATCGAGCGCGACATCCAGGGTTCCCCGGCCTAGCACCTTTACCGGCAACGACGCCTTCTTAACAAGACCCGCCTCGATCAGCGTCCCCCTGTTGATCTTCGTGCCCTTCTCGAACCTGTTTAGATCCTCGAGATTAACAACCTGGCAATCCACCTTGAAGATGTTAGTGAACCCTCTCTTTGGAACGCGTCTCTGAAGCGGCATCTGACCGCCTTCGAACCACGGCTGCACTCCCCCGCCCGAGCGGCAGTTCTGGCCTTTTTCCCCTCTCGTGCTGGTTTTCCCGTGTCCGGAGCCGGGGCCGCGCCCGACCCTTTTCCGGGCCTTTATAGCGCCCTGCACCGGGCCAATGTCGCTCAATTTCATCTCAGCAAGCTCCTTGCAACAACATAACAAACAGTTATCTATATATTCGGTCCGGTTTATTTCTCCTGCTTATCCTGCGCCTGTTCCCCGCCAGATTCGGGAGCTTTCGCCTCGCCCTTTCCCGCCCTCTTTGCCGGGACGGCTTTCAGCACCGTGAATCCTCCGGTCCTCTCGACCGGCCCGGGGATATCCTTCTCGTCGACATTCTCCCATACGATAAGATGGCGGACCTTGTCCATCATCCCGCGGATCTGCGGTGTGTCGTTCTTGTAGATCGTGCGCTGGTTCCTCTTGAATCCCAGAGATACCATTACCTTCTTATGCTTCACCAGCTGGGAGTCTATTATACTGCGCACCTGCGTTATCTTTATCTTGTTTCCCATATCGATTCCTTGCTGCCTTCTCTGACTGCGGCTATTATCTCCATCCCGCTACGCCGGGCGGTCCGTTCCTCCCGGAGCTCTTCCTTGTCCCCGCCGTTCAGGGCCGCCGGCTTCACGCCGACTCCTGCTCCTCCTGCGGTTTTTCCTCTTCTTCCTTCAAGGCGAACAGCTTGCCTATGGATATATTGCGCCTGCGCGCAACCTCCCTGGCGCTCTTCAGCCTTCTCAATCCCTCTATCGTGGCCTTCACGTTGTTATGAGGGTTGTTCGATCCCAGAGATTTTGTCAGGATGTCCCTTACTCCCATCACCTCGAGCACCGACCGAATGCCACCGCCGGCTATCACACCCGTACCCGGAGATGCCGGCTTCAGCAGCACCCTGGCCGCACCGAACCTTCCCGTGACCTCGTACGGAATCGTCCCGCCGACCATAGGTATGGAGGTCATTTCCTTTCTGGCAACCTCGTTGGCCTTGCGAATGGCATCGCTGATCTCGTTCGCCTTGCCGAGACCTATTCCAACCTTCCCCATACCATCACCCACCGCCACAAGCGCGTTGAAGCTGAAACTGCGTCCGCCCTTCACAACCTTCGCTACCCGGTTTATATGAATCGTCTGTTCCAGGTATTCAGGTTCGTGACTGCCTTCTTCCTGCCTTTTATCTCTTCTGTCTCTCTTCTGCAACTAACCCACCCCCATGGGTGCTTGGCCGTCATCGTCAATTGACGGCCTCAGTTATTAAAATTTCAGTCCGGCTTTCCGCGCGGATTCCGCCAGAGCCATAACTCTCCCGTGATACAGATTGCCGCCCCTGTCGAGCGTAACCTTCTCTATGCCCTTTTCGGCGGCCTTCCCGGCGATGGCCTCTCCCACCGCCCTGGAGCGGAGCATCTTGACGCTCAGGGGCCTGCCCTTCCCGCCCTTGCCCTTATCTCCCTTACCCTTTCCACCCTCATTCTTCGCGCCCCCGTCACCACGATCGACATCCGCCTTGGGAAGCTCGAGCTTGAGGCTCGATGCGGAGGCCAGGGTCACCCCCTCATCGTCATTTATGATCTGGGCATATATATGGCAATTACTGCGTGAAATGGCCAGCCTCGGCCTATCGGCGGTGCCGTGCACCTTCTTCCTAACGCGCCGGTGCCGGCTCATCCTCGCTTCTCTCTTACTCCTAGTCACTCTCTTCAACTCCGCGTTTCTGAACCAAGTTCAACATTTATATGCAATCCCATCTATTATCACCCGGGGCGACACGCCCGGCTAAAATCCCGTTCCCACCGCGGCCTTGCCGGACTTGCGCATGATATATTCCCCGACGTAACGTACACCCTTGCCCTTGTATGGCTCCGGGGGGCGGAACCCTCGGATCTCCGCGGCCGTCCGGCCGACCTTCTGCTTGTTTATCCCGAGCACCCTTATCTTCTTCGGATCCGGCACCTCTATGGTTACGCCCTCCTCCGGTTCGAATCGAACCGGATGGGAATACCCAAGAGCCAGTACGAGCGTTTTCCCCTTGAGCTCGGCCCTGTACTCCACGCCCTCGATCTCCAGATCCTTGGAGAAGCCCTCAGAAACACCGATAACCATGTTCGCGATCAGAGTTCTGGTCAGGCCGTGCAGCGATCTATGCTGCTTCGACTCGCTCGGACGCTTCACCATTATCTGCGTCTCTTCCATCTCCACGATCATCTCGGGATGAAGGGTTCGTTCGAGCTCGCCTTTCGGTCCCTTGACCTTGATATGACTACCCTTCAAATCGATCTGCACACCCGACGGGATCGGTATGGGATTCCTTCCAATTCGCGACATGACTCAGTTCTACCTCCATCGGTGGCCGGTCCGGGGAATCCCCCCGACCCGCCGCCAAACACGTTATTTCAAAGCTACCAGACGTGGCAGAGCACTTCGCCCCCGACACCAAGGGCCCGGCATTCCTTGTCGGTCATAATCCCCTTGGATGTGGATATGATGGCGGTGCCGTACCCGCCCATCACCCTGGGGATCTGATCCTTGCCCACATAGACCCGTCTGCTCGGCACGCTTACATGCTTGATATACTCGATCGCGCATTCATTGCCCTTGTTGTACTTGATGTATACCCGTAACTTACCCTGCAGGTTGTCGTCGATGTACTTCACACCCTTGACGTACCCGTTCTCCATCAGAATCCTCGCGATGTGCGCCTTGATCCTCGAAGCAGGAATATCGACATAATCCTTCCTGACCATGATCGCATTGCGCAACCGCGTCAGCATGTCAGCGATAGGAGAGGTCATCATATCTTCTTCACCTCGTATGTTTCCCTTTGTTAGCCGGCGGCTACCAGCTTGCCTTTACAACACCCGGGATCTTACCGTCGAGAGCCAGCTCCCGGAAACAGATCCTGCAGATCCCGAATTTGCGTATATACGCCCGCGGCCTGCCGCATCTGCTGCAGCGGTTATATGCGCGGACTTTGAACTTAGGCTTTTTCTTCGATTTCTCTATCAAGCACTTCTTGGCCACAAACCCTCCTCTTGCCTGCTAATTCACCCGAAGAGGCATTCCCAGTAAAAGCACCAGCTCCCTTGCCTCTTCATCGGTCTTCGCCGTTGTGACTATCGTTATATCCATGCCCATTATCTTCAATATCTTGTCGTAATCTATCTCGGGGAAAATGATATGCTCCCTGACACCGAACGAGTAGTTGCCCCTTCCGTCGAAGCTCTTGGCGGAAAGCCCCCGGAAATCCCTTATCCTCGGGATGGCGACATTCACGAGACGGTCGTAGAACTCGTACATCATGTTCCCCCGCAGCGTAACCATGCACCCGATCGGGACATCGGCCCTGATCTTGAAGCCCGCTATCGCGGCCCTGGAACGTGTGATCGCCGGCTGCTGTCCCGTAATAGCGGCAAGGTCCTTGGCCGCGGCCTCGAGCACCTTCGCATCGGTCACCGCTTCGCCGACACCCATGTTGACGACTATCTTGCTGAGACGGGGAACCTCCATGATGTTCTTGTATTTGAACTTCTTCCTCATCTCGTCAACAACCTTCTCGAGATAAATGCGCTTTATATTCGGTACTTCTTTTTTTTCAACCATCTCATTCACCGTTAATTCCCTAACACCGATCTCCTAAATCAAAACGAAGACCCTAGTCCTCATCACTAAGCGTCTCACCGCATTTCTTGCATTTCCTCACCTTGCGGTTATCGGCAAGCCATGCTATCCCGGTTCTAGCGGGGCGATTGCACTTCGGGCATATCAGGATCACATTAGAACGGGCGATCGGGGCCTCCTTCTCGATGATTCCTCCACCCTGCCCCTGCGCCTCCTCTCGCGTGTGCCTCTTGATCAGGTTGACCTTTTCCACTATCAACCTGTCGGTCTCCGGGATTACTTTCAGCACCTTGCCCGTCTTGCCGCTGTAGTTACCTGAAACAACCTTTACCATATCGTTTTTCTTTATCTTCATATCTACTTCCGCTTTTCCTCTAGATAACCTCCGGAGCCAGGGATACGATCCTCATGAACCTCTTCTCCCTGAGCTCCCTGGCAACCGGACCGAAGATTCTCGTCCCTATCGGCTCGCGCTGCTCGTTCACTACCACCGCCGCATTCTGATCGAAACGGATGTAGCTTCCGTCCTTGCGGCGCACCTCTTTCTTCGTGCGGACGATAACGCATTTGACAACCTGCCCCTTCTTGACCCCGCCGCCCGGAATCGCAACCCTGACAGATGCGCTGATGATATCTCCTATACTCGCGTAACGCCTCCTGGAACCGCCAAGAACCTTGATGCAGCGAACGCTCTTTGCCCCAGAATTGTCAGCGACAACCAGATTTGTCTGCATCTTGATCATCGTAGTATTCTCCTACTGTGCCCTCTCAATAACCTCGACTATGCGCCAGCGCTTCATCTTGCTGTACGGCTTCGTGGACATGACCTTTACGGTGTCCCCGACCTTGCACTGTCCCTGTTCGTCATGCGCGTATATCTTCGACGTCTTCTTGACGATCTTCTTATACGTCGGGTGACGGAACAGCCTTTGAACGGAGATCGTTACCGTTTTATCCATCTTGTCGCCGACTACCTGCCCGACCAGCACCTTCCTGGGCTTTCTTTTCTCCATAGCATCTCCTCGAATCCACCTTCACGCCTGTTCATAAAAACACGGCCAGTTCTATTCTTTCTCTGCGGCTTCGGGTTTCGCCGCCGCGTACTCCTCTCCCGCCCTTGACTTCTCGCCGATAACCGTTTTGATCCTTGCCAGATCACGCCTTGCGATACGAACCTTCAGCGGGTTGTCGAGCCGCTTTATCGAAAGCTGAATCTTCATATGCGCCAGCTCTTCCGACAGCTCACGCTCGCGCGCCATCAACTCTTCCAGTGTCATATCCCTGAGTTCAATAGCCTTCATTTAAACAACCGTCCAAATTATTCCTGCAACCGTGCAGGCAGACATGCTACGGGCCGGAGCCGTAACTATCCAACCACCTTGCCCGAGCTGATCCTTCTCACGAACTTCGTCCTGATCGGAAGCTTCGCGCTGGCAAGCTCCAGCGCCTCCCTCGCCGTCGCGGCCTCCACACCCTCCAGCTCGAAGAGCACCCTACCCGGCTTGACGACCGCAACCCAGTACTCCGGCGCTCCCTTTCCCTTACCCATCCTCGTCTCCGCCGGCTTTACCGTGACCGGCTTGTCGGGAAAAATCCTGATCCACAGCTTGCCCTGACGCTTTATATGACGCATTATCGCCACGCGGGCCGCCTCGATCTGTCGGCTCGTCAGCCATGCTGGAGCCTCCGCCTGAAGCCCGTACTCTCCGAAGCTGATCTTCGAGCCGCGCATCGACATACCTCTCATCCGGCCTCTCTGCTGCTTCCTGTACTTTGTCTTTTTCGGCATCAACATGAGATATCAACCTCTCAAAAATCACTAGCGGCCCTTGGAGCTCTCCTCTATGGCCTTATCTCCCATCCTGTCCCTGAACTCCTTGGGAAAAACCTCTCCAAGATATATCCATACCTTCACGCCGATCGCACCATAGGTAGTGAAAGCGGTGGCTCTTGCATAGCTGATGTCGGATCGGAGCGTATGCAGCGGCACGCGGCCTTCCATATAGCCCTCCGCCCTTGACATCTCTGCGCCGCCGAGCCTACCCGAGCACTTCACCTTTATCCCCAGCGCTCCCATTCTGATCGCCGATCCTATCGCCTTCTTCATAGCTCTCCGGAAAGAGACCCTCTGCTCGAGCTGTCCGGCGATGTGCTCCGCTACCAGCTGCGCGTTCAGCTCCGGCTTCTTGACCTCCTTGATATCTATGTTCACCTCTTTGTCCGTGAGGTGGCAAAGCTCCTCGCTCAGGAAATCGACCTCGGCGCCCTTGCGGCCGATGACCATCCCCGGCCTGGCCGTGTATATATGGATCTTTACCTTGTCTCCGCGCCTTTCGATATCTATGTTGGAAACGCCGGCCCTCGCCAGCCGTTTCTTGACGTAGCGCCGGATCGTAATATCCTCTTCCAGCCAGTTGGCGAAATTCTTAGTTGTAAACCATTTCGAATCCCAGGTGCGGTTTATGCCCAACCGCAGCCCTATCGGATTAGTTTTCTGGCCCAAGTTCTCCTCCTCTGTCTCTTCTCGATCGATATCCGGGGTCTCATTCCTGCTTTCGGTTGCGATGCCGGGATCCTACGTCCCGTAATCCAAATTTATATCTACAGATCTCTATGCTATTTCTTTTCCTCGTCCTTCTCCGCTCTCATCAACTCGAGTATCACGGTGATATGGCTGCTTCGCTTGCGGATCCTGAATGCACGCCCCTGAGCCCTGGGCCTGATGCGGTACATCGTCGCTCCCTCGTCAACCAGTATCTTCTTTATTCCCATGTCGCCCGGTTCCGCAGGATGCTCCAGCTTCTCGACGAGGTTATGCATCGCCGAAACTACGACCTTCTCGATCGGCCTTGCCACAGCCTTCGACGAGAACTTCAGGTTCTCCAAAGCCTTCTCGACGCTCTTCCCGCGAATCTGGTCCGCGACCAGCCTGGCCTTCCTGGGGGACACCCTTACGTGCCGCGCCACTGCGCGTGCTTCCATCCTTGTCTACCTCCGCTAGCTCTTCTTCCTGCCCGAATGCCCTCTGTAGGTCCTCGTCGGCACAAACTCCCCGACCTTATGACCCACCATGTTCTCCGTGATAAAAATCGGAATGAACTTGTTTCCGCTGTGCACCGCCAATGTATATCCGACGAATTCAGGGCTGATCGTGCTTCTGCGGGCCCACGTCTTGATTACCTTTTTCTCACCGGTCGAATTGAGCTTTTCGATCTTGGCAAACAGCTTCTCGTCGATGAACGGGCCTTTTTTCAATGATCTTGGCATCTATCCTCCAACAAGTTCTTCTTGTCGCCCCCGGGGGGCTTGTTCTCCGGAACGGACCTCGAATCCCGGGCCCGCCCATTCTACCTTTTCTTCTTTCTCCTGCGTACTATGTACTTATCCGATAATTTCTTGCTTCTCGTCTTGTACCCCTTCGTCGGCTTCCCCCACGGCGTTACGGGATGCCGTCCTCCGCTGCTCTTGCCCTCGCCGCCTCCGAGGGGATGATCGACCGGATTCATGGCAACGCCGCGGACCTTGGGCCTTCGGCCCAGCCACCGCGACCGGCCCGCCTTTCCGATGTTGATGTTCTCATGATCAACGTTGCTGACCTGTCCGATCGTTGCAAAGCATTCCTTGCGCACCTGCCTCAGCTCACCGCTCGGAAGGCGAAGAAGGGCGTAGTTCCCTTCCTTTGCCATGAGCTGAGCATACGATCCCGCGCTTCGCGCCATCTGCCCGCCCTTTCCATTGACCAGCTCGATGTTATGAATGAACAGCCCAGTCGGTATCTTCTCCAACGGCAGGGCGTTGCCCGGGTGAATATCCGATTCGGGGCCCGATACTATCGAATCTCCGATCTTGACGCCGTGAGGCGTGAGTATATACCTCTTCTCCCCGTCGGCGTAGTTCAGAAGCGAAATGAACGCCGAGCGGTTCGGGTCGTACTCCACCGATACAACCTTGGCGGGTATCCCGTGCTTGTCCCTCTTGAAATCAACCACCCTGTAGCGGCGTTTGTGACCTCCCCCCCTGCGCCTTACGGTTATGCGCCCCTGGTTGTTCCGTCCGCTTATTCTCGTGAGCGGCTCGAGAAGCGACTTCTCGGGCGCCTTCTTGGTAAGGCTGGAGTAATCCGTTACAGTCTTGAACCTCAGGGTCTGTGTCGTCGGTTTAAACTTCTTGATAGCCATTGATCAGTTCCTCGAGTTTTCCTAATCCCGCCTAACCTGCAAACTCCTAATTCCGGTTAATATCACCGCCAGGCGTTTCATCCGCCCGCGGCGCCTTGAAGCCTCCTAAACCTGATCGAACAGGTCGATAACGTCGTCCTTGGCCAGCGTCACATAGGCCTTTTTACGATCCGGCCGTTTGCCCGTGAACCGTCCCGAACGCGTGAAGTTCGTCTTCATCTTTCCGCGAAGCCTCGTCGTTCTCACATCCTTCACCTTGACGTTGAACAGGTGCTCGACCGCGATCTTGATCTCCCTCTTATTGGCACGGCGGTCGACCTCGAATACGTACCTGTTGTGCATCTCCTTCAAGGTGTTGCTCTCTTCGGTGATAACGGGCTTTACTATTACTCTCTGAAAATCCATGATCACATGACCGCCTCTTCTATTAACTGATCGCCACCTTACTCGGCGAACACCTCCTCCAGTATCACAAGTGCGTCCTTCGTAAAGAGAAGCACATCGGCCTTCAGGATATCGTACGCATTCATGTTGCGGCTGAGAATGAACTCGACTCCCGGTATGTTACTCATCGATCTGAAGACGTTCTCATCGAATGCGTCCATGATGAAGAGGGTTTTCTTGCCATCCAGCCCCGCCGACCTGAGAAATTCGATGAAGCGCTTCGTTTTCGGCTCGCTCATCCGTACGCCGTCGACGACGATCACCGCATCCCCGTTCCCCTTGTCTATGAGGGCGGATTTCAGCGCGAGCCGCTTGACCTTCTTCGGTATGCTCCGCCTGTAATCCCTCGGCGCCGGCCCGAACACAACGCCTCCGCTGCGCCAGATAGGAGAGCTTCTCCTGCCCGCCCGGGCCCTTCCGGTACCCTTCTGCCTGTAAGGCTTTGCGTTTCCGAAGGAAACCTCGCCGCGCGACTTGACCTTGGCGGTGCCGCTGCGCCTGTTGCGCAGGTACGTCACAACGGCATCATAGAGTACGCTCCTGTTTATAGTCCCCTCGAAGAGTGAGGTGGGCAGATCCACCTTCCCCTTGGGCTCTCCATTGAAATCGAATAGACTTGCGTTTGCCATATTTATTCCTCGTGCTTCATCCTACTTCGACGCAGCTACCGTGACTCGAAGTATCGTATTTCTCGATCCCGGCACCGCTCCCTTCAACAGCAGAAGATTGTTTTCCAGATCGATCCCGGCCACCTCGAGGTTCCTGACATTGACGTTCTCGTGGCCCATCTGCCCCGGCAGCTTGCGCCCCTTCAGAACCCTCCCCGGATATGCCGCCATCCCGATCGAGCCCGGCACCCTGTGAGACTTGGACCCGTGCGTTTTCTTTCCACCGTGAAATCCGTGCCTCTTGACAACCCCCTGGAAACCCTTTCCCTTGGACTTGCCCGAAACATTCACCAGGGCGGCGTCGTTGAAGACCTCGACGCTCAGCAACTGACCCGGCTCGAAACGTCCGGCGTCCTTCACACGGAACTCCTGGACGAAACGGTACGGAGGGAGTTTGCACTTTCTGAAGTGCCCCAATCTCGGCAGGTTAGCCTTTGTCGGGCGCATCTCCTCGAATCCCACCTGCACAGCCTCGTACCCGTCATTATCCTCTGTCTTGACCTGGACCACGGGGCATGGGCCGACGCGGATGACCGAAACAGGAACGGAAGCACCGTTCTCGTCGAAAATCCTGGTCATCCCGATCTTTTTGCCTATCAACCCGATCATTTCATCCTCCGAATCTACACCTTTATCTCTATATCCACGCCGGCGGGCAGATCGAGCTTCTGGAGCGCATCGACCGCTTTGGGCGTAACGTTTGTAATCCAGATCAGCCTCTTGTGTGTACGAATCTCGAACTGCTCGCGCGATTTCTTGTTCACGTGCGGTGAGCGCAGAACTGTGTAAACGGCTCGTTTCGTGGGAAGAGGTATTGGCCCTGATACCGAGGCGCCGGTTCTTAGCGCGGTCTTCACGATTTCCTCCGCACTCCTGTCCAGCATGGAATGCTCGTAGGCCTTCAGCTTAATCCTTATTCTCTGACCATCCACCAGGTAACCTCCGAAATCCTCGTTAACCGTTTACTCTATTATCTCGGTTACGACCCCTGCGCCGACCGTGCGGCCTCCCTCCCTGATCGCGAACCGAAGCTCTTTCTCCATCGCTATGGGCGTTATCAGCTCTATCGACAGCTCCACATCATCAC